>Ga0209088_10000130_pt1 | contig 55132 bp, 48 predicted proteins | sample S_140625_EF_Meta_FD_187324 | JGI IMG/M metagenome (GOLD analysis project Ga0209088, IMG submission 187324) | Freshwater microbial communities from Lake Simoncouche, Canada to study carbon cycling - S_140625_EF_MetaG (SPAdes) (version 2) | ecosystem: Environmental > Aquatic > Freshwater > Lake ... | reverse complement strand
CTGGTATTCCTTTTTATGGTCCTGTACAGTATTTAGTACTTTGGAAAGTAGAAATTATTAAGAATAATAATGAAATAATTCATACTGATGTTTATGATTGTAAAGATAAAGTAGTATTTATAAAAATAGATGCTTATGCTTTAGGTGATAATTTAGCATGGATTCCATATATTGAAGCATTTAGACAAGCAAGTGGAGCTAAAATAATTTGTTCAACATTTTGGAATAATTTATTTATAAAAACTTACCCAGATATTATGTTTGTTCAACCTAATACAAGAATAGATAATGTGTATGCTCAATACTATGTTGGAACTCATGATAAAAATCAACCAATTTATCAACCTTCTTCTTATATTACTGAACCACTTCCATTTATAGCTGCTGATATTTTAGGTTTAGACAGAGTTCATTTAAAAGCTAATGTGAAAAAACCAAATTTAGAAAAACAATCTAACAAAATTTGTATAAGTGAATTCGCTAGTTTAGATATGAAAATGTGGCACGGTGATTGGCAAAAAATAGTTGATGTACTTGTTGAAAAAGGTTATGAAATTCATGTAATTTCACGTGAAAAAACCACATTAAAAAATATAATTGATAAAACAGGTGACTATCCAATAGAAGACAGAGTAAACGAACTAACTTCAGCGACTTATTTTATAGGAGTGTCAAGTGGTTTAAGTTGGTTAGCGCACAGTTGTGATTGTCATGTGTTTTTAATTAGTGATTTTACACCTCCAAACCATGAATTTCAAGACAATATAACTAGAATTTATGGTGATGAAGTAAGATATGAAATTAAATATGAACCTATAAAAAATGAAGTAAGTACTGAAGAGGTTTTAATAAAATTACAAGAAAGATTGGACTTTTAATTAAATTTTATTATATTATCTAAGTTATGAGTAAAAAAATAGTTATCGTAGGAGCAGGTGTTGCTGGAATTAACGCTGCTACTAAATTAGTAGATAATGGTTATGATGGTAGTTTAATTAATATTATTGATATGGGTAAAGATCCCCATAATAGATTACCTGAAGAAGTAATGGAAGGCATGTTAGGAGCTGGTGGTTGGAGTGATGGTAAATTAGTAGTATCAACATCTCAAGGAGGTCAATTATCTAAATACTGTGGTGAAACTAAAGCTTTGTCTTTAATGGATCAAGTAGTTGAAAACTTTAGAAGATTTCACCCTAAACCAGAAGAAATATTTTTAAGTAATCCACAAGAAGAACCTGATTTTATTAAACCTAAATTTACATTAAGAATGTCACCAGTATGGCATATTGGTTCAAATTTTCTTCATGAAATTGCTAAAAATTGGTACAGTTATTTAGTAGATAAAGGTGTGAATTTTGAATGGGAAACAAAAGTTACATTTATTGATTTTAAATATGAATATGTTGAATTAGATAATTCATTAGAACCTATTTCATATGATGAATTAATATTCGCTGTAGGTAAATCAGGAATTGATTTTGCTCAACATTTAGCAAAAGATTATGAATTACCTGATGAACCAAAATCAGTACAAATAGGAGTTAGATTTGAAGCACCACAAAAATACTTTCAAAAAATGATTGATGTTAGTTATGATTTTAAACTCTACCAATCAGATGATAAAGTAAGTATTAGAAGTTTTTGTACTAATAACAATGCTGCTTATGTAGCAGTTGAAGAAACTTATGGTGATATTACTTACAATGGCCACGCTAAAAAAGGTGAAGAATTTAGAAACAACTTAACTAATTTTGGTATTATTATGGAAATCAAAGGTATTGAAAATCCATTTGAATGGTCAAGAAATGTAGTAAATCAATTACAACGAGATGGTAAAGGATTGTATTATTCTCCATCAAGAAAACCAGGAACAACATCTGAAGGTAAAGACATTAGTGCTTATCAAATTCAAGATTTACAACAAGTAAGACAAGTTATGGGTGAATATTGGGATTATGTTGAAAGTTTCATTTTAGATATGAAAGAAATTTTTGAATTTAGTAATGATTGGGGTGTTTATATACCTGAAGTGAAATATTTGTCACCTGAAGTAAAAGTTGATTATAAAAATCTATCTTTAGTACAATATCCTAATATATATTTTGTAGGTGATGCGTTGTCTGCTCGTGGTATTACTGTTTCTGGTGCACATGGTATTTATGTTGCTGAATCATTACTTAGAGATAAGTATCACCATGAAGATATATGGTATGATGGAGATATAATATCATTTTAAATAAATTGGATATTTATCATATATTTGTTACATTATATAAATGGAAAAGATAGTTTTTATTTATTATTTACATAAAGGTGATAATATTCCTTTTTATATAGGTAAGACTATTAATCCACAAAATAGATTAAAAGAACATAAAAGTAAAAAATATTTACATTCTATATTAGAAATAATAGATGAAGTTAATGAAGAAGATTATATTTTTTGGGAAAGTCATTATATTAGTTTATTTAAAAGTTGGGGATTTATTTTAGAAAATAAAAATAATGGAGGTGGTGGAGGAAAAGGAGGACATTCTAAACATACTGAAGAAAGCAAAAAATCTATAGGAAATAAAAATAGAAAACCTAAACCAATAGGATATAAAGAAAAACTTAAAGATTTAATGAAAAATGGTTTATCTAAAAAAATAAGTGAATCAAATAAAGGAATAAGCAGAAATAAAGGAAGAAAAATAACATGGGATAATAGCAAACCTTCAAAAATATATGAACAATATGATATAAATGGTAATTTTATTAAAAAATTTATTGGTTATAAAGATTTTGAAAATACTTTATTTAATATAAATGGAGTTTATAGGGCTATAAAAGAGAATAAAATATATAAAGAATATTATTGGAAAAAATTAAACTAAAAAGAATAAGTTATGCAAACTATTAAGATGAAATGTGTGGATGGACGAACAATCCATTATTTTAACAATGAAGATAGAAAAGTTCTTCATAGCTGGGATTCACCAGCTGTAACTTACAAAGACAAAAGTCAAAAAGATGAATATCATATTTTTGGCCAACAAATGACCAGAGAAGAATGGATGGTAACAAAAAGAGATTTTAATGGTATTCCACCTTCTAAAGATCCTCGTTATGAACAAAGTATGTAACTTGGTTTTTAATTAAAAATTTATTATATTATATATATGAAAATTGGTTTATGTGGGACAATGTCTGTTGGTAAAACAACTCTAGTAAATGCTTTATGTAATGATTATCATTTTAGTAACTATCATAAAGCTACTGAAAGAAGTCAATACTTAAAAAGTTTAGGTATTCCTTTAAATATGGATTCAACATTAAAAGGACAATTTATATTTTTAGCTGAAAGAAGTTCTGAATTAATGCAAAGTAATCTCATTACAGATAGAACTATTTGGGATGTTTGTAGTTTTACAGCTTTAGCTCAAAGTATTAATGACAATGAAAAATATCATTTTGAAAAAGCAGCAATGCAATTAAGAAATGAATATGATCTTATAATTTATGTTAGTTCTGAAGGAGTTGAAATTGAAAATAATGGTGTTAGAGAAACTAACAGTGACTATAGAAATCAAGTTGATCATCAAATCAAACAATTATTAGAAAGATATCCACCTAAAAAACTTATTATAGTAAATGGTACAACACAAGAACGTATAAATTTAATTCTTCCTCATATTTATTGATAAAAATAAGTATGAAAAATAAAGTTTTAAATATTTTAATTTTAATCTTAGGCATTATATTATTAATGATTGGGCCTAAATACTGTAGTGGAGGTTACTCAAAATCAGATACATTTAAACAAGTTACTCATGATACAACTTGGGATACAACAAATATTAAAAGTCCAGTTTATATTCCTGGTAAAAAAGTTTACATTCCAGGACCTACAATTATAGAGCATGTAGATACCGCCAAAATATTGGCGGACTACTTTGCTAAAATAATTTACAGTGATACAATTAAAATGGATAGTTTAGGTTACATAGCTATTCAAGATACTATCACTAAAAATAAAATTACTTCTAGACAACATACTAAAAACTATAGAATACCTAAAATTACAACTACAATAGAAAAAACTATCAACCATTATGAAGTAGCTCAACGTAAACTTTATGGAGGATTTTTAGTAGATATAACTAATATTGGAGGTTATGGAACTCTTAGTTATGAAAATAAAAAGAATACAGTATTTCACTTTGGAGTTGGAGCAAATTCAACAAGCGGTATGGGATTCTTAGGAGGAATATCATGGAAGATCAGCAAATAATTCCACCATTATCAGTAAAAGAAGCTATTGTACAAGAACTTGCTAGATGTAAGCAAGATCCTATTTACTTCATGAAGAAGTATTATATGATTCAACATCCAACAAGAGGTAGAGTAAGATTTCAACTTTATCCTTTTCAAGAAGCTGTATTAAAACTTTATTTAAAAAATCCTTTTTGTATTATTAATAAATCTCGCCAGTTAGGTATTAGTACTCTAGCATCTGGTTATAGTTTATGGTTAATGTTGTTTAACACAGATAAAAATGTATTATGTGTAGCTACAAAAACTGAAACTGCTAAAAACATGGTAACTAAAGTAAAATTTGGTTATGATAATTTACCAGGATGGATGCAGATTAAAACACTTGAAAACAATAAATTAAGTATTCGATTAGCTAATGGTTCTCAAATGAAAGCAGTATCAGCAGCTAGTGATAGTGCACGTTCAGAAGCTGTATCATTACTGTTAATTGATGAGGCTGCATTTATTGATAATATTGAAGAAGTATTTGTTTCAGCTCAACAAACCTTAGCAACTGGTGGTGGAGCTATAGTAATGTCTACTCCTTATGGTACAGGTAACTGGTTCCATAGAACATGGGTTAAAGCAGAAGAAGGTACTAATAACTTTTTACCTATTCGTTTGCCTTGGACAGTACATCCTGAAAGAAGTCAAGATTGGAGAAACAAACAAGATCAAGATTTAGGTCCTAGAATGGCAGCTCAAGAATGTGACTGTGATTTTACAACTTCTGGTGATACAGCTATTGATCCTGCTATTCTCAATTGGTACATTGAAACACAAATTAAAGAACCTGTTGAAAGACGAGGTATGGACAGTAATCTTTGGATATTTGAACGTCCTGACTACTCAAAACAATATGTTGTTATTGCAGATTGTGCTAGAGGAGATGGAAAAGATTATAGTGCTTTTCATATTTTTGACATAGAATCTAATACTCAAGTAGGTGAATATAAAGGACACATTGGAACTCGTGATTTTGGTCATTTTCTTGTTGGAATAGCTACAGAATACAACAATGCTTTATTAGTTATTGAAAATGCTAATATAGGTTGGGATGTAGTTCAAACTGCTATTGAAAGACAGTATCAAAATATGTACTACAGTCCTAGACAAGATGCTGCTTTAGTAAACATTGAAATGTATTTAAACAAATACGAATCAGGTGAAGGAATGGTTCCAGGATTTACTACATCTCTTCGTACTAGACCGTTAGTTATTGCTAAAATGATTAGTTATATTCATGAAAAATCAGTAACTATTCAAAGTAAACGTACTTTAGAAGAATTAAGAACGTTTGTTTGGAAACATGGTAAAGCACAAGCACAAGATGGTTATAATGATGACTTAGTTATGTCTTTAGGCATAGGAATGTTTTTAAGAGACACAAGTTTGAAATACAAACAAACTGGAGACGAATTAACAAAATTAGCAATTCAAGGAATAGGAAAATCAACATCAACAGCTATGCCATTGATGTATAATGCAAATTACACAAACAATCAAAACCCATATCAAATGCAAGACTCACAAGGAAATGCTGTAGATTTGAAATGGTTATTATAATTAAACAATGGAAGAAAGAGAAATAAACACACAAGCCCCTACCACAGGCATATTTGGACGATTAAAAAAATTGTTCTCTGCAGACGTAATAATACGAAATGTAGGAGGTGATAATTTAAAGGTAATTGACACTGATAGAATCCAATCTCAAGGAGTACTTCAGACTAACTCAGTAGTAGATAGATTTAATAGAATTTATACCACATCAGGTGTAGCAGCTTATGCTGGTCAAACTGCTATTAACTATCCTTCAGTTAGACCTCAATTGTATTCTGATTATGAAGCAATGGACAGTGATGCTATTGTAGCTTCTGCATTAGACATTATAGCTGATGAATGTACTTTAAGAAATGAAAGTGGAGAAATGCTTCATATTCGTAGTTCTGATGAAAATATTCAAAAAATTCTTTATAATTTGTTTTATGATGTATTAAATGTTGAATTTAATTTATGGTCTTGGACAAGAAATATGTGTAAATACGGTGATTTTTATCTTAAATTAGAAATTGCTGAAAAATTTGGTGTTTACAATGTTATTCCATTTAGTAGTTTTAATATTTTAAGAGAAGAAGGTATTAAATTAGACAATCCATCATATGTTCGTTTTAAATACGATCCTGCCGCTGGTTCTGGTGCTTCTAGTGCAGCTGGTTGGGCGTCTTATGGAAACAAACAAGTAGAAGATGGAATTTATTTTGAAAATTTTGAAATGGCTCATTTTAGATTACTAAGTGATGTAAATTATTTGCCTTATGGTAGAAGTTATCTAGAACCAGCTCGTAAATTATTTAAACAATATATGTTAATGGAAGATGCTATGTTAATTCATAGAATTACTCGTGCTCCAGACAGAAGATTATTCTATATTAATATTGGAGCTATTCCTCCAGCTGAAGTAGACAATTATATGCAACAAATGGTAAGTAAATTGAAAAAAACTCCATTTATTGATAATAATACAGGACAATATAATTTAAAGTACAATGTTCAAAACATGATGGAAGATTATTACATTCCAGTTCGTGGAAATGATACAACTACTAAAATTGATAAAGTAGATGGATTAAATTGGACAGGTATAGAAGACGTAGAATACTTAAGAGACAAATTATTTGCTGCTCTTAAAGTTCCTAAAGCATTTATGGGTTATGAAGCTGATGTAAATGGTAAAGCTACATTAGCTGCTGAAGACATTCGTTTTGCTCGTACAGTAGAAAGAATTCAAAGAATTATTATTAGTGAATTAACTAAAATTGCTTTAGTTCATTTATATGTTCAAGGATATGATGGAGAAGCATTAGCTAATTTTGAACTTTCATTAACTACTCCAAGTATTATTTATGATCAAGAAAGAGTTGCACTATGGAAAGAAAAAGTTGATTTAGCTAAACAAATTACAGAATCTAACTTAATGCCTAGTGATTGGATTTATGATAACGTATTCCATTTTAGTGAAGATGAAGTTGATGAAATGAGAGACTTAGTAGTTGAAGATAAAAAACGTGGATTTAGACTTAAACAAGTAGAAGAAGAAGGAAATGATCCAGCAGAAACAGGACAAGCATATGGTACACCTCATCAATTAGCTACTTTATATGGTTCTGGAAGATACACTAATACTCCAAGTGCTCCATCAGAAGTTCCTGTAGGATATGATGAAAACAATCCAGATGAAGTTAGACTACCAGGTCGTCCTCAAGAAAAAGTTAGTACTATTAATACTCAAAATAACGCTTTTGGAAAAGACAGATTAGGCAGAGGTGAATACAATTCACCAGCTGAAGGTGAAGAAAAACTAGGAAAAACTCAATATAAAGGTGGATCACCATTAGCTTTAGAATCAACCCAAGCTGTTTATCATCAAAGTAAAAATATGTTAAATGGTTTACAAGGAATGAGAAAAGTAAATTTATTTGAGTCAAAAGATGATGAAGGTTTATTAAGTGAAAATAATATTATGTCTTTTGAATAATTACATATTTATTGTCAGATTTTAACATGTTAATAAAACATTCAAAGGTAAAGAACACCGGAATATTATTTGAATTATTAGTTCGTCAAGTGACTAATGATGTGTTGACTAAAGGAAATTCTCCAGCAGTTCGAATAATGAAGAAACACTTTACTAACTCTGAGTTAGCTAAGGAACAAAAACTATATAATTTAATTAATAATAGTGAAAAACTAACAGATACTAAAGCAGAGGCAGTTTTACAAACATTAGCTGAATCATCTACTAAAATTAATACTAAAAAACTAAATGAAGAAAAATATAATTTAGTCAAAGATATTAAGAAAAACTATGATTTAGACAGTTTTTTTAAAAACAAAATTGGTAATTATAAAACATCTGCTGCTATCTTCACATTGTTAGAACACTATCGTTCAAAAACTTATACTGATCCAAAACAAGTTATTAATAATAAAATTACTTTACTAGAACATTTAACTAAAAAAGAAATAATTAATGAAGAAAACGAAAATATTAAATTATTCTTAAATGAATCAGCAGATATTCGTATTCTTACATATAGATTATTAATTGAAAAATTCAATGAACGTTATAATAGTTTTACTTCACAGCAAAAACTTATTTTAAAAGAATACATTAATAATATTAACGATTCAATTCAATTAAAATCAGTTATTAATACTCATTTCAATTACTTAAAATTAAACTTAACTAGTTACGCTGAAAAAATAGTAGATCCTACTACTAAAATTAAAATTACTGAGTCAATTAAATTAATTCAACCTGTTCTTAAAAATGAAAATCCTAAAGAAGAACATTTGATAAATCTTCTACAGTATTATGAACTATTAAGTGAAATTAAAAAAGTAGTATGAGAACTAGAGAAGAATTACAAGAAAAAATTCGTAAGTTTGTTCAAAAACAATTAAAAGAACAAGACGCTGGTTTTTCTACTGGAAATGGATATCAACATAATGGTATTAAAAAACCAATTAAAAAAGAATCAAAACAATCTTCTTATCAAGGACAAAATAAAAAAGGATCTGTTCCTTCAGCATATACTCCAGGAGCAAAAAATATTACAGCGTACACTGGTATAGGTTACACTAGAGCTAAACCATCTGATAGAATAGACGCTAAAGATTTGTGGGAAGCTACTAATAAACCAGATAAAATCACAGTAGATATACCATTGTTTATTCGATTATTAGAATACGCACGAGAAGACGCAAAAACAGACATGGATTTACATGATGTAGCTGAAAAAAGTATTAAGTTAAGTGAAACAGGTAAAACACTTACAATGCAAGACTATAATAAAATTGTTAGTAAATCATTAAATGAAACTCGTTATAGTCAATTTAAAAAACAAACTGAAATAATTAAACCTTCTACACAAATGCATGAAGCTATGAAACAAATTAAAAGAAAGCTTCAAGAAGTAAATAAAATTGCTAACTATACAGGAAAATTAAAAACAGAATTAAGTGAAACTAATAATATTCAATATAATAAAAGAACTGAAGCTATAGTTAGTCAATTAATGAATGAATTAAAATCATTATATAAAAGTATAAAAGAAATAAAAGATGGCAGCCAAAGTTAAAGCTAAAAGCAGTGGACCTGTTAGAGTTTTCAAAACAAAAACTAAGAAAAAACGTAAAGGCATTCACGCTAAGACAAAAATGTCTAAATGTAAAAGTTCAAAATTATATACTAAAGTATCAACAGGACAAGGATAAAAATTATGATATCTCTAAAAAAAGTACTATTAGAAGGTTGGGACAATCCCTCAGAACCATCATATTCTGAAAAATCCACACAATACAAATCAGGATATGAAGCTGGTTGTATTAGAGGAGCTAAAACTAAACCTTTAACTCAAGAAGAAAAAGAGTCTTTTAGAGAAATAATGACTTCAAATCCTTCTGAAGAAGTAGAAAATAAAATTAAAAATAGAGTAATAAACTCAATGATTGGTTTTATTTGTAATAAAGCAGTTTACTATTCTAAAATTAATAATATACCAGTAGAAGATTTATACTCAGCTGGTATTATGGGTGCTTTAAGATACTGGCCTAGTATAAATTGGAACGCTAAAAATACTGTATTTACTTACTTAGGTGGAAGTGCCGCATTTGGTGGAATTATGAATTATATCAATAAACATGGTAAAGGAGGAATTACACAACGTCCAACAGATAACATGGGAAATGACATTAGTAGTTTAGACAAACCGGTTGGAGACGATGAAATGTCATTGTACAATAAAATAGGTGGATCTACAGATATTGGACAAAGTCAAGCTGAATTAGAATCACTTAAAGACAAATTAATTCAAAGAGTTTATCCTAAACCTAAAAATACTCCAGATACTGCTTTAAAATTTAGAACTTGGAAAGAAAGAGCAGATACACTTAAACTTTTTCTTGATGGAAATTCACCTCAAGACATTGGACAAATTTTTACTGAAAGAGGAAAACCTGTAAATTTCGCTACTATTAGTAAGTACATTAAGGAATTTAGAGACACAATTGTTAATAATCCTCAATTAGCTTCATTAGTAAGAGACGCTCTTTCAGAAACAATGGCAAAGAAAAAAATGCAAGAAATTGCAGGAATAAAATAATTACATATTTATAATCATGGGCGTTAATCAAGCATACTTTGACAAATATGTCAATCCAACCGAAAGAGAAATCGATCAAGTAAATGTATATGAATTCGAAAGTGGAATGGATGTCGAACTTACAAACTTAGGAGGAGAAATCAATCCTGAAAATATAAAAAAAGCACAAGCTAAGGTTATTTCTAACTTAAAAAAAGATCCAGCGTATTACACTAATATGTTAGCTGCTGAGTCTGTAAAATTAGTAGGCGAATGGGGTTCAGGTAAAAAACCAGGCACTTATAATACTGCTAAGTCTGCTGAAGCTGTTAAAGCTGAAGTTAAAACTCCTAAAGACGATACTTTAACTAAAGACAAAGCTAATGAAATGAAAGTAGCTAAAAAAGATGTTAAATCAAACGTTAGAAAAGATAGTAAAGTTAAAAATCCTAATAACCCAGGAAAAGTAGCTAGTATGACTCAAACACCTAAAAAATTAAGAGGTGCTAAAGTAATGGCTATGCCTGGAAAAGAAAAGAAAGTATCATTAAAAGAAAATTTTAGTGGTCCTGATATTTCAATAGAAGAAAAACTACGTAAAAATGCTCCAATCAAAGACTATGTAAAAGACTTTGAAAAATCTGATGCTCCTCAATTTAAAGGAAAGTCTCCTGAAAAAAGAAGAAATATGGCTATAGCTGCTCATGCTCAAAAGAATCCTAAAAATCCAATGAGTGAAATGGGTAAAAAAAGACCATCTGATGAAGAAACTGAAGCAGCTTGGGAAAAATACAAAGCAGATAAAAAAACAGCAGGTAAACCAATTATTAATGTTGGTAAAACTACTGATACTAATAAAAGACGTATTCAAAATAACGAAGACGTTCAAGTTAAAGATTCAAGAACTATTCGTTTAACTCCTGAAAATGTAAAAGCTATTAAAGGTATGATTAAAGAAATGCTTTATCAAAGTAAAAAAGATCCAAATACTATGATATCTGCCAAACCTGGAGATAAAATCACTGCAGATCCTGACTTTCAAAATAAGTTTAAACAAGTTCCTTAATGTCTCAAATTTTAATAGAATATATTCCTTTTAAACCCATTACTCAAAATTTACATGAGGCAAGGATGAATCCTTCTAAAAATTTAATTGTGGAAGGTGTTGTACAACGTGCTAATGCGAAAAATGAAAATGGGAGAATTTATCCTAAGGAAATTCTAGAAAGAGAAGTTGAAAAGTACATTCAAGGTCCTGTTGCTCAAAATAGAGCATTAGGAGAATTAGATCACCCAGAATCATCAGTAATTAATCTTAAAAACGTTTGTCATAATATTCAAAAATTATATTGGGACGGTGATGATTTATTTGGAAGAATAGAAATTTTAGATACTCCTTCAGGAAATATTTTAAAACACTTATTTTTAAATAATATTACAGTAGGTATTTCATCTCGTGGAATGGGTTCAGTAAAACCTATGAATGAAAACACAGTTGAAGTACAAGAAGACTTTGATTTAGTTTGTTGGGACTTTGTAAGTACACCATCTACACATGGTGCTTATATGAGACCAATAGGTGGATTAAATGAATCTAAAAACTATAATTACAATCCAAATCCTAATCCTTACAATAAAATCCATTCATTAGTTACAGACATTATTTGTAGCCAAACTGGAGTTTGTTGTATAAGATAAAAGATTTTTACAACAGTTGCATGTTTTTGGGTGTTCACACATATTTATGAATATCCATACAGGATCTCTAATATCCTGTCGCACATTACAAAAACTACTTATATTGTCTCTCTAATAGACAGTGCGAAAACAAAAAATTAAATGTCAAATAACAAAAAATTATTCGAAGAAGCCATTGCCGACGCTAAAGCTCTACGTGAAGCTGCCGTTGCCAATGCAAAAGCTGCTCTTGAAGAATCATTTGCACCACGTATTTCAGCTATGTTTGAAGAACGTATGCGTGATTTAGAAGAGAGTGAAGATGAAACAAATGAAATTTACAAATCAGATCGTAATTTAGATTTGGTTTCCATGAATGAAGAAGACGAAATTGAAGAAATGTACCATTCAGATGACAACACATCTATGGAAGAAGAAATTGACCTAGAAGAATTATTCAATTCTCTTGAAGAAGAAGATTCTATGTATGAAATGGATTCTGAATTTAATGAAGAAGAAGAAATGGAAGACAATTTCGACCTTGAAGAAATCTTACGTGAACTTGAAGAAGAAAGTCTTGAAGAAAATGAAGACACATTAAATGAAATGTTCGACGAAGCTGCTACTGGTTCTGAAGGAATTGGTGAAGTTACTGTTGATGAACTTCGTGACATCATCAGAGCTGAACTTTCTGCTGCCGGTTTAGGTGAAGAAGAAGGTATGGAAGGTGAAGAAGATGAAGAAGAAATGGACATGGATTTAGAAATGGGTGATGAAGAACTTGAAGGTGAAGAAACTGAAGAAGAAGGTGAAGAAAAGAAACCTAAAAAGAAAAAATCTGACGAAGAAGAACTTGAAGAACTTTATTCTCTTTATGAAGCTATGAAGTCTAAGAAAAAAGACAAAAAAGAAATGGACGAAGCTAAAAAAGCCGGAACATCAGGTGGAGTAGCTCCTCACAAAAACATTAGTTCATTTAGTGCTGCAGGTAAATACAAAGGACCTAAAGTAATTAAAGAAGAAGAAGAAGATAATGTGAAAGAGTCTATGAAGTCTAAAATCAAAGCTATGATGGAACGTCGTAAAGGTGTTCAAAAAGGAAACATGGAAAAAGAAGAATTAAATGAAGCAATTCGTACTATTAAAACTCTTCGTGGTCAATTAAATGAAGTTAATTTATTGAATGCTAAATTGATTTATGTTAATCGTATTTTCAAAGCAAGCAATTTAAATGAAGGACAAAAAGTTAATGTAGTTAATTCTTTTGATAAAGCAACTACATTAAATGAAGCTAAAAATGTTTATGAAATCTTGAAAAATACTATCAAGAAATCATCTAACAAAAAGTCTTTAACAGAAAGTAAAACATCATTTGCTAGTAAAGTAATCGGTGGTCGCCCAGCAAGCCAACCAATTATTCAAGCTGATGATCAAATTTCAAGAATGCAAAAACTAGCTGGAATTAAATAAACTTAAAAAACAAACAAAAAAATAAAATGAGTACAATTAATCAACTCCTCGAATCTGCTAACCCATGGCAGTCTTTGCAAAACGACGCAGCTCGTTTGGCAGGCAAATGGGGTAAATCTGGTTTGTTGGAAGGTTTGAGTGGATACGACAAGACTAATATGTCTATGTTGTTAGAAAACCAAGCTAAACAACTTATCGTAGAAACTAATACATCAGGCCCTCAAAGTTCACCAGCATCTGGTTTCAATACTGGAAATGGTTACCAATGGGCTGGTGTTGCTTTACCAATGATCCGTAAGATCTTTGGTCAAGTTGTAGCTAAAGAATTTGTTAGCGTACAACCTATGTCTATGCCTTCAGGACTTATCTTCTATTTGGATTTCCAATATGGAACTAATAAAGCTCCTTTCTCAGAGGGTGATTCTTTATATGGTACACCTGCACCTGGATTTGGTAATAATAACTTCAGTAACTTAGCTGAAGGTGGTTACTATGGTCAAGGTCGTTATGGTTATACTCGTAACCAATTTTCTAGTTCAGTTTCTTTGGGTGGTCGTGTATTATCTCAAACAACTACTGGTGATTTTGCTAAATTGAACTTTGACGCTCGTTATACAGCTTCTTTAGCGGCTGGTGGTATTTTTGAAGTTACTACTTCATTATCTAGTGTAACTGGTTCTAGTAATCCTGACTTGGCTGCTATTTCAGCTTGGTATGCTTCTGGATCTAACTTGACTCCAGCTAAAGTTTTGGCTGAATTAACTTATGCTGATACTGTTAATAACAAATTATTTTTCTATGTAACTAGTTCAGCTACTGCTAACCCAACAGGTTCAGTTGGTAATACAAATAGCTTTGTTTACTGGTTTAAAGACAACGCAGTAAATCCGTTCAACAGTGGTGATTTTGAAGATGGTAACTCATTAGCAGTTCCTAATGCTCAATCAAACTCAACTATTATTTTCCCTGAAATCAACATCAAATTACGTTCAGACAGTATTACTGCTGAAACTCGTAAAATGAAAGCTCAATGGACTCCTGAATTTGCTCAAGACTTGAACGCATACCAAAACTTGGATGCTGAAGCTGAATTAACTTCATTGTTGTCTGAGCAAATTTCAATGGAAATTGATCTTGAAATTTTAGGTATGTTGTTGCAAGGTGCAGCTACAACTGAATTCTGGTCTGCAAAAGTTGGTAATCAAATTAACGCAGCTCAAAATGCTTTCAACAGCAACACAGCTGGTGTTTACTACAACCAAATGTCTTGGTTCCAAACTTTAGGAATCAAAATGCAAAAAGTTTCTAACATTATCCACCAAAGAACTTTACGTGGTGGTGCTAACTTCATGGTTATTTCTCCAGCAGTAGCTACTATTTTGGAATCAATTCCAGGATTTGCAGCAGACAATACTGATGCTGAAACAAGCAAGTATGCATTTGGTGTTCAAAAGATTGGTGCTATCAACGGTCGTTATAAAGTTTACAAAAACCCATACTTCAAAGATAACATTATTTTGTTAGGTTATAAAGGTGGTCAATTCTTGGAAACTGGTGCGGTTTATGCTCCATATGTTCCATTGATTATGACTCCTCTTATCTACGATCCAGATACTTTCACACCAAGAAAGGGGATAATGACAAGATATGCTAAGAAAATGATCCGTCCTGATTACTATGGTAAAATCGTAGTAGCAGATTTGGATATAGTATAATCTAATCTAAACCTAATTTAAAGAGACCCACCATTGGTGGGTCTTTTTTTTATATTTATTGTTGAAATATCGTTATATGGACAATAATATAAACCAAGTTGTAGATGCAGTAGCAAATCAACAAAAATTCAAAGAAAAACGCAAACCAAAAGGAGAAATTAAATTTAATATTTCCTTAAATGCTGAACAAAAACAAGCTAAACAAATGATTCTAGATAATACTATTACAGTATTGACGGGGTTAGCTGGTAGTGGTAAAACATTAGTAGCATGTCAGGCCGCTTTAGATTTATTGTTTAACAAAGAAGTTGAAAAAATCATTGTAGCTAGACCTGTAGTAACAGCAAAGGAAGAAATTGGATTTTTACCTGGAAATTTAAAAGACAAATTAGATCCATTTATTGCACCTATCTATGACAACATGTATCGATTATACAATAAAGAAAAAATCGATAAAGAAATAGCTGAAGGTAGAATAGAAATTATTCCTTTTGCTTTCATGAGAGGTAGAAATTTTTCTAATGCTTTTATTATTTTAGATGAAGCACAAAATATTACAGATGGACAAATGGAATTAGCAGTAACTCGTTTGTGTGAAGGATCAAAAATGGCTATTGTTGGTGATACAGGTCAAATTGATTTAAAACAAAAGAAAGACAGTGGTTTATTTTTTATGAGTAGAGCAGTTACATCTGTTTTAGGAGTAGCAAGTATTCATTTAAAAACAAACCATAGACATCCTATAGTTGAACCTATACTTGAAATTTATAAACAATTAAGAGATTAAATAATTAATTAGTCTAATATTTATTATTGACTATGAGTGACTACAACTACGCCCTATCTACTGCCGATTTACTTCCAGTAAAAGGAAATACCCCATGGGGATACTATGATAATGATCCTGTTTTTCAAACAGATGCTCAAAAATCATGTTTTTATATAACTCGTCGTTTAGGATATGGTGTAGTTGATGTTGAATTAGTAGATTTTCAGATTTATGCTGCTTATGAAGAAGCAGTTACAACTTATGGTAATGAAGTTTATTTGTATAAAATACGCGAGAATTACTTAAGTCTTGAGGGATCGCCGACTGATATGTTTCTTTGTGATTACAACATAACTTACAAACAAACCTTGCTGAATTTCGGACCATCTCACACTGCATCTGCTAATGATTTCAACAATGATCCCTATTTTACTCAAGCAATTGCTTCAGGAAGTATTTTTTATGTAAATAAAGCACCTTATTTTCCTGCTTTAGCTTTAGCTGACTCAGGAAGTTTACAAGCTTTGAGTTTAGACGGAGGATGTGGAAATAGTTTAGCGAGATTTACACACCAAGCTGATGGTAATATTGTAATAATTACTGATTTTAGATGTAATTTGTCAAATTCCAATGTTTCTGCGAGTTTTATTCCATACAAATCAGATAATTTAATGAACACTCGTGTAGTAGACAGAACTTTAGGAGGTGTAATTAAAATATCTAATAAATTTGCAGATCAAGCATTTATTAAAGGTATTCCTACATACAGTGGAAGTATTGATGTAGTTCATAATCAACAAGTTTATGATTTAAAAACAATTTCAACTGTTAATAATTGGATGGCTCAAGGAGAAGATGTAGTAGTAACTCGTGTATTTTATGAAGCTCTTCCTGCTATTGCTCAATACAATAATCCATTTCCTGGATTAGGTGGTGTAAGTGCTTATCCAGATGGATGGGGTATTTACAATGGTTACTCAGGAAACAACTATATTGTATGGCCTGTGTATTTTGATGTTCAAAGAATTCAAGAAATTGAAATGGCTAGAAACGTTAGAAGTAGTGGATTTAGTTTTAGTATAAACAATAATAATTTAACAATATTTCCACGACCTGAAGGAGAAGGAAAATACTGGATTGAATATGCTAACAGAAAAGACATAGAAACTCAAAATCAAAATCTTAATAGTAATATTAAACCAACTGGACCTATAATTACTGATGTAACTCGAGTTCCTTATATGAACCCAACATACTCTGAAATTAATTCAGTAGGAAGAAGTTGGATTATGCGTTACGCTTTAGCATTAGCTAAAGAAACTTTAGGATTTTCTAGAGGTAAATTTCCAAGTGCTGATGTTCCTAAAATGGGAGCAATGAGTTCTGGAGATTTAATGTCTCAATCACAAACTGACAAAGACAAATTACTAGAACAATTAAGAGAATTTTTAGATCAAACCAGTAGACAAAAACAATTAGAAAGACAAGCTGCTGAAGTTGAATTTACTAATACAATTTCAAAAAACATTCCTCTACCTAATCAAATTTATATACTATAATGGCTGGAGCATTTTTTAGAAGGCCCGGACAGGCAGTTACAACACCCGGTGATTATCAAGCAACCCCTTCAAATCCTGATGGAAATGCTAGACCTAATCCGTTTGCTCCTGGACAAGATGTAGATTTTCAAGTGTCTTCTGTTACAGAAGGTTACAAGAGACTTATGTCTATGCAGGTTGCATACTATAAAATTATTCCTCAACAGTCTAATGTAAACATTTATGGTGAGTCTTTATCAAAATACTACTATGAACCAGTGATGATGAAGTGTTATATTGATAGAGGTAATGAACAAATACAAATAGAAGACTATGGGCCTACCAATACTCAAACTAGTAAATTTTGGTTTGTTCATGAAATGATGCTTCAAATAGGAGTATTTCCTGAAGTAGGAGACATAATGTTAGACAGAGAAAGATACTATGAACTTCATAATGTAAATGAAAATCATATTATGTTTGGTAATGACGATCAGTATTATCTTCAAGGAACTTTTGAAACAAATCCTTTATTTAAACGAGGACAAAGTTTAATGTATGAATTAGATACTCATATGACTCGAGTAACTCATTTAAATTTAATACCTTATAAATTACAATAATGGCTCAAATTAGAAAACCTATACCAAAAACACCAGCGGAAAGAGTTCAAGAAAAAATTGAACCTTATGATCTGGTTGACTATGGTAAAGAACCAGTAATAAGTAAAAACAGAGCTACTAAAGTATCATCTAAAGACTCAAGAACTAAAGACTTTAGTGTTAAATTAATTGACTTAGACACAGCTGTGTTAAATCATATTAAAGAAAACATTAAACCTACAATTTATCAAAATACTGAATTAATAGAAGTGCCTGTTATTTATGCTTATCCTGAAAGATGGGTAGCAATGCAAAAAGACGGATTCTTAAGAGACGTTAATAGTAAAATTTTAACTCCTGTTATTGTAGTAAATCGTACAAACATAGAAAAAATAAGAACAATTGGTAGAAATCTTGATGGTAATGTTGCTCAAAATTTACATATATTCCAACAGTCTTACACAACTAAAAATGCTTATGATAATTTTGGAGTTTTAAACAACAGACAGCCTGTTAAAGAATTCAAAATGGTTGCTCATCCTGATTATGTAAACATAACTTATGATTTAACAATTTATACGAATTTCGTTGAGCAATTAAACAGAGTTATTGAAAGCATACAATACGCCGAAAACAGTTATTGGGGCGATAAAAACCGGTATTATTTCCGCGTAAATGCGAATAGCTTTTCAACAGTAAACTCATACACTGTAGACGAAGAAAGAACTGTAACTTCTAAAATTACTTTAACACTTCATGGATATTTAATTCCAGATACTGTTAATGCTTTCATGTCTCATGAAATGAATTTTGTAAGCAAAGGAACAGTTAAATTCAATGAAGGATACATTTCAAGTATGTATACTATTCCTGTTAATACTAAAACTAGAGTTAATACTCAAGTCGTTCCAGGAGGTGGAGGAACTCCACCAGACTATAATAGTGTTATTAATTATTTAAACACAAATACTACAAGTCAAGCAGAAGTAGTAAGTACTAATTTAGTGTATTTAAGAAATAAAACTATATTAAGTGCTCCATCTTCATTAGTACCTACAAGTAAATTAAATTTTGTAGTATATGTAAATGGAGTAGTAGTTGATTCAACTTTATTTGAAATAATACAAGAAGGAAGTGACATTAAAATAACATTCAGTGTAGGTTCTTCAGTTGTGGTAGGAGATTATGTAACAGTAATAGGAAAATACACATAAGAAATGGCATTAATAAAAATACATCAAATAGATTTTAGTGGTTCGGCATCATACACTGGTTCTTTACAAGGAACAAGTTCATATGCTCTTACTTCTTCAATAACTCAACAAGTATCAACTAGTATATCAACACAAAACTTACAACACAATGTATTATTCACCGATACATCAGGACCTGGTTATGTTCAAGTAGATGGTGGTTTAAGATATAACCCAAATCAAGATTTACTAACTACTACTTCTTCTTATGCGTTACAAGCATTAACAGCAAGTTTTGCTTTAAATGGAGGAGGAACAACAATTAACACAGGATCTTTTGTAACAACATCTTCATTTAATACTTTTACTTCCTCTTATAGTACAGGATCATTTACAGGTTCATTTACAGGAAGTAGTAACTTAACATCTTTAACAGCTGCTTCAGCAGTTATAACCGGGAACGTTACTGTTTTAGGTACTGCTTCTATCAATACATTAATTGTAAATCAGACTCAGTTATCTACCGGATCAAATCAATTAGGGGATAATGTTGATGATTTTCAGACTCTATATGGTACTGTAAGGATACCAACAGGAAGTTTGACTGTGACTGGATCTACAAATATAACAGGATCTTTAACAGTCATTGGAGGAATAACAGGTTCATTATTTGGAACTGCTTCTTATACTCCAACACTTAATCAAGTTACAACAGCCGGGAATATAACAACAAATAGTATTATTTACAGTGGTTCAGCTGAAGCAATCAAACCAAGTGTTGATTCTGTTAGTACATTAGGAGCTTCAAATTTAAGATTTGGAACTGTATATGGAAGAGCAGTTAGTTCTGTTAATAACAGTTTAGATCTTATAGGTTCAAATATAAATTTAAATGATAGTTCGGGTAATATAAAATTAAAAGTATTCGGCAGTACTGGCAATGTTACAATACAAAACGGCGGAACATTCACAGATAATGGATTCCGTTTAGATATTTCAGGTTCAGCAAGAATTACAACCGGACTTACTGTAACTGGTTCAATTTTAATTGAACAAAATAATCCTATTAACTTTGGAAACCAAATTAATATCCAAAGAACAGGAACTAATATACTCTATGCTTCTTCTATAGAGACAATTGTTAACACTATTGGTACTTCCCCTATTAGATTTCAAATAGGATCATCTGAGGTAGCTAGAATAACAGGTAGTTTTGTTGGTATAGGAACAACTACACCAACAGCTTCCTTACACATCTCAGGTTCATCAGGTTCAGCTTTATTAAAAGTAGATTCTGATTCTAATTCTAATATTTTATTTGTTAGTGGTAGTGGTAGAGTAGGTATTGGAACAAATAACCCTGCTGTTCAATTAGATTTAGTTGGACAATACAAACAAACTTCTGTTAGTGGTGTTACAGGTCTATATTATATATCAACTGCTAATGCTAACCAAGTAAGAGGTGTTTGGGATTTTTATACAAATACATCAGTATCCCCAGACTTTTTTGGTAGGTTTGGTTTTAAATTTGAAGGAGGTACAGCTGATTCTTTTAAACAGTATCAAATTCATGTAGCTAATTCAACCACTCCAAAAATGGTTGTAGATGGAGCAGGTAATGTAGGTATTGGAACAACAACTCCTATTTCTAGGTTAGATATACTAGACACAACAATAGCTTCAGGCTCTGCTAATTCAGGATCAGTAGTAAATATAGCTCAAACTTGGAATACTACGGGTAACGCAACTGCTATTAAATTAAATGTAACAGATACTGCGAGTGGTGGAGCAAGCCAGTTATTAGATTTACAATTAAGTAGTACATCTCAATTTAAAGTAAGTAAATTTGGTGTTGTTACTGCAGCTGGAAGTATAAATGGACAATCATTCGGTGGAACTGTAGGACCATTCCAATCATCTGGAACATACAACATTTATAGTTATGCACCATCTTTAACTTTAACAACGGGAACCGCTACTATTAATGGTTTTTATTTTGCACCAACGATTAACCAAACAGGTGGAGCTAATGGAATCATTCGCGGTTTATACATAACACCAACAATAGTATCTGCCTCCGACTATAGGGCAATTGAAACAACAACAGGAAGTGTTATTCTTAACGGAGGAAATGTAGGTATTGGAACAATTACACCAACATCACTCCTTCAAGTCAAAGGTTCAGGAACAACTTCTGCTACCACAGCATTATTAGTTCAAAATAGTGTAGCAACTGAAAGATTCAGAATATATGATGATGGTACATCAGCATTTAATACATCTCAGCTTTATATTTCTAGCTCAGGTAAAATATCAGTAGGATCTACAATAAACGCCGGCTATGCTTTAGAGGTATATGATACCGGGATATACTATGCCGGAGCAAGCTCAGCTGCTCAATTATTAATTACTACGTCAGGTAGTCTTGGTTCTAAAGAAGGAGCATTTATTACAGCCGGAACAAGCAGAACTATACAGATGGGCATCACCGACAACTCTGTTATACCTGTTGGTATTGATATGTTCGCAGCAAACAACGCTTTCCCTTCATCATACATTAACTTTAGAGTAAATAATACTGACTTGGTTCGAATGACTGGTAGTTTTGTTGGTATAGGAACAACCACCCCTACAGCTTCCTTACATATCTCAGGTTCATCATCACAAACACTACTAAAAGTAGACTCAGATGTTTCATCTAGTATTTTACTTATAAGTGGATCAGGTAATGTAGGAATAGGAATTCCAACACCAAATTACAAACTAGATATTTCAGGATCTACTTTTACAAGAAAACTGCTAGTAGGTAGTGATGCTGGATTTACAGGAAATGTAACATCATCTGATTACTACCAACGGTCTACAACATCTGGAACTGTATTTATTGTTCGAGATGTTAATAATAACACCCTGTTTGCTGCTGCTGGAGGAAGCAGTACTGGATTATTTTATAGTCAAGCTCAAAATATAGGTTTAGGATTATCAGCTCCAACTGCTAAAGTACAGATACTAGGAAACGGAGCAACATCCGCTACTACTACTTTTTTAATACAAAATTCAACTCCTACAACATTAATGACTGTTTTAGACAATGGTCAATTTACATACACAACACCAACAATGACATTGGCTGCCTCACAGTCAGCATATGTTATTTCACCAATTATAACAGCATCAAATGCTGTAGGAGGTAATTATTACGGAGTAAACATTACTCCAACATTTTATCAAACAACAGGATCACAAACACAAACAGCATTTAGAGTAGCTAGTACATTCTCTCAATCATCAGCTGCTGCTACTTTAGGAACAAACGTGATTGCTGACTTTGGAGCTACTTCAGTTGGTTCACAATTAACAGTGACTGATATTACATCAGGGTCAATTTATATGGTGAATGATGTATCTGGACTTCCAATCATAGAAGCAACTTCAGATTGGAATGTTAACATATATAACTTTCCAAATATTATTTTACAAAAAACAGGATCACAAGTTAATATAAACGGAACTTTAAAAGTAAGTGGAAGTTTTATTTTACCTTTATCTCAATCAGTTTCACCTCAAACAGGATCAGCTTACTGGTCAGGTTCATTATTATTTGTATATGATGGTACACGTTATAGAAGTTCAAGTTTTGCATAATTATGGCGATTTATAAAAACACACCCCCAGTAGTTACTAGTGGATTGATAATATACTTAGATGCTGCTAATATGCAATCATATACAAGCGGCAGTACTATATTTCGAAATTTAAACTCAGGTTATACCAACATAACATCTTCTATTTTACAAAACCAAAATAGCACAGTCACACTCCCTCAATACACATCAGACGGCGGTGGGAGTTTTCTATTTAACGGTACAGGAAGTGCTATATTAGTATCTAACAATCCTCAAACAGCAGGTTTTTGGCCTATACCACAAATAACTTTAGAAACATGGTTTAAAACCCCAGGAACCGGGTCTGGACAAGCAGGTGGAGGAGGTATATTTGGGTTTACATATGGGATTGTATGTACTATAAATCCTGCAGGTAAAATAAGGATAGGATATAATTCAAGTACCACAGGATCTAATATATTTACCTTTGAAGATACAAATTATTATGATAATAAGTGGCATCATATTGTTTCACAAACTAATGGTACTACTGTGTTTTTATATATAGATGGAGTATTAAAAAACCAAGCAACCAATGTAGTTCAACCATGGACAGGAACTTCTCCATGGCCTACAAATCAATTAAATATAGGCAGGGATAATAATAATAATAATTATTTCTTTTCAGGATCAATAGGGCCTGTCAGGGTTTACAACCGAGCATTATCACAAGCAGAAGTCCTACAAAACTACAACGCAACTAAAACAAGATTTAATTTAACATAAGTTATGTATTACGGAACACCTCCAATAGTTACTAGCGGATTAGTATTTAATTTAGATCCGTCTAATTTAGCATTACAAACATCCCGTAATTTATATAATTATACAACAGATTTAACTAATGCTTATTGGAGTAAAACAAGATGTCAAATAACAGCAAGTGCCGGGATTGCTCCTGACGGAACCAATACTGCTTTTGCTATGACTATAACTGATTCTTCTAGTTTAGTAAGATTAACAGCAGGTGTTTTTACAGCTTCTGTTGCTGGTGGACCTTACACTTTTTCTTGTTATGTGAGTAAAAGCAGTAATTGTAGTGCTGGAATTTTACAATTAGGGATTGCTAATGGAGGTCAAACAACAGGGGTAGAACCAGAGTTTGCTATACAAGCTAATTTTATCCCCTCAGGATCGGCATATGCAAACACTACAAACACATCCACCCCTGTAGGAAATGGATGGTATAGAATATCAACAACTGCTACTTTAACTTCTTCTGTTCATACTTTTTCAAATTTTATTGATATAGAAAACGGATTTGGTGGTAATAAAGCAAATGGAGATGTTGTTTATTTATGGAAACCTCAATTTGAAGCAGGTGCTAAAGCAACTCCACCTAATGATATACCCACTACAGTTAGATTTTCAACCGACTTATCAGGTAATGGAAATACAGGATCTTTTTCAACTAATAGACCAACATGGACCCCAAACAATGGAGGAACACTAGCTTTTCTAGGACCACCTTCAGGCAACCCGACCCTAACATACGGATCCTCCGCTACTCTAAATATCAGCGGAAGTAGCATGTCCGGAGAAGTATGGGTTAAATTTAATAAATTAGATTATACAACCAACTCAGGAAGTTTAACATACTTTTTCAACAAAGGCACTCCAGATAGTCTTTCCGCTAATAACGGTATTTGGTTTTCATATGATAATAGATCAAATAATTCAAGTTTTACATATACTTGTTTTGGAAATTCTGCAGGTGGTTATAGTGGCGGCAATAATAATTTTTCTGAAACAGCATATAAGACAGTATTCACCACAGGATCTTGGAATCACATAGCATTTTCTATCAACAATAGCACTGGATCTTTTTATATAAATGGAGTACAGAAAGGACCTAGTAAAAATTTTACTAATTTGAATCTTTATCATACCGAATCTTCAACTACCGGTGTTGCTACATCTCCTTTTGAAATTGGAACTTTAAGATTATATAATAGAGCTTTATCACAACAAGAAATTTCACAAAATTATAACTCATTTAAAACAAGATTTGGATTAACATAATATGTCAGTAAATACAAGAAATAGTATAGTAACAAATGGATTAGTGTTAGCATTAGATTCTTTAAATCCACAATCAATACCTTTAGATCCAACAATAAATTTAATACCATATTCCCAAAATTTTTTAACACCTGGTACAGCTAGTAATTATGTAAACAATGCTGCTGATTTAACAACTGGTTCATTTCTAGCGCCTGACGGAACCAATACAGCCACATTACTAACTGAAGATACTTCTGCTACAGCTATTCATAGAATATATTTAAATAACGCTGGTAATTTTTTAAAATCAACAGGTTCTTATTATACTATTAGTTTTTATATAAAACCAAATGGAAGAACTAAAGGAGCTAGTTTTTGGGAATGGACAAGTGGTAGAGTAGGTGTACAATATGACTTATCAACAGGGACAGTATCACCCTATCTTACAGCAGCTGGTACATTATATGCTTCTTCTATAACACCAGCACCTAATGGATTTTATAGAATATCATACACAGCTAGAGATACTGCTTCGTATGTAGGAGGAATCAATACTTTTGTAAGATTAGCTGATGATGCTGGGAATTTAACATACACAGGAAACGGATTATCTGGTTCTTATATATGGGGCCTTCAAGTAGAAAAAAATACATATGCTACTCCATATTTTCCTACTACTACTACACCAGGAGGAAGAACAAGGTGGAATGATATGTCTGGAAATAATAATGTAGTTAATCTTATAACTGGTTCAGCTCTAGCACCATCTTCAAGTAATGCATCAATTCCACAGTATACTTACTTGAACGAGCGAGTATTAAATTTTGATGGAACTGGTAGTTATGCTTTCATACCATCAATTACAACAACACCTTCACCGTCTACAGTTTCAATAACATTTAAAAGATCTAGTGTTACATTAAATAGGTTATTTATGTGGGATCATAACAATGGAAATGGTTTTGGTAGATCTCAAAGAATTTTCGAAACATCTTTATTACTTGTACCTACAAATAATACTAATACTACCATAAGTTCAACAGCTATGACCAACGCATTGAGTGTACCTAATCAATGGACTAATTTAACTTATACAATATCTGGATCAATAGTAAATGTTTATGTAAATGGAATTTCTGTAGTTACAGATTTTACAATGGCTGCACCTTTTACATCTGCGTCTACAACATCACCCATATACATAGGAAGATTAGATTCTGGTACTGACTCCTTCTTTACAACAGGATCAATAGGATCATTTTATATTTACAACCGAGTACTTACCCAGGCAGAAGTATTACAAAACTACAATACTGTAAAAACACGTTTTGGTCTTACTTAATATTTATATTAAACCATGTCTTCAATTAAAGTAACCCAAACTCCTAATTTTACACCTACAATAGAACAACTTAATGTAGGAGATTTACTTATTAATTCATATGATGGTAATATTTTTATTAAACAACAACAAAATAAAAATCAAAGTATAATAAATTTAAGATCTACAGGCAGTAGTGTAAATACAGGATCATTTGTTGTTGATTTAAATTTTTCAAATCCATTTTTAACAGCTACTAGAGGAGATAATAGTACTTTTGAAAGAAATTTAAGTACATTAGTACCAATATCTTCTTCTTATGCTAGTACCGCGTCTTATGCTTTATCAAGTTCTTATGCATTAAATGGTGGAGTTACTCAAATTATAGCGGGTACTAATGTTATTTTATCTCCTGTGGGAGGTACAGGAATAGTAACAGTGAATGCTATGTTAGCAAGTACTGGTAGTGGAGTTCCAAATGGTCCTCTATTTTCACTACAGTATAATAACGGAGGTTTATTTAGTGGTAGTAGTAATTTTACATTACTTAATAACAATGCGTTATATCTTACAGGTTCTTTAAATGTAAGTGGATCTATTATAGGTAATTTAACAGGAACTTCCTCTCAAGCTACCACAGCAAGTTATGCTTTGAACGGTGGAGTGACCCAGTTACTTGCAGGAGCAAATATTAGTTTATCACCTAGTAATGGATTAGGACAAGTCACAATTACATCAACCGGTGGATCAGGTGGAAGTGGAAATACAGCAACTGGTTCATACGGTAGTTTTTATTCTACACAAACACAAACCAATGTAGCAAGTACTGCTAGATCAATGTCTTTGAATGTAACTGACATTACTAATGGAGTGTCTATTTCAGGATCAACAAACCCTTTCAATACCTATATTAAGGTACAAAACCCTGGAGTTTATGATATACAATTCTCAGCACAAGTAGATAAAACAGACAGTGGAACAGATGAGATATGGATATGGATTAGAAAAAATGGAACCGACATAAGTGATTCTGCTACATCTATACAATTAGTTGGTAATGGTGCTCACTATGTTGCAGCATGGAATTTCTTTGTTAATGCTGCTGCAAATGATTACTTTCAATTAATGTGGTATTCAACTGATGCTAATGTACGATTACACGCAGAATCAGCATTTGGAGTAGTACCAGGCATACCTTCACTTATTGTAACAGCAAATAGGGTAGATCAATTTCTAAGTAATACAGGTTCATTTTCCGGATCATTTACAGGTTTATTATTTGGAACATCAAGCTGGTCATCAAATGCAGTAACAGCATCATATATTGTAACAGCACAAACAGCAAGTTATGTATTAAATGCCGTAAGTAGTTCATTTGCTGTAAGTTCATCTTATGCTCTAAGTAGTTCATTTGCTTCAACAGCATCATTAGCACCACTCTATGTATTAACAAGTGCTACATCTTCGATGTTAGCTCCTTACTTGTTAACAAATTTAACAAGTTCTTTTGTAACTAACACTCAAACAAGTTCTTTTGTACAAAACAGCCAAACATCATCAATGTTGGCTCCATATTTGTTAATTACAAATACAAGTTCAATGTTGTCTCCTTATTTACTTACATCTAGAACAAGTTCTTTTGCAACAACAGGATCTAATACATTTAAAGATAACCAAATAGTAACAGGTTCAATTACTTCAACATCTGAGATTATAGCAGCAGGTAATGTATCTGCTCAAATTAATTTAAAATCAATGTTTCAAGCTGGAGATGAAGGAGGAGAAATATTCCTTAATGTTCCTGCTACTAATACAAGTATAGGTATAGGTGTAACAATTGATGTTAACCAAGATAAACTTCGATTTTTTGAACAAGGTGGTGCGAATCGTGGATACTACTTAGATATAACTTCAGGTTCTGCGAGTGCAGGAACAAATCTAAGTCCAGTAGGATACAATGGTCCTCCTGTTGTAATCCAACAGCCTTTTCCAAATCCTCCAATTACCTTTAATATACAAAATGGAATTATAATTAGTGTGACTTAATTTTTAATATAAACATATATATTTATTATTGATGGAATATATAGTTAATAACATAACTTGGGATCAAGCACATCAAAATTGGGATACTTTTTATGCTAACTCAGACTATGCTCAATATATTTTAGAAACATATGGTATAACAGTTCCTCCACCTTATGGTGTACTATGGGATCATGCTGTTGAAGTAACAGTAGTTTTTACAGGTTTAGGTGCATCCGCAGATCCAACAGAATTTCAAAATATTAATAAAAAATCTGAAAAAAGAAAAATAAAATTAATATTTATGATAGACGATATTGAAAAAGTTTTTGAAAAAACAAAAAACAATACTGTCAAAGTAGAATTTAAAGACCACGTAGAAAATTTATTAACTGAAAAATTCAATCAAAAAATACTATTAGAAGATGTTCAAATTATACACAGATAAAAACAATACTTTCAAATGTAAAGTACTAGTTGAAGGAGCAAATGGCTCTACAGCATTAGCTAGACTAGTAGTTGAAGGTGAAACCCATAATTTAATGTTTGATGGGCATATTAAAGAAGGCCTTTGTGAAGTTACAATAGGTAAATTTAAAAATTTTGATAATTTCAAAAGTAAAGGAAATATTAAATTAGAAGTTATAGCAGACGATACATATTTTATTCCATGGAAATCTGAATATAAATTAGAACAATCAAAGGTTGTGACTGTTGAAATGATTGAAGAGAAGTCTTCAAAACCGTTGGTAGAAGTGACAGAAATTTCGTACACTAATAGTGTTCCTAAAGTTAGTTCTAATAGTAACGGAGAAAAACTTTATAATTTATTAGTAAAAGAAAATATTGACATTAGTAGATACGGCAATATTAGTAATTTACTAAGATACAATGATAAAGCTAAAAAAATAATTAAAGGTTATTTAAATAAAAACAAAATCTCCGGACCATTATTAGAATCAACTTTAAAATATCTATCAGATAAAGTTTAAAAAGTTGAAATAAAATGCCAATAGCTAGTTTTTCAGGATCTGCCATAAGCAGTACCTATCAAAGGATAGTACAAACAGATGGTACATATCTTGCTGATGGTACTGGAAGTATTTTAAATATACTAAATACCACAGCATCTTATGCTTTAACAGCATCATATGCAATGAATGGAGGAGGTGGAAGTACAAACACTGGATCTCTATTAACCACAGCATCTGTTAATTTAAATACAATTACTTTTACTAAAGGAGATGGAACTACATTTCCAATCACAGTAAATACAGGTTCAGGTGGAGGGGGTGGTTCAGCTTTTCCATATACAGGAAGTGCTATAATAACAGGTAGTTTAATTGTTACAGGATCTATAGTATCAACTCAAGGATTTACAGGTAGTCTATTAGGAACATCATCTTACTCAAACCAATCTTTAAGTTCAAGCTACGCTATAACAGCTTCAAATACTGTATTACAAAGTATAATACTGACTAACCAAACAGTTGGTGGTCTAATTTCAGGTACAACATTAGCTATAGGAACAAGTTTAGAAAGTATTTTAAGAACAATGCTTGTCACTTATATTCCACCAACACTATCTTCCTTAGTAATGAGACTAGGAGGATCTAGTATTTCAACAGCAGCAAGAGATGTAGGTAATTCTTTTACAACAAATACAGCTTCATTTTCTGCTACAGCGGATAATCCTAATGGAATATTCCCTATTAGTTCTTCATTTACAGCATCTGGTGCTGATATAGGAACTCAAACTTTTTACTTTGGTGATAATGTACTAACAACAACCAATACTTTAGGTATAGGTAGTACTTATACTATTAACAGAGCAACAATAAATGGTACTGTTACTTTTACAGTAAATGGTAGAAGATCAGACACAGGAGCTGCTATTACAGCTACAACAACTTCAGTTTCATTCCAGTGGAGAAACTACTTAGCCGCTTCCTCAACAACACCTGTAGACAACGCTACAGCACAGACAGTAGTAAATGCATCAGTAACTTCTGCTTTAGATACTGATAGAGTATGGACAGCAACTTGTACAGCAGCTAATGATACAGTTGGTAATTTTACATATATAATATACCCTGCATCCTATGGAGATCTTTCAAACATAATTCAAAACGGAGCCTTATCTGTATTATCAGCATTTACAAAATTAGGAGACTTCACTGTTACAAATGCTTACGCAGCATCAATATCAGTAAGAATATATAAATCAAACTCAGACAAAGCTTTCGCAAGCGGAACAACATTAGCAATATCATAATATGCCAATTTTATATCCAGACATACTAGAACACAATAACTCAGCTAAAGCATTAGTTGATATTACCCAACTAAGAGGTAGTAGTTATCCTGTAGGAAATTTAAATGAAACAGGTTCAATTCCGACTGATAAACGAAAATTAGGAGCTATTATATTTACTAGTTCTTCACAACAATTTTATGGATTTTACGGACAAACAACATCATCAGTAGACTGGGGTTTATTATCAAATTGGAGAATACTAGCTACATACTCAGGATCTTATACAGGATCATTTACTGGTTCATTCACAGGAAGTCTATTAGGAACCTCTTCTTATTCAAACCAAGCATTAAGTTCAAGTTACGCTCTAACAGCTTCAGTAGCTATTAGTGCATCATACACACTTACTTCTTCAATAACTCAACAAGTATCAACTAGTATATCAACACAAAATCTACAACATAATGTGTTATTTGTTGACACATCAGGACCAGGCTACATCCAAGTAGATGGTGGTTTAAGATATAACCCAAATCAAGACTTACTAACTACTACTTCATCTTACGCATTACAAACTTTAAGTAGTTCATATGCTTTAACAGCAAGTTATGCTTTAAATTCTGGTACTACTGTTGATACTGGTTCATTTGTGACTACAAGTAGTTTCAATAGTTTTACAAGTTCAATAAATACCGCAACAAGTTCCTTTGTAACCAACTCACAAACTAGTTCTTTTATAACTACTAGTTCATTCAATAGTTTTACAGCATCTGTTAATACATTCACATCATCATATAACACAGGATCATTTACTGGTTCATTCACAGGAAGTTTACAAGGTACATCATCTTATTCAAACCAATCTTTAAGTTCAAGTTATGCTTTAACAGCATCTTATGCTTTAAATTCTGGTATTACTGTTGATACAGGTTCATTATTAACAACAGCATCTGTTAATTTAAATACTATTACTTTTACTAAGGGTGACGGCTCAACATTCCCAATCACAGTAAATACAGGCTCAGGAGGAGGTGGTGGTGGAGGTATTTTTCCTCTTAGTGGAAGTGTTGTTGTAACAGGTTCTCTTGAAATACTTTCATCAGGCTCAAACAACATATTTACAGTAACTTCAGCATCAAATACAATATTACAAATCACAAATGATAATACTGGTAATCTTTTTGAAGTTAATTCTCCTGTTGGGCCATCATATAGTCAATTTTTTTATATTAGTTCTAGTGGTAAATCTGAATTTTTAGGACTAATAACATGTTCAGGTTCATTTTCTGGATCTTTTAATGGAAGTGGTTTAGGACTAACTGATATTCCTGCTTCTTCAATCATAGGATTAAATCTTTCTCGAATAGCTTCAGGATCTGCTACAGCTTCTATTTCACCAACAACAGGATTTGTGACATCCACCGGGGAAATTAATGGAGTTTTTATAAATAGAGGAACAGGTAGTAGAACAACCAATTTAGTAATAGGAGATTCAAGAGCATTATCATTACTTACTGGTGTAGGCGCTGTAAATAGTCAAAATAATATCGCTATTGGATCTGGTTCATTATTAGCCACAACTACTACTTATAGAAATCTAGCTTTAGGTAATAATATAATGCCTTTAGTTACTACAAATGGTTCAAACAATAATATAGGTATTGGTTTTGATGTATTTACAGCGAGTACTAACTCATTAACTAATAATATAGCAATAGGAAATTCAGCATCTTATGCAACCACATCAGGTGATAATAATATTGCTATAGGAACTGAGGCTTTATTTTCAAATACCTCACAACTTAACAACATAGCGATAGGATTAAGAGCTGGTAAATTAGCTACAGGTGCTGCTGCTTCTATTTTTATAGGAACCGATGCTGGAGCAAACGTTACATCAGGTGATAATAATATCGCTATTGGATTTGAAGCCTTAAAATTCTTAACCACAGTAAATAACAATATCGCTATTGGATACCAGGCAATGGTATCTGGTTCAGGTGCTCAAGACAGTATTGCTATAGGAGCGAATACCTTAGGTAGAATTACAACAGGTGACTTTAATTTAGCAATTGGTGCTAATGCTTTAGGAACTATAACTACAGCTAATGGTAATTTAGCAATAGGTACTTCTGCTATGATATCAAGTTCCGCGACCTTAGCATCAAATAACACTAGTATTGGTTATCAATCATTACAACAAATTACAGGATCAAATAATGTTGTTGTTGGATATAATACAATGCAAGGTTTTAGATCTGGTTCAAATAACACAGTTATTGGTTACAGTAATATATCAGGTTCTGGTATTTCAGGTTCAAATAATACTATAATAGGAGGTAACGTTATTTTACCGGATGGAATTTACAATAATAGAATCATAATTGCTGATGGGCAAGGTAATCAAATAATATCAGTTAGTGGATCAACTACAACAATTTCAGGAAGTTTAAATGTAACTGGATCAGGTGCTATTTTTACATTACAACCACAGTCTCCACTACCAACAGTAGGTATACCAACAGGATCTTTTGCAGTATCTTCATCAATACCTGCTAAACCTTTCTTCTGGGATGGATCTGTATGGAATGCTTTATACTAATTTTATATATTTATTAATATATGGCAATACAAGTTACAAATACATTAGATTACAACTACGGAACATACACACAACCGTACTTCCGTTTAACTTTACACTACCCAGTAGCAGGAACTCAAGTACCTGTAGACTGTTTTATGTATTCTTCTAAACAAGCATTTTTAGACGGTGCTAACTCAATTACTTGTTGGCCGTTTTATGTAGACACAGCTGAGGCTCCTGAAATAGAAACAGGATATACTGTGGTTGACAAGTATCTTTATTATATTACTATAAAAGTAAAAGAAAGCTTGGAAGCTTCATATCCTTCTAGTACATTCGAAATAACAGGTATTCCAACAGAAGCTCCTGTGATAGTAGAACCTACTCCAATAGAAGAAACACTAATTTAAACAAATAAAAAAAATAACGTTATATGGAAAACACAAAACTTACAATCGAAGAAATCGAACAATTGCAAGAGTTGCAAAAAGAAAATCAAGCAGTAGCACAAGAATTAGGTAGTTTAGAAATTACTAAATTACAAATTGAAGCTAGAAGAGAAGAAGTAGTAAAATACTTTAATGAATTAAAAACTAAAGAACAAGAAACTGGTAAATTTTTCCAAGAAAAATATGGTGTAGGAACTATTGATCTTGATAAAGGGGAATTTATACCTACATCAATTTAATAAATTTTGATAATTATTTTTAAAGGGTCTGGACAGTCAGACCTTTCTTTATTTTTAAATATTATAAAAAAATATGTCAATAGTTATAAATACTAATACTAGTATAAAAACACAAACAATATTATATCCACAACCTGCTGTTCCTGGTTTTATTTTAGATTTAGATGCTGGTAATCGAGCTTCATATCCTGCAAGTGGTTCTATATGGTATGATTTAAGTGGAGGTAGTAATTACGCAACATTAACTAATGGTCCAACATTTAATTCTGATAATGGTGGTTCAATTGTATTTGATGGAACAAACGATTATTGTCAACTTTCTCAAAGTATTTTTAACACTCCATTCACAGGAGTAACTTTTAGTGCTTGGGTTTATCTTAATAGTAGTATTGGTCAAGCATTAATTACTGGTGTTTGGAACAACACAGTCGAAGGGGACGTAGCAGCTCTTTTTATTTTTGATAATGGGCCTTTTGTAGCTGTTGCTGATGGGTCAACATCAGAAAACGGTGCAGGAGTTGGCAGTGTATTAAACGTAGGTCAATGGTATAACATCGCAGCTTCTTGGAATTCTAATAGAACCTATAAACTTTATCGAAACGGTTCTTTATTGGGAACATCAACCCAAACAGGTAATGGTTGGAACTCAACTTCAACTGTTAACTTTGATATTGGTGCTCAATCTGATAATGACTTTAGATATTTTAATGGTCGAATAGCCCGTACTCAAGTTTATAATAGAACCCTATTAGACTCAGAGGTTCTACGAATCTACAATAAACAAAAATCAAGATTTGGATTATAAAGATATTTATTAATATGTCAGACCCACACATAAATAGAGAATTTATGATATTCAATATTTCAGAGTTGAATAAGATTAACTTTAATGAAGTTTTAGAAACTTCAATAGATACTGTAAGAAAATCAGTTGATTTAACAAAAACATTTGTTAAATGGAATGGTTTAACACCACCATCAATTCAAAGTTTAACAACAAGTGAAGGACCTTATACTCATAATGAAATGTTAGACATTTTATCAACACCTGAGTGGACAGATCCAGATCTACTACTTTACGGATTAATTTAGTTTACTTAATTAATTAAAAATCTTCATCAACTAGAGGACCCTTATGGGTCCTTTGGTGTTTTTAATATTTTAGTCCATATTTATTACTAGAAACAACCTAATAAAAATGGCAAACGAAATATTATTATCACCAGGCATTGTATTAAACGAAAATGATACATCACAAATCGTTCAGGGAACGATTACAGCCGGTTTAGCTTTAGTTGGACCTACAGTTAAAGGCCAACCAAATATCCCTACACTTGTTACTTCATATTCTGATTTTAAAGGAAGATATGGAGATGTATTCACTAGTGCATCTGTAAATTATGAGTTTTTAACTTCAATAGCTGCTTATAATTATTTTCAACAAGGTGGAAGTACAATTTTAGTTACTCGTGTAACATCAGGAACATATACGTCTGCTACTAGTTCAATAGCTAACTATCTTACTTCAGCTTCTAATAATTCAGCTTCATTTACATTAAGTACACTTGGTCAAGGTGTTATTATGAATAGTTTTAGTTCTGGATCTCAATTATCTAATGGAGCTTTACCAAGCGGTTCAATGGATAATGTAAGATGGGAAGTAATTACTTCTGACACAGGATCTGGTTTATTCTCATTGTTGGTTCGTCAAGGTGATGATACTAATTCAAATAAAACTGTTCTTGAAACTTTTACTAATTTAAGTTTAGATCCAAATAATTCTAATTATATTTCAAGAGTAATTGGAGACAGAAATGTAAGTGTTGCTTATGATTCTACTACAGGTCAATTTTACTTAAATCAAACTGGTAACTATCCTAATAGTTCAAGATACATAAGAGTAAACAGTGTAATAACTCCAACTCCAAATTATTTCTTAAATAATGGTGCTGTTAATAGTATTTATACTGCTTCTATTCCAGTATTAGGTTCAGGAAGTTTTGGTGGAGCTACAGGAAATGATATAGCTACTGTTACAAACTTATTTGATAACATTAGTACTACTACACAAGGACTTACAGTAGGTAATTATATTACTGCTTCTAACTTATTAAACAACCCAGAAGAATACGATTATCAATTACTAGCTACTCCTGGTTTAACTCAAAATTTACACAGTTCTGCTGTTTCAAGTTTTGTTAATGTGGCTGAAGATAGAGGTGATTGTTTTTATATTACTGATCTTTATGCTTATGGTGCTACAGTAGGTGCTGTTGCTAACCAAGCTGCTGCTATGAATACTAACTATGCTGCTGCTTACTGGCCTTGGGTTCAAGTATTGAGTCAAGCTTCAGGTAAATTAGTATGGGTTCCAGCTTCAACAGTAATGCCTGGTGTTTACAGTTTTAATGATAGAGTTAGTGCAGAATGGTTTGCTCCAGCAGGTTTAAACAGAGGTGGAATTGGTGGTGCTTTACAAGCAGAAAGAAAACTACAAACAACTGACAGAGACAAATTATATCAAGGTAAAGTTAATCCAATTGCTAGTTTTCCTGGTGTTGGTTTAGTAGCTTATGGACAAAAAACACTACAAACTCAAGCTAGTGCTTTAGATCGAGTAAATGTTCGTAGATTATTAATTGCTCTTAAACGTTATATTGGAAATATTGCTGAAAGTTTATTGTTTGAACAAAACACTATTTCTACAAGAAACAATTTCTTAAGTCAAGTTAATCCATATTTGGAAAGTGTACAACAAAGACAAGGTTTGTATGCTTACAAAGTAGTAATGGATGACACTAATAATACAGCAGATGTAATCGATAGAAATCAACTAGTTGGACAAATTTACATTCAACCTACTAAAACTATTGAATTTATTTATTTAACATTCAATATTACTCCAACAGGTGTAACATTTTCTTAATATAACATATTTATTATAGAACAAGATAAAAACTAAATAAGATGCCAGTATTAAATTCAAACGAAATATTTTTCACAGCGTTCGAACCTAAAGTTCAAAATCGCTGGTTAATGACTATTCAGGGTGTTCCTGCGTATTTGATTCATAAAGTAAAATTTCCTGAAGTAAACTTAAAGGAAATTAAATTAGACCATATTAATGTTTATCGTAAAATCAAAGGAAAAGCTGATTGGTCTGATATGACTATGACACTTTGGGATCCAGTTACTCCTTCAGGTGAACAAGTAACAATGGAATGGATTCGTTTATCACATGAATCAGTGACAGGTAGAGATGGTTACAGTGATTTCTATAAAAAAGACATTACTTTATCAGAACTAGGTCCAGTTGGTGATGTAGTTGGTGAATGGATTATCAAAGGTGCTTTTATTAAACAAGCAAATTTTGGAAATGGTGATTATGCATCAGGTGAAGCTACAAAAGACATTGAGTTGACACTTGCTATGGATTATTGCATTCTCAATTATTGAAATATTATATACCAATCAATTACAAATTTTACAAAGAAGCTTGGCAGAAATGTCAAGCTTTTTTTTGTATCTACATATTTATCATAAATAAAGTATATGTCAGAATTTCGTTTTCCATCAGAAGTTATAGATTTACCAAGTAAAGGTTTAGTCTATCCAGAATCAAGTCCACTATCATCAGGTACAATTGAATTAAAATACATGTCAGCTCGTGAAGAAGACATTTTAACAAATTCAAATTTTATTGAAAAAGGTATTGTAATTGATAAATTACTACAGTCTTTAATAGTTACTAAAATTGACTATGATGAATTAATTACAGGAGATAAAAATGCTATTTTATACGCCGCTCGTATTTTAGGATACGGAGCTAATTATGATATAGAAGTAACAGATAAATATGGTAAAAAAATTCCTATAACTATTGATTTAAGTAAATTAGAAAATAAAAAAATTAATGAGTCTTTATTTGAAAGAGGAAAAAATGAATTTAATTTTATTTTACCACAAAGTAAATTAACAGTATCTTTTAAACTATTAACATCAGAAGATGAAAAAAATATCCAACAAGAACTTAAAGGATTAAAAAAAGCATTTCCAAATGATAGTTTTGAAATTACAACTAGACTAAAACATACTATTATAGCTGTAAATAATGACAGAGACGCGGGAAAAATACGTGAAATAGTGGATAATTTAATGATTACAGATACTCGTGCGCTTCGTAAATACATTAACGAAATCACACCGGATATTGAATCAACTTTTGATTATACTGATTCTAAAGGTGACGTTGTGGAGGGCGCCACAATTCCATTAAATATCAACTTTCTTTACCCTGACGCCGGAATATAGACTAATATTCATGGAAGAGGTACATGATTTAGTGTACCATGGTAAAGGAGGATTTACTTATTATGAGGTATATGATATGCCTGTAACAACCAGACGTTATCATATACAAAAAATTGTAGAATATCTTAAGAAAAAACAAGAAGCTGAAGAAAAAGCATCTAAAGGAAATTCTCAACCTACTAAATCTACTAAAGTAAATGTTCCTGATTTTATATCTAATGTAAAAAGAAAATAAATAAATATTTATTAATATGGCAACACAAGATGAAATTAATGACATAACCAGTGCGGCTGAACGATTAACTAGTGCTTTAAAAGGAGTTGTTGATAGTTTAAAAGATGTAGTTGGTAATGATTTATTAAAAGTTGGTGATTTTCTTGCAACCTGGACTAAAAAAACTAATGAACTTATAAATTTAAATGATAAAATTACAGATCAATATGCTGATTTTAATAATCAAGGTGGCGATATTTTAGATTTATCAACTAAAATTAATAATGGAATTATAGCTAGAAGAAAATTAATTGAAGAAACTAATAAATTAAATAAACTTCAAAACGAGTTTGCTAAGGGTCTTAATGGTATAACCCAACAACAAGTTGATACTCAATATGCCCAAGTAGACATAGAGAAAGATAAAGTTCAAATATTAGAGGATATAATCAAACAAAACAATGGTGTTTATCAATCATTAAATGGTCAAGAAAAAAAACAACTTGATCTTTATCTTCTTGATAAATTAAGAAAAGAACAATTAGAAGATTTTGTAGACAATAATAAAGTTTTAAATAATTATTATGAAGCTTATTATGAAAAAGAAACACGAGATGCTTTAGAAAAAATATCATTAGCAAAAGAAAAATTAAATCAATTAAAACAACAAAAAGATCAATTACTTAATAATAATAGTGCTCTTAAACAAACTTTAGGAATATGGGGTGATATTACAGGAGTACTAAAGAAATTTTCATTATCTGCTATTATTGAACAAGCATTTAGTTTAAATAAAGCATTAGTAGAAACAGGAAAACAATTAGGAGTAGGAAGCAGAGAAGCTAAAGAACTCTCAACATCATATGCATTTTCAGCTGCGTCTGCTGGAACTTTAGCTAGTACAGGTACTACTTTAGTACAAACTCAAAAGAATATATTACAAGCATCTAATGAATTAAATAAATCTTTAGGAACATCAGCAGTATTTAGTGATAATCAATTAAAAAGTCAAGTTTCTTTAACAAAAGAAATGGGCTTTACTGTTGAAGAAGCAACTGATATTTCAAAACTTAGTATTTTAAATGGTATTCAAGCTAAAAGTATTTTAGATACTGTAAATAATCAAACAATTTCTTTAGGAAAACAACAAGGAATTTATTTAGACAATAGAAAAATAACAGCAGATGTTGCTAAAGTATCAGGTCAATTAGCTGCCCAATATAAAAATAATCCAGAATTACTAGCTAAAGCAGTAATAGAAACTGCTAAAATTGGTACTAATTTACAAGACGCTGCAAGTGCTGCTAATAATTTATTAAAATTTGAATCAAGTATTGAAAATGAATTAAAAGCAGAACTATTAACTGGTAAAGCAATAAACTTAGAAAAAGCTCGTGAATTAGCTTTACGTGGTGATGCAGCGGGAGCAGCTAAAGAATTAAGAGATCAAGTAGGAAGTTTAAGTGAGTTTCAAAATCTTAATGTAATTCAACAAGAAGCTTTAGCATCAGCTATAGGAACTTCAGCTGATAAATTAGCAGATCAGTTAAAAATGGAAGAACTTTTAGTCCAAACTGGTGATAAAAGTGTAGCATCTTTAAATGAGCGTAGAAAATCTATGATTGCTAATGGACAAGAACAAGAATTTTACGCTGAATTACAACGAGCTAATACATCTGAAGAACTAATCCAAAAACAGCAAGAATTAGGAACACAAGACAAAATGAATTTACTTGTTGAAAAATTATTAGAAACATTTGGTAGCTTAGCTGAAGGTCCATTAACTTGGATAATAAATAAGATGGCACTTATTGTTAAACATGCTACTATGTTTAAATTCATAGCATTAGGAATAGTAGGAGTAATGGCAGGAAAATTTGTTACTAGTTTAATTATGGGAGTAGCACAATACGCAGCTATTAATGCCCAAATAGCTTTTCAAAATGCTCAATTAGCTGCTCAAGTTCCAATTCTTCGAACCTTAAAAACAATAGAAGCTGAAAAAGCAATAGCATCTATTGTTGGTGCTGAAGCATCCACATTAGGTGCAGCTACACCGTTTATTATTGGTGGAATAGCCGCGGTAGTCGCAGCTGCTGGATTAGGTGCTTTTACAGGTGGAGGGGGTGGAGGAGGAATAGGAGAATATAATGTTAACACTGCTGCTAATGAAAACAATGAAGGTCGTACATCAAGACCAATTATTGTACAAAATAATGTTCAAGTTGATTCTAAAATGAATGGCCAAACTGTAGCTTCGTCAATGCATAAATCACAAAATACTATACTGGAAACATAAAATTCAATTATTATTTAATATTTATCAATAAACAACAACTATGGCATATTCATTAAGAGACAGATTATTAGATCCACTTAACACAAGTAGATATGGACTATCAGGTATTCCAGGACCTGATTTTGAAAATTTAGGTCAAAAATACACATCTGAAATTCAAGCAAGAACTACTTTACCAATTTCAAACACTTTATCTAAATCTCAAGATTTGATTACCGGTAGGGTTTCAACACAAATTCCTGGTTATGCTTATTTCACTAGAAGTACTCAATTAGCTTTTGGTTCAGGTGGTGCTGGTAAACCTGCTCCTTGGGGACCATACAGTTCTAAAGGTCCAGCTGAAGGTAAATATTAATGGCTAAAAGCTTAAGGGAACTATATGAGGAATCACTGTCAGGTAAATTCACTAGAGTTTATGATGTCTTTGGCTCTGGTCCTTCACAAGAAACAATTACCTTAGCTGGTCAAACACACATTCCTGCTCCTGTTGAAGGAGATGGTCCTTTTGAGAAAGATGCAGGTAATGATGCTCTTTTACTATTAAGAGGAGGAATAAATGCTCCTATTGCTGCTGGATTAGATGAAATAAGAATAGGAAAATTTTTACTAAGTACTAATGGAGCGTTAAGTTTAGTTAAACAATCAGTTTTACAACTTCAAAATCCTAATACATCTTACAGAACTATTGCATTTCCTAAAAATGAAAATTTAACAGACAATCAACTTTTTGATTATACTGGTGTTTTAGCATCAGTAGCTGGTACTGCTTTTGGATTACATTTTGATAGACATGGTTTAATTCCATCTACTAATAATGATCCTTACAGTACTCCTGGAGGTTATTTAAGTTTAAATACTACACCTGATGTTTATGAACCATTTCAATCTAGATTATTAATTTATACACAACCTAATTCAAAATTTAGATCAAACACAAATGAAATTGTTGAATTAAATTCTTATTGGGGTGGGTCAAATCCCCTAAGTAAAGATTTTGGTCAAACAAAAATAACAACTGTTCAAAATACTTTTGGAAGAAACGATGCTATAACCAATAAAGCGGGAAAATGGGCTTATAATGAAATACTCAAATATGGTAGTGAATATTCTAAATTAAGTGGTAGTAATCAATTAGTACCTGCAGATTTTAGTAAATATCCAAAAGATTTTAGAAACAAAATTACTTATCAAGAATTTAATATACATAATAGAGTAGGTGTAACTTCAAATCGTTCAAGTATAGGTAACCCTAACACTACTGTAGACAGTATTAATATTCTTACAATTACTCCAAGAGCTACATTTTATGATAAATCAGATGGAGCTTTAAATGATATAAATAGTGGAGCCATTAGTAGTGATCTTATTTACTCAGGTTTATACAATCAAAACAACACTAAAGAAAAAGCTAGAGGAAAATACGGTAGAGATATTATTAAATTTAGAATAGAAATTGTAAATAATGATGCTCCTTTAGCTGTTGGTAAAACAGGCACAGCTTTAAACACAGATGTATTAGCTTTTAGAGCATACTTAGAAAATATGTCAGATAATTTTTCACCCCAATGGAAAGAATTTAATTATATGGGACGAGGTGAATCATTTTTTACATATGAAGGTTTTAAAAGAGACATTCAATTTAGTTTTATATTATTTGCCCATTCTGAAGAAGAAATGCCGGCTATATATACTAAATTAAATTATTTAATGTCTAGTATGGCTCCTGATTATAATGATAGATATCAAATGAGAGGCAATTATGCTTTACTAACAATAGGAGATTATATTTACCAACAGCCTGGTGTATTTACTAGTATGGTTATAACAGATCATTTAACAGCACCTTGGGAAATAGCAGTTGATGAACCTGAATTAAGAGCAAATTTAAATGGATCTAAAGATATTATATCAACTACGAAACAACATGAAGTTCCAAAATACATGAAAGTAGCTATGACATTTAAACCTATTCATAATTTCTTACCTAAAAGAAATCATAGAAATGATCCACATACTTCAACATTTATTACACCTAACTTCAAAATTGGACATCCAAATCATTATTTACCACAAGGTGTACTACCTACAGCAAAAGATAAAGAAGGAAATCCAATTCTTCCAATAAATAATTTAATTAATCTTCCTAATAATAATGATTTACCATTACCATCATTACCATTAGTACTTTCACAACCACCAGCATTCATAGGACCTAAAAATAATGTCTAGATACTCAGATATACCAATACTAAAAACAACAAAAGGTCCTAGATACTATAGTAGTACTAAGTATCCTATGGTAACTGAGTCTACAAATGATTTATATATTATAACTCAACAAGGTGATCGTTTAGATAATTTAGCAGCTCAATTTTACAATGATCCTTCATTGTATTGGATTTTTCAAATATCAAATAATTTAAATAGAGATTCATTGTTTCCTCCAATAGGACTACAAATGAGAATTCCTCAAAATTTAACACAAATCTTACAAGATTTTTACAATATAAACCAATAAATGTTATGAGTATATTTAAAGAAACACTAGCTAGATCTATTCAGGTCCAACTGCAGGCCCGAACTCAAGTAGTTAAAGGTAATGAAACTAATAATTATAGAAATCAATTACTACCATGGTATTTAAGTAAAAATTCATGGGTAAGAATGACATCTTTCACTAACTACACATCAGGTAAAGTTGATCTTCCAGGAAAAGGAAATATTAAAACAATACCAGATGGACATTATACTGGTGATAATCTTTCTAAAAAATACATTTTAGAAGGAGGAACATTATACACTAAAGCCAATCCTAATACTGATTTATTTGCTGGTTTAAGATATGGAATGGGAGAACAAAAAAGTGCCTATGCTTCAAATATTGATGTAAGACCAGATGGAACAAAAGATCCACAGTATTTTAGAACATATGGTATTAGACCTATGCCTGGAATTACAGGTGTAAATCTTCATACTATTGGAGCTTATGGTTCATTATTTGAAACAACTGTAAAATACTATGCTTGGGACATTCATCAATTAAATGAATTAGAACTTTTATTTATGAGACCAGGATACTCAGTATTACTTGAATGGGGATGGTCTCAGTATTTAGACTATGATGAAAAATACAATAGAGGAGAAGAAAATGAATCTCTTCCTTCTGATATATCTTTAAATCCTCAAGTGTTTAATGGTGTTACAATAAATCCTTTTGATGAAACATTAAATCAAGATAAAATTTATAAACAATTAGACAATTTACGAAAAAAATACAAACACAACTATGACGGGATGTTAGGTTATGTTAAAAACTTTAGTTGGAAAATGATGAAAAATGGTGGCTATGAATGTAGTACTACATTAATTTCTATGGGTGAAGTAATTAATACTTTAAAAGTATCAACAAATTTTACTAATTTTAACAAACCTACTAGTAATACAGCTGATTTTACTAAAATAGATAAAGCAGTTTATAAATTTGATGATTATGAAAACATATTATTATCATTAAAATCATCTGCTGAGGGTAAGAGAACATATAGTTTTTTAAGTGGTTCACGTATTCTTGAAGAAAAAGAATACAATGGTACTTGGGACATAGACAGAGAAGAGGTAAAAATTTCTCAAATATGGGATAGATTAGAAAAAAAAGGATACAGTAGTGTAGTAGAACGACTAAAAACAGAACCTGTAATAAAAGAAATAGACAATGATAGAACCACTAATAATTTTTCAACACACGGTGATTATTTTGAATACATTTCTTTTCCATCATGGATGGCTATTATGGGATCATATTTTAATTTTGAGTCATCTAAAACACAAGAAGGAACTAATCCAGAAAATATAGTAAAAATACTAACTCCATCACTTGATGATTATTGTTTAGCTAGTAAAGACAGTATTTCTACTGATTTAAGTGTTTGTTTAATAAATAGTTCTCAAGCATTTGTAAAAGAATTTCAACCTTTTAAACCACCACTTTATAAAGAATATAAGGGAACTGGAATTGCACCTATTATAAAAGCAGCTAAATACAATGAAGAAGGCAATTCAGTTTGGGTTGATGATCAACACTACAGTCAAGTAGATGACTTCTATGAAGGAGAAGGACTAGGCCGAATGGCTAATATATATTTAAATTTAGATCTTTTACTAAAAGAATACAAAGGAATTAAAGAATCATCAGATGATGAAGGTGTTAATTTAACTACATACATAAATAATATATTAAAAAAAGTATCAAATTCTCTTGGTGGTTTAAATAACTTTACATTAAGTACAGCTGGAGTTACTCAAAATGAATTAAAAGTTATTGATCTTTATTATTTAGAAAAAAACAGTAAAACAAAATCATCTGGAAAATACTCGTTTGATTTAATGGGCTTAGGCAGTATTTGTAGAGATGTACAAGTAGAATCACAAATATTTCAAGAACAATCAACTATAGTTGCTATAGCTGCGCAAAGTCGTGCAAACTTAGGTAGTATCTACAACTCTACACAGGTTTATTTGAATGCTGGACTTGAAGACAGATTAGCAATAAACAAACAACAAGGAGATGAAAAAAATGATTTATTAAATGCTGGAAATCCTCAAAATTATTTTTATCAAAAATTATTTGAATTTTTAATTTATGTTAGAAACTGTGTTGTAGGAACAGCTATTGATGAAATTGATCCATCTGTTACTAGTATTAATTCATCTGGTAGAATCACACATACTTCTAGAAAACTTTTTGCTATTGCTCCTAATGATGGAAATGTTCCATATACTTTTCTAAAACAATTCATGTTAAAATACAGTGGTGAATTAAACTTTAAAGCACTTATTCCTTTTAAATTAAAAATAACATTAGATGGAATTGGAGGAATTGTAGTAGGTCAAGTATTTAAAGTTAATCCTAATGTTTTACCAAAAAATTACATTGATAAAAATTTAGGATTTGTTGTTACTAAAATTTCACATGATTTAGAAAGAAATGATTGGTCTACAACCTTAGAAACTCAAATTTGTATTTTAGATCAAGATCAATTTTTTAAAAATGGAAATCCAAAATTAACTGAAGGTTTTTCAAGACAAGGATTTTTAGAATTTGTATCACAAACTGCTAAAGAAGCTATTATTTGGCCTGTATTAGTAGAGTTTATGGAATATCAAGCATTAAGAAGTATTTGTACTTATTTATTAGTAAATGGAGAAAATAATACTTTTAATTATTTAATAAATAAATTAGTTAATAAAAATTTTACTCTAGAAGAATTAAAAAAATGGCAAGATAGAATTACAAATTTTACTGGAGGTCGAGGTTCAACACCTGGTGGTTCATCTTCAAGTATTTTAATTTCACCAAATTTATCGACTGGTGGTGTAGGGAATGATAATGATAATGATCTTGTAAAAAACTATTATATAAATCAATTTACTGGTTATTTTGAAAAATGGGCTAAAAGATTTAAAACATTATATCCTGAAAAATGGAGTGCTAAATTTTCTGAAAGTCAAACATTAGGTCAAGTTATTGAAGAAATTATTAAGAATACTAATGAAGGAACTAGTATTAATCCAGTAAATATAGGAGGAACACAAAATTTTGAAAATACAAATTTAACTGTGATTACTAATTTATTAGCATCAGACGAATTTATAAAATACTTAGCACCAATAGATGGTTACAATATTTTTGAAGGAGTATTTTTAAAATCAAAACCATCAGGAAAAGATGGAATAAAAAATTCAACAGAAAATCTTAATAATAAACCTATTGATTTTAATAGATTAAGAACTAATGTTAGTACTTTATTAATTCAAAACAGTAAAATTCCAAATATTCAAAATATGCAAGCAACATATGAAACTATTAGTGTAGCAAATGATGACACACTTACAATATTACTACCTCTTCCTGATAATACAATTCAACGAACTTCTAAAAATACTAAAACAACAATGTTTATTGAATTTCCATTAGATGAAGTTGAAACCGCAGATACTTCAGTTATATTTACATCAAATAAAAAAGATATTTGGAGACGTTGGTTAACAATGACTGCTGGTCCTAATAATTATGACAATTCTATAAAAAATATTATTAATGGTTTAGAGTATAATATTTCTACAGCTGGAGTACAACCTGCTGCGGCCCAACCATTTGTAGGTAGATAATTATGTATATTCCATTAGGTAAATTAAATCCAACAGTATTCTACACAAGTGGTAATGAATACGCGTTAGCCACTACAGGAATAAGTTATGTAGGTTATTATCATAAAGACACATTAGGTGGAGTATGGACAGACAAAGAACATACTTTAAATTCTATTAGTTTAATAAGTTACACTGAACGTAATAATAGACCAGAGTATATTAATATTCAAGGAGAAGTATCTGCTGAGTACTATAAAATATCTAAATCAAATAAAGATAATCCACTGTCTTCAAATTTACCAGTAAGTGATACTCTTCCTCCTACACAAGAAGACTATGATAAAACATACACAACACGATATATTTTAAGTTATAAATTAACTTCCCAACCTGTTTACATTGAAGTTAATAAAAACACATACAATAATACAATGAATTCATCTGATAAAATGTATTTTGAAGGAGTAGAAGTACTATGGAAAATATCAGGTCCTCTTTATGATATTAAACAAAACAATATACTAATACAAGGAGGAATTATAGATTCAAATACAAGAAGTATACAACAAGCTGAACAAACTATGTCTGGTGTGTCAAATTATTTAAACAATTTACTTTTATACGCGAAACCTGACTAATTTTACATATTTATTATTATAACTATGAAATACTTATTAAATGAGAATTTATCTATTTTAAGAATCGCTAATATTAATAGTGATAAAAGAGAATATGAAGAATTTCTTCAATCAATGTTTGAATTGAAATTAATTGAATTTTCAAATGAACAATTGTTAACTGAAGGATTTTTAGATAAAGTAAAAGAAACTTTCAAAAAAGCTACTGACAGTTCTAAAAAATATTTACAATACAGTTTTAATCAATTTAAAAAAAACGGTGAAAAACCATCAGAATTTGTTAAAGACATAGGAGATGTTTTTCAAGATGTTAAAATTAAAGATCCTAATGATTTAAATACAATAATAAAACTAGCTAAAATCCAGTCTATAAACAAAAATAAACTAAGTGAAGCAGACATTCCAGCAGAAAAAATTGGTAAAATTGAAGACTTAGAAAAATTAAAAGACGGTCAAAATTTTATCTGGACAGGACCTATCAATAAAGATATGGACTTAAAACCAGGAGAAGAATACTTAAATGCCTATGATGAAGACAATAATACATGGATAACAGTAAATGTAAAAGATAAAGTAAAAATTGAAAACAGTGAAGAATATGCGAGTGGTGGAGTTATTCAAAAAATAGGAGATTTTTTTAGAAGACATAAATGGTTAACAGCTTTAATGATAGCCCCTGTAATACTTTCAACTACAGTAGGAGGAAATGCAAATGCTTTTGGACAAGCAATAAAAGCTATTTTTGGTAATGATGTAAATATTGACAACTCAGGTGTTCTTCAAACAGGCAGCAGTCCAGATTCAATGGGTGATAGTGATGGAGACAACCTAACTAATGCTAGTGGAGGAGATGATGTTCAAGATAAAGTACCAGTACAAAAAATTGATTTAGGTGGAAAAGGAAGTGTAGATGATCAAGATATTCAAAAATTCCAAGACCAAGCTAAAAAATTAATGCCTGATGAAGATACTAATAAAATTTCAACAGCAGCTACATATAAAAAAGGTGAATATAAATTAAGTCAAGAAGAATTTGATGCGGCTGTTAATTATGGTGCAAAAAATCTTTTAAAACAAACACAAAACCAAATAGCAGAAAAAGGTGTTACAAAAACAATAACAATAAAAGGTGAAATAAAAGGACACATTTCTTCAAATGCTGGTGATAAAGATAATGTAGCTAATGATGGTTCAGATTTAGCAAAAGGAAGAGCAGCAACTGGTGAAAATTTAAATAAAGCAATACAAGATAAATATACTAAAATAGTAAAAGAAAAACTTGGAGTAGATGTAAAATTTGATACAAAATCTACAGCGGATTCAGATGTAGAAGGACAAGTTCAACACAAAGCTGTAGATAACACCGCAGACCAAAGTACTACTATTAAATATAAAGTAGAAACTGATGGTGGTAAAAAGATTATTAACATCAAAAACTGGCAACCAGTTGTAGCAGTTACAGGTAAAGGTGGAAGTGACATGGGTCAAAGAGTAGATATCCCAGGTGGTCAAGGCGGTGGAGTAGGAAAAAATAGTGAAAAAGGTAGTGAAGAAACTGGTAAAGGTAATGTACCAACAGGTGGAATACCAAATATTGATGATTCAAATGTTAAATTTTTAAAAAAACAAAATCTCAATAGAAATCAAGAAATATTTAGTGTTTTAAAAGTAGCTAATTCTAATATTAAAGGAGATCCATTAGACAAATCATACAAATCTTGGGATGATAATACTAAAAAAATAGTTATCAACTTAAGAAAAAGTCCAGATGTGCTTTTAAATAAATTTAAATCAGTGACTGGTATTGATCTTTCTCAAAGACAAAAATCAACAGGACCATTTAAACGTTCAGGAGTAGCTGAGGGTATTTTATTTGAAAATTTGATGAATGAAGCTGCTATTGATAATGCTTTAAGTAGTATTGGTGTCACTGATGAAGCTATTAGAAAAAATAAAGTAGCAGTCATGGTTATGTTGGCTAAGATGTATAATTTAACATCAGCTGATATTCCTGATTTTAAGAAATTAACTCCAGATGAACAAAAACAATTTAAAACTATTGCTGGTGAGTTAGATGATACTATAAATAAACAAAAATCAACTGATGTAAAACAAATTGATAAAGATATTGAAAGTAATACTAGTTTAAAAACAGCTTTAAGTAGAATTAATAATTATGATGAATTTGAAGCTTTAATTTTAGGTATGGCTGCTTTAGTAAATCCAAACCTAGCTAAAGCTAAACAAGACATTAGATCAGCGTTGTTTACTTTATCTAATAAAATTAAATCAATGAAAGAAGAAAGTGAAACACCTACAGATACTCAAGGTGTTTACAAAATTATTGATACTTTAAAAATCCTAAAAACTCACCTTCAAAATATTAATAATAGAGATGAATTTGCTGAATTAATATTTTCTTTATTGCCATATATTGATTCTTCAGGAGTTATAACAAAAGACAAAAAGAAATTAGCAAATTCTATAATTGCTGCTTCAAATAGGAATAGTTTAAAAGATTCTAATCCTATTGATTTAGATAAATTAGGTAGATAAATTAAAGAGGCTTGGTTTTCCAAGCCTTTTTTATTATATTGGTATTATAAAAGGTTATGCACGCAATTATTGAAACATCTCAACAACTTAGTAGACTAAATGAACATTGTAAAGACTCGTGTTTTATTCAAATAATTTCTGGAAATGACAATTTTCATCCTAAATTAAACAACATAAGTTGTATTTACTATAGATGTCTTAATTCAAAAGGATATATTTTTCCTATTAACCATTCAGAAACATTTAATTTAAACATTGAAGAAGTTTGGGAATTTTTAAATAAACATAATATAATTTATGTAATAGACAAAAAATTTCATGATTATTTTTTACCTTCTTCATTAACTGTAAGTGACATTCAATTTAAATCTTTAAATAAAACAAATAAAATACTAAATCCATCAGAATATGATACACCTGCTCATACCCATTTTTACAGAGAACATTATTTTAGAAACAACATTAACAATATTATCCCAGTGGTTAAACATCTTGAAAAATGGGAAAACGTTTTTGAAAACATAAAAGTTTACTTAGACGGAAAAGTAAATACTTGGTTTGATTATGATTACACTGGGGTATTTAGACAAATTGAACAAATTGGAATAAAATTAACACCTACTAAATTTAATAATCATTTTGAACCACAATTTGAAGATTATTCTATCAGTAAAAATAAAATACATACTTCATATAATCTTTATAATTTAACAACTCGTCCTAGTAATACATTTAATAATGTTAATTTCGCCGCTTTACCAAAAGATTCTGGTGCTAGAACAGCTTTAATTCCATCAAATGATTATTTTATAGAATATGATTTTACTGCTTATCATCCTTCTCTTATTGCTTCAATTATTGATTTTCATTGGACTTCTGCTCCTTATGATCATTTATCACAACTACTTGGTGTATCAATTGAAGAAGCAAAAGAAATTACATTTAAAAATATCTATGGGGGAGTTAAACAAGAAAATAGAGACAAACCATTCTTTAAAGAAATTAATGAATTAATTAAAAAATTATGGAATGTTTACCAACAAGAAGGACAAATTAAACTTGCTACTGGAAGAATACTACATAAACAAGATGATCTTTCTCCTACAAAAATATTTAATTATTATATTCAGTCTTTAGAAACTAAATCAAATGTAGAAATCTTAAAAAAAGTTTTAAAGTATTTGGAAAATAAACAATCAAATATTATATTATACACATACGACAGTATTCTTCTTGATTTTAATAAAGAAGATGGAATAGAAACAGTTATGGATATTAAAAAATTACTAGAATCAACAGGTTTTACAACTAAAATGAAGAAAGGCACAACATATGGTTTTTGATTTACCTTCTATATTTATGGGTAATACCGAGATTGATATGAAGAACAAGCTATTTTGCTCATTTACAGCACATGAATTTTTACCTGAAGCAATAGCTACAATAACTTCACGCTATGTTATATTATATAATAAATTATTTGTATTAGAAAGTTCTCAAACTAATGAGTACTTAATAACATATAATATAGACATGGAAAAACCATTAACAGAAATTCCAGAAAATACAATCTTATTACATAGAAAAAAAGAAAGTAATACTTTGTATACAATAAATGCTTTAAATACTTTAATTAAGTCTTTAAATAATGGTGTAGCCGACCCAAATTATAAAATTACTTGGCCAGATTATCAAAACAGTGTATTATTAACTCAAGGTGAAGATTTGAGAATAATCAATACAAAAATATTTAAAATAATTTATTTGTAAGTTTGGTCTTACAAATAGGTTTTGTTATATTAAAATAGTAAATAAAGTTATGGATATTAATGCAATAAAAAATCGCTTGAACACTTTACAAAACAAAGGTAAAGGTGGTTCACAAAGCAAAGAAGAAAGAGCTAAGAACTTTTGGAAACCAACAATTGGTAAACAATTGATTCGTATTGTTCCTTCCAAGTTTGACAAATCAAACCCATTTAAAGAGGTGTATTTTCACTACAATGTAGCTAATCGTAGTATGATTAGTTTAACTAATTGGGGTGAAAAAGATCCAATTGTTGAGTTTGCTTCTCAACTTCGTAAGTCTTCAGACAAAGAAAATTGGCAGTTAGCTAAAAAAATCGAACCAAGTATGCGTGTATTTTTACCTGTTATTGTAAGAGGTGAAGAAGAAAAAGGCGTTCGTTTGTGGGAATTTGGAAAAGCTATGTACCAAGAATTGTTAAGTATGGCTGCTGATGAAGACATTGGGGATTTTTCTGACATCTATGAAGGTCGTGATTTGACAATTGAAACAGTAGGCCCAGATGTTACTGGAACTAAATTTAACAAATCAACAGTTCGTCCAAGAACAAAACAAACTCAATTGTCTGATGATTCTACTAAAGCTAAATTATGGTTAAATGAACAACCTGACATTTTAAGTCTTTACAAGAAAATGGACTATGAAGAAATGAAAACAATTTTGTTGAATTGGATGAATCCAGAATCAGAAGAAGTAAGTAATGACACTACTGAAGAAATAGTAGAAACATCTAAACCTACTACTACTTATTCTACTCCAATTAAGAAAAAATCAAGTTTTGATGAAGATGAATTTGATGCTCTTTTTACAGAATCAACTCCAAAATCACCATTTAAAGAAGACGAAGACGACAATGATCTTCCTTGGGAAAAGTAATTAAATTATGGCTAAAACAAAATTAACAGAATCTGTATCTAAGGCAGTAAAGGGAAACTTTGACTTAGAATCATTTAAAAAATCAAAGTATTTAAGTAACACATCTGTTACTTTTAAAGAACAAAAATGGATTCCGCTTAGTACAGCATTTCAAGATGTTTTGTCTTTGCCTGGTATTCCCATGGGACATATCACTGTTCTTCGAGGCCATTCAGACACAGGAAAAACAACAGCAATGATTGAAGCTGCTGTGTCTGCTCAAAAGATGGGCATTTTACCAGTATTCATTATTACAGAAATGAAATGGAACTGGGATCATGCTCGTCAAATGGGCTTTCAAATGGAAGAAGTAGTAGATCAAGACACTGGAGAAGTTATTGATTACCGTGGTGATTTTGTTTACATCGACAGAGGAGCATTGACTACTATTGAAGATGTAGCTAGTTTTATTGCTGATATGTTAGATGAACAAGCTAAAGGAAGACTACCAGTAGATTTATTATTCTTATGGGACTCAGTAGGTAGTATTCCATGTAGAATGTCAGTTGAAAAAAATTCAAATAATCCACAATGGAACGCTGGAGCAATTTCACAACAATTTGGAAACTTTATTAATCAAAAGATTGTATTGTCTCGTAAAGCTAATTTACCTTACACTAATACATTTGTAGTAGTAAATAAAGTTTGGGTTAGCCCAGCTGAAACACCAATGTCTCAACCTAAAATGAGAAATAAAGGAGGAGATACTATGTTTTTTGATGCTAGTTTAGTAGTTACATTTGGTAATATTACTAATAGTGGAACAACAAAAATTAAAGCAACTAAAAACGGTAAAGATGTTGAGTTTGCTAAACGTACTCGTATTATGTGTGATAAAAATCACGTAACAGGAGTTACAACTAGAGGAACAGTTACAGTAACAGTACATGGTTTTATTAATGATGATCCAAAAGCAGTAGAAAAATACAAGAAAGATCACAAAGATGAATGGTTAAATGTATTAGGATCAGGTGATTTCATTGTAGTAGAAGACACATCAGATTGGAATGAATCAAACAATAACATTCCTATGATTGGAGAAGACGAAAATGGATAATGAATTTCAATCAATTATTGATAAACTTTCAAAAGCAAGACAGGCTAATCAGCCTGTTTTGCAACCGAAAGTATTGATAGTTGACGCAATGAATACTTTTCTACGGAGTTTTGCAATTATAAACCACATAAATCCCAAAGGAAATCACATTGGAGGACTCACAGGATTTTTAAAATCACTTGGATTTGCAATTAAACATATTAACCCGACAAGGGTTATTATTGTCTTTGAGGGGACTGGTTCAACTCAAAATAAGAAAAACTTATATCCTGATTATAAAGGTAATCGTAAATTAAAACGGATTACTAATTTTGATGGATTTAGTAATCAAGCAGAAGAATCAGAATCAATAGAAAATCAACTGTTGAGACTCGTTGAGTATTTACAATGTCTTCCACTAGACATAACTTCCATCGATAGAACAGAGGCTGACGATACTATGGCGTACCTTGCAACGAAATTAGCAGATAAAAATGATGTGGTGATTATGTCTTCAGATCAAGACTTTCTTCAATTAGTAAATGACAAAATTACAGTTTATAGTCCAACTAAGAAAAAATTCTACAATCCAGAACGTATAAAAGTAGAATATGGATTACCTCCTCAAAATTATTTACAAATGAAAATTTTATTGGGAGACAGTTCAGACAACGTTCCTGGTGTGCCTAAATTAGGACCTAAAAAATTAATTAAAAACTTTCCAGAATTAGTTGAAGAAGAAATAGTTACATTAAGTGAAATTTTAACTAAATCAGCTAAAGAAAACACAGGAATGTATTGTGCTGTTAATAATTTTAAACATCAACTATTAATTAATGAACAATTAATGGATTTACATAATCCAAATTTATCATCAATGATGAAAGTAGAAGCAGATGATGTTATTGAACAACCTAAATCTACAATGGACAAGTCTAAATTTTTAAGTATGTACCAAAGTGATTTATTAGGTAATGCTATTCCTAATGTAGAAAATTGGTTAATTAATGTTTTTACAAATTTATTGGCCTCTAAAAAATAAAGTGTTATATTATATAAGATGAAAGTTTACATTTATTTTCTTCATAAAGATGATAATATCCCATTTTATGTTGGTAAAACAATCAATCCATCAGAAAGATTGTTAGAACATAAAAGTAAAAAATATTTACATTCTATATTAGAAATAATAGATGAAGTTAATGAAGAAGATTATATTTTTTGGGAAAGTCATTATATTAGTTTATTTAAAA
>Ga0209088_10000129_pt1 | contig 55304 bp, 43 predicted proteins | sample S_140625_EF_Meta_FD_187324 | JGI IMG/M metagenome (GOLD analysis project Ga0209088, IMG submission 187324) | Freshwater microbial communities from Lake Simoncouche, Canada to study carbon cycling - S_140625_EF_MetaG (SPAdes) (version 2) | ecosystem: Environmental > Aquatic > Freshwater > Lake ... | reverse complement strand
CCAGAAATCAGATATTTACCTGCTTTCAATAATAAGGCTCCTCTAATTCCTTTTTGGTCCAATGGCAGAGTGGCCATTTCGTCCAATGCCTTTTGAATATGCTGTGTATTATCCCCTGAAATAGGTTGTATTATTTTTTTAATACTTACCTCAGGAAGTGGAACTCCGCCACCACGATAACCTGCATGACTAAAATTTGGTATATAGTTATTTTCTTTATCTGCATGATAAATTAATTGTCCGGAGGAATCCGGATAGATAATACTTGAATAGTACGTTTGACCTAAAAGTAACGTAGGTACAAAAAGAAACAGATACTTTATGATCGTTATCATTTTTAAGAATTAAATGGCTTTAAACATGCTATTTAAGCAATATTATGGAAAGGAAAATCTATAATACAGGGTAAAAAAAGTTTTATTGGAAATTTGCCTTGTATTCAGAGGGGCTTTGATTGTATTGTTTTTGAAAACATTTATTAAAATATTTTGGATCTCTAAATCCTGTCATGTAGCATACCTCACTAACAGATAGCTTTCCCGTTTTCAATAATTGTGCAGCTCTCTTCAACCGGATAATCTTAATGAAATTTTTTGGTGTCTCTCCGGTTAATGCCCTCATTTTATTGAAGAGGGAAGGACGGCTTACCGCCAGATCCTGTGCGAACTGATCCACAGCATATTCAGGAAAATCCATATTTTTTTCGACCAACGCTATGGCATTTTGAATCAATAACTCATCTGCTGAAGTGAAAGTGATTTCCGAAGGTTCTAAAACTTCCTTTTCCTTGAATTTTTGACGGCTATATCCCCTGTTTTTTAAAATATTTTCAATCCGAATGATTAATTCTTTAGGGTGAAAAGGTTTCGTTAAATATTCATCAGCACCCGTTTTTAAACCCTCTATTTTAAATGAAAAATCAGACTGAGCCGAAAGCAGAATGATTGGAATATGACTGGTCTCAAAATTTGCTCTTAATTGGTAGCTTAACTGAAAACCGTCCATACCTGGCATCATAACATCACTGATAATTAAATCAGGTTGTAATAACAAGGCCTTTTCAAAACCGCTTTTACCATCTGTCGCTCTGGATAAAAAAATGGTTGGCGGAAAGATAGTACTCAAATAATCTATGATTTCATCATTGTCGTCAATTAATAAAAAATGAAACGATTGACTACTTAATAGGGAATCAGCATCAAACTGGACTTCTGACCAATCTTCCCAACCGGAAGATTCGTTGATGTTAATGGTATTTTCCACCTTTTTGTTACTTAGCTTTTTGGGCTCTATATTTAATGGAGCTTCAGCTTCAATTAAATTTATTGGAAATAATACTTCAAATGATGCCCCCTTATTAGGTTCACTTTCAACCCTTATTTCCCCTTTATGCAGTTTGACCATTTGTAAAGATAGAGCTAAACCAATACCCGACCCTTCATTATTGATTCGTAAAGAAGGATGATTATTACCTTTTTCATAAAACATCCTAAATATCTCATCTTGAAATTCCTGCTCAATCCCAATACCACTATCTTTAAATATACAGCTTACTAAAGCTTCTTTTTTAGATACTACAATGGAAATACTTCCTCCTTCTGGCGTAAACTTAAAGGCATTGGAAAGTAGATTATAAAATACTTTTTCCATTTTATCCCTGTCCATAAATACAGAAAAAGGAGTTATCTCATATTTTAAGTTAAAATCGATATTGTGTAATCTTATTTCGTCCCTAAATGATTCTGAAATATCTTTTAAAAAGGGGATTAAATCCGTTTCTTCTATGTTCATCTCTTCATGATCCCTTTCGAGCTTCCTAAAGGTCAATAACTGATTAACCAGATTTAATAGTCGTGCGGCATTCCTATGTGCCGTTTTTAATGGCCTATAATTTTTTTTATTGTCTTTATTATTGTCCAATAATTCTTCTAAAGGCCCTAAAATTAGAGATAAAGGGGTTCTTAATTCATGGGTAATATTAGTAAAAAATCTAAGTTTCATTTGATGCATTTCGGACTGCTTCCCTTTTTCCAGCTGTTCCAGTTCTAATTTGTGGTTCAAAACTAAAAATCGGTAACCTATAAATAGTCCGAGTGCCCCTAAAGAAAAATAGGTCAAATAAGCGGGTAAACTGAGCCATGGAGAAGGTAAAACCCTGATAGTAATCACTTTTTCTCTAGGGTTCCAAATACCATCATTATTTCCTCCCTTTAATCGAAATAAATAGGTTCCAGGCTTTTGTAAGGTATAAGTAACCTCATGGTTACCCACTATATATTTCCAGGATTTGTCAAGTCCTTCCAGTTTAATAGCATAATGATTTTTTTGTGGATTTAAATAATCTAATGCTGAAAATTGAAGCGTGAAATTCGCCTGATTATGCTTGAAGATTAACTTATCTGTTTGATTGAGCGATTTAGATAAAATGCCATCTTTAGCTCCAACTTTTACCTCTCTGTTATTAACAATCAGTCGGGTAAGTGCAACTTTAGGAATATATTTATTGGTAGTCAAATTTGAAGGCTGAAACCACGTAAATCCGTTTTTACCACCAAACAATAAACTTCCGGTTTTTGATTCTACTAATCCAGCATTATAATTAAATTCCAAATTCTGAAGCCCATCACTGCTATTATAGTTTAAGAAAGATTTTCGTTGAACATTAAATCTGGAAATACCTTGGTTTGTTCCAAGCCAGATTTCACCTTTCTTATCTTCAATAATCGTAAAAATAGTATGGCCAGACAGTCCATCTTTTTCTGTAAAATAGGAAAATGCTCGTTTATCCCTTAAAATAAGGCCATTTGAAAAAGTTCCTATCCAAATATTTCCCTTACTATCCTCAAATAAGGAAGAAATATTATGTCCATTTAAGTACCTCTTGAATGTAAAATTCCTCTTTTCAATATTTTCTTTTGTTAATAAATTCAAACCATCCTCTGTTCCAATCCATAGATTTCCCAACTTGTCTTTTATCATAACCCTCCCCAGATTATTACTTAAACTTTCCTTTCTTTTAGGATCATATTGGATATGTAAAATTTTCTTGTTTTGAATATCTAAAATATTTAAACCACCTCCATAAGTTAAAACATACATTAAATCCCTATTTTTCAATAAAGAATAAACATTTAAACTTGAGAATTTATCCCAGCCTCTTGCCCCTTTGCCATAATTGGTAAATAATTTTTTCTTGATATCATAATAATCAAGTCCTGCATTGTAGGTTCCTATCCATAACTGGTTATTTTCATAATATAAAGATTTTATATTATTTCCACTAAGTGCGTTAGTTTGAGTCGGAGAATGAAATAAATGGGTAAAAGTTTGTATTCTTTGATCATAATAATTTAACCCTCCACCCTCTGTGCCTATCCAAAAATTTCCTTTTTCGTCCTCTGCAATGGCACTAACTACATTATGACTTAAGCTATTTTTTTCAGGAACATGAACATAATTTTGAAACCTTTTAATACCAGGATCATGAAAATTTACGCCTCCAAAAAAAGTCCCTACCCATAAACTTCCCTTTTTATCAAAAAAAACAGACCAAATGGAACTACTACTTAAATTAGACGGGTTTTTTTCATCTGCAATAATCGCTTTAAAATTATTTTTAATGGGATCAAATTGATTTAAACCAACAAAAGTACCCACCCAGATTTGTCCATCCGGATGTAATGCTATACTTCTTATCATATTATTGCTCAATGATTTAGAATCATTTTCAATATGTTTATACTGATATATTTTGTTGAACTCAGGCTGCCATTTGTACAACCCTTCTCCATGTGTTCCTAACCATAGATTGTTATTAAGATCACTTTGAATAGCAAATATTGGCTGACCCTTCATTGATTTTATTCCAGGAGCTTCTGGAATTTCCATCTCTTTTAATTCAATAAGATCATTTGATTTAAAACCTAGTTGAAACAACCCCACATCGGTTCCAATCCATATATTTTTATTTTTATCCTCATGTAAGAACAATACATTTAAATTATTCCCTTTATTTTTAAGTGATTTCTTTTCGAATTTATCCTCTGTTTGATTAAATAAATAAAGGCCATCCGGGACTCCAACCCATAAATTACCTTTACTATCTCTCAATATAGTCTGAATATAATATTCTGAAATATCCTTAATACTTTCAGGATTGAAATGATAATTGTTAAAATCATTTGACGCTGAGTTAAAACGACTCAGACCTTTTGTTGAACCAGCCCAGATAGTTTTTAATAGCGGATCAAAATAAAGAAGGCGTATATCATCAAATAAAATACTTTTAGGATTATCTCTATCTCTTCTAAAAATCTGTATATTATAACCGTCAAATCTGTTTAAACCATCTCTAGTTCCAAACCATAAAAAATGATCTTCATCCTGTGTTATGGCAATGACAGAACTATTGGAAATACCTTCTTGTACACTTAATCTTCTGAAAGTTACCTGACTATAACCAAATAGCCAAAAACTAATAAAGCCAAAAATTAATAAAAAAAATTTCCTCATCGTTAGATTAACTAGCAAAGAGGAAATTTACAAAAAAAGTCTGAAGAAAATAGCTTTACCTTTTATAAGATAGTTTTCTTTTTAGTGCCTCAACATAGTAATAATCGGCATACACAATAGGGACATCAATCTCTACCTTATTGGGTTTTCCCCCAACGCTATGTTGTAAAAAGAAGGGAGATTGATTGGTTCTATATTTTTCGTTTTGCAGGTTTTCTAAAATTTTATCTGCATAAGAACGATATTTCTTTGCTTTTGATTTATCTAATTCAGCTAATTCCAGCAACCCCGAAGCTAAAATCGTTGCGGCTGAAACATCCCTTTCCTCATTTGGAATATTGGGTGCGTTAAAATCCCAATAGGGGATTAAATCAGCAGGCATATTTGGATGGGAAAAGATATAATCTGCAATTTTATGGGCAAATTGTAAAAATTGTGGATCTTTCGTTTCTCTATATATCATGGTATACCCATATAAACCCCAAGCTTGTCCTCTTGCCCAGGCAGAGGCGTCAGATGCACCCTGATGGGTCACTTTTTTTTGAATGGCTCCTGTGTTTGGGTTATAATCAACCACATGAAAACAGCTATTGTCTGCCCGATAATGATTTTTCATGGTAAGGAAAGCATGGGAATAAGCTATTTTATAATAGCTGGAATCACCTGTCCAGGTCGATGCTCTGAAAAGCATTTCCAAATTCATCAGATTATCAATAATCACTGGAAAATCCCAGACATCCTTGTGATGATCCCAGGAACGAATTAATCCTACTTTTGGATTATATCGGGAGCTTAATGTTTTTGCTGCCTGAAGAATAATAGCCTTATAATTTTCATTTTTCGTGGCTTCGAAACCATTACCAAAACTACAATAGATTTTAAACCCTAGGTCATGGGTTTTTTTATCCAGTTTTTCCTTTTCTAAATATTTTCCCCAACCTTCAGCAGCTTCTTTAATATTATTATTATTTCTATAAGCATGCAGTTGCCATAAAATACCAGGATAAAATCCACTTGTCCAGCTACCGGAATGGGTATTTAATGCACTTCCATCCACGTTAAGCGTTCTTGGAAAATTTAATGAATCTGGTTTATGATTGGGTAATTCCAACACCGTTTTATCATAAATACGGTTTAATTCTTTTTCAACCCAATTATTTTTTACTGGTTGAATCCATAAAAAGCCTATAATGAAGGCAAAAAAAGTACCTAGCCCATAAAATACAGGCGAACTAAATTTAAATTGCATGTGGTAAAGGATATTTAAGAAAGAGCATGTAAAAAAATTACATGCTCTTTCAAATTTTTTAAATTATCAACGAACTATAATTTGAGAAGACATCGTTCCTTTTTCTGTAACTAATCTTCCAATATAAATACCAGCACTAAATTGTGTTGGGATAGAAAAATTTACTTTGTGTAAACCAGCATCCTGTCTTTGATTTACAATATTCAACATTCGCTGTCCCATTAAATTGTAAATGGATAAATCAACCTGTGTTGAGGCTGGTAATTCATATTCAATGAATCCACTTCCAGACATTGGATTAGGATTGATGGATAATTTTAACCAATTATTCCAAGCTAATTCTTCATTGGAGGTAGCAACGGCACAAAAGTTTAAAACACCAATTGGGCCACCTTTTGTACTTGCTTTGGCTGACTTGGTTGTGGAAGGTACGCATGGATCTAATTTTGAAAAGTCGAAAAGATTACCAAAATCCCAAGGAGTACCTTTATAGGCTATATCTTCAACAATAAAATCAAACATATTTTTTGAGGTAATATCCTTGTAAATATCAACAATAAACTGTGTGATATTCATCGGAACATTATTCAATTTTAATGGCTCCTCAAAATAAGTAGAAGCTGCAGAGCTACCAAGTTTGTCAAGTAACAACTTAGAATAAACGGCTGGTCTGTCAACTGTATCATTTGCATTAAAAATATTTAATATGTCTTCTGTAAAGAAGATATTATTACTTGCAAAAGTAAACTTACTATCTGTGTAAAGAGTATCTACGGTAAAGATTTTCTTTGCCTCTTTATCTGGTTGGGTCTGTTCATCTAATTGAGATTTAACCGTACCCATCATCAGAGGGTTTATCAGTAAGTTATTAGTGAATTTAACTTCCTTCACTTTTCCAAATTGAAAAGAACCATGACGTCCACCAATATTAAAAACAGTATTCTGGTCAAATTCAATGTAATTATGTCTTACCGCAGCACCCATTGATCTGAACACTCTGTCTACCAAATTGTGCATAAGGGTATTCCTTACAATCAAGGTGTCAAAATTAAAGGTTCTGGCATCAACAGCTCTGCCATTTCCCTGGAAAATTTTTCTGTTTCCTCCGTTTCTAAGCTGACAATTTGTTACATATACTTTTGCATTATTAGCGCCTAAACGAACCAATCCGCCTCTGTCTTTTTCAATAATACAATTATCAATAATTACCCGGGTATTGGCTCCTGAAATAATGAACTTTGCACTCTCATGTTCTTCTGCAGGTCCTTTTTCCGCGGTAACCATCCATAGATTCTTCAAAATTAAATTTCCCTCTGAAAGAATATAATTTGGGTAGGCACCAGAGGCATTGGGAATACGGGTTAAATAGGGTTTAACTTTTACATTCGCAAGATCTGTTGCTTCAATATGTAAAGTCCATGTCGATTTGTTAACTAATGGCGCCGACAATACATAGACAGATCCATTTTTTAATTTGTATATGGTGTTTACATCTTTTCTTACTCCACCTGCAAGCGTATCACCCATAATAACTGGATAAATATCTTTAGGTTTTGCTAAATCAGTACTCGGATCAATCACAACAATTCTTTGGGCAAGCAAATTTGTCGTGTTCATGAAGAGAGCTAACAAAAATAAAATGTGTAATGTTTTTTTCATAAGATTCCGTTTTGTGTAAATAATTAATTTTTACAGTTTGTACTGAAGTCCAATGGTTCCAGTAAAACCATAAGTTTGTATCGTATTGAGGTATGCAATACTTCTCGTAAAAGAAATATCTTGTTGATTGCTGATATTGTTAAGATTTAGGAAAACACTCCAATTTTTTCCAAAACCCTGCCTGATAGATGCATCCCAACGCCAAAATTGAAGGTTGAATCTATCAAAATCTTTGTTTAAAGAGTAACTATTTGGTTTTGTTCCCTGAAATACAGCTGATACTCTTGCTGAAAAAGATTTTAAGTCATAACCAACACTCATATTGAAAATATGTGGAGCCTGACTAGGCATATTTACCTTTCTAACCTGGCTGGTATAGGTTGTTTGGAAAATAGGAGGGAATGGTCTGATAAGAACTGTTTCCGAAGTCAAAAAGAATACTTCTGTTTCAGAATATAATCTGGAATAATTTAAATTAAAAACGACCCCATTAAATGGTTTGGGTAAAAAACTTAAGTTTGTTTGTATATCTGCTTCGTAACCCCAGACACTTGATTTTGGCAAATTAGTGTATGAATTTAATTCATATCCAGAATATCCTGGCCAACCATTTGCTGCCGCCATCGCTTTATTTGTCATTTGAATGTTCCAAGGAACAAAGATATTTTTAACATCTTTATAAAACACCCCGAAAGTTATTAATCCTAATCCTCCTTTATAAGCTGATACGTTTAAGTCGTAATTCATCGCTTTTGCATGCTGTAGATTTGGATTACCAGCATTGATGTTTGTGTCATTATCGTCAATTAAGGCTCTTGGCGTGATGAAATTATAATCAGGTCTTGCCAATGTAGCTGCCATTGACCCTCTGATATCTAACCAAGGTAAGGGTTGAAGCTTTAAATGTAAATGAGGTAAAAATTCTCCATATTTCTTATAGGTAGTGGTATCTTTATATTCACCATTCACTCCATATCGTCCACTTATATTAGTAAATCCTGCACTATAAGTATTGTTGGAATATTCATACCTGAATCCTGGAATGATAGTTAACATTTTACCAATTTCCAGTTTAACCATGGCGTAAGCAGCAGATACCGTTTCTCTTAATCGATAATTATTGACGATTCCACTTCTATCCTTGTTTAAAATGGGTAGCTGCTTATCAAACCATTTTCGCATAATAGCTGGTGATATCTTTGCATCAAAATTTATAGGTTCTCCATTTTCTCCATAAAAAACTTGTTGATTATTATTTGCTTCCATGAAATTTTTAATGCTAATTAAATTTCCATTTAAAGAGGAATAAATAAGTGGTTCTTTATATTGAGTAGCTGCTCTTCTTGCTTCCGTGGCGCCCAAATAATAATATCCTTCGGAAAGTAAATTATAATCCCTGTCCCTGTCACTGGAATAATATTTACCCCCTGCTTTTACATAACCCCCTAACCACTTTCCTATTGAAATGGGTAATTTGAAGTTTATAAAGGCCGTTTTGGAGTTTTCCTTCGTTTGACTATTTACATAATCGTTACTTCTTAAAAAAGCTGCATCTAAATTTGGATTAGCTGCATCAAAAAATGTATTGGGATGCCCTGTTCTATTTAAGGACGCATCAAATTGATTGGATTCATCTACAAATCTCATAGAAAAATCATAAGGCGTTTTACCTAAGGTGATTGCATTTGATAAACTCCAGTCAATCAATAATTTACCTATTGGATGCGTTGCACTCAAAGCAACAGAATTCATTTTTAAAGAATTGTCTGTTGCTGAACTCTCATAATTGATACTTGAGGTATTTGGATTATAAGTATTTCTGAGACTAAACTGATTTCTATCTGTCTGGCTGTAAATTCCGAAAAGAGAAAAGGTATGCTTTTTAAGCGTGTAATCTAAGTTTACACTTGCATTTAAACGCTCCCTAATTTCTCTTCCATCCTCAAAGGCAAGCGTGCTACCCTCTATGGCTGTATTTCCTGTTGCGGGATCGGTTCGACCTTGTCTCCAGGCATAATTTACTAAATCACCACCTCTATTAAATCTTTCTGCGCTTCCCTGTGCAACAATGCCCAGCTTTTTATTAAAAACACGATCACTAACCTGAAAAACTCCTTTGTAATCTTTAAGATCATTATTTAAGTTATTATAACCTCCTAATAATTTTCCCAGCATTTTTAGTCCTGCTGGTGCTTTTCTAAGTTTTAAATTTACCGTTCCGCCTATAGCTTCTCCATCCATATCTGGAAGAGGTGATTTAAAAACTTCAATACCGTCTAACATCTCAGGTGAAATCAATGACAAGTCAACAGACCGGTCATTGGCCGAATTGGCAGGCATTCTCACCCCATTTACCGTTATGGCATTAAATTTTGGCTCAAGTCCTCTGATTACAATTTTAGTTCCTTCACCTCCGCTTCTGTTTATCGCTACACCCGGAAGTCTGGCGATAGCCTCGGCTGCATTGACATCAGGTAATTCCTGAATTCTATCAGAGGAAACGATGTTTGCAATAGATTCTGCACTTAATTGTTGATTAATCGCCTTGGCTTGACCTAATAATTGACCTGTGATTACAACCTCCTGTCCCATTACCGCATCAGACTCCATTTTAATAACTAAAGAGACGTTATTTTCATCCTTTCCTCCTTTAATTTCCTTTTCTAAATCTTTAAATCCTAAATACGAAAAGACTAAAATTTGATCCCCTGCTGGAATTTTAATAAGGAAATTTCCATCTAAATCGGTCGTTGCCCCAATATTTGAATTCCCCTTCAGATACACATTCGCGCCTGGTAATGGTGAATTCATTTCGGCATCTAATACCTTTCCTTTTACCAGATTATTTTGACTAAAAGCTTGGTTATTTCCAACAACCAGAAATAGCAAAACAAAAAGAACACCAACTTTAAACCACATAGACAATACTTTAATTTTAAACGATTGTTAATTTTCCATTTTATGTATTGCAAATAAAACCTTTTAGTATGTTATAAAAATCTAATTTTAGGGGGCTAAAAATGTAATTGATGTATTATTTGGGCATTTGCCCCTTGTAAATGCTACTTTTATAAGATGAACCCAATTAAATATACAGTTCTTATGAAAGGTCTTATTCTATTCTTTTCTTTAATACTTTCTGTTATTCCTAGCTTTTTAATAGCACAAAAAAAACCAAATTTTTTGGTTATTATCGTGGATGATCTGAATGATTGGATTGAACCTCTGAAAGGACACCCTCAAACACTCACCCCAAATCTGAATAAATTGGCTAGTCAGGGTATCGTATTTACACAGGCTTATTGTCAAGCCCCTATTTGTGCACCGTCGAGGGCTGCCTTTTTTTCGGGAATTTATCCCTCAAGGACTGGAAATTATCTCCAAATACCTGATAAAGATTTAAAGAAAAGCAATGCGGTTTCTGCTGCTTCCATTATGCTCCCCGATTATTTAGAAAAATTTGGTTACCAAAGTATGGGAGTGGGAAAACTTTTCCATAACGGAGATGATGCTAAAGTTTTTAATTTATTTGGTGGTTGGTCTGGCAAATATGGCCCCAGTCCTAAGGAACCTATGAATTATGATCCGCTTTGGTATAATAAACCTACCGGTACTTCTACCGACTGGGGCGCGTTTCCTGAAAAAGAGGAGGAAATGCCAGATGTTCTTTCTGCCGAATGGGCAATCAATCAATTAAATAAAACACAGGAAGATCCATTCTTTTTAGCCGTTGGTCTCGTTCGCCCTCATGTTCCATGGCATGTTCCACAAAAATGGTATGATGTTTTTCCAAAAAATAACTTATCCTTTCCTCCTTATTTAGCTAATGATATGGATGATATTCCACCTTTGGGCATACAGATTTCATCTGCTCCTATGATGCCTACAACGAAAGAACTCATACAACAAGGCAGGTGGAATGAAGTAATTCAAGCCTATTTAGCTTGTGTGCATTTTGCCGATGCCCAAATAGGTAAAATACTGGATGCTTTAAATAATAGTCCGTATGCAGATAATACACATATTATATTACTTTCAGATCATGGGTACCATTTGGGTGAAAAAGATAGATTTGCAAAACAAGCGTTGTGGAAAAAAGCCATCCAGTCTGTTTTAATTATTAAAACGGCAACTAATACTTCTGCAGGAAAAAAATGTGATGCTCCTGTTCAACTTGTCGATATTTATCCGACAATTCTTGAATTGGCTGGCATTCCAAAAAACAAAGAAAATGACGGACATTCTCTCCTTCCCCTTATTCAACATCCACAATCTAAAAAATGGCCTTACCCTGCGCTGACCTTTTATGGTCGCAATAATATATCGGTTGTAAAAGATAACCACCAGTTAATTCAATATGAAGATAAATCTCAGGAATTGTATGACCTGGTTAAAGACCCTAATGAATGGAATAATCTGGTATTTAAAAAGGAAAATAATGCCAAAGCAAAAAACCTGGCTAAATATATTCCCCCAATTCAGGCGCCTTTATCTCCTTACTTAAAATATGATATTAACGCCTATTTTAGAAATTTACTTGAATAACTTTTAGGGCGTTTCTCCCAATTTTTTAAGAAGTATTTCATGATGATGGTCGATGTGTATAAAAATACTCATGAACATTTCACGCGCGGTAACTTTACCAAATAAAGGATGACCCATTATATTTTGATCTAAATCCGTCGCTGAATACTTCTCTAATCGCTTTAACAGATAATCACCGGAGGTATTATGCTTAGCAATTAATCCTGCCTTTTCCTCGAAATGTATCTTTCCTGGTAATAAATAACTTGGCGCCTGAATTGCATTTTTACTTGCCTTTTCAGCATATTTCATTTTTAAAGCAGACATACTCCTACTCGGTCTATTCGCTTTTCCATACATAAAATTCAAAAGGAAAAGGGGCAGGCTAAATACTACTCCAAAAATTCGATTCGATTTAACCAGGTGTTTTAAATCCTGACCGGGAGACCACTTGCCTCCCGGTTGTGATTCAAATTTTTCTCTATCCAATGACTCTATCCGGCTATTGAAAGCTGAAATAGATTGTAACAAATGATTCTTTAGATCTTCTTTTGTTAATATTTCGTTCATTTTTATATAATTTCCGGAACAATATACGGTGCTCTGTAATTTCTTGTTGTCATGGCATTTGCCTCATTTTCCCCTTCGCCTATAAATCTTTCAGCAATAGGGTCAAATTCAAGCTGCCGTCCCAGTCTGTAGGAAATATTTCCTAAATGTGCGAGACCAGAGGCCAGATGTCCTGATTGAACTGGTCCATTTTGAATGCTCATATCCCTTGCTCTAATCGCTTCAATCCAATTTTCAAAATGCAACCCAAGTTCTCCTTTTTCAGATCTGCTAGGTCCTTTTTCATTATCCTTTCCTAAATACGTTTCGTAAGTTCCATAACCCTTTACAACCATATAACCCTTATCGCCATAAAAGATATTACCAACGCCGGCACCACCTTCCGTATTTGTATGCCAGTGCCTGACCTCAAATTGAATTATTTTTTTCTCTTTTGGATAATGATAAATGGAGGTTAAGACTTCGGGAACTTCCTTACAATCATCCCATAAAAATTTACCTCCCATAGATGTTATTCTTTCCGGTAATTTATCAACTCCTAATCCCCACATACATAAATCTGTTTCATGTACTCCTTGATTACCAACATCTCCATTACCATAATCCCAATGCCAATGCCAGTTATAATGGACATAATTTTTAGAAAATGGACGCATCGGGGCTGGACCGCACCATAAATCGTAATTCAAAGTAGAAGGAGTCTGGGAAATGCCTTTGTTCCCAATATCAGCCCTTTGTCTGAATACCAAGCCTCTGGCCATATAAACATTTCCAATGAGTCCGTCCTGTAAATGCTTGACGGCTTCTCTGATAGCAATTGAACTCCTTAATTGAACGCCATGTTGTACAATCCTGTTATACTTATACGCAGCTTCAATCATTTTCCTTCCTTCAAATAAATTATGGGTTGCTGGTTTTTCAACATACACATCTTTTCCAGCCTGACAAGCCCAGATAGCCTGCAATGCGTGCCAGTGATTTGGTGTGGCAATCGTTACTGCATCAATCGTTTTGTCGTCATAAGCTTTTCTGAAATCCTGTTCGATGAGTACCGTTTTACCATACTTAGTTTTAAATTCATTGGCCCTCCTTTGAAGCACCTCCATGTCAGGATCACAAAACATCACTATTTCTACATTCGATTTTGTAGCAAGAGCCATTAATTCATCTACGTGATTTTGTCCTCTGCTATTCAGGCCCAAAATAGCTATTCTTATTCTTTCATTGGCTCCAAAAGCTCTTTGTGGAATGACCGCTGGCATTTCGTTTGCGGCATTTAAAGCAGTGGGTGCAACGGCGGCAATCAACATTCCCTTTGAGGCCGTTTTAATAAAATCTCTTCTTGATTTTTCTGTTGTTTCTGTCATTTTATTCAGTATTTAGGTGTTAATAAGGTTAAGATAAGCAAATATTATGTTGATTTAATAAAAGGTGAATAAACTATCCACTTTTTTTTCAGATATCAGATTTTCTTAAAAAAGAAAGTTTACTTTTGTAACCGCTGTTACTGTAACCGCCGTTACTAAATGAATTTAATATGAAATTTTACAATAGGACAAGCGAATTAGCTGAACTTCAAAGGATTCAGAATTTATCCTTTGAGGATCACTCTCGACTAACCGTAATTACAGGCAGAAGACGAATTGGAAAAACCAGACTTGTCATGAATGCAATGGAAGGAACACCATGGGTTTATCTTTTTGTAGGCCGAAAAAACGAAGCTTCCATTTGTGCAGAATTTACTTCAATCATCTCTAAGTCCTTAAATTGTTATGTGCCAGTAGAAATAAAATCTTTTCGTTCTTTATTCCATTTTCTAATGGAAAAAGCTGAAAACAGACCTTTTAATTTGATTATTGACGAGTTTCAGGAATTCTATAATATAAATGCTTCCATTTATAGTGATATGCAAAATATCTGGGATCAATATAGGCATAAAACAAAAATGAATCTGGTTGTTTGTGGTTCTGTCTATTCTTTAATGCAAAGAATATTTCAGCATTCAAAAGAACCATTATTTGGCAGAGCAGACAACATCATTAAACTTTCAGCATTTGATTTGACTACGCTTAAGGAAATAATAAAAGACTTTCACCCTCAATATACAAATGACGACCTATTAGCTTTATATGCCTTTACTGGGGGAGTACCCAAATATGTGGAGCTGTTTTGTGAAAATGCAATATTGTCTGTTGATGAAATGATTCATTTCATGGTTCGACAAAATTCCTCCTTTACTGAGGAAGGAAAACATTTACTTATTGAAGAGTTTGGTAAAAATTTTGCGACCTACTTCTCTATTTTAAGTGCAATCTCTGGTGGCATTAATACACAACCAACCATTGAGGCAGCACTTGGCGATAAAAATATTGGCGGCCATATCAAACGACTTATTGGTGATTATAATATTATTGTAAGGCTTCGCCCCCTGTTAGCAAAAGAAGGTTCACAAACGGTCCGATACGAAATACAGGATAACTTCATCCGTTTTTGGTTTAATTATTTTGACAGGCATCGCTCCCTTATTGAAATAAAAAACTTCGACGGATTAAAATCAATCATCAAAAATGATTATTCTACTTATTCAGGAAAAATACTCGAGACATATTTTAAACAAAAATTTGCGGAAAGTATGCAATACCGAGCCATTGGTTCCTGGTGGGAACCCAAAGGGGCACAGAATGAAATTGATATTGTAGCCCTAAGCCAGGAAAAAAACGAGGCAATTGCAGTAGAAGTTAAGCGTAACAAAAAAAACTTCAAAGAAGAGCTATTTCTGGCTAAAGTGAAACACCTGAAAAATAAAGTGTTACCAAATTACCAAATTAAGACTTTATGCCTTTCCCTAGATGATATGTGAGATGAGAAAAATTCTAACCATGGGAAACTATCTAAACAAAAAAGAAAATTTATATACTATTAAATATAAGCTATTATACCGGTTTTAAAGCTAATCAAGCTTTAATCTGATTTAATAACAAAAATTTCGGTGCAGGTTATGTATATGCCCTCATTATGGAAAATGGAAAAATGAAATAAGAATAGGATTTACTTATTCAAATGAACATTCGGTTAGTACAGTATACCTAAAATTGTAAATAGTCGAACTAAAAAAACAGGGCAGCAAATAAGCGAACGAGCCCATTCGATGTTACTTTGCTCTAAAAAAATTACCCTTATATTATTACATCCCTGTGTTACTAACAAAGGCAACCTTTGTACCATCAGGAGACCAGGAAGGGGTATTAATGGTTCCTTGTCCACCAAATAAATAGGTCAAAACCCGCGGGGGCTGACTACCGTCAACAGGCATTATTCTTAAATAAACATGTTTATAAAATGGATGGTCGTCAGCTCTTATATCCGGAGAATAAGTCAAAAATAAAATCCATTTCCCGTCAGGAGAAATATGGGGAAACCAATTATTATAAGCGTCAAAAGTTAACTGGGTTTGATTTTTACCTTTTGCTGTCATTCGCCATAACTGCATTTTTCCAGATCTTGACGAATTAAAATAGATAAACTTACCGTCAGGACTATATTCTGAACCATCATCCAAACCTTCAGCATCTGTTAATCGTTTCTCCTTACCTCCTTTTGAAGGAATTACGTAAATATCAAATACTTTATTCCTTTGTCCGGTAAAGGTTAACCATTTGCCGTTTGGTGACCAACCATGTAGGTATGATGGTCCCGTTTCTGTAATTCGAACCGGTTTTCCTCCTTCAATAGGTACGGTATAGATGAGCGAACCATGTTTTGCTTCGCCACTGGAACTGCTTAATCCAAGCATTTTACCGTCGAAAGAAATGACATGATCATTGTTATTTTTTATTACCGTATCAGTGGATAAAACAGCGTTTGCTGCTGTTTTAAAATCATAATTATAGATATATCCTTTCTTGTTATATATTAATCCTGAATTATTTAATAACCAGTTAGGCGCTTGTAAACTGGCATTTTCAGTATAGACAATTGACCTGGTACTTGTCTTAATCTCTACCGTTTCGATATAACTACCCAGATAATCCTTGTATGGAACAAACCGTGGATTTGGTGGAATGACAATACGTACGTTATCAAACAGCACTTTTTCTACTCTGTCTGACTGATGACTACATACAAATAGTCCTGCCATCACCGTTTCTGGAAAATAGATATCTGGTACTTCTACCGTCCAAAATAAGTCACCTGAGCGAGCAACGGATAAAAACCAACGACCACCCTTTCTCTCTAATTGAATTACATCAGGATGAAGAATGGGAGTTCTTACTTCTTGAATGGAATCACCGTTAAATCTCCTGAACTGAAAAGAACTTAAGCCATCACCATGAACGCTGGCGTTAATCATCGCAGCGGAAGAGGTCATTTCTGTCCTTACCATCCATCCAAATTTTCGATGAGGATCCCCTCCTGTATCTATAAAAACTCCTCTGGCTTGTAAGATAAAATCACCCGTTAAATATTTCCATGAATAATGAAATTCGTCTTTATCAAACCAAATATTTGAGCCTGAACCAACTAAAGTATAATTTTGACTTTGCTCATTATAACTTGTTTTTCCAGTTATTTTTACATCACCAACATCATTTGACTGGTTAAAAATACCTTGACTTAATAAAGAGTATTTCCCTAAAAAGAGAAAAATAAACAGGAGTGGTAATGATTTCACTGTAATGGTATCTGCGTTAAGAAATAATATATTACTTGAAGTTAAGCAATATATCACATAATTTTTCTGCCAGATAGCTAGAAAATCCCAAACACAGTGGATATCCAACAAAGAGCCATAAATAATCAGCTAAAACCATGGTAGAGAAGGTAATTTTACCAATCCCTTGCAATTTATTTAAGAATTCATACCACCCCATGACGCCAAAACGTTGAATGACAACATTCAAGATGATGGCTGAAAATAAAATAATCGTGCCGATGAGGTAAATTCTAAACATGAGTAATTATTTTTAATTTAAGGTAAAAGGAATAATCTATAAATATAATCTATTATGGTATTTTAAAGGCTTACCTAATTTTTATCTAATATAATCATCGAGGAACCTATTTTTTAATTTAAGTTTCCTTATATATTTTTATTTCCTTTTCCTATCTTCAGGTAGTTAATCAACTTTTACCCTCGTAAATATGAAAACCCTATCCTTCGTTTTTGCTTTTTTATTGACAAACTCCCTTTTTTGTCAAACCAAACTGGATACCTTAATCCCCATTAGAGGTTTTTGTATCGCTGCTCCAAAAACGAATCAAGTAGATAAATTTGTTCGCTTTATAGAGGAGGAATTAGCTTCCAGAAAAGTAAATACGCTGATTTTAAGGGTGGACTTTAACTACCAGTTTAAAAAATACGCTAATCTTAGAGATAGTTCGGCTTTGTCTGATGCGGAGGTGAAAAAATTAGTCGCCGTTTGTCGTAAACACAAAATAAATCTGATTCCACAAATTAATCTGTTGGGTCACCAGAGTTGGGCCACTAAAACCTACAATCTTCTCGTCCAATATCCTCATTTTGATGAAACGCCTCATGTCAAAATGCCGGAAAAATTTGTATGGCCAAATCCTGATGGCCTGTATTGTAAAAGTTATTGCCCTTTGCATCCCGATGTTCATGGAATTGTTTTCAGCCTGGTAGATGAAATTTGTAATGCCTTCGAAGCCAAAGATTTCCACGCAGGTATGGATGAGGTGTTTTATATTGGAGACGATAAATGCCCTCGGTGCCAAGGAAGAGATAAAGCAGAATTATTTGCCGGAGAGGTAAATAAAATCAGGAATCACTTGGCCCTATCCAATAGAAAACTTTGGATTTGGGGAGACAGGCTAATCGATGGAAAAACAACGGGTATTGGTGAATGGGAGGGAAGCTATAATCAAACTTTTCGTGCTGTTGACCTCATGTATAAAGATGTTGTTATTTGCGACTGGCATTATGAAAGACCGGATCCAACAGCTGTTTATTTTGCTATGAAGGGATTTAATGTAATCACCTGTCCGTGGCGCACCCCTTCTGTAGCAATTTCCCAATTTCAGGATTTTTTGAAATATAGGGAAGATGCTACCCCTGTTATGAGAGACCGATATAGGGGCATGATCCAGACAGTCTGGACTAATTTTGAATCGTTTCAAAAAGAAATAGAAACCTTCAAAAATTCTCCTTCATCAAATAATTCCTCGAAAGTGGGGTCTTCCGCTGAATGTTTTATTTCTCTGTTTAATGAAATTGAAACTAAGGCAAATTAATTCAAATCACCCTGCTGGTTTTCAATTTAAATTTCCTCAAAATTTAACTCCTGTTTGCCCTCAATGATTGAAAATTAGACAATTTCATTGATTTTTAATTCTTTTTTGTTGAATAATTGCTATTTTAAAACATTAAAAAGTTTTATTTGACTTTTCTTTTGACCAAACACCTATAATTAGCACTCCATGTCTATTCGCACCCTTCTTTTTTTCCTGTTTTCTATTAGCCTTTTTTCTACTTATGCACAACAATCTACTGAAAAAGGTAAATTGATAGGGTTGTTAGTGACAGCTGGAATGGAAGAACCGATGCCATTTGCCACCATTTCCATCTTTTCTAAAAAAGATAGCCTTATAGAAGGTAGTCTTTCCGATGAAAACGGAAAATTTATGCTGAATATTCCCTTTGGCACCTACTATGCTTTGATTGAGTTTATGGGCTATACTTCCTTTAAAAGCGAATTGTTTATCCTTTCAAAAGATTTGCCTCTTAAAGATTTTGGAAAGTTAACCATGTCCATTCAAGCCAATACCTTAAATGAAGTAGTGGTACAAGGTGAAAAAACAGTGATGCAATTATCTCTGGATAAAAGAATTTTTAATGTTGGAAAAGATCTGGCAAATGCTGGTGGAAGTGCCTCTGATATTCTACTAAACTTACCTTCTATCGCGGTAGATCCTGAAGGTAATGTCAGGTTAAGAGGTTCTTCTAATGTGAGAATTTTAATTGATGGAAAACCTTCCGGCTTAGTCAGTTTCAAAGGTAGTTCTGGCCTGAGACAATTACCTGCAAATATGGTAGAAAGAGTGGAAGTCATAACCAATCCTTCAGCGAAATATGAAGCAGAAGGTATGGCTGGTGTCATAAATATAATTCTAAAAAAAGATAATAATCAGGGAGTTAATGGTTCTTTTGAATTAATAGGTGGAACGCCTACTAATTTGGGATTTACGACCAATCTGAATTATAGAAAGAAAAACATTAACTGGTTCATTAATTATGGCCTGAGTAGAAGAATAAATCCATCTAATGGAACCTTATATCAAGAAGTTTATAAGGATTCTCTTACCTCTATTTTATCTCAATCAAATAATGGAACTGTTTATGGATTAAATAACAATATCAGAGCTGGACTTGATTATTTTTTTAGCGAAAAAAGCTATTTGACCTTTTCCTATATCTGGCGCAGAAGTGATGCACACAGAATTACCGATATTCGGTATGAAGATTATAAAAATAATTTAGATAATTATTTGGGTTATTCCTTAAGGAGGCAGGATGAAACGGAGCAAGAACCTAATACTGAAGTAATACTAAGCTACAAAAAAAGTTTTCCACAAAAAGGTCATGAGTTAAATACTTCTTTCACCTATTTAGATTATTGGGAAAATTCAGATCAGTTATTTACTCAAAGTAGTTATTTGCCTTCCGGCAATGCTATATCCTCCAAAGAGTTGGTTCAAACTTCTTTAAATGATGAATTCGAAAAACAATATCTTCTTCAGCTGGACTATACCAAACCTTTCGCTAAAGAGGGTAAAATAGAAACTGGATTCCGAACCAGTTTTCGAAACATGGAAAATGATTATATCGTAAAGGAAAAAAATGCTGATGGTCAATTTTTTGCTTTACCTGGTCTCGATAATATATTTATCTATAATGAAAATATTCTCGCTGCCTATTCAATTTTGGCTAATAAATCTAAAAAATGGAGTTATCAGGCTGGTCTGAGAGCTGAATATACAGACGTTAAAACCACCCTTATAGAAACTAAGGAAGTGAACCCCAGAAATTATGCTAATCTCTTTCCAAGCGCTCACCTTACTTATAACATTTCTTTAGAAAATGCCTTCCAGCTGAGTTATTCGAGAAGAGTTCGCCGACCCGTTTACAATGACCTTAGCCCTTATGTTACCTTCTCAGACCAACGGAATTTTTTTAGCGGAAACCCCGATTTAAATCCAGAATTTACGGATGCATTCGAAATAGGACATATTAAGTATTATGACAAAGGCACCTTTTTTTCTACCTTTTATTTTAGAAAAACAGTGGATAAAATAGATCGGCTTCGATCTGTTAATGAAAACGGTTTTTCTGTTACCAGGCCCTTTAATCTATTGGGCGAGCAATCTTTTGGCCTAGAATTTACGGTAGATTACAGACCTAAACCTTGGTGGAAAATGGATTTTAATTTCAATTTTTTCCATGCTGAAATTGATGGAAGTAATATACAGTCCCAATATATGGCACAAACAAGTTCTTTTCTCGCCAGACATACCTCTCGATTTTCACCAAAAGGCGGTTGGGATATTCAGTTAAGAGGAAATTATGAGGGTAAACAGCGAACTGCTCAAGGTATCAGGAAAAGTATTTATTTTATTGATTTTTCAGTAAGTAAAAGGTTATTTAAAGATCGTGGAACCTTAATTTTTAATGTACAGGATATTTTAAATGCACGAAGAAGCAGATACGTTACAGAAGGGTATAATTTTTATACAGTTGGTAATTTTCAACAAGTTAGAAGGCAAATTAACCTGACCTTAAGTTATAGATTAAAGCGCTAAATTAAAAAACCCAGGCAATCTATTTCCTATAAAGACAGATAGGTTGCCTGGGTTATAATCAAAAGTATAAAAAGAGACCTGAAAAGGTACTATTAGTCACATCCTAAAGGAAAAAATAGTTCAAATCTATTTCCTATTCCTCCTCCATATTTTTCATCTTCATGAGTAAGGTGTAGGCACCCTTTATCACAAAAATTCTACCACCTGGATTAGAATTGTCTTGTAAAGTAATTAAAGTGTTCTCATTTGCTGAACCATGGGTCAATACTTCTATCATTTCATAGTTTTTGTCCGATGTTACTTCATACAAGTAATGTTTGCCTTCAAAACGAACAATCCCGTCATCTGGAATCACATAACCTGATTTAACTTTTGTCTCCAACTCAGCATTCATATACATACCAGGAATTAATGCATGATCGTATTGATCGAAATGACAATGTACCGTTACCGCTCTGTCTTTAGTAATGTCTTTACCGATCAATATAATTTTTGCTTCGTGTTTATTATCAGGTTCATTATTGGTAAAAGAAACGAGCTTTTGTCCAATAGAAAGTTGATTAATATCTTTTTCAAATACAGTTAATGCCAGATGGATATCAGACGGATTAACCAAATGGAATAGGATGTCTGTAGGCATTACATATTTTCCAATATTTGTTTTGACACTTGAAACATAACCGTTAACAGGTGACAGTATGTTTATTCTACGAGAAATACTATTTTCATTTACCTTATCTGGGTTAATCCCAATTAATTTTAGCTTCTCAGCTAATGATTTAATCAAAACTTTTTGGGTCAAAAAATCGGATTGTGCATTTTCAAAAACTTTATCGCTGCCTGCTTTATTTTCATTCAATTCTTTTTGGCGAGCTAGCTCCTTTTCAAAAGTGTTATATCGTATCTTAGCTATAAGATAATCCTGCTGGATTTGAATATATTGCTGATCCTCTATGGTAGCAATAATTTCTCCCTTTTTAACCTGCATGCCTTCTAACAGATGAGTGGATTGTAAATATCCGCCCAAAGGAACGCTTACCGCAATCATATTTTGAGGCGGAACATCAATAATACCATTTAGTTTTAGTATCGTCGAAATATCCTTTTTCCCCAAAATGCCTGTTTCGATATTTGTATTTTTTAATTGGCCTGAGGTAAGAACCACCTTATTACCAGGTAATTCTGCCTCTTGTGGTGTCTCCACCTTTTTATCGGGTGTACAATAAAAAAGAAGGAAGGGAAGAAGAAATAAAAGATTATATTTTTTCATGTTGCCTGTTTATTTTGCTGCTAAATAATGTAGCTGATTAATAATTTGGTTCATTTCATTTACTGCATCCAGATACTCACTTTCAATGATTATCGCATTTTGAATTAAATTAGCCCAGATTAAGTAATTGATTTCACCCGTTGAAAACTGAATATTTGCTGTTTTTTTCATTATTTCAGCATTTGGTAAAGCAAATGTTTCATAATAGGTTATCATTTCCTTGTTTTTTTCAAATTCTTGTAACTGAATTTTAAAATCATTGGAAAGTTGTTGAATGGCAACTTGCAAATTATTTTCACTCAATAACTCGAGCGTTTTTGAACTATTTATTTTTGCTTTTTGTGCCCCCGTAAATAAGGGAATGCCTACCCCTAACTGTACTGCGTTAAATCGATTTGATTTTTTGTAATAAATTTCGTCTGCCCCTATCCCTTGAATACTCGCATTGCTATAACCTATTGTTAAATCCGGAAGTTTCTTAGCTATCTCTAGCTGCGTTGTTGCTTTTGCTATCTCTTTCTGTTGTTGCAATATTTTCAAAAGAGGATTTTTTTCTATGATTTGCTGCATTTGAATATCCTCGTTAAAAAGTAATTTGACCGAAGTATAAGCTGGGACAATTTCAGCTTCTTGATTTAACAGGACTTGCCATTTTAACTTTTCAATGTCATAATCTCTCCGTAATTCTTTTAACTGCATTTGAATTTTGCCCAATGCCGTCTCTGCAAATATTTTTTCCAGCAAATTTGATTCCCCTTTTGCAAACCGAAAGGATGCCTTTTCCAAAAAAAATCTATAGATTGTATCTGTCTTTACTAATATTTTTTCCTTCTCCTTTAAATAAACTTGATGAAAAAAAATCTCTTTGACTTGTTTTATCAATTCATTTTCCTTTAAAGCAACTTGAAATGCATTCTCCTTATAAAATTCATTATTTAAGGCTTTTTGTCTTTTGTAAATCGTTGGAAATTGAAAGGATTGTGAAATAATAAATTTGGAATCATTATATGCGCTATTTATTTGTCCATATTCACCCTGTATTTCTGTGGGAGGTATTTCTTTGTAGGTATCAATCCTATTTTTCAAATAGGTTCCTCTCAGGTTTTCCCCTTTTATACCAAGGTTATTTTTTATAGCAAGTTGGATCACGCTTTGCAAATCCATAGTATCTTGCGCACCTAAATTAGAACCAAAAAAGATAAAAATTAAAACAACTGAAATTGGCAATTTAGCTTTCTTTTGCATTGCCAGGCTTTTTTCAAATAAAATAAAAAGGATAGGTAAAACAATGAGCGTCAACAAAGTAGCCATAAGCAATCCACCAATAACTACTGTGGCTAAAGGTCTTTGAACTTCGGCACCTGGGCCATGACTTAAAGCCATGGGTAAAAAGCCCAGAGAAGCCACAAATGCTGTCATCAAAACGGGCCTTAATCTGGTTTTTGTTCCCAATAAAACAACCTCTTTTAAGTCTTCCAGACCATTTTTCCTAATTCTGTTAAACTCTGCGATAAGAACAATTCCATTTAAAACAGCAACTCCAAACAAGGCAATAAAACCAACCCCAGCGCTAATACTAAATGACAAACCTCTTAAAGCAAGGAATAAAATGCCTCCAATGGCAGAAAGTGGAATGGCAGAATAAATCAATAAACCTTGCTTAAATGAACCAAAAGCGAAATAAAGAAACAGGAATATTAATACTAAGGCGATGGGTACAGCTAAGGAAAGTCTTTTTTTAGCCGCTATTAAATTTTCAAAAGAACCTCCGTAGGTAATATAATATCCCGTTGGTAAATTAATCTGTTTATCCACTTGACGCTGTAAATCTTGCACGATGCTTTGGACATCTTTACCCTGCACGTTAAATCCTACAATAATTCTTCGTTTCGCATCTTCCCTTTGAATCTGATTTAGGCTCTCCTCAATGGATACACTGGCCACCTGGTTTAAAGGAATTTGAATTCCCTGAGGTGTGGAAATAAGTAAATTCTGCACATCATCTAAATTTTGCCTTTGTTCCCCTGCTAGTCTTACGATGAGATCAAATCTTTTTTCATCTTCATAAATTAATCCACTGCTTTGACCAGCAAAAGCAGTATTAATGGTTTTGTTAATATCTTGAATATTTAATCCAAACTGTGCTATGGCATCTCTTTTATACCTTATGATAAGTTGCGGAAGGCCGTCAATGGGTTCAACATAAATATCTCGGGCTCCCTCTATTTTTTTAGCTAAACCCCCAAGTAACTTCGAGTATTTTGAGAGGGAATCTAAATTTTCACCAAATATTTTACAAACAACATCCTGTTTAGCTCCTGTCATTAATTCATTAAATCTCATGGCTACAGGATATTGAAAACTATAAGTAACACCAGGCACATCACTTAGTGCAGCCCTCATTTTTTCAGCCAGTTCGTCCCAGGTTTTTGCCGAGGTCCACTCTTTCTTATCTTTCAAAATGACCATCATGTCAGATGCCTCCATGGGCATTGGATCTGTTGGAATTTCGCCACTTCCTGTCTTACTTACTACTTTTTCAACTTCCGGAAATTTTGACATTAAAATGTGGGCTGATTTTAAACAAGCCTCTGTAGAAGTATTTAAATTACTCCCTGTAAGAACTCTGGTATCAACAGCAAAATCTCCTTCTGGTAAATCAGGTATGAATTCACCCCCTAATCTCGATAAAACAAAAATCGAAAAAACGAATAACATTATGGTAGCAGATAAAATCAACTTCGGATAGTTAATGGCTTTTCGCAGGGTAATTTGTTGTAAGCGAATAAAAAAATTCATCATTTTGTCAGAAAGATTTTCTTTATGGGAAACCTTTTTGCTCAAAAAGATGGCACTCATCATTGGTATATAAGTCAATGACAAGATGAAAGCACCTAACAGGGCAAAAGCCACTGTTTGAGCCATGGGTTTAAACATTTTCCCCTCAATACCTTCCAAGGTGAAAATGGGCAAATAAACGATCAATATAATAATCTGTCCAAAAATGGCACTATTCATCATTTTACTTGCAGAATGTTGAACCTCCTTATCCATTTCTTCCTGGTTAATACTGGTAATGCCTGTTAATCGTCTGCTATTTACAAGTCCATGCATTACTGCCTCAACAATGATTACCGCTCCATCCACAATTAAACCAAAGTCCAGCGCCCCTAAACTCATAAGATTTCCACTTACACCGAACAGGTTCATCATAATGACAGCAAATAGCATGGAAAGTGGAATCACAGAAGCTACTAAAATGCCTGCTCTAAAATTTCCAAGAAATAATACCAGTACAAATATGACAATAAGTGCACCTTCCAATAAATTTTTGGAGACCGTACTTATGGCGCTGTTTACCATCTTGGTTCTATCCAGGAACGGTTCAATCATTACCCCTTCAGGCAACGTTTTATTCACCTGAATAATTTTATCTTTCACACTTTCTATAACCCGACTACTATTGTCACCCTTTAACATCATGACAATGCCCCCGGCAACTTCACCCTCATCATTATAAGTTATGGCTCCATAACGGGTTGCATTGCCAATGCGCACCTCTGCAACATCTCTTATGAGTAATGGATTTCCGTTATCAATATTTTTAATAACTATTTTATTAATATCATCGATACCACCAATAAGACCTTCGGCTCTAATGTATAATACGGTAGATGATTTTTCAATATAACCACCCCCGGTATTTTCATTATTTTTTTCTAAGGCAGAAAAAATATCCTGAATAGTAATATGAAGCGCATTTAATTTATTTACATCGATGGCTATTTCAAATTGTTTCACTCGACCGCCAAAACTACTTACATCCGCAACCCCTTTTACTCCTATTAACTGCCTTCTTATGATCCAGTCTTGAATAGTTCTTAATTCGATAGCACTAAATTGTTCCTCAAAGCCGGGTTTTGGCTTAATAACATATTGGTAAATTTCACCTAAACCCGATGTAACAGGAGCAAGCTCTGGCGAACCGACGCCTTTAGGAATCTGTGTTTCCGCTATTTTTAAGCGTTCTGTTACTTGTTGTCGCGCCCAATAAATATCAATATTATCCTCAAAAACGATGGTTATCAGGGATAATCCAAATCGTGAAAAACTCCTTATCTCCTTTAATCCAGGAATATTGCTATTCGCCTGCTCAATGGGGAAGGTAATGAGTCGTTCTACGTCAGGCGCACCTAAGGAAGGCGTTACGGTGATAACCTGAACCTGATTATCTGTGATATCAGGAACGGCATCAATGGGAAGTTTGGTAAATTGAAAACTACCATAAGCTATGAGCGCTACTAAAAAAAGGCCAACAATTAGCTTATTATTAATTGAAAAAGCAATTATTCTGTTTAGCATAAATATTCATTAGTGATAAAATAACAATACGTTAAAATTTATCAGCTAATCTGCGGCGGCTGCCAAATAGAACCTTTATTTATATTCGATAAAAATGTTTTCTTGAAAAATATGGCTCTTTTTAAATGAAGTAAATCTTCATTAGCGTTAGAATATGGCAAGAAACTAAATGAAACAATGGTAGGATTAAATTTTATGCAATCCTTTGTTTTTAAAGGTAAATTTTCATGCTCATTCTGCTGATGTTCATGTTCCTGTCCGGATGCGTAATGCAAGTATAGAAAGGTTACGAAAGATTGGTTTTTTTCGCCCTGTTGGTGCAGTAAATAATGTTCATATAAAAAAGGAAACTTCAATACTTCGTGTAATTCCGTATTGCAAAGCAGAAAAACGATTAGAAATGAAATTGAAATTGCCTTTTTCATTCGGCTAAGGTAATCTATTTCTTGCTTTTTTACAGAGAATTTAGGGCATAAAAAAAGCGTCAGTAAAAATTACTGACGCTTTTGTGGGTAATATAGGATTCGAACCTATGACCCCCTGCTTGTAAGGCAGGTGCTCTAAACCAGCTGAGCTAATCACCCGTTTTTATTAGCGAATGCAAATATAGTGTTCCCTTCTTTATTTTCCAAAGATATTTACATTTAATTTTTATTACCTCAATATTTCTCGAGGTTGCAAACTAAATTGATTTAACTCTTCCAATGAACCTGAAAAAACATTAAAATCAGTCATACCATCAATTCCATTTATTCTTCCTGTACTGGTATATTGCCAAAAAATCCATTTCGAATGATCTTTTAATCTCGGTTCCCTAATGCTGTACCTTGCAATCCATAATGGATAGTCCTTAAAGCCATTTTTTAAATATTTATTATAAAAATTCTGATTGGAATAAATGATTGGTTTCACACCGTATTCCATTTCTGCATGTACCAGCCAGGCATGTACCCCAATTAATAATTCCTTTTTGGAAACACCATCCAAAACCTCCACGTCCAGAATAGGTGGGAAATCGCCCATTTCAAGTTCTACACTTTCACTAAAATGTTTGGCTTGCATTTCTGCAGATATAGTTGGTCGAAAAAAATGATAGGCTCCACGTCTTATTCCTTCCCGTTTTATACGTTCCCAGTTCCTGTTAAATAATTTATCTTTTAAGGTCATGCCTTCCGTCGCTTTTACAAATACAAAGAAAATACCACTTTCTGCAATACTTTTCCAATCGATGACGTCTTGATAATGAGATACGTCAATCCCCTTGACAGGATAGGTTCTGTTAATTATCTCTTTTCTGGGAAAAATTAAAAGGAATAAACAGAGTATTATTAATATCAAAAAAATAGTAAGGTAGCCTATCTTCTTCATTTCTTTAGTGTTTACCAAATATCCATATTTATAGTCATTTTTGTATTTACTTTGCTAAAGTATATCAAAATATGAATAACCGACAACTTTTTCTCAATCATCTTGCCCAAACCAGCCCAGCTCCTTTAGCCTTGGAAATAGTAAGGTCAGAAGGCATTTATTTATATGACAAAGATGAAAGAAAATATCTGGATCTTATAGCAGGAATAAGTGTCAGTGTGCTGGGGCATAGGCATCCAGCTATAGTTAAAGCAATAAAAGATCAGGTAGATTTGTACCTTCATACCCTCGTTTACGGCGAATTTATATTAAGTCCTCAAGTTAAACTAGCAACACTCCTGACTTCTTTATTACCTAAAAACCTGTCCTCCGTTTATTTGGTAAATAGTGGCGCGGAAGCAACGGAAGGGGCAATGAAACTGGCAAAAAAATATACAGGTCGGTCAGAAATTATTTCTGCAAAATTTGCCTATCATGGAAGCACACAAGGTGCAGCATCTCTTATGTTCCCTCATACCTTTACGGAAGCTTTTTTTCCCCTGCTGCCTAATATCAAGCATATAGATTTTAATTGTATTTCTTGTTTGGAATGTATTACAAATCAAACGGCAGCTGTTATTCTCGAAACGGTTCAAGCAGAATATGGTGTTCGACTTCCTTCTGGAAATTATTTGCGACAAATTGCTGAAAAATGCAAAGAGACTGGAACTTTGCTCATCTTAGATGAAATACAAGCTGGTATGGGTAGAACCGGGAGCCTTTTCGCATTTGATCAATATGGTGTGGTGCCAGATATCCTTTTATTAGCCAAAGGTCTGGGGGGAGGCATGCCTATCGGTGCTTTTATTTCATCAAAAGAAATAATGGAAGGCCTTTCTGAAAATCCTGTGCTCGGCCATATAACTACCTTTGGAGGTCATCCGGTGAGTACCGCTGCCGCCTTTGCAACACTCCAATTTTTAGTAGAAAGTGATTTGATTGGTCTGGTTGAGGCAAAATCAAACCGGTTTATATCTCATCTGAATCATCCAATGATTAAGGAAATTAGAAATGCCGGACTACTCATGGCGCTAGATCTTGACGACGCTTCTTTGGTTCAAAAAGTGATAAATATCGCTATTCAAAAAGGATTAATTACCGATTGGTTCCTTTTTAATGATCGTTGTCTTAGAATTGCGCCGCCCTTAACGATCACTTTTGAAGAAATTGATCAAGCCTGCGAAATCTTGTTATCGTGCTTTAATGAAATAAATAATTAGAGCTCTTTCCTTAAAGAAGCCTTGGCTATATTTAGTTGATCTCTATACTTTGCCACTGTTCTGCGCGCAATAGGATAACCCTTTTCACCTAATAACTGTGTTAGTTTGTCATCTGATAAGGGTAGTCTTTTATCTTCCCCCGCAATTAATTCGCCTAATATCTTTTTTACTTCTATCGTAGAAACTTCTTCACCATCACTCATTTGCATTGATTCAGAGAAAAATTCCTTCAAGCGTTTAGTGCCAAATTCCGTTTGGACATACTTGCTGTTAGCAACCCTGGATATAGTTGAAACATCTAAGCCTGTGGATGTCGAAATATCTTGTAATATCATAGGTTTTAGTTTTTTTTGATCTCCTGTCAGAAAAAACTCAAACTGATATTCCAATATGGCATACATGGTTCTATACATGGTCTCATGCCTTTGTCTTATAGCGTCTATAAACCATCGGGCCGATTCTATTTTTTGCCGAATAAATTTAACTGCCTCCTTATCTGATTGGGCACTCAATCCATTGTTCTTATCAACACCATACGTCCTGAGCATTTCTCTGAAATGATCACTAATTCTTAGTTCAGGTGCGTTTCTTGAATGCAAAACAACTTCAAGATCATTATCCCGGTTTACTATGATAAAATCTGGAATGATATATTGGTTGTTGCTCGATTTTGTATCACCAACATATCCACTGGACGGTTTTGGATTTAATTTCAACACTTCTTCAACCGCTTTTTTTAACTGCTTCTCTGAAATATTAAGAGATTTTATCAGCTTGTCAAAATGCTTTTTTGAGAAGGCATCAAAATATTTATCAATAATTTTAAATGCCAGTAATAAGGAATTTCTAGTCGGGCTGTCTTTACTTATCTGTTCTATTCGAATTGTCAGCTGAATGAGCAAACATTCCTGTAAATCACGTGCTCCAATACCAGGTGGGTCGAATCGTTGAACCTTTTTTATTACTTGTTCAATTTCCGATTCTGAAACATTTATATTTAATGAAAATATTAAATCATCTACCAAGGCAAAAGTATCCCTTCTCAAATACCCATCTTCGTCAATACTTCCTATGATCTGCCTGGCTATAATCCTCTCCTTTTCATTCGCAAAAGTGGATAACCCTATTTGCTGCTCTAAAAAATCATAAAATGAATTTTCAAGCACCACGGGCATTGACCTTTCTTCTTCTTCTGGATTATATCCATCACCCTGAAGTTTATAATCAGGCGTGTCATCTTCATTATCAAGATATTCCTGAATGTAATCAACAACCTCCATTTCATCATCAATAATCGGCTCCTCTTCTAAATCATTCTCCATTTCTGAAGCTTCTTCAGGCTCCTGATCTTGTGTATCCGTTTCTATTATATTTTCCCCTTCCTCAAGAGCTGGATTTTCTTCAATTTCTTCTTTAATCCTTTGTTCAAGTAATGCAGTAGGAACCTGCAACAGCTTCATTAGTTGAATCTGCTGCGGCGAAAGCTTTTGTATCTGTATTTGCTTCTGACTTAATCCTGTCCGCATACTTTGTTGTTCCGAATTATATGTTAATTAAGCAAATATAACAAATATTTATTATGTGTGCTTTCTTATATCTTCTCATGACATTACTAACTTTAAACATTACATAAGGTTCTTTTGATTAATTTTATATAATAAAAAACGGATAATAATGAGTGAAATGATAAAAGACCGAATTGAATCAATAAGGCTTGACATGCAAAAAAATAAAATAGATGCCGTTATTATTCCTTCAGGTGACGCGCATCAAAGCGAATATATTGCCGATTATTGGGCTGTTAGAGCCTGGTTAAGTGGCTTTACAGGTTCTGCTGCCACGCTCATTGTTTTATCCGATGATGCTGCTTTATGGACTGACCCCCGATATTTTCTACAGGCTGAAAATGAATTAACCGGTACAGGTATTACCCTACATAAACAAACGATACCGCATGCACCTGAACATATTCCCTGGTTAACCAAAAAACTTTCCCCTGGGCAATGTGTAGGTTTAGATTGTCGCCTATTCTCTATCAGTCAAATGGCTTATGTGACTTCTCAATTTTCCCTTGGACAAATCATTCTTTCCGCCCATTATGATCCCTTCGACAGACTTTGGACAAACAGGCCAGCTTTACCAATGACACCTGTATTTGAACATGACGCAGCTTATTGTACCACATCAAGACTTGATAAAATAAATATTTTAAGAAATAAATTATCCGAACATCAAGCTGATTATTTACTTATTTCTTCCCTCGACGATATCGCCTGGGTATTGAACCTAAGGGGCACTGATATTCCTTTTAATCCTTTATTCTATGCCTATCTAATAATTGGAAAAGAAACCTGCCTTTTATATATAAATGAAAATAAAATACCCTCCGCTTTAAAAGAAAAATTATCCGGTGAAAATATCACCTTTTTACCCTATCAGAATATAACGGAATCTATAACTAATTTAAATGCTAATTCAACCTTTGTTATACACCCTGAATCGTTAAATGCAGCTATTTCCAAACTAATCCCTCCAGATAAAATTGTTTACCAACCTAGTTGGATAATGGAACTAAAAGCTATTAAGTCAGCAAAAGAAATACTTCATATTCAGAATGCAATGCAGAAAGACGGCATTGCTTTAATTCGTGCCTTTCGGTGGTTAGAAAATGAAATAAAGGACGGTCAAATAATCTCTGAATTTGATTTTGCGGAAAAATGTGCCTTTTTCAGGTTCCAGCAACCCGATTATAAAGGGGAAAGTTTTAATGCCATCGTAGGATTCAATAGTAACGGAGCTATTATTCATTATCACCCTCATCCAAAAAATGCAGCTATTATTAAAAAAGGAGGATTATTATTAATCGATTCAGGAGGACAATATCTCGATGGAACGACCGATATCACGAGAACCATTTTTATAGGTGAAAATCCACCGGCAAAAATAAAAAATCACTTCACACTGGTTTTAAAAGGTTTTATTTCTTTGGCCTCCGCCCATTTTCCTAACGGAACAGTAGGCATGCAACTCGATACCCTTGCAAGAAAACCTTTATGGAAGCATGGTCTGGATTATGCACATGGCACTGGACACGGGGTTGGATTTTATTTATCTGTACATGAAGGTCCACAGGGATTTGCAACTAATCCGACAACCAGCCGGGGAACTACCGCGTTCAAACCTGGAATGGTTACGACCAATGAGCCAGGCGTTTATTTAGAAGGGGAATATGGTATTAGGATTGAAAATATGTTACTTTGCAAAGAACTAAGCAATGGTTTTCTTGCATTTGAAGATTTAACCCTTTTTCCTATTTCAATAAACTTAATTGAAACGTCTCTTTTGAACCAGGATGAAAAAGATTGGTTAAACAATTATCATCGTTTAGTTTGGGATCGTTTATCTCCATTTATGTCCGATGAAGAAAAAAAATGGCTAAAACATCAATGTTCGTCCATTTAAATACCCAATAGATTGTATATATTTAGATTTCTATGAAACAACAAGATATAAGAGAAGTTTCTCTCTCCGATTTGACCTCATTATTAATCTCCTGGGGACAACCATCTTTTAGGGCTAAACAAATATATGCCTGGCTTTGGCAACATAATGCACAGTCCTTTGAAGAAATGACGAATCTGCCTATTCTTCTGAGAGACAAACTAAATGAATTTTTTATTTTTCAAAATATTATGCTGGACAAACAGCAAATAAGCGAAGATGGAACCATAAAAGCCAGATTTAGACTACACGATGGCTTCAATATAGAAAGTGTTCTGATACCCGTCATAGATGAAAACAGATTTACAGCCTGCGTTTCCAGCCAGGTAGGTTGCAGTTTAACCTGTAGCTTTTGTGCAACGGGAAAAATGAAAAGAGAGAGAAATCTGACAGCAGGAGAAATAGTTAGTCAGGTAAATGCTATAAATAATTTATGCCTTGAACATTTCCAAAAAAAGTTGACTAACATTGTTTATATGGGTATGGGTGAACCCCTGCTGGCTTACAAACCTGTTATGGAGAGTATAGAAAAACTTACTTCTCCTGTTGGCTGGAATATGGCACCGAGAAGAATCACCATTAGCACTGCGGGCATTGGAAAAATGATCAGGCAACTGGCAGACGACGGTACAAAAACTAATCTGGCTCTTTCTCTTCATGCTGCTGACGATGAAAAAAGGAATCATATTATGCCCATAAATGAGTCCAATAACCTGCAAGCAATTATGGAATCTATTTCCTATTATTATGAAAAAACAGGTAATAGAATCAGTTACGAATATATTGCTTTTCAGGGGTTTAACGATTCCGTCACCGATGCTTTAAATTTAGTTAAGCTATGTCGGAATTTTCCTGTGAGGATAAATATTATAGAATATAATCCAATTCCAGATGCCCCGTTTGAAAAGGCCAGCGGAAATAAAATAGATATTTTTGCAAAGACAATTCGTGAAAAAGGGATTATGGTAACTGTCCGCCGTAGCAGAGGAAAAGACATTGATGCTGCATGCGGACAGTTAGCCAATCAAGAATAATTTATACTGGAATTGAGTCAAAATTTACCAGTTTAACAAACTTTTGTATCCTTTCATCTATTTCAGCTTTCGATAGACTTAATAATCTTTCTGTACTGAATTTCTCAACACAAAAGGAGGCCATTGCAGAACCATAGATGATTGCTCTTTTTATATTGTCAAAAGAAACTTCCCCAGTCATAGCTAAATAGCCCATCAATCCGCCAGCAAAGGTATCACCAGCACCTGTTGGGTCAAATACTTCTGCTAATGGCAATGCGGGCGCATAAAATATATTTTCCCCTTCAAATAAAAGCGCACCATGCTCTCCCTTTTTTATAACCACAAATTTGGGACCCATTTGATGAATGATGGAAGCAGCAGTAACTAATGAATAGGTTCCAGCCAATTGTCTTGCCTCTTCATCATTGATAATAAGCATATCAATTTTTTTTAATACCCTTTTTAGACTTTCCATCGCTATATCCATCCAAAAATTCATAGTATCCAACGCAATTAATTTAGGTTTTTCATCCATCTGTTCAATAACAGATAATTGAATATCCGGCGTTAAATTACCTAACATTAAAAAAGCTGAATTTTTGTAGGCGTCCGGAAGTATTGGATTGAAATCGGCTAAAACATTTAATTGTGTGTCCAGCGTATCTCTTGAATTCATATCATTATGATATCTTCCTGCCCAGAAAAAGGATTTTTCTCCTTTTTTTATTTCAAGTCCTGAAAGATCGATATTTCGGCTTTTTAAATCTTGCAAAACACCTTCTGGAAAATCGTCACCCACTACAGAAACAATTCTAACCTGCTCTGCAAAGTAAGAAGCCGCTAAAGAAATGTAAGTTGCAGCTCCTCCGATAGCTTTTTCAGCTCTTCCAAATGGTGTTTCTATATCGTCAAATGCCACAGTACCAACGGTTAATAATTTCATTGTTATTTTTTTTAAAAATTAATCGTGTAAATATTGCAATTTATTTAATATCCTCCTATTTTTGCACTCGCCTTTCGAAATTAAATGGAAGGTATTCTAACCTGCCTCAGTAGCTCAGCCGGTTAGAGCGGCGGACTGTTAATCCGTAGGTCGTAGGTTCGAGCCCTACCTGAGGCGCTAAAAGTCAATCCGAAAGGATTGGCTTTTTGTGTTTTAAGCCCTCACCTCATAAACAGGGTTAATAACATAGTCCTTATATCTCCTGTCATTATCATCTTTTAACTCTAATAAAAATAAATCACTCATTCCCGTATATATTTTAAAAATTTGATTGATATCCATAATTAACTTTAGTTTCCTTTTCTTCAAGGTGTCCATTGATTCCTGACCTTTCCTTATGAACTCCAAAAATTCATTATTGGAAATTTCTCCTCCTTTTTCATAAAGGAAATGTAAAAATAGCAGGTGTTCTTCTTCAAATAAAATTGTTGTTCCCTCGAAAGTTACATGATTGTCATCTCGATTAAAGAGGATTGTTCGCCTGTTACTTCGCATCATTTTTTTCCTCTTCTTTAATTGAGCATTAAAATATACAATACCCACCAGTCCTATAATGATTAAAAAAAAGGGGATTAGTCTGTCAAATAAGGTGAAATAATATTTTTCTGATATCAATAGGTTATTTTCTAATTCTTTTAATGGAATGAGGACAATAGAAAAATTAACTCCATTAACTTCACCAACTCTATTCTTACTTTTAACTACAGCTATGATTTGGTCATCTTTAGGATTGTAAAAGGTTCCATGTTCCAGGAGAATCTGATCTACCAGATGATCTGTTTTATACTTTTTAAAGGAATTATTAATGATATCAATTTTAACCACTGCATTATTTGGCCCTTTTTCAATAGCATAAAAAATGCCATTGGCAATAAAAGGAAATCTAAGATTCCTAATGCTATTTTTATCTTTAATATGTCCTAATTGTTGCCAGTTATTCTCATTTAAATCAAATTTCCATACATCATTTAATTCTTGATTATTTACATCCTCAAAATATGGATTATCTAAAGTATAACCAGCAGACATATAAAAATGACCTAGTTCCTTGTCCATTTGATAAACAACCGCTTGTCTACCTTTTGGTAAATATTGGTGGTTTGCATAAGGCCTTAAAAACCATTCCTTCGTTTTCTCTGAAAACTCGGTTATATAAGGCTTATAGCTATAAAAGCCATATCCTCCATATAGCAAAATTTTATCCTTATACTCAAATCCACATGCACCAAATTGATTCCTATGAAGATATGATTTATCCAGCCTAAGAATAGAAGAATCTCTAAAAACATAAACCTGACCACCTCCACCAGCATAGAAAATAACTTGTTTTGAATTATGTATAAAATTTAATTCTACAGGCTGATTTAAAACGGTGTCTAATTCCTTTATTTTATACTTAAAAGACTTCCATCCCCCAGGTCTTGATGAATTAAACAGATAAAAACTATCTTTGGCAAGTACTACATAATCACCATTTTGAGGATTTACCGCTATATTAAATTGTTCCGAATGAAAGCTTAACGATTGATTTTCAACCTGACACGTATTTTCAACAGGAAGCAAAAAGGTAATTGCCAGACAAATGAAAACCGGTTTAATCATAAAACTTTACTTTTCGTTTTAGCAAATATAACACGAAAATTAGTCAAAATATTATCAGCCTGTTTCCAAAAAAAATAGGGGAACACCTAAGAGCGTGTCAAAATAGTCCTTAACAAACTGTTTGCCCTGTTTCAATAGCCCCATCATCCAACACAAAACTTTTGATCATTAACTCCCGAAGGATATTAGTTGCCCAAATAAGGCATTGCGTTGTTTCTTTGCTATTTACATGATAACCAACTTCAATAATGGCATCCATAAATTCATTCCCTTGTATTTCGGGGTATTGGCAGTTTTGCGTTCGTAGTTTTATGCACTATTCAAGTTTCAATACTTTTATGTCTCTAATTAAATTTTGCATACTATCTGGGTCAAGTCCGTTATATATGCCGCGAATATGCCTTTGCTTGTCTATAAGAATAAAGTTTTCGGTATGTAAAAATATATCATTACCCTTTTTAATGCCTTCGTCCTCCTCTACAAAATAATATTTGCGTCCCAAATCATATATTTCATCTTTATCCCCTGTTAAAAGTTTCCATCTTTTAAAACTTACATTTTTCTCTTCTGCATATTCTTTTAAGACTGGTACACTATCTTTTTCAGGGGTTACGCTATGAGATAATAGCTGTATTTCATCGTCATTGATAAATTCTTTTTGTATGTCAGCCATACTATTTGTCATTTCAAGACAAATGCCTGGGCAACTGGTAAAGAAGAAATCTGCAACACAAATTTTACCCTCAATGTCCTTCTCTGTAAAAGATTCATTTTCTTGATTTATGAGTTCAAAAGGTCTGATTTTGTGAAAAGTACTTTCATTTGTCATTTCCCATTTTGGGGTAAAATCGGGAGTGTCGTAATAAGGAAGTTGTTTTTTGTCAGCCTTACATGATACGATTATACATAAACAAAGAATGATATAATATTTTCTCATTTCATTTTTTCATTTTTTAAAGTGTAACAAAGTGCTGACTTTTGAAGTCCGTATCTTACACCATCTTTTACTTCGTAATTAATAAAAGGTTTTCCATTTTCTCGCCATGCTTTTTGCATGCCATTTTCTTGGTCATTAGTAAAACTTAATTCATAATACTGGCTTCCACTTTCATACCACTGTTTCTGAATGCCTTCACGTTTGTCATTGATATATATAAAATCAAATTTTTTATTTCCATTTTGCCAATAACCAAAATGTCTTCCATAACCAATTCCATCTTTATAATTTCGTTCAGTTTCCAATTTGGCATTCGGGAAAAACGTTTTGGTTAAGCCGTGTTGCTTTCCTTGAAAATAAGAACCAATACTTTTTAAAGTTTCGGTGGCATATTCTTCTTTTATAAAACCAGAATAGGGCTTACTACCAAAGTAATAAACCCCATTCTGTAATTTTAATTTGGCATTGTTAAGAACAATAGTATCATTTGGAATTTGCGACAAATCTACTTTTTGATCTTTTGGTTGAGAACATCCAAAAGAAAAAATATAAAAAATAAGCAAAATGAATTTAAAAAGTAAATGTTCCTTTCGTGCCATAATAACTACCTGATTTTAAAACATAAAATCTGCCACCCAGATAAGCCGTATTTGCGGCGTGATAATGGTAAATACCATTTGGAAATTCAGTTGTTGCTCCTGTATGCCCACCATAAGCATCTAAATTTGAAGGATAAGAACCGTCTTTATCTTTACGTGCATAAATAGGATAGCCATCTCTTACAAAACCAATTAGTTTGGCATCATCATTTCCAATCCAATCGCCTGTAAAATGATAATGGTACAATCCGCCTGGTCCACTATGTGCACCACCTCTGTCAAAACTTAGCAATGTACCTGCATCAACAGGAAGATTTCCACCTTCACGGTCATTGTAAATGGCAACGCCGTTCAATGCCATACCAATTGGACCCAGTGAGGTTGCTTCTTTTGATGTTGCCTGGTTAGGATTTGTAGGAATTGTCATTACAAAAACCTGCGATTGCAAATTTCCCGGATTTAACGTTTGTCCTGTTAAGGTTGGGGCTTCATATAAAGCATTACCAACTCCCCAATAAGGTGTAGCGTGGTCAGGTGTTCCCTTTGATTTTAAAACAATACTACTTCCGCTGGTAGAAATAGTTACAGCACTCGTGTATTTTGATTGTACTACACTTGTTATCGAAACTGTACCTTCATTTGTTGTTGTAACTGGTACGTCTTCTTCGGACTTACTACAAGAATAAATGGCGATACTTAAAACCAAAAGGCTTAAACCGAAAACTGATAATTTTACTTTGTTCATTATGTTTATTTGTGTTTAGAATGTTTTGGACGAGAAAATAGATTATTTCCGTTCTTTTGAAGAAAATAAACTTACAATTTCATTAGTTAGTTCATTAAAATCCTTTTGCTGTGATGGTTTACACAAGTTTTTAATTTCTATGAAATGCTTGTAATTTATGTGTTCTGCAACCCCTTGTTGCTTGGCAATAAAGCCAATTAAGGAATCAATTTTAGCAGTATCTTGTTTGTGTTTAAGGTGTGTAAATAAATTATTTCTTAATTTTTTTATGGCAGTTTCGTTTTCTTTTATCGCTTTGCGATGTTGTTGAATATATAAATCGTACTGTTTAATTTGTTCTTTATCAAAATTCAGTTTATCAATGATGATTGATTTTGGTTCTTTGTTAATCTTAGGACCATTGAAGAACATAAAAAGCAAGATGCCATTGGATATTAATAACCCAATAATAATGATGGATAGAAATCTTGATTTATTCATTGTATGAAAAATGATTGGTTTTGTAAATCACAACAGAGATATCAGCATTGTTATTATTCTTCTTATTCGATACTATAAAAAACTCAACAAAAATAAATACAATTAATAAGCAAGCGACAGCTCTAGCCCAAAACAAGGGGATTATGCTTTGCCTTTGCAGTCTATTTATGGTTTTAACGTACAAGTTTGCACTTGGGTCTACCTTTTTAATCTTTACTAACTGTTCAAATACTTTGTTCATATTTTAATTAGACGAGTTTTTCATAATTATCCTTTGTCGATTAACAAAATTTCCAAATTATTTTTGGCTCTTTGAAACAAAGACTCTAATGCTTTCACCTTTAGATTCATTATTTCTGCTGTTTCTGCTTGAGATTTATTTTCTATTTTAAGTAAAATAAGGGCTGTTTTTTGATTGTCTGAAAGTTGGTTTATGGCTTCAAATATTTTTTGGCAGGCTTCTTTTTGTTCTAATTCAATACCAGGGTGATTGAAATTAGAAGGTTGGAATTTGAAATTCGAATCGTTAATACTGAATAAAGAAGAAAGGAAATTTCTTTTTTGAGCTTTTTTCGCTTTTATGAAATCTAAGGATTGATTTATGGCCATACGATAAATCCATGTCTTTAAACTTGACTGTTTTTTGAAAGTATGGAGATTATCAAATACTTTTACAAAAACATCTTGTGTGATTTCCTCCGCATCTTCCATATTTTGAACATATTGCAGCGCAAGGTTAAAAACCATTTTATAATGCTCAAAATATATCTCGTCAAATGTCATGATAATTATAATCCATTAAATACTTTTTGTCTTTTAGGTATTGACAATTTTTATATAGGCAAAACAAACATTCGGCAAACTTACCCAAATTGGTTTGTAAAAGCGCAGGTTTGTTTCGCTTTTATGCATAAATAAACAAAGCCCCAAAGTGAATCTTCGGGGCTTTCTAATTGGCTGAAAACTAATTCTTAAATTTATAATCTAACTAGTGATGCAATATAAATTTCAACACCTGAATTTCCAAAAAATAATAGGGGAAATAATAAGGAAATAGGGGAAACCTAAAAAACTAAGGCCTCCTTTTCATTTTTTTATGAAATAAAATCGTATTTGCCTAAGATTTATAATTTTGACCCATTCTTTATACTACTAATGAAATGAATAATTTATTAAATTTTAATAAATTACCATTTTAAAAATCCCCCGAATATTCTGCTTAATTTGTTTTCTGCCAATAAGAAAGCCCCAAAGTGAATCTTTAGGGCTTTCTTTATTAAAGCAGTAATGCCTTATTTTCCACTATCTTCCTCAATCACGGCAGATAGTCCTTTTTCAGTCAAAGAATCTTTAAAAGGCTTTAATATCCTTTTTGAAGCTGTTTTAACCGTAGCTTTTCCTTTTAAATGTATTAGGAGAGCGAGCTGCTCAGCCTGCGCTTCAGAATGGTTTAAAACTTGAATGAAGCAATCAATAACCCAGTTAAACGTATTGTGTTCATCATTAAACACGACTAATCTGGCAACATTACCCGTATTATCAGGCTCTATATCCTCTATAATCTCGGTTAAAACCAGTTCATCTGTATCTGTTTGAGAACACACCATAGCGATATAAATTAGGCCAAATTTTGTAAAGTACTTTTAACAGCATCAAAGTTCGGTAAATCTCCAGCACTTTCCAATACTTCTGCATATTGAATGATACCATTTTTGTCAACAACAAAAGCAGATCTTTTGGCCACTTTTTTCATTCCTAAAACAAAATCTTCATAAAGACAATCATAATCAGTAGAAGCAGTGCGATTAAAATCTGCCAGCAGAGGAAAATTCAAGTTCTGTTCTGATTTAAATTTATCCAGTGTAAAAATAGAATCTACAGAAATTGCAATAACTTGAGCATTTAAATTTTTGTAAGACTGGATATCATCTCTGGTATTGCATAATTCTGTCGTACAAACACCAGTAAATGCTAACGGAAAAAATAAAATGACGACTGGTTGACCTTGGTAGTCTGATAGAGATACTTCATTCTTCTCGCTGGAGAACAAAGTAAATGAGGGCGCTTTATCACCGATTTTTAACATGGCGGAATATTTAGGTTTGAAATATATTTAATGACTTTTTTACTCATTTTGTTCATGAAAGAACCCTTCCGTTCCTACTTATCTTTACATTTTTCCATCGTTTTATTTGGATTTACAGCTATTCTGGGCGCAGTAAACTCCCTTAATGCTATTCCTTTAGTTTGGTGGCGTATACTATTAACCGTTATTAGTTTAGGTTTATTTGCAAAAATAAAATCTATTTTTAAAGAAGTCCAATTAAAAAACATATTATTTATTTGTGGAACAGGCATTATCGTAAGCCTGCATTGGCTGACTTTTTATGGCTCTATAAAGGCTTCAAATGCATCTGTTGGCGTTTTGGCACTGGCAGCTACTCCCTTATTTACCGCCTTCCTTGAACCATTAGTACAAAGGCGAAAAATAAATATTATAGAAGTACTCCTTTCTTTCCTTATCATTCCTGGCATGATACTCATTGCCAATACCCTGCCAAATCATTTTTTAGATGGCTTTTTAATCGGCATTGTATCCGCCTTTTTAGCCGCTCTTTTCAGTTCTTTAAATCAAAAAATGACCCTATTCTCTGATGCTATTACCTTGACATTTTTAGAATTGGGAAGCGGTCTGCTCGTAATGACCCTTTGTATACCTTTCTGGATTACCGTTAACCCAAATGAAGTACTCTTTCCACAAAACATAAAAGATTGGCTTTCCTTGATACTTCTGGCTCTTTTATGCACCAGTTTAGCGTATTCCTTAACCTTACATGCTATGAAAAAACTGAGTGCTTTCACCGTAAGTTTAAGTATGACTTTAGAACCACTTTACGGAATAGGCTTTGCCTGGTTACTATTAAATGAAAATGAACAATTAACAAACTCCTTTTATTGGGGGAGCTTGTTAATCATTCTTTCCGTTTTTATTTATCCAGTTTATAAATTCAAAAATAAAGAAGGAAAAATAAATTAGTTTGTTTCTTCCACATTTGTGGCAGGTTCCTCTTTAACTTCTTCTGTAATTTCTTCTTTAACTTCTTCTGGATGATAATATTTTTCTTCTTCCTGATAAGGACGAGGGCCAATTAATTTTTCAACGTCAGATTTATGCAAAACCTCCTTAGCTAATAATTCGTGAGCTAATTTTTCTAATTCATCCTTCCTTTCAATCAATAAACTTTGAGCTCTTTCATATTGAACCTGAAGTAATTGTCTTACTTCTTCGTCAATTAAAGAAGCTGTTTCATCAGAATATGGTTTATGAAAGGAATCATTTTGCATACCGTAGAAGGAAACTTGACCAACTTTTTCATTCATGCCAAAAATGGAAATCATACTGTATGCCATTTTTGTTACTTGATCAAGATCATTTTGTGCACCGGTAGAAATTTTACTGAAAATGAGTTTTTCAGCTGCACGACCGCCAAAGGTCATACATATTCTATCTAATAATTGCTCCGTTCTGGTTATATTTTCTTCCTTAGGTAAATATTGGGCAAAACCCAATGTTCCAATGCCACGAGGAACAATTGTTACTTTTACTAAAGGAGACGCATGCTCCAGGTACCAGCCACAGATAGCATGTCCCGCTTCATGATAAGCTATAATTTTTTTCTCCTCTGGGGAGATCAGTTTATTTTTCTTTTCCAAACCACCAATAACCCGATCCAGCGCATAGTTGAAATCGTCTAAATCTACAGCTGTTTTATTCCTTCTCGCAGCAATTAAGGCAGCTTCATTACAAACATTTGCAATATCTGCGCCCGCGAAACCAGGGGTCATTTCTGCCAAAATAAATGGCTTAATTTCTTCCGATTTGATGATTGTTTTTAGATGCACTTTAAATATAGCCTCCCTGCCTTTTAGGTCAGGGCGATCAATACCTATCTGTCTGTCAAAACGTCCAGGCCTCAATAAAGCACTATCCAGAATATCAGGTCTGTTCGTTGCTGCCATTAAAATAACGCCTTTATCTGTAGAGAAACCGTCCATTTCAACTAACAATTGATTCAGGGTATTTTCACGTTCATCATTACCACCTTGCATATTATTTTTTCCGCGCGCTCTGCCTATGGCATCAATCTCATCAATAAATACAATACAAGGTGCTTTCTCTCTTGCCTGTTTAAATAAATCTCTAACCCTTGATGCACCTACACCTACGAACATTTCAACAAAATCAGAACCTGAAATAGAAAAGAAAGGAACGCTTGCTTCCCCAGCAACAGCTTTAGCCAAAAGTGTTTTGCCCGTACCCGGAGGGCCTACCAACAAAACACCTTTCGGAATTTTTCCCCCTAATGCTGTATATTTTTTAGGTGTTTTCAAGAAATCAACGACTTCCATTACCTCCTCTTTTGCTTCGTCTAAGCCAGCAACATCAGCGAACGTAACATTCACTTTGCTGTTTTGGTCAAACAATGTAGCCTTTGATTTTCCAATATTGAAAATCTGACCACCCGGACCGCCGCCACCACCGCCTACGCGACGCATAATGAAAAGCCATATTGCAACAAGTATAATGACAGGTAGGACCCAATTCAAGATTGGCCCAATCCAATTTGTTTTAACAACATAAGCAGGGTGGACCCATTTTTCTCTTGGAATATCAGCTCTCTCCTGTACCTCCTTTAAAGAAGTACTGAAAACCTCTACATTTCCAATGTCCATAAAATAATGATATCTGTCTGTGGATAAATTTGATTTTTCCACATCATTATATTTGGAAAGACTGCCCTTTTTTATGTATATTAATGCCTTCTGATTGTTTACGACTTCAATTTTCTCAACGTCTAAGTCTTGAATCATCTGTTCTAAACGATTTTGCGACAGCTGCTTGTTGTCAGCGCCAATCATCGTGAACATGTTAATGGCGAGGAAAGTCAAAATGATTACTCCGTAAATCCAAAAACCATTAAAGCGATTACCGCCATTTTCCGGACTAGCCGGTTTATTGTTATTGTCCATGCCAAGAGGCTATTTTATTCAAAAATTATAACATACAAGGGTTCAAACAATTTAAAGCTATAATCGTTGCAAATCATAACTTTAATTGTTAAATTTTAACTATAAATTTTCGTAAACCACTGTTTTTGCGTCGCTCCAAAGATCTTCCAATGCATAATATTTTCTCATGTCGGGATGAAAAACATGCACAACAGTATTAAAATAATCCACACAAATCCATAAACTTGACTTCTCGCCTTCAACATGGTTAGGTTTAGTGTCTAAGACTTCCTTCACATGACGATTTATATTGTCGGCTATGGCTCTTACTTGTGTGTTTGAAGTTCCCTCGCAAATAATAAAAAAATCAGTAGGTGCATCGTGAAGATGCCTCAAATCCATTTTTACTATATCTATTCCTTTAAGATTTTTAATGCTCTCAATGATCTCAATATTGAGGTTTTCTACCTCTTTGTGAAATTTTTTTGGAGACTTTGCAATAGTTGTACTCAAAATGCTTGATGTTTTAAAAAAATTAATTTGGTAATTTTGAGGCAAGTTAAGAACTTTTAAAATAATAAAACTTGCATTTTAATAAGAATCAAAAAATCGGCAGCGCTTATTTTCATTTCGATAGCATTCCTTCTACGCATAATTATGCGATAGAATTGCTTTCCAATGATTTTCCTCCTAACGGAACTGTCATCTCAGCCGATTTCCAGGAAGCAGGCAAAGGTCAACAAGGAAAAAACTGGTTCAGTGATTCAGGAAAAAATATATTACTCTCCATTATCCTTTATCCCGAAAATTTATCGCCATCAAAACTTTTTCTGATGAATATGGCTGTTTGCCTGGCAGTTAGAAAAACGGTGTTGGCCTTTTATCCGCTGCCTGAAAATGTTCATGTTAAATGGCCAAACGATATTTATATCCAACATAAAAAAGTTGCCGGTATTTTGACGAAAAACAGTTTAAACTTTCATAAAGTTCAAAATACCATTATAAGTGTAGGTTTAAATGTCAATCAACCTTCCTTTCCTTCTTATCTCCCAGCTGCAACTTCCTTGTTTTTAAATACTTCCATCGATTTAGACAGAAAGACGGTAGAAAAGTCTCTTTTTTCAGCAATAGAAAAATATCTCGGTTTCTTAGACCTTGATAATTCCTCTATTGAAAAGGAATATCATGAATGCCTTTGGGGGATTAATAAGGAATTAAAATTTTTAGTGAAAAAGAATAACGAAACCTTAAAAGCTACCATTTTGGGTGTTTCTGAAGCAGGTGGTTTATTATTAAAATGTTCTTTGGAAAATAAAGAATTTCACTTTCAACACGGAGAATTAATTTATCTTTAACTTTTTTCATTTTAATCATGCAGGCATGAAGGTTCACGTCCTTACCATAGGAGATGAAATTTTAATCGGACAAATTATAGATACTAATTCCGCTTGGATAGCTCAAAAGCTTAACCTCATTGGCATGAAGGTTAGTCAGATGAAGTCTGTTTCAGATGAATTATCTGATATCAAATCTCAACTGCAACTTTCACTCAATGAGGTCGATATAGTCATTATTACAGGTGGCCTGGGGCCAACTAAAGATGATATTACAAAAAAAGCCCTGGCGGAATTTCTACATGTTCCCCTGGTCCTACATGAGGAAACCTATCAATTCCTTATTCGCTTTTTTACAAAAATAGGTCGCGACCCCAATAAAATGGATTTGATCCAACAAGCTCAAATTCCTGAAAATACCCTTGTTTTAGCAAACAAAATGGGGACTGCCCCTGGTATGTGGCTTGACACTGGCAATGGTAAAGTAATTATATCTATGCCTGGTGTACCTTATGAAATGGAATATTTGATGGAAAATGAGGTGATTCCAAAACTTAAATCTTCCTTCCCATCCGAGATTATTTTACATAAAACACTATTGGTTGCAGGTATTCCAGAAACAACGCTTTCTCAACAATTAGAGGAATTTGAAGCGACATTACCCTCTTTTATTAAACTTGCTTACCTGCCTGCCTTAAGCCAGGTAAGATTAAGGTTGTCCTGCTATGGTCAAAATAAAGAATTATTAGAAAATTTATTGATTGAAAAATCAACACTGTTAAAAAAAATATTGGGTAATTATATCGCCGGTGAAGATGAAGATACATTGCCTATTATTATTGGGCGGCTTCTTAAAGAAAAAAAATGGATGCTTGCCTGTGCCGAAAGTTGTACCGGTGGCTATATAAGTCATCTTTTAACCCTTGTTCCAGGCTCGTCTCAATATTTTAAAGGGGCTATTGTTTCTTATGCTAATGATATGAAAGAAAAATCCTTACGTGTTAATCCTCAGACTATTGAACGATTTGGTGCCGTAAGTGAAGAGACCGTAATTGAAATGCTTGATGGCTTATTGACCAATACGAACGCTGAAATTGGTGTTGCTATTTCTGGCATTGCTGGTCCCGATGGAGGTACCATTGAAAAACCCGTCGGTACTATTTGGCTTGCGTTAGGTACTCTTGAAAATAAGCAAACCTTCCTTATTAAAGCAGGAAAAAACAGAGAGAAAAATATTCAATATGCCGCTTATGTTTCACTAAATTATTTACGGCTTTATTTGTTAAATTGATTTAGGAATTATTTTAATAAAATACCTTGTATTTTTGCACCAATTATCACGGATAAAAATATCCCTATGACGCATTTTGAACTTGTCATGCCTAAAATGGGCGAAAGTATTATTGAGGCAACCATACTTCGATGGACAAAAAATATTGGCGATTTTGTTGAAGTCGATGATACTTTAGTCGAAATAGCTACTGATAAAGTCGATACCGATGTGCCCTCACCCGTCAAAGGCAAATTATTGAAAATTCTCTTTAGTGAAAATGAGGTGGTTCCTGTAGGTCAAACGATAGCTATCATTGAAATGGAAATGGAGGAAGATGATAACAAGTCAAACCATTCAGAAAGTTTATCGCACAATAATACGTTATCTTCTGTTGAATCTGTTAAGCCTGTTTTAAATGCTGATAAATTAAAACCTACCAGCTCTTTGGGCAAATCGCAACGATTTTACTCTCCTCTGGTAAAAAATATGGCTCAACAGGAAAATATTACCATCGAACAATTAGATGCAATTCCTGGCACTGGCATGCAAGGAAGGTTAACAAAAAATGATTTGATCCAGTATCTTTCACAAAGATCTGATAAGACAAAACCCAATAGCTATTCACCTTCTCCCGCGGTAATTCATACTTCTGGTGAAAATGAAATCATAGAAATGGACAGGATGCGTAAGCTAATTTCTGACCACATGGTTATGTCTAAACGAACTTCAGCTCATGTTACCTCTTTCGTAGAAGCCGATGTTACAGAAATAGTTCAGTGGAGGGAAAAAGTGAAGGCTCCTTTTGAAGCAAAATATAAACAAAAAATAACTTACACCCCTATTTTTATTCAGGCAGTTGCACGCGCTTTGTCTGATTTTCCTATGATTAATATTTCTGTTGATGGTGATAAAATTATCATTAAAAAAGATATAAATATTGGAATGGCTACGGCACTTCCTTCTGGAAATCTAATTGTTCCTGTGATAAGGAATGCCGATAAATTAAGTTTAGCAGAACTTACCAGCAAAGTCAATAATCTCGCTGAAAGAGCTAGAAGTAACCAGTTGAAACCAGAAGAAATTCAAGGTGGAACCTTTACAACAACGAATGTAGGCACTTTCGGTAGTATCATGGGAACCCCTATAATTAATCAACCTCAGGTGGCCATTCTTGCTATTGGAGCAATTAAAAAGAAACCCGCAGTAGTCGAAACGGCTTACGGCGACCTCATTACTATTCGTCATCTTATGTTCTTATCATTATCTTATGACCATAGAGTGGTAGATGGTGCCTTAGGAAGTTCCTTTTTACGCAGAATTGCTGATTATTTTGAACGTTTTGATGTAAATCAAGGTTTTTAAACCCATATTTAGAATATTCATGAATTTTTTACGCTCTTTTGTTCTTGTCTTCTTTATTATTTCTCTTCCTTGTTCCTTTTTCGCTCAGGGTAATACAAAGAGATTTAATGAAGCGAACAATCTTTTTCTGCAAAAAAAATACGATGAAGTTTTAAATTATCTCCAGTCTGGTAAAAAGTTTTTTAAAACGGAAAACCCGGAGATTGTTTTCCTCAGTGCTGCAAGTCATTTTTATTTAAATAAACTGGAAACTGCTGAAATAGAATTTATCTCCTTGCTTAATAATAAAAGTTCACTCCAGGTTGAAGCCCTCCTATTCCTTGGTCAAATAAGATTCCACCATCAAGATTTTACTAATGCCTCCAATTATTTAAAAAATTATCTTAAAGCAATTTCTCCAACTCATCCTAATAGGAATGAAGTTAGAAATGTTATTCGAAATTGTGCAACGGGACTGGTAATCCAATATAGAACTCCTTTAGCCTTGGTCGAAAATTTGGGTGCCGAATTGAATACTTCAGGAGATGAATTTGCTCCGTTTTGGAATCCTTTGTATCAAAATAATATCTATTTTACCTCAGCTGAACGTACTTCCGAAAATAATGAACTCCCTCAAACAGACCTATATTACAGCGCTAAGGAAAAAGGCGTTTGGCAAAAACCAAAATCAATTAACCCCATTTTGAATTCTCCTAAACAAGAAGTTGGATTTGGATTTAATACATCTGGTCAGGTTTTATGTTATTTCAGAGGAAATAATCTCTTTCAAGGTGCCATTTTTACAGATACTTTAAAAAAAGCAGGAAAATTTAAACTCAATCCTTATTTTACTCCTTTAAATCTTATTTCTGCCCATACTCCCCCACATTTTGTTTCAGATACCTTGATTATTTTTGCTTCAAATACCCTTGGTGGTCAAGGTGGCCTAGATTTGTTTAAAATAACAAAGAAAAATGGCTCATGGTCAAAACCTGAAAATATGGGCTCTTCCGTGAATTCTGCTTATGATGAAAATTTTCCCTTTCTGGCTCCGGACGGAATTACCCTGTTTTTTTCGTCTAATAATCCAGAAATTAGTATTGGTGGTTATGATATTTTTAAAACCACTTTAAATGGGTCAAAAAATACGGTAAATATGGGGCTTCCTATAAATTCTACCGCTGATGACTCTCATTTTTCCGCTGGAAGAGATGGCGTCACCGCTTATTTTGCCTCAAATAGAAAAACAGGGTATGGTGCCAGAGATCTTTATACTGCCTATTTTTTTTCGCCTTTGCCTGAAATGAATTTCCAAAAATTTACTCCTGGTATCGCTTTTAAAGATGATCAGAAAAGTGATTATTTAGAGTTCAAATCAATCATTTTAAATGGAGCTGAACACCCCTTGGAAAGTGACTACAAACCCTATTTTAATGCTTTAATCCCTGTCTTAATTGGAAATCCTCACATAAAATTATTTGTTTCTGGTTATCCACATAAAAATTTAAATTTTACCGATGGTGTTAAAAATAACCTGAATCTATTGATTGATATTCATCGATTTTTTTTCCGGGCAGGCCTCAATACCAAGCAAATAAGTTACAATACTGGTCATTCTTCACTCTTTGAAAAAGGTACTCAGGGGTTTTCTTTTCGTTTTTCTGGCGAATTACCTATGAATATGGCTTTAAATACAACGCCACTTTTTGAAGGTGAAAATGGAAATACCTTAAAAGATGCCGTTTGTTTTAAATGGCTTTTAAAAGAAATAATATATACAGATTTACAAAAATTAGATCTTGAAGCTTTTAAAGAAACCGAAAGCTTAAGGATTGAACTTATGCCGGAAGAAAATAAAATACTGATTTATGGTGGGCTATTTTCTTCTTTCAGCTTGGCTCAATGGACCAATAATTCACAATATAAAATTGTCGCGTTTTTAGATGGTGATAGATTATCTAAAGAAAAAGCGTCTGAACTGGTTTCATCTTTTCCTGTTTTATCTGATTACATTAATCAACAATAAATTCCAACATGAAAAAGCCATTATTTAGTTCTCTATTGATATTACCTATGTTGCTTTTCCTTTATTGTGGAAAGATTAATCCGCCAATGCCTAAAATTTTTAGCGATAAAATAGAGGTATCATCCATCAAACTTCCTGATGGATTTAAGATAGAAATTTATGCTGATAATGTAGTTAATGCACGTTCTATGGCTCTTTCTCCCTCAGGCGTTTTATTTGTTGGCACAAGAGATAAGGGTAATGTGTACGCTTTAGTAGATAAAAATGGAGATAATAAAGCTGAAAAACAATATTTAATTGCTTCTAAACTCAATATGCCAAATGGTGTTGCCTTTAGAAATGGGGATCTTTATGTCGCTGAAGTAAATAGAATTTTACGCTTTAAAAATATTGAAGAAAACCTTGATAATCCAGGACAACCTGAAGTCATTTACGATAAATTTCCTACTGAAAAACATCATGGCTGGAAATACATTGCTTTCGGTCCCGATGGAAAATTATATGTTCCAGTAGGCGCCCCTTGCAATATATGCGAGTCAGAGGACAAAATTTTTAATGCTATTACCCGGATGAATCCCGATGGAACTGACTTCGAAATAGTGCATTCCGGGATAAGAAATACGGTTGGATTTAACTGGCACCCTACATCTAAAGAATTATGGTTTACCGATAATGGTAGAGATATGCTCGGAGATGATGTGCCTGCCTGTGAATTAAATAGAGCAGAAAAAGATAATTTACATTTCGGATATCCTTATTGCCACCAAGGGGATATTGCAGATCCTGAATTTGGTAAAAAGTTTCCTTGTGATAATTTTGTGAAACCTGCTCAAAAACTAGGCGCTCACGTTGCTCCATTAGGTATTGAATTTTATACAGGAAATAATTTTCCTGCCAGTTATAAAAATCAAATCCTCATTGCAGAACATGGTTCCTGGAATAAATCCAAAAAATCAGGTTACCAATTGTCGCTTATTACACTCGATGAAAATTATAAGGTTATCAGTTATGAACCTTTTGCTACAGGTTGGTTAAATACTAAAAGTGATGACGTATCTGGTCGCCCTGTCGATCTGGAAATGTTACCTGATGGTTCCATGCTTGTATCTGATGATTATGCTGATGTGATTTATCGAATTTATTATTCAAAGTAAACTTTTTTTATGCAAATAGCAGTTATTGGTACTGGTTATGTAGGATTAGTAACAGGGGCTTGTTTTGCCGAAACTGGCAATCATGTCATTTGTGTCGATATTGATACAAATAAAGTAGCAAGATTAAAAAAGGGAGAAGTGCCCATTTATGAACCAGGTCTTGATGTTATTTTTGAAAGAAATACCAAACAAGGCAGGCTGTCGTTTACAACGAATCTGGAAGAGGCCATAAAAGAGGCGTCTATTATTTTTTTGGCTTTACCTACACCACCAGGTGCAGATGGTTCCGCAGATTTATCCTTTATTTTATCGGTAGCTTCCGATTTATCAAATTTAATAGTTGACTATAAAGTCATTGTCGATAAAAGTACCGTACCCGTTGGTACTGCTGAAAAAGTTTCTGCCATTCTTGAGCAAAAACTATCCAAAGATTTGTATGATGTTGTCTCAAATCCTGAATTCCTAAGAGAAGGAGTTGCCGTCGACGATTTTTTAAAGCCAGACAGAGTAGTCATAGGTACTAATTCCATCAAAGCCCAAAAATTAATGCGTCAACTTTACGAACCATTTGTTCGTCAGGGAAATCCTATTTTTTTTATGGATTTAAGATCCGCGGAGATGACTAAATATGCTGCAAATGCCTATTTAGCAACACGTATTTCTTTTATGAATGAAATTTCCAATCTATGTGAAATTTTAGGTGCCGATGTTGATATGGTTAGAAAAGGAATGGGATCAGATTCAAGAATTGGAAAAAGATTTCTTTTTCCTGGGGTTGGATATGGAGGAAGTTGCTTTCCAAAAGATGTTCAGGCCTTGGCAAAAACAGCAAAAGATAATAATTATCCTTTCCACATCCTTTCTTCTGTAATGCAAGTAAATGATAATCAGAGGATTTTACTGGCAAATAAAATTATAAACAGATTTAATGGCAATCTTAAAGGATTGAATATTGCCGTTTGGGGCCTGGCCTTCAAACCAAATACCGATGATATTAGAGAGGCACCTGCTTTGTTTATCATTGAGAAATTGCTGGCAGCCGGCGCAACGGTTAAAGCTTTTGACCCTGAGGCTATGCCTAATGTTCAAAAAACACTCGGAGATCGTATTATTTATGTTAATGAACCTTACGAAGCTCTGATTGAAGCTGACGCTCTCGCTATTGTCACAGAATGGAGTCAGTTTAGAGCGCCCGGATTTAAAATAATGAAACAATTAATGAGACAACCTCAAATATTTGACGGTCGAAATTTATACGATTTGGACCAAATGACTGAGGAGGGATTCTACTATGAAAGTATGGGAAGATCGGTTATTTCCTAAATCATTAGATTTTTCCTATGTTTCAGCATACCTTTTCTTTTAAATCATTAGTCACACATTTTTTTAGGGTACTTTTTATTTTTGTATTCTTACAAATTGGCTGCCGTAAAATAGATGAAAACAAGGCTGATGTGAAACAAGTGGTTATAAAAGATAAAAATGGATTGCCACAAGAGATTTACACTTTAAAAGATTCTGTACTTCACGGGGAAAGAATCTTATTTTTTCCCGGCTCAAAAGATACAGCGGTATTTGAAACGCATGAAACTGGTAAATTTAATGGTGCATACAGAACCTTTTTTCCAGATAATAAGATTAAATTGAGCGGTCAATACGCCAATAATGAAATGACTGGTCTTTGGTATCAATATGATGAAGGAGGAAATTTATTGGAAGAGGTAACCTTTTCAAAAAATAAAGAAAATGGACCCTTCAGAGAGTTTTTCCCATCCGGAAAACTAAGTATTTCTGGAAATTACAAGAATGGAGATACAGAAGACGGTCCTTTATTATTTTATAACGAAAAGGGTAAATTAATAAAAAAAATGATTTGTTCCGGTGGTATTTGCCGCACACAATGGAAAGATAACCAGTCCACAAAATGAATAAACTACTGTTCCTATTCTTCTTAGGTATATGCTTTTTTGTGTTTTGATTATCAACATTTTGTAAATAAAAAAGATGAAAAGATTGAAAAAAAGATGGAGGAATTTAAATCCAATAGGAATCTAAATGAAGAGGATAGCAGAAATAATATACTTTTCTTAAAAACTTTTAAAAGTATTATTGAAAACAATTACATAAAGTTCAGCACTATAACCTTTATTTTAGTAAGCCTTTGAAGCAAGCATATTCGTCTTCATCTAATATTTTCAAGAAGTCGTTTAGTGATTTTACTGTTGGTTTTGGTTCATAAGAACTCAATTTTAGATTCCAATGCATCCAATATATTTTCCAAACATTTTTGTTGTATACATAGGTTGCTTTGGCTTCCCGACGTGACGTCGACAGGAGTCATACACGTGATAGCCAGTATTATAGCTTCGTGAACATTTAAGCGTACATTAGTTTTCCTTTAGGTTTAGGGACTTCCCTTCCCAATTTTATAGCTGTTTCGATCCAATCATTAATAACCATCTTTGCATTTGCAATGGCTTCTTCATAAGTTTCTCCATCTGCTTTGCATCCTGCAAGTTCAGGAACCTCGACTATGAATGAATCATCAGATTCGCTCCAAAAAATAATTAATTCATACTTAATATTATCCATCTATGGTTGAATTTAACCTGTATTTGATAATGATTTCCCTAACTTGCTTAACTTGATAAGACTTTGCTTTACCGTTTTTAGGTTGTAAATTAATTATCTCTTCAATCCCATCTTTAGTCAAAATATGATGACTTCCCTTTTGTCTCAACTCAAAACCAAGATTCATTATCATGTTCAGAAATTCTGGAAAGTCGATATTCTGATCAGAAAGACCGTTCAGAATTTTTTGAATTATTTTGTCAAATTTACTCAAACTACAACCTATTTTAGCATTGTCAAAGTTTTTTAGATGGTTTCTAATCCTTAAATCCTTGAATCCTATGTCTCCTTTAACAAAAATAAGCATTCCGGATGAGAGTTCTGAAAGATTTATGGTATATTTTCCTTTTTGCCTTTTCGAAGGAATTTATTTACCAGGCTTATGAATTCTTCCTTTAATTAGCCATAACTATTTGGCGGTTGGCACAAACAGATGAAAAAGCTATTGGTGGCCTTTGGTGAGCATAAGGAGGAATGGAAGTTAGGGGATACCAAAGAAATTATCATTGAAAAGGGAATCTACCATTGGAAATTACTGGACATGAATTATTTCTCCATTTCCCTGGATGAACTATCCCTTCTTTTTAGGAAATTTATGGAAACAAAATATTAAACACATTTTCCTGCAAAAAAGTGTTTATTATGGTAAACTCAAACATGTCAAAAATCCAGTCTAAATGGCAGGTTTTATTGGTATTTTTCAATTAATTTCACCAATTATAAATTCTTGAAATTAGGCCCCCTATTCTCAAGAGTGATTGTTTATTTTTCCACATTAGGAAAAAACTGATTGCTATGGTGCAAAACAAATTAACCACTAATTAAATAAGATTTATTTATGGTTTTCCTTTACTCCAGCTGTATAAATTTTTAAAAAAATATGGGTTGAGTTTTGAGGGGGAGATTATCTATCTTTGAAAATAAAATCAATAAATTTCTAAGACAAAAACAAGACATCATGAAAAATGAAAGTTTTAACTTATTGATTTATAATAATATGCATAATAAACAGTTGATCCTACTGTTCCTCTTCTTCTTAGGTATATGCTTTAATGCTTACGG
>Ga0209088_10000127_pt1 | contig 56122 bp, 72 predicted proteins | sample S_140625_EF_Meta_FD_187324 | JGI IMG/M metagenome (GOLD analysis project Ga0209088, IMG submission 187324) | Freshwater microbial communities from Lake Simoncouche, Canada to study carbon cycling - S_140625_EF_MetaG (SPAdes) (version 2) | ecosystem: Environmental > Aquatic > Freshwater > Lake ... | reverse complement strand
GGTGGCGTGAGATATACAACAGATTATACATGGAACCCGGATACATGCAACTGTGAAAAGTCCGGAGAATCATCTGAAGACATAGGCGAAGATGAGTGTCCGCCAGATCCAACACCAACTCCAACTCCAACACCTACACCATGCCCTGAACAATCGTGCCCTGATGTAGTAATAGAATTGTGTGATAATATGGGCAATGGCGTGAAATCGACACAGCATAAAATATGGAATCAGGAAACATGTAGTTGTATAGATAGCGGTGAATTAATAATTGAACAATTGCCTCCGGGTGATTGTCCTACACCTAGTCCTACACCTAGTCCTACACCTACACCAACTCCTACACCATGTCCAACACAAACTTGTAAGTCAACAGTGGTTGATATATGTGCCCCTGCAGGTGGTGGCGTGAGATATACAACAGATTATACATGGAACCCGGATACATGCAACTGTGAAAAGTCCGGAGAATCATCTGAAGACATAGGCGAAGATGAGTGTCCGCCAGATCCAACACCAACTCCAACTCTAACTCCTGATCCAACTCCAGAACCAACTCCAGAACCAACTCCAGAACCAACAGAGGAGCCAACAGAGGAGCCAACAGAGGAGCCAACAGAGGAGCCAACAGAGAAGTCTCCGGATGGTCCATAAGATAATTTAGATTAATCTGTATAAATTTATCATTTTAATCTAGTGAGAATAAACATACCACTTAACTAAATAAGTAGTGTACAACGCTTCTGCTAAGTTTTACGATAACCAAAACTCATCCATTTATTGGATGAGTTTATAACCGATTAAAAATCAATAATGTCAGATCCTACTTCAAACCCAATTCAAGAATACAAAAATAAAATCAATGCAGTCAGTCCTAGTTTCTGCATTGCAAAATGGAAACAAGTAACACTACATTTACAAACTGGGCATAATCATAGTTGTCATCATCCTACTACACATAAAATTCCTTTAAACGAATTAGTAGTCAATCCCAGCGCATTGCACAATACTAATTTTAAAAAATCTCAGCGCAAAATGATGCTAACAGGAAAACGTCCTGAAGAATGTGACTATTGCTGGCGTGTTGAAGATAGTAGTGACAGTAATATCAGTGATAGGATTTATAAAAGCTACGATCAAACATGGGCACAACCTTACTTAGAAGAAATTAAAAAATTCACAGGCGACGAAGATGTCAATCCCAGTTATTTAGAAGTCAGCTTTAGTAGTGTATGTAATTTCAAATGTAGTTATTGTAGTCCACAAATCAGCAGTGCTTGGATGGAAGAAATACAACAGCATGGAGCATATCCTACCAGCACACAGTTTAATAACATAGAATGGTTTAAGGCCACGGATCAAATGCCTATCCCACATAATCAATATAATCCCTATGTTGAAGCATTTTGGCGTTGGTGGCCAGAAGTTTATCCCAATCTTAAACATTTTAGAATCACTGGCGGCGAGCCTTTATTAACTAAAGATACATTCAAAGCCTTGGATTATATGATAGAAAATCCAAATCCAAATATTGATTTTAGTATCAACAGTAACATGTGTGTGCCTGATAGTTTACTTTCTAAATTCATTGAAAAAATAAAAATCATCACAGAAGAAAAGAAAGTAGCCAAGTTTAAAATTTTTACCAGTGCTGATACATATGGTAGTCAAGCAGAATATATACGCAATGGACTTGACTACAATCAATGGATTGCTAATATACGTAGAGTATTAACAGAAGTGCCTAAAGCAACTTTTACTATCATGAGTACATACAATGCCATGAGCGTTCCAGGTTACACTAAGTTTTTAGAAGACATGTTGTCTATCAAAAAAGAATTTGGTACTAGAGATACTAGCCCGCTGATTGTTGACATACCATATCTCCGTTACCCTGCTCATCAAGCAGTGTTTATATTGCCTAACTCATGGGCAGAACAGATTAAGAGTCAAGTTGATTTTATGTATGCTAATTTAGACCAAGGTCCTAAACAACGAGGATTCTTTGATTGGGAAGCAGATAAGTTCAAACGCATATACGAAATAGTAGTTAACAAAAAAGATGACAAAGATATTACTAGATTGAGACGGGATTTTGTAGCATTTGTCAACGAGCATGATCGTCGACGAGGAACTGATTTTATTAAAACATTCCCAGAGTTTAAAGAACTGTATGAGTCTTGGAGATAGAATTGCTGTTTGTATCAGCGGCCAAATAAGAACAGGTGTTGCAGTTGCTCCGGCAATTAAACATTTTTTTGGCAGCATGTGGCCCAACATTGATTTCTTTATACATACTTGGACTACTGAATCTGTTAGTGCATGGGGTCCAAAAGATCCTGGAGAAGACCCCAATGTCTTGCATCGTTTTGGTCAAGAAAAAATAGATCAAATCACTGATTTCTATAAACCAAAATCAATGAAAGTAGACGAGCTTGACTTGTATCAAAGTCAATACCAACAAATGATACTGGATCGATATGGTTTTTGCCACAGCAGTATTCCCATGTTGCAAACACTCTACGAATCAAATAAATTAAAATATGACTATGAACAACGTCTGGGATCGCAATACAAATTAGTAGTTAAAATGAGATTTGATCAAGTCTTTGAATATCAACATAGATTTATTGACGAACTAAATTACATAGCCAATAAATTAGATCACGTGTATGTGAGTGATCCTACCAATCGTTTACCAGATGCCGTAGAAGATATATTTTGGATTGCTAATAGTGCCAACGCAGATATTATGGCTGACCTTGGACCGGTTAGATCCGGTAGTAATGAACATAATATCATTGATTGGCAACAACACATGCGTTTACATTTGAGTAATCATAATATTTCAGTTCGTTCAATGAAAAATAATAGTATTTTTATCTATCGAAATTACCATTTGAATAGACACATCAGTGTATTTGATGTTAAACTACTAGTTAACTAAGAAGTTAAAAAATAAATATTTTTATGAAAATAGCTTTGTGTTTTAGCGGACAACCGCGCACGTGGGATAAATGTCAACCACAATGGGAAAAATTCAAACAACGACTGGCAACACATTTTAAAGCTGATGTTGATGTGTTTGCTCACATATGGGATTTCAACACACCTCCTCATGCTGTTATGTCCAGTCCTATAGTCAATAACAATGATAAGACATTTGACTATAGACGTGTCTGTGGCATACCAATCAGTGAAGAAGAAAAAAATAATTTTCTATTGGCACTAAAGCCTACAAGATATATTATTGAAAATGAACAAGTAAGTAGAACAAAGCCCGAAGAAGTCTTTGAACTCAATACACATAATATAAACGAATATGGTGAATCTGCCATCGAATGGGCTGGTAGTCAGTTTTATGCTGTGATGTATGCCGCACATCTTAAAAAATCCTATGAATTTGAGCAAGGTATACGCTATGATATGTGTTTTAGAATAAGATATGATTTGTATTTAGATGACACTCAAATTAACTGGTTCTTCAATGCTGCCAATACTGATGCTCGATTACCTAGATACAACACCGTTTACAGTTGTCACACAACCAAGGATAAAAGCGCCTTTCCTTTTCATAGACTGGGAGATATATTTTGGTATGCTGACAGTCCTACCTTTGATAGAATATGTGATTTCTATCGCTGGCTACCAATGTTAGGACGCCGTTGCTTTAACAATGAAATGACATCCACTGAACATGCATTGTATTTTTATGCCAAAATGTTGCGTATGCATGTTAAAGGACTGTCAATAGATCCCAAGGTATATCGTCAAAGTGATTATATTGAACGCAAACTTCAATCAGGACTAAGTGGAGAAATAGGCGGCCATGAGCTTATATAACAACGATAAAAAATTTAGAGTAGCAGTTTGTTTCAGCGGACAAGCACGTCATTGGCAAGCCAGTGCAGGTAATATAAAGAGATTCTTCAACAACGATGAATATCCACATCCAGAGTTGGGTATTCCTGTGCAAACAGATTATTTTATACATACTTGGGATACTAATACTTGGCGTTATCCTAAAACGGGACATGATCACAGCCACAATGAACGGCATAATGATGGTGCTGCCATCAAAGAAGTATACAAGCCTGTGACCATTGAAGTGGAAAACTGGATACCAGAAAAATTCCCACGGAGTTGGGATTCAATGTTTTATAGTCTAGCCAAGAGTCTATTGATGAAGCGAAATCACGAACTTAAAAATCAGTTTCAATATGACATAGTGGTTAAGGCACGATTAGATACTATATATAATCCTGCACATAGATTTCCCTTGTTTAGAATATGGCCCGGCATTGCTTATACATCCACAGCTATAAGCAAATTCCCCACAGAGTTTAATTACAATAACTTTGACGATGTGCTATTCTATGCTCAAAGTCCTGTCATGGATTTGTTGGGAGATTTGTATTCAACCTACAAATATTTACACAATGCCGATCTAGTAGCAGTCAATGATGGCAGTATCGATTTACAACCTGATATGTATTATGGTCCTGGATGTTTACTCTATGAGCATCTTACTAATTTAGGTATACACCCCGATGGCAATAGGCACATCGAATATGCTGTAGTGCGTAGTACAGCAGTAGAAGAAAACTTAGACGGAATTTATGATTATGACAAAATTAGAAGAAAATGGTTTGAATGGTACATCTAAACCACGTGCAGAAATTATCTGCGATGGCGACAGCTGGGTATTTGGTAGTGAAATTGTAGATCCAGAAATTGTAGCACAGCACCCGCCTGGAACTTATGTAGGATACTTTGATTTTGAAGAAGCTAATGATGCGTATAGACGCCCACGTGTGTTTAGTCATCATTTACAAAAATACTTTGATGCAGATATTACTAACCTAAGCTGGCCAGCAGACGATAATGGCAGTATACTACGTCGTACAATAGACTACATCAGTAATAAGTATCTCAAGAACAATCTAAGTACAGAAAATTTATTTGTTATGATTGGATGGTCGAGTCCTGAGCGAAATAGTTTTTGGTATAAAGATGAAAACATCAGTATGCTATTTAGAGTGTGGCCTAATGTGCCACACTTTGACAGTAAAGAACAAGAAAAGTTTTGGGAAATGTACATTGCTTACTTGTGGCATCCAGAAGAATACATGACTAGATATGTGCTGAATGTTATACAGCTACAAAACTTTTGTAATAACCATGGCATTAAATGGATGTGCTTTAATAGTTTTTATCAAACACCCAATGCTATACATGCCTCTGATTGGGAGGACTTAGATGTACGCACAGAGTTAAAAAACTTGGTCGGACGCAATCACGGATATCAATATCAAAGTACCACTAACCCCGACAGTAGAGACAACATGGTGTTTGATTATACTGCTCTATGGGACTCAGTAGACCCTGTGCGTTTTTATCGAAAAGATCAACCAAAGAATACATTTAAGAGTTATATACAACAGACGGATCTTGAAATAAATCCAGTGTTTTGGGGATGGCATCCTAGTCCAGATGCTCATGAAGCATGGGCAGAAGAATTGGCAAGATATATTAAAGACAATAAGTTAATATGATCGAACAGGTGTATGTTAATGGTTGCAGTTGGACTGCTGGTAACGAATTGGAACAAGACCCAGCGTTTCATCAGTATCTTGCTGACAATAATCTACACATAGAAAATGCTGACGATGACTACAACTGGAATATACTAGACAGCAATAATCAAATAGTATCCAGATATGATCTTCATTATAACGATTTTAATTGGGCCAGTAGATTAAAAACACTGTCTGGTGCAAAAAATTTATTCAATGATGCCATTGGTGGAGCCAGCAATACTCGTATACTACGCAAAACATTAGACTATGTCTACAGTTTAACGCCTTCAGACTACAAAAAAACTCTAATAGTTATAGGTTGGACTACCAGCGAACGAGACGAGATATATGTTGAAAACACATGGCAACGTTGGAACTTAGTACAACCTTTTAGCACCACAGTGGACCGATTAGAAATAAACGATGAAGTTTATATCAAACACATGGATCAATTACACGAACAATACAATGCATTAGTGTACAATGACTATGCAAGAATAAAATCGTATTTTAACTCGGTATTTTTGCTGAGCAATACATTGAACAACTTGGGCATCAAGCATTTTTTCTTTAACGCATTACCACCATGGTGGGAAGGCGGCGAGTTTAAAACTGATGTCAATGTACCAGAAGAATTTAGTAAAGAGTTAGAGTGGCATGAAAATCAAAAAAATATACAAAATTTTAGGGATAGTTTTATGCACCACGTTCACATGAATGATTTACCAACAGGCAAATATCTGCATCCTTTACATTTTGCACATACTCTGTGGGCCGACTATATTTGGCAAGACATGCAGGCAAGAGGTGTGTTATGAATAAGTTATACGTTTATGGATGTAGCTTTAGCGAACCTTTTCAAATTGAACCAGGCGGTGCAGATTTTGATTCTGAAGGATTTAGAAATCTTAAAGGCTACGACTATTGGGGAACACATTTAGCCAAACAGTTAGGCTTAGAATGTAAGACAAAAAGTCTCAGCGGTATAGGTTGGAATTACGTAAACAACCGAATTGACGAAGATATCTTGCTCTGGACTCATGATGATGTTATAATAATAAGTCCAAGTTTCTTCAGTCGTGTTACTTTTGAAGAACTAGTTAAACATGACAGTCAAAGTGAATTAGCACATCTAATGCATGAATGGAATAGCATATATGACTTTAATGAAAGAAGATGGAGACAAAAGATTAAAACACTACAGCATCAAGGTTATCGTGTGTATACTTGGCTAGTAGATTTTAGTCCAAATACTGCAGAACTTAAAAATGTTATTGCGGCAGACGGCCATATCAATTGGAAAGACTGGATGGATCAACATAAAGAATATTGGCAAGATCCTACTACTAATAAATATCCACAGGGAGATTGGCATTTTAACGAACAAGGCCATGAGGCAGTTGCAGAAATAATATACGAATATATATGTCAACAGCAGTAATAGTATCTGGAACATTAAGACACTTGGTCAACGCCAGCGGCAGTTGGCAGTTTCCCTACGACTGTGACTACTACCTAGTAGTGGATCAAAATATGTATAACACTCCTAGTCACAATGTCGTAGGTAATAGCTTTGATCATTTGAGTTTAGATACTGCTAACTGTCATGTTAAGTTTAATACTGTAACAGTATGCACACAGAGTAAATTGCCGGAATATACACAGCATCATAGCAGTATTAACATGATTAACAAATGGAAGTTGGCTTACTATAATATACTGCCTTATACGACATTTAGAAATTATAAGCGAATTATTATATTACGTCCGGATCTTTATTTGTATAAGAAGAAACCATTGCATGATTTATTTGATATGGTTCCAGAAGACAATGTTATTCACAGTACAATAGGAATTACTAGAGATGCTATTAGGAACTTACCTATAATGAACGATGTACTACTAATGGTTAACTTGCCCACATTGGCTAAATTGGGCAATGAATTCGGCGCATACTATTTAAAGAATTACCAAGAAACACAAGATAACATGGAAATACATTCGATGATGGCTAAGTTTTTAAATGAAACCAATATACAAGTAAAAGAAACGTTAGACGAATATTTTGAATTTGCCATACTACGTAATACCAGTACAGATTTATTTAATAATGGCATGCTATTGCCAGGACATAGTTTTGGCACAGTAAGAGAAAGAGAACAACAATGGTGGCAGGAAACATATGGCAGCACTAACAATATGCGGTGACAGTTTTAATATCGGTATAGGCTGCCATGATTTGGATAATGAACCATATGGTTCCTTATTAAGCAAACAATTAAACAAACCTTTGATCAATTTGGCCAAAGGATCTAGCACCAATCTAAGCATATACCTACAAGCAAAGTATGCAGTGGACAAACTAGATACAGATTTGGTTATAGTAAGTCCCACCAGTTATGATCGTATAGATTGGTTTCCCGTAGACTATGAATTTAGTCATACTGGATACATAAACTTGACTGATGTCAATTATCATCAATATCCTCCCTATGGTCATGGTACATATCACGCAGGTGGTAATATGATACAGTTAGACAACCCCATGAGCGATGATCCCGATTATCGCGGCGGCATGTTTACCGAAAACTTAAATGGTATAACCAACTATTGGGAAACAATAATAAAACAAAATCGCAATGGCGGAGACTATTTTTTTAAGTTTCAAAAGGAAGATATTAGACGCATCAAAGCATTATATGATTATGCACAATATATACATGAGCCTAGACTTAACAGAATACACAGCATTGGCATGATGACTATGGTACATCAATTGTTAAAAAATAAAGGCATACGTCATCTTATACTAACACATGAAGTGGAGTATTACAGTTCGTATATCGACATTGTAAACTTATTAGATTTTAGTTGGGGACAACTAAGTTTAGATTATCCGGATGATTTACCCAGCTGGCATGCCAGCGCAGAGGGTCATAAAAAAGCCGCAGAGATAGTCATGGCGAGATTAAAAGAGAATGGATGGACATAATGGAAATTAAAAAAGTAAACAAACATTGGGGCTACGAACTTTGGATAGCAGATGGGGTGACCACACCCTATGCCAGTAAACGTATTTTGTTTAAAGCTGGCAATAGAACCAGTTTACAAGTGCATGAACATAAAATAGAAACTAACTATGTTTTAAGCGGTGAAGGTATGTTACATCGTAGCAAAGAACCATTAGACATTGCCAAATTCCTAGAACAAGGCATGACAGAACGCCAAGTTGAAGCCTATGAATATACATTTGAACGCATAGAACTTAAAGAAGGTGTTGTATTTCATGTTACTCCGGGATATGTACATAGAGTAATTGCAACCACAGATTTGGAGTTTATGGAAACCAGTACCACTGAGTTAGATGATGTAATACGCTTGCAAGATGATGCAGGTAGAACACATGGTAGAATCAGCTACGAACATGATTAATACTGTTATCATACCCACAGCTGGCCTGGGCAGCAGAATGGGTAACTACACTAAAAACCTTAATAAAGCATTGTTGCCTTATAAGGACAAGCCAGTGTTGGCACATATCATTGATAACTTTCCAAAAGAAAGTAAGTTTATTATACCTGTGGGTTATCTTAAACAACAAATTATAGATTTCTGTAAAGTAGCTTATGCTGATAGAGACATTGAATTTATAGAAATAGATGATTGGACCAGTGAGAAGTCTGGAACAGGTTATACTTTATTACAATGCCAAAATATAATCAACTCACCATTTTGGTATGTTCCTTGTGACACTTACTTTGATCAATCAGTGGTGGATCTAGTTAGAAACAAAGATTGTTATTTTGTTAAAACAGTGCCAGAACAAGATACACATCTTTATACAATGTTTAATAAAAACAATAGTTTTCATATACAAGAAATTAAATTCAAAGAAACTACTCCTGTGACCTGGGCGGCATTTACTGGACTAATGTATATTAATGATTATACAACATTCTTTGCAGACTTAGAACATAGTAACAGCAATGAATTTATTGGTATTATTAAATTAGGCAGCGATACTGCTAATCTTAATACATGGTTAGACTTTGGAAGTCCCACAATATATCAAACTGAATTAAGTAAAAGCCAAAAATTTGACTTTACAAAGAAAGACGAAGTAACGTATATCTGCAACAATCGTGTAGTTAAATGGTGGCTGGATAGTACAGTTGCTAAAAAGAAATATGACAAAGTATTAGTCAATCCGCATGTCTTCCCCGATAACTGTACGCATAGTGGTAACTATATGGCCTATGATTTCTTTCCAGGCAAAACACTCTATGAGTTTAATAACCCAGTGGCGTTTAATGAATTACTAGATTGGCTGGAAACTAATGTATGGAAAGACGTAGATGCTGATATATACAATGTCAGCATTGAATTCTATAAAACAAAATCACTGTCACGTATTAATAAGTTTTTAGAAAAATATCCTAACATAGAAAATGTTACTAACATTGACAATGTTAAAGTCAAAGATTATAGTTACTATCTAAATAAAATAGACTGGGAATATTTTGCACAGATCACACGTCCAGGATTCCTGCATGGTGATTTGCAGTTTGATAACATTGTTGTCAGTGACAGTGGTGAGTTTAAGATCATAGATTGGCGACATGAGTTTGCAGGCTTAGTGGAGTATGGTGATATCTATTATGATCTAGCTAAAATGGCAGGTGGGCTAATCATCAACTATGCTAACATTAAGAATCATAATTTTAACATAGAAATAGATAATGGCAGCGTAACATTGAGTATTCCAAATGTAGATCATATAACAGTATATCAGCAACGATTAAAGAAGTATATACTGGATAATAATTTAGATTACAATAAGGTACAACAATTAGTACCAATAATATTTTGGAACATGAGTCCTTTACACACAGCACCATTCGACTTGTTCTTATGGTATCTAGGAATTAAATTATTTGCGGAGTTGGATCATGGGTAAAGCCACACAAAGTCAAATTGCCATGCTATACTTAAAAGCCTTTAGTGAAAAGGACTTGGCTAGTCTAGAAACAATGTTTGCTGAAAATGTAATACTAACTGATTGGGAAGGACAAATGATTGGTAGAGAAAATGTATTGGCATTTAATCAAAAATTGTTTTCTCAATTAGGAAATATTCGAATAGACATTGATAAAATTGCCATAGGACATAATACTGTTATAGCAGAAATTAAAGTTATATTAGATGATAAAATATCAATACCAGTAATAGATGTTATAGACTTTGATCAAGATGATAAGATCAGAGAAATAAGAGCATACAAGCAATGAAAAAATATATAAGTTTAAGCAAATATCCAGGAAAAACAGGACAATATTTTTATTCAGAATTTTTTAAATATTACAATATAGATGCGATCTATGAGCCACGGAGTTGCGACAATATTGAAGATGGAGTTAGACAAGCCTTAAACGAACAAGTATCTGGCATTAGTATCAGCATGCCATTTAAACAAAAAGTAATTTCGCTGTTAAATTATAAAAATGCTTATGTAGAATTATATAATAGTTGTAATACGATCAAAGTAGAAAAAGATTCGCTGAATGGTTACAACGCTGATTTGGCTGGAGTTGAACATGTTACAAAATCTATTTTGCCCAGCGATCAAATTACTATACTTGGTGCAGGTGCAATTGGTTCTATGTTTATTAAATATTTGGAACACAGTCACTACGATAATTTAAATGTATGTACAAGAAGTTTAGCTACATGGAAAGAACGGTATAAACCCGCAGATGTTGTAATCAACTGCACAGCATTGGGAACAAGCACAGAAGAAAGTCCATATAAGTTAGGACAAATTCCACCAAACACACGTTTAGTAATAGATTTGGCAATCAAAAACAACGAATTAAAACAACAATGTCAGAATTACAACATTAAATATATATCTGGACGTGAATTTTATCGAAGTCAATTCTTAAAACAATTTGAAATTTATACAGGAATTAAACCAGATCCTAATGTATACGATGTAATAGAAAGCAAACAACATGAAACAATTTAAAATAGGCGCAGGCCCAATGAGTAAAGAAATAATTAAAGTACTTGTTAATTATTCTTTTTACAATAAAGAACCATTAATGATAATTGCCAGCCGAAATCAAGTAGACTATGATTCTGGTTATGTATGTACTACTTCAGAATTAGTAGAACAAATCAATTCCATGCCAACAGAACAAACTGAATTGATAGCAATATGCAGAGATCATTGCGGTCCATATTTCAGTGATTTAGATCGAGGACTAACAGTTGATCAAGCAATCATTCGTTGCAAAAAAACCATTGACGCTGATGTTGCAGCCGGATTTAAATTAATTCACATTGATGTAAGTAGAATTAAAGAATGTCAATTAGATTATGCAAAAGAATTGATTGATTATACATTAAATTTGAATCCAGATATCAAATTAGAATTTGGCAGTGAAGATAATACTGGTGTAGATATTAACAGCAGTATTGGACGCATTGAAAGTCAATTAGAATTCTTAGAACAATATAAGAATAATGTTGTTTTCTTTGTTAGTCAAACCGGTAGTTTAACTAAAGACAACCAAGTAGGTAATTTTGACGTTGAAAGAAATAAAAAAATTGGAGAACAAATTCACAATGCTGGATTTTTATTCAAAGAGCACAATGCTGATTATTTTAATACCAGCGATGTACAGCAAAGACTTAATGCAGGCATTGATAGTTTAAATATTGCTCCACAGTTAGGTAAACAACAAACTGATTTACTTAAAGAGTTTGCTCCTGCAGATTTATGGGAAAAGTTCAGTGATTATGTTTATGCTCAAAACTACTGGCAACGTTGGGTCAGCCCTGGTGTCACAGATAAAGATATTGCGGTAAGTGTCAGTGGTCATTATTGTTTTAACAGCAATGAGTACAGAGATATCATCTCTGTCATTGATTATCAGGCATTTACGCAACAATTGAATGTACAAATCTCGACTACGTTAAATTTATATGTAGAACCTAGAAAACGAGAAGAAGCATTTCAACTTAAATTAAAACAACGCTTAGAAGAACTACGCAAACGAGATCCATTTATATACCGATGAACATTTGGGGAATTAGTGCCAACAGTCACGATGCTGCCGTATCAGTTTGGCATGATAAACAATTACAATTTGCAGCTCACAGCGAAAGATACTCTGGAATTAAAAACGACGGAGACTTATGCGCCGGCATTATAGAAGATGCTGAACAACATGGAAAACCAGATTTAATCGTTTGGTATGAAAATCCAGACTTAAAAACTGCTAGACAATTTTCAGCAGGTCAAGGTGATAGAACAAAAGAAAATGATGTCAAATCATATCTAGCAAAATATAATCTAAATCAACCGTTGGTCATTGGCGAACATCATAAAAGTCATGCAGCCGCTGGCTATTATACCAGTGGATTAAGCGATGCCACAGTTGTTGTTATTGACAGCATTGGTGAATTCGAAACATTAACAGTATGGCAAGGGTCAGGCAATGATTTAAAGAAAGTTTATACACAAGGATATCCTGATAGTGTTGGACTTTGGTTTAGCTCAATGACACAGCGTATTGGACTAAAGCCTAATGAAGAAGAATACATTTTAATGGGCATGGCAGCTTATGGTGATCCTAACAAATATAAAGCAGACATATACAATGATTTCTTCTCTGTAATCAACGGACCCGAAATCAAGTTCAAACGCAACTTACATCGCGGCTGTCCAGATTGGCGTTTAGATTTACTCAGTGAACAAGATTCATTTGATTTGGCTGCCGCTACTCAACAAGTGTACACTGAAATATTACAAGGTATTAGTAAGTGGGCTAGAGCAAATTTACCCAGTAAGAATATTGTACTAATGGGCGGATGTGCATTAAATTGTGTGGCCAACAGCGAGATCACAGGAGACTGGGAACGAGTTTGGATCATGCCAAATCCTGGTGATGCTGGTAGTAGCGTAGGATCAGTTGCCGCATTTTTTGGCGAGCAAGTTAATTGGCCAGGTGCATATCTTGGCACGAACATGGGCGGGGAGTATCCAGTTGAAGAAACTATTGACATTCTTACAAAAGATAAAATTGTGGGTGTTGCCACTGGACGTGCAGAATTTGGCCCTAGGGCACTGGGCCACCGCAGTTTATTGGCCGACCCACGTGGACCTGAAATCAAAGATACCGTAAACGCTATTAAACGTAGACAACAGTTCCGTCCATTTGCTCCTGCTATTTTGGAAGAATATGTGCATGAATATTTTGAAATGCCGGTAAACATAACCGCCAGTCCTTTCATGCAATTTGTTGCAAAGTGTAGACAACCAGAGAACTTTCCTGCTATAATACACAAAGACGGCACTAGCCGTGTACAAACTGTTAGCAAGAATGATAGTCCTGGTTTTAGAAAACTTCTCGAAGATTGGCACAGCCTCACCGGTTGTCCAATGCTACTAAACACCAGCTTGAATATCAAAGGTCAGCCAATGGTTAATAATATAGAGGATGCAAAAGCATTTTATACAAAGTATAATGTTCCTGTAATAACATGATTAAAATAGATAAAAGTATTGTAGAACAAGTAACGTGGGAACAAGATCCAGATACATTTGATCAACGATTACATGCCTTAGGTAGTTCTCATGATGAATTTGTAATTGTAAATCCTAAGTATGAATGGATCTTAGATTACATTGATGTTGACGCAGTTACCAGCGATAAATGTATCGTATGGAGCATTGACAATTTATGGTTAATTAAAAAGTTCAAAGCCAACTGGACATATGGATGGCACTTTATTCCCTGTGAATTAGATTTAGAACAAACCATAGAATTCAATCCAGATGTTAATTTCACAGATTATGATGTTGATTTTAAAATTAACATCGAAGATGCTAACGCAGAACATGTTTGGTATTTAGATCCAGATTTTGTTCCTGTTGAAGATAAAATATGGGCAGTTCGAGCTCGAGTCAACTATAATAACACACAGGGTACCAAGGACATGGGTTACATAACCCCCAAGGTAGAATATCAACCCACTGCTATAACCTTTAATCCAAATATTCCTGTTGCTAATTTTGTTGACTTTGAAATACCATCTGGTAAAATTAACTATGAATATGTTTGGTATTTAGATCCTCAATTTAATTCATTTGAAGATAAAATTTGGGCCGCTAGAATTAAACCTTCATTTGAAAACTCACTGGGAATTAAAGACATGGGTTATATAAGTCCAGTGATAAAACAAAATCCTGAAATTCCTGCAGATTTATTATTAAATGACGTTGTTCCCTACTACGAATTACAAAACAATTTAGTTTGGTATTTAGACCCTAAATTTAATTCATTTGAAGATAAAATTTGGGCATTACGAATAGATAGTTCAGAACCAGATGCAGGTGTCAAGAACATGGGCTATGTTAGTCCCATACTTAATATTATTCGTAATCCAGAAATACCAGATGTTAATCTAGTATTTGATACAAACATACCCTACTATAATTTAAAAGATAATTTGGTTTGGTACTTGGATCCTAAGTTTAATCCCATTGGTGAAAACATTTGGGCAATTAAAATTCTATCTAAAGAAGAGAATCCTGGTTATTTAGAAATGGGCTATGCTAGTCCAGAATTTATATTTAATCCAGATATTCCAAAAATTGCATGGAATATTAATGATTCTATTCCCTACTATGAATTAAATTATACACACATATGGTATTTAGATCCTCAATTTAATCCAAATGAAGACGATGTATGGTTGGCTAAAATTGTCAACCCTAATGAGTTGGGTGTTAAACACATGGGTCATGTTTCTCCCAAAATGGAATTTAATCCAGACATACCAGATGTAGCATGGGCTATAACAGACAACATACCATACTATGATTTGAACTATACACACATATGGTATCTTGATAAGAGATTCAATCCAGGGGATGACAACGTATGGGTGGCTAAAATTGTTAATCCTGACAATCCCAATGCAAGTGGCGTCAAACACATGGGCTATATTATGCCACAAGTGGAACTTAATCCAGACATTCCTGCACATTTAGACTATTACATAAATGATCAAATACCTTACTATGATTTGAACTACGAGCATGTATGGATGCTGGATAATAGTTTACATACAGACCATGAACAAATTTGGGCGGCTAAGATTGTTCCTAATAATGTTAGTCTTGGAACAACTGTAGTGGGCAATATTGGTGTTGTATACAAAGACTTTGACGTAGTGTTTATTAGCTATAACGAACCCAATGCAGAAGCCAACTGGTATCGTGTGTTAGAAATATTCCCTAATGCTAAACGTGTTAAGAATGTTAAAGGTATTTTTGAAGCACACAAACGTGCCGCAGAAATTGCCACCACTGATATGTTCTATGTAGTTGATGGTGATGCTGAATTAGTTGACAATTGGAAATTTGATTACAAGCCAAACGTATTTGATTTAGACTGTGTACACTTATGGACCAGTATCAATCCTATTAATGATTTAGAATACGGATGGGGCGGAGTTAAATTATTTCCACGCAAACTACTATTAGATGCAGAAACATGGAAAGTGGACTTGACCACAGGATTAGGTAAACTGAAATATATTAACAAAGTCAGTAATGTTACAAGTTTTAACTCTGATGAATTTGGCACTTGGCGCAGTGCTTTTAGAGAATGTGCTAAATTAAGTTCTAGTTTATACCAAGGTACAACTACACACGCCGAAACAGAAGAAAGATTGCGTGTATGGACCACGGTGGGTAAAGATAGACGCTATGGAGAATATGCGCTACATGGCGCTGCCTTAGGCAAGCAATATGGATTGGATAATTTCAATAATCTAGATGCATTAAAATTAATTAACAATTATGAATGGATGAAAAATGAGTTTGATAAATTCTATAAACATTAAAAATACTAATACTACTCTTAAGCTAAAAGACATACCGGCAGTATTTCTTAGCTTTGATGAACCCAACGCAGATGAAAACTTTGAATTACTAAAAGCAGGACATCCTAATCCCAGTTTAGTCAAACGTGTTCATGGAGTTAAAGGCTTTGATGCCGCACACAAAGCCTGTGCAGAACATGCTGTGGACAATAGATTTTTCACCATAGATGCTGATTGTCAAGTCAATCCAGCTATCTGGAAACAAAACTTAGACATTGAAAAAGCAGATTTAACATCAACATTCAGTTGGAGTAGTCGCAATATTGTCAATGGTTTAGTCTATGGTAATGGTGGCATTAAACTATGGTATGCGCCTTATGTTAAAGCAATGAAAACACACGAAGCCGCAGATAAAGACGATGATAACAATAATGTAGACTTTTGCTGGGATTTTGAAAATTACAAGCAAATGAATAATACCTACGGCACTGTTATGAATAATGCCACTCCTTATCAAGCATTTAGAGCAGGATTTCGTGAAGGTGTTAAAATGGGTCTTGACCAAGGACATAAAGTACCAGTGGAAGACTTTAATCACAAAATGTATCCAGGTAACTATGCACGTTGGTTAACTTGGATGACTATTGGCAGAGATGTGGACAATGGTGATTGGGCAATTTATGGCGCACGTTTAGGTGCCTACAATCTTTACATTAATAACTTTGATCAAAGTGTTATTTCCGACTATGATTGGTTTAATGCATATTGGAAGGACATTGAAGAATGTACTAAAAATCCCGATGAAGACAGCAATAGAGTTATGAAAACATTGATTGAAAAATTAAACCTACCATTGGTTGAATTAGACAGCGATCAAAGTCGTTGGTTTAAACATGTTAATATCAACCCTCCCAAGAACTTTGGCTGGCCAGCAATGTTGAATCACAGCGCATTGCCATTGTTTGGATTTACGTTACCTAAATATTAATATGATACCTATTTACTTTCTATACAACGACGAAACAAACGCCGAAGAAAATTTTGCTAGACTACAATCTAAAGCCAGTCATGCAGTAACAGTTAAAAGTATTGGTACGATATTTGAAAGTCATAAACATATTGCAAGTTTGTGTGATGGTGATAGATTTTATGTAGTAGATGCTGATTGTTGGATTGTTGATAGTTTTAACTTTGATAAACAAATTGAACTAAAACCTAAAAGCGTGGCAGTATTTAGAGCAAAGAATCCCATTAACGGACTAGTCTACGGCCATGGTGGTATTAAATTATTCAGTAAAGATTGTTTTAGTGCAGAACGATTAGATCGTCCTGATATGACTACTACACTGGCAGATCATTATATCAAATTAAATATCCTAGCCAGCGAACATAGATTTAATTATAGTGCTTATGCTACATGGCGCACAGCTTTTCGTGAGGCAGTTAAACTCAGTGCAGGTGTTAATAAAAACAACAATGACACTGAAACAAAGGAACGCTTGACTATGTGGTGTGAAGCAGGCAATGAAACACAGTATGGTTACTTTGCTATACAAGGTGCCAGACAGGGTGTTGCTTATGCTAATGGTGTAGATGCAGATTTTAATTTAGTAAATAACTTTGCTTGGTTGGATTCTAAGTTCAAGGAGTGGATTGGTGTATAATTACAACGAGATTGAAGTTGTACATTTAGAAATGACAGAAGCATGTAATGCTAGCTGTCCCATGTGCGCTCGTAATTTAAATGGTGGCGCAGTTAATCCATTCTTACATAACAGAGAATTGTATATAGATGATATACAAAAAATGTTTCCCATTGATTTTGTTAAACAATTAAAACGTGTATACATGTGTGGCAATTATGGCGATCCTGCTGTGGCCAAAGACACATTAGAAGTATTCAAGTATTTTAGAGAAAACAATCCAAATATCAATCTCAGTATGCATACTAATGGCAGCATGAAGAAGCCAGAATGGTGGGCAGAACTTGCTAGAGTAATTGGCAAAAAGGGTTATATTATATTTGGCTTAGATGGATTAGAAGATACAAATCATTTATATCGCCAAGGCACAGTTTGGCCTAAGATCATGGAAAACGTACAGGCATTTATTGCTGAGGGTGGCAGGGCACGTTGGGATTATATTGTATTTGCACACAATGAACATCAAGTTGAAACAGCAGAACAATTAAGTAAAGACATGGGTTTTGAAAAGTTTCAATTTAAAAAGTCAGCACGTTTCTTTAGCAATACACAGGGTGCAGTAAAAGAAGAACATCAAAGTCAAAATCGTAAAACAACTACTACCTTGTTACAAGCTCCTACAAATCCTAAATATAGAAATGGAGTATTAGATAAACTTGCATCTGTTGCTAATATTAAGAATACCAATGCAGTTACTGTAGATAATATCATCAGTTTAGATAATTTATCCAGCATACAAGGCCGGCAAAAGTTTTCTTTAGACCCCAGTGAGAAAAAGCCCATGGAAAAAGTATGGGACGAAGCTGTGATCGATTGTAAAGTAGCCAAAGAAAAGAATATATATGTAACAGCAGAAGGCGTAATACAGCCCTGTTGTTGGACTGCTGGTCAAATGTACATTTGGTATTTTAAACCACAAGGTGCTCAAATCTGGGATTATATCAATGAAGTTGGTTTAGACAATATCAATGCAAAAAATCACAGCATTAAAGATATTGTACATGGAGATTTCTTTCAGAAAGTTATTCCTGAATCTTGGAATAAACCCAGTTGTGCAGAAGGTAAAAGCGCACAATGTGCTAAAATATGCGGCTCAAAGTATGACGCATTTAAAGAGCAATTTAATTAAAGATGATCAATAACTGGAACTAACCAAGGGAAAGTTAGTCTCCAGTTTGTCTTTTTCCTTGCATCCATTTTCTCTAACCATAATCTTAATTGTTTAAGATTTTCTGGATTGTATGGCATGTGTTCTATAGTTTTCTTAACACCAATCATGTGTGTATATAAACTCTTTTCATAGATATTTGTATTAGGCATTAAATTTAAAATTTCCTGCATGTCATCTTCAAAAAATCCAGAAGGGAAATTTCCCGGATGCATGGAAACAGGTTCTACTAGCAGATTAAAAGAATTAGTTATATTAGGATGGACCAGTCTCCAAGCATTTATTCTTCTAACTAGTTCTGGCATATACTTAATAGATAAACAATTAATAGTGCTGTTGACAACTAGTTCTATCCATTTACATTCGTTGACCATATATTCAAAATTTGACTGCCATTGCTCTAATTTTAAACCACTGCGAACATATTCTTGTTCAGGACCCCATGCATCTAAGCTAGCAACAATGCCAAGTTTAATACCTTTTTCGTCATGCAAACGTTTCATTTTTGTAATTAGTCTTGTAAACTTTTCTTTATTAACTTTTAAGTTACTGAAAAATTTAATCACAGTTCCTGCTTTAACATCGCTGTCCAATAAGAAATCAATCATTTGTTCAGTTTCGTCTTGATAAAAAGGTTCACCACCCAAGACATGTAACATGCTAATTGTTTTATAATTCTCTTTAAACCATGCCCAAAATTCAGCTAATCGTTGATCATAACTAGCACTTAGTTCATCTGCTTGTGAAACTGTGAGAACACCGTGATCTCCATGTATTCTATTTTCAGCTACCCATAAGCTACTTAAACTTGGATCACAGTAAATACAACTCATATTACATTTATTACTGAAATAAACTTCTACCATAGTTGGAGTAGTGATTACAGCAGTGGGATTAGTCTTTAACTCTTTTGGTATTAACATATAGTCTTGAACGTTGTTGTCTAGTAATTCTAATTCACGTTGTCGATCACTCATACCACCTGCGGCTTCAATATCTCTGCAATATTCACAGCCATTGCCAGGCCATTCACCTTTTAGCATTTTTTCTCTGGCTGTGATTTTATCTTGAGTGTTGTGAAAGGAGCCAAAATCCCCAGCAGGTACATGACTATGTACAGTTCTATGACAACTATTACTAGTGCCTTGATAAACATAAACGGTGCTCCATGCCCATTTTAACAAACATGCCGTGGCACTTTTAATTGGAAATTTTTTTGATGTCATATGATATATTTATATGACAGAAATTGTTAAATACATTATATGACTATATATTTAAATTCAGCTAGAAAAATACAATTTGAATTAAGCAGTATGTGCAATTTATTGTGTTTGGGGTGTGTAAGAACAGATACTGGTAACTTTTCAGAAAAAAAAGAATTCATTCTTAACAAAAATTATCTAAGTAAAGAAACATTTTTAAAAATTATATCAGCTAAAGAATTTGAATCTGTGACACATTTAGAGTTCTGTGGAACCATTGATGATCCTTTAATGCATCCAGAATTCTTAGAGTTTTTAGAATTGGCGCTTACAGTACGACAATTTAAAATTAACATACACACAAATGCAAGTCTTCGCAATGTTGAATATTGGCAACAACTTGCAACAGTTTTAAAAAAACATAAACATCATCAAGTCAATTTTAGTATTGATGGATTAGAAGATACCAATCATATATATAGACAAGGTAGCACATGGTCCAAAATCATGGAAAACGCTGAAGCATTTATTGCTCAAGGCGGTAATGCAATTTGGCAATTTTTAATTTTTCCGTGGAATAAACATCAAATAGAAACTGCCAAACAGCTTAGTGAAACTATGAAATTTTCAGAATTTCATCAAAGAATAGATAGAAGTGTAGCAACTCAATTAGGTTTAGAAAAAATTAATATTATTAAACGCTTGCCTGAATCTAAAAATCGAAGTGCTCTTAGCCTAGAACAAATTAATGACAGCCTCAAAGACAAAGTAAACGATGCCATTGAATGTAATAATCAAACCAATGGAATGTATTTTGTCAGCAATGAAGGAAGATTATGGCCCTGTTGTTTTATGCAAAATGGTTTGTTATCTTCAGAACAAGGTCGTGCAGATCTATTAAAATCTAGAATTATAGATGCTTATGATGAAGATTGGAATAATTGTAATTTACATAGTATAAACGATATCATTAATCATAGATTTTACACTGAAGATTTAATCGACAGTTGGGATAGTAACGTACATGGTAATAAGAAAAAAGATCGTATTCATCGTTGTACAGAAGTATGTAGTAGAAAAAACATACAGAGTTTACCAATAGGCAAACATAATATTAAATTAAATATTAAAAATGAATAAAAAACACATACATTTTTTCGGATGTAGTTTTACTGTTGGACATGAACTTCCCGATAATGAATTGCTTCCTTGGGCCAGGGATTGTAAAACGGCAGAGGAATATTACGAAAGGTTTTCTTCAAATGTAAACCGCAGTATTAGTTTGACTGAGTATATTAAAATCTGCAAATCCATGGCTTATCCAAAAATAATTGAAGAAAATAATCCAAACTGGAAATGTATAAATCATGCTGAATTGGGCTCTAGTTTAAAGCAAGAGATTTATAAAATAATATCTCTAATAGAAAAAAAAGAAGAGATAATAGACTATATTGTTTTACAAGTTCCACATTTTACACGTGAATTTGCTGTTAACAATGACGAAAAAATAAAAAGTTATTCTATTAATTATCCAATGGTTAATGAACCAGAATTTAATGAATACCTAGAAAAATCAGTGATGTTCCATTCTATGAATCATTGGACATTGCATGGTTTGATTGATCTGTTATTGCTACAAGGATATTTGTTGTCTAAAAATATAAGATTTTTCTTTGTTGATTTAGAAGGAACAAATAGAAACGCACGTGAAAATATGCCTTTTTGGCATCCAGAAGAAAGATTTTATTTAAATTTACAATGGGATGCAATAGGACACCGCACAATTGGTAAACATTTTGATCTATATTCTCATCAAAATTTTGCACAGATTTTATTTAAAAAAATAAATGACACTATTTAAAAATATGTTTTGAAAAACATAGACTTCAATAAACTATGAATCTGTTAGAAATAACACTCACAAGATAGTAAATAAGTATGTTGACATGAAAGAACACAATGACAGAAAAAACAAAAGAACTGCCAAGTAAAACATTTTGCATCCTACCCTGGGTACATCTGAGCACACGCCCAAACGGACACATGCGTGTTTGCTGTACTGCTAATGCTAGTAGTGTAGGACCAACTAATGATAAAGTTCACGGTGGAGAAGTTGGTGTACTTAAAAATGCAGACGGAAAGCCTGCTAACTTAAATCACACAGACTTTCTAAGTAGTTGGAACAATGACTACATGAAGAACAATAGACTTCATATGCTTGCTGGGGAAGAACCACCTAGCTGTGTTAAATGCTATAAAGAAGAACGTGAAGGGCATAAATCTAAACGCCAATGGGAAACTGCTTATTGGAGTCAACGTGTTGATTTGGACAAGTTAATTGAAGATACACAACCAGACGGCAGCGTTCCCCCGCATATTGCTTATATTGACATGCGCTTTGGTACTAAATGTAATTTGGCCTGTGTAATGTGTAGCCCGCATGATAGTAGCTTATGGGTGCCAGAATGGCAAAAGATGTATCCAGAAGTACAAAATGCAACACTTAAAGATACAATGCAATGGGGTAACAAGGGCAAAGAAAACGGTGCTAGTTACAATTGGCACAAGAACAATCCTAAGTTCTGGGAACAGCTATGGGAACAGATTCCTAACATGAAACAGCTATACTTTGCTGGCGGCGAACCTTTAATCATTGAAGAACATTATGCTATTTTAGAAGAATGTATCAAGCGTGGTTATGCCAAAGACATGGAAATTCGTTACAATAGCAATGGCGTTGAGTGGCGTGAAGACTTGTTTGAATTATGGAGTCACTTCAAGCTAGTTCGTTATCACTACAGTGTAGATGCTATTGAAGATAGAAATGATTATATTCGTTATCCAAGTAAGTGGGAACGAAACTTAGAAGCATTTAGACAATTAGATGAAGAAACAGGAGCTAACACAGAAGTTACCATTGCCTGTGCCGTACAAGCATTAAACATTTATTATATTCCAGAATTCTTAAAATGGAAACTACAGCATGGCTTTAAGAAAATTAACATGTGGCCATTTGGAGCAGGTGGTGTTAACTATCACTTTGTTTATCATCCACCACACTTAAATGTTAAAATATTGCCAGCATGGTTCAAAGATGAAATTGAAGCCAAGTACGAAGAATTTATCCCATGGTGGAAAGAAAATTGGCAGCTTGGTGTTCCAGAATGGCACAAGGGAAAAGTCACACAAGAAATGTTTGACAACGCTGATTACGGAATTGATCGTCTCCGTGGCATGGTCAAGTTTGCCAAGAGTGAAGACTGGAGTCAACGTTTACCGGAAATGAAAGAATACCTAGAGCTATTAGACAAGCAACGTGGTACAAACTTCTATACTACATTTCCGGAGATGAAAGATATCTTTAAAGATATATGAAAGACATACTGAGTTCTAAAAACTTTTGTATACTTCCTTTTGTTCATGCACATATTTCGACTACGGGACAAAGTCAAGTATGTTGCATGAGCGAAGAAAGCTTTGGTAATGTTAAAGAACTTGGTATATCAAACGTTTATTCAAAGGATAATCAAAAATTAACATCGTTTAGAAAAAACATGTTAGACAATGGACTACCTGATAGTTGCAGTAATTGTAGTCGTCCAGAAGCATATGGCAATACCAGTCATAGAATTACCAGCAATAAAATGTTTGGTCATTTGTTAAATGACATAGATGATTTAGTTAACAACGAAAAGATATTTCTTTGGGATGTTAGGTTCAGCAACCTATGTAATTTAAAATGCCGTATGTGCGGACCACATGCCAGTACAAGAATTGCAGAAGAACAAAAAATAGATAATGTCTTAATCAAACCATTCTACGAATACAATGAATTTTTTGAATTCTTTGTTAAAAATATAGATCATGTCACAGAGTTTTATTTCTGTGGTGGCGAACCATTGATGATGGATGAACATTATAGAGTTTTGGATTTACTAATAGAACATAAGAAATTTGATGTTGCAATAAGATACAATTCAAATTTAACTACATTGAAATTAAAACATAGGAATGTCATTGATTATTGGCAGCAATTTAAAAATGTCAAAGTATCCGCAAGCATAGATGCTGGTTGGGAACAATTAAGTTATATACGACATGGCGCCGATTGGGATACTATACTTGACAATTTATCAACTATACGCTATAATACTAGTCATGTTGAGCTCATACTTGGTGTGGCTGTAAATATACTAAATGCTTTTCACATTTTTAGAATGTATAAGTATTTGGTTAATAGAAATTTAATAAAGCCCAACGAAATCTACTTTATTCCAGTGGGAGGAAATATGAGTTTATCATGTCTGCCGAAATCTATAAAAGAAAAAGTGAATAGTCATTGGCAGAAAGAATTAACTGATATCAAAGAACAAAATGTCATTGATTCTGCTATAGCTTTATTAAAGGAAATGAATTCAGCAGATAAACAATATATGCTATCGAATTTTATTAAAGAAGTGCAAGATTTAGATAAAAAACGCAACGAAAACTTTGCAGAAGTTTTCCCTGAATTAAAGGAATTATTAAATGGCTAAAGATTTAGAATGGGTTCCGGGAGATCCACTGGTAAAAGAATTTATACCTGTAGATGGTATAGAACATGATAAATGGAAATCTACATGGGGTGACAGTTATGCTGTTGATAATTTATTTGAAGATGAGGAATTAGATTGGTTGGAAGATCTAATGCATAGACAACATCGTAGTCGTAGAGTTAAACGCAACGGGACATTACACTTTAACGTTGATAATCGACTAATACAAGATAAATTTTATGCAAAACTTCAAAGTGCTATTCCTGAACTAACCAACGAAACAATATGGGAAGGTAATTTTTTAATTACAGCCACTCCTTACAACCTACACATTGATACTGGTAATCCTGCAACATTAAAAGACAGTGACAGTATTCCTGGTAAACAGTTTATTATTCCATTATGGGTCTGCGATAAACATAAAGAAGAGAATCTTGAACTAGATTGTGGTACAGCTATCTTTAAAAATCGCTTCTTAATGTATGGAACAAACTTTGCCAAAGGCGATCCTAAATATGATACAAATGTCTTCTTCACAGTACGCAATTATGATAACTTAGTTTGTTATCGTAAAGATGGATCAGTATGGGATGTTGATTGGAATAAACAAACAGTCAGTGATGATGACTACAATAGATATTTTCGTCACTTTAATAAACAATGGTTACAGGGATTTGAACTTGAAGCCGTTTATAACTGGAAGCGTGGGGGCATTATTGTATTTGATAGATGTCAAGCACATAGTGGTGTTAATTTCCCTGCAAGTGGTGTAACAATGAAATGTGGATTATCTATGATGTCTACAATTAAAAAATGATAGAAAAAGAAAATATACGTATAGTTCATGTAGAAGCGAGCAGTCGCTGTAATAGTCAATGCCCAATGTGTAGCAGATATACCGGGCACGGATTTGTGCAACCAGATTTAATAGAGGGTGATTTAACAGCAGATGTATTTTATAAGTTGTTTACTCCAGAGTTTGCCAGTCAATTAGACCATGTATACTTCAGCGGAGTATATGGCGATCCTTGCTTAAACAAACTGTTACCAGAATTTGTTAATTACTTAATGGACAATGGCTGTAAAAGTATTAGTATAGATACCAATGGTGGATATCGCAGTGAAGATTGGTGGTCAAGTCTTGCTCGTCGTCATGTACTCATTAATTTTGCAATAGATGGCACTGATAATGAAGCATTAGACAAGTATAGAATTGGTGTTAAGTATGATAAAGTGTATGCCAATTTGAAAGCATATGTAGCCGCAGGTGGAACAGCTCAGTGGAACTTTATTGTATTCAAACACAACGAACATCAAGTCGAAACAGCCAAACAGTTGGCCAAAGACTTGGACATCAAATTTAGATTAAAAGTTACTCAAAAGTTTAGGGGTAAAAAAGATTTTAAAGTAATGGTAGAAGGAAAGCATGTATTTACATTAGAACCACCTGAACAAGAACAATTTAGGCACAGTAATGTAGGTAAAGAAGAACATGTACCAAATACAATGTTTAAGTTTGATCTAACAAAGTATAAAAAATTAAATCAAAATAAGATTAGTTGCAAAAGTTTAGAACGAAAAGAAGTTTATTTGGCAGCAAATGGAATATTAATGCCTTGTTGTTATTTAGGTACTCACACACACGACAGTCCGGGTAGTTGGAATCTAAAAGAAAACTATAATCTTAAAGACTTTGATTTAAATATACATCAAGTAGAAGATGTACTTAAACAGCAATATAAAATAAGTTCAAAATGGAATGACACAATAGAAAACGGAAACCTTATCACATGTCTAGGTACCTGTGGTAATGAAGAAAATACAACCCTATACATTGATAATAAATTGAAAAAAGAAAACGTTCTTAAATATTGATATGAACAAAAATAGCAAGACTTTTTGTATAATGCCTTTTATACATCAGAATATTAAACATGAAGGCAAAGTAGGTGCATGTTGGCGTTATCCAGATCGTGTTGGTGATTATCGAAGTCAGACTTTGACTGAAATTTGGAACAGCAACGAAACTAGAGAACTACGCCGTGCGGTGTTAAATGATGAACGACCAAATGGTTGTCGCAGTTGCTGGGACTTTGAAGATAGTGGAGTAGCAAGTACACGTCAAACCTGTAACGAAACATATAAAGACAGTTATAATATTGACTTTGATGAAGTCATTAGTAAAGTCAATACCAACGATTATTCAATGCCATATGAACCTAAAAGCATTGAAATACGTTTTGATAATACCTGCAATCTACGTTGTAGACATTGCAGTCCTACTTATAGCAGTCAATGGGAAGTTCTAGCATTTAAAGATCCTGAAGTTAAAAAGTTTTTTACCAAGCATGGTGCAGGCCGCTTGGAAAAGAAACATATCAGTTTGCCTGAGCGGAGTTTTGAAGAGTTTAAAAATGCCATACCTTATCTACGAGAAGTATTAATCGCAGGGGGTGAGCCATTGCAACAAAAACGTCATTGGGAAATGATTGATGCAATGGCCGGACATGAACAAAACATAACGCTGAGTTATAACAGCAACCTAGTAGCACTGGGTTTAGGTTACTATAATGTATTGGATCATTGGCCAAAGTTTAAAAAGATTATACTACGAGTAAGCATAGATGGAGATGACACTACATTTAGTTACTTTAGAACCTATGGTGACATACAAAAAATTGTAGCCAATGTGCAAAAATTGCACGAACTTAAAAATATTGAAATGAGTTTAACTACAACCGTCAGTATCTATAATATCACCAGATTAGTTGATATTGTCAAGTTTGTCAATGCTGCCGGCGGATTGTTCCATACAAGTTTGGTACAATATCCACGAGCAATCAATCCTAAAGTATTGCCAGCAGATATCAAAGCAAAGATTACACAAGACTGGACTGACTTTAAATTGACATTAGATGATGAAAATTTATGGACTCACAGTCAATGGGCCAATGTCAAACGCAGAGAACAGCAACAGCGTAGAATAGTTCGCTATGGTGATTATGTAGTCGATTACATGAACGCAGAAGACTACTCGGCAGACCTTGCGGAAACTGCCGAGTATATCAATTTCATGGACAAGCAAAATGATACTAGTTTTGCTGAGGTTTATCCTGAGTTAGCAAATATTCTTTAACTTTACCAAGCATAACAGGAATGGATTCTGATGCGCTGTTACCGCGTATCGAATCCATTTTTTCTAAGTACTCTATTAACAAACGAGCATTAGTGGGGTTCCCAGAACAACGATATATAGTATTTCTTAGTTTAACCAAACTAGCATTGATAGATTCTGGAATTACACTAAATTCGGGATATCTTGTTGTAAAAGATTGGTCGTATTCATCACACCATTCTAATATATCTTTATAATATTCAGATGGTAAAATATTCATATTGATATATGATGGATCAACAGCTAATTGTAATTTAAAAAATCCATCGTGATTAGTATTCATATCAACTACAATATCGTTGCCTGAATTTTTATATTTTTCTACCCACCGTGTCATTAAGTTAGGCACGTCAAATACAGTTAACACGCTTAACGTAGAAGACATGATAACGTGAATATTTTTATTATTTTTTCCCTGCTCTAGCCAAAAGTCCAGCGCATTGCTAACAGTTTGCTTGCTATCTCCAAACCAATGACTGCCATATCGTACATAATCGTTGACTGTGCCATATGCATCAATACTTAAATTCAATTGTACAGTATTAAATCTAATTAGATTTTTCAATAATTTAGGACTTGGTACATAGCTACAGTTAGTGTAAATTTCTAAACTAATGTTTTCTGGTGTTCCTTTTTCACAGATAAGATCAATGAATCTAATAAACTCTGGATTAATCATAGGCTCACCGCCAGTGAACTTGATTAATTCTAAAGTCTTTAGTGTTTCCTCATTGGGTTCGAATCTAATATTATCCAACTTAGGGAATATTACTCGCTGAAGTGATTTATCGCTCATGTTGTTCAATTTAACTTCGTCGTCGTGCCATGTGGTGCTTAATGTACTATTGCAGGATAAACATGCAAGATTGCAATAGTTACCGAAGCCAACTTCTAAGAATGTTATCTTAGGTTTTTCATATTTGGGTTTTTTGTGTAAGTAGCCTTGATTATATAATATACTAGATCCTGTTCTCATTGAAGTAGATAATTCACCGGCAACTTGTTCTTCATTATAGCATTTTTGGCAACCAGAGATTTCTTTATTTTCTATAGTATATTGTCTAGCAGTATTCCAGTAATTACTATTAAAGCTATCTTCCATGGATATTTTTTGTATGACTAAATTTTCTTTTTCTCTGTATAATTGTGATAAATTTTCTTTAGAGATTGATGTTTTTTCAAATTCTTCAAACTCTTTAATTTCTTTAATATTGTCATATCTACAGCATAGTTTACTTTGTCCGCTGGGTTTGTATTGTATATGCATCCATGGTAAAATGCAAAATGTTGGATTCAATCTTGCATATAATTTTCCTGCAAAATCTTCAAATGGTTGATTGTTATCATCTGAAATTTCTAAAACTGTTTGAAATTGTTTAAAACTTTTTAACCAAAATAAGTGTAATACATTATTAATAGCATCGTTGTATGATTCTTTGTCATAGCCTGTTTTATTGAAATCAAGTTTGATAAATTGTCTGTTAGCTGGATCAGACATTGGCGGCAAATTAGTTAATATGTCTAAGAACTTTCTATTTTCATTTACAACATCAATGTTTATAAAAGTAAATTTACTGTTTTTAAAATGATTCCATGTAGCTTGAAAGTCGATGAATCCTCGTCGCTTTGATCTACCAATTGTTTGACCGTGATGGAAATCACGAATCTTAATGTCAAGGTCTTGTATTATTGTTTTTATAAAAATTTCCCAGTCATCATCAAATTCAGATGTTGCTTCGCTGTTTATCTGTCCATCCCAAGTTAAAATTCTTTTAAATAATTCTATGTTTTTTTCGTTGTTGTCATAAATGACAAACTCAAAATCTATAGAATGTAGTTCTTCAAGTGGTATGGTTATTCGATAACCCATTGATCGAAAAAACATTGAAAATATGCTATCTCCGGGACCAACAAATCTAGTAAATGTTTTGTTAAGTATACCTTTTTCTTTTTCAACGATTTTTGAGTTTATTAAATTATATGGTTTCATGTGTGTATTTAATGTTTGTAAATTAAATTTCTCTTCGCTAAATACATGAGAATGATGATAATTCATTTATATAAAAGGAATTTTTATGAGCAGGGTTCATGAATTAATTAAGAATAGACATACTACTCGTTTGATGACTGATGAAATCAGTCCAATGGATATTCAAACTATTATGGAATCGGCACGCCGTGCGCCAAGTAAAAACAAAATCTACGGATACAAAGTAATGGCATTGACTAACAGTGAACAAGGTAAAAAACTCAAACAAGTTTTATGCGATGATATCACTTTGTATGAAGAAGATGATAATCGTATCATTTATTTAAAACAAACTCTAGCACCATTGGTTCTAGTTTATATTGCTAATCCAGCACCAGAACATCAAATGGTTAATGTTAAAGAAGAACACGGTGAAGAAGTCTTTGATAGTTGCTACAGCGATGTCAAAGGAGAAGCAAATCGTTATGCTATGATTAAAAGCAGTGTACGTGATGCAATGATCAGTGCCACTTATGCACAACTTACCGCAGAAGATTTGGGCTATGGTACAGCGTTTGTTGCCTGTGGTATAGAAAGCATTATGAGTGATCCACACTTCCATGATTTATGGGTAAAAGAATTTGGTGCTGAATACAAAACACAGCCTGTTGAATCAGTGGTGTTGATGTGTATTGGACCAAAACACGAAAAAATTAAAAACTTATACAATGGCACTGACACTGAAAGAAAAGAACCATACCTAAATGGCGAAACACATTATCGTCGTTCAGGTCGTGAGGAAAGCTTCTTTGTTAATAAAAAACAGACAGCAATGTTCACTACTATTTGAACTAGGTAGGCCGCAATGGCCTACCAATAATATAATTTAAAAACCATGATAGATCTTGACACAATGCCCTTAAGAGTGTTACAATTAGAAGCGGCTAGAATTATCAGTAGCATGGAAGCTACCAATGATAACATATACAAATTTAATAAAGAAAGCAGACATGATAGTACCGGTTGGTATAAAGCTGCCATTAAATGGTATATTAACGAGTATGGCGGCTTGCCCAGTGAAGCTGGTCCAGGAAAAGAAGTAAAATTTATCTACGAACAAAATGAGTGATTTAAAAACAAGCGAATATGACTTTACTAAAATTCCTTTTAGTGATTTAGTTAGAGTCGGACAAAGAACAATGTTATATCGAGATCTATTTACAGTCTCGTGGCTATTAGGACGTTATTGTAACTATCGTTGCAGTTATTGCTGGCCTTATGCTCGCAGTGATACAAAGGATCATCGTCCCACACCTCTAATGCTACATACAGTAGATGAAATTAAACGTCAAGCTAGAGCAAATGGATTTAATAGTTTTCACTTTAGTCTAAGCGGAGGTGAACCAACATTCCATCCTGCTTACATTGATATTTTAAATCACTTAAATGCTGATGCTGGTAATACAAACTATACCAGTGTACACATGACATCAAACATGAGTCGTCCTATTAAATGGTTTGAAGAGAAATATGTACCAGCAGTTAAGAACTTTCATCGTGCTAGTATCACTGCAAGTTGCCATCGCGAACACGTTGACACAGATAAGAAAGTTGAAGAATTTGCTGACAAGCTAGTATTATGTCAGGAGTATGACACACAGATAACTATTAACATGGTCATGGTGCCTGAGCAGTTTAATGAGATCTATGATTTAAGTTTATACTTCCATAACAGAGGTATTAACGTTACACTCAAACCACAAAGCGATCCAACAGCCAGTAGAGTTGTAGATGGTTATACACCTGAGATGCTGGCCAAATTGCATAATGGTATGCCACAACGTGCTTACACTGAAGAAAAAGCACGTAAGGCTGGTCTAGTTGAAAGACCAAAACCAACGTATATGGTTGATAAAGCAGATCCAAGTCGTAAAAAACAAGTTGATATCGATCCTCATTATCAAATTGAGTTTATCGATAAAGACGGAAATCCATGGTTCATGGATCAAGCAGAACGTTTCAACGCATTTAACTTTAATAACTTTAACAAGTGGGAATGTAGCAGTGGCTATCGTAGTATTATTATTCGTGAACCAGATGGCACAGTGAAACGTAGTTACAGTTGTAGCGAAATACCCTTGGGACATATTGAAACAGGCTTTAAGTTATATGACAAGCCCATGCCCTGCGGAGGAACAAGTTGTGTAAGTAGTGCAGATAGCAAGATTCCTAAACGTGCGCCAGGAACTAAATTGCCGTTATTCCCCGGAGATAAAAGTTATGAGTAATACATTTTGCCCTATCCCATGGAACTTCCAAGCTGTGCGTAACAATGGTGATATTCGTGTTTGCTGTCAAGCAAATGTAACTGAAAACCAAGGCGTGGTCAGACATGAAGATGGCAGTCCATTTAATGCTGGTAGAGATGACATGGAACTTGCCCGAAATGCTACTCTTATGAAAGAAGTTCGTAAGAATATGTTAGTGGGAGAATGGAGTAATGAATGCGGTCGTTGCCAAAGTGAAGAAGCCAGTGGACTTAATAGTCGTAGACAATATGAATTAGATAACTGGAAGTTCAGTATTGATGATGCTCGTTACATTACCGAAGAAGATGGCAGCATTAAAGACAGAAAACTAGAATATTATGATCTACGTTTTGGTAACTTATGTAATCTAGCTTGTCGTATGTGCGGACCTACTGATAGTCATACTTGGTATGAACAATGGACAGATTATCATGGCAGTGATGAATACAAAGATACTCACGGCACAGTTAAACTAACTCGTAATGAAAATGGTAGACTATCTACCACAGACTATGATTGGCATAACAGTGAAAGCTTCTGGACACAGATAGAAGCTAATATCCCAAACATTAAACATGTTTATATGGCAGGTGGTGAGCCTATGATGATTGAACGTCATTATGAGTTTTTACAAAAATGTATTGATGCAGGTCAAAGTAAGAAAATGATCATTGAATACAATACTAACATGAGTAATTTGCCTAATCGTGTATTGGATATGTGGACAAAGTTTAAACAAGTTCGTGTAGGTGCTAGTATGGATGGTATGGGCGAAACAGTTGAGTACCAACGTTGGCCTTTGAAGTGGAGTCAAGCATACAAGAACTTGCAGAAGCTAGATGAATATGCAGAAAAGAATCCAAACATACTTGCTTGGCTAGCTTGTACAGTAACAGCATATAATATTTGGCATGTTCCTCGTTTCATGAAGTGGAAGTTACAAAGCAGTGGCTTTACTAAAATTAACAGTACAAAGAAGCGTCCTATTATTACACATCATGTAGCACATGGACCAAAACGTGTTAATGTGCGTGTATTACCTGAGGACATGAAACAGGAAATTGTTGCATACTATGCAAAATGTATTGCTGAATTTAAAGCAGAGTATCCAGAAGACATTGCTAAAAACGCAGAAAACATACTAAACAGTATCACTAAGTATATGTTAGGTGCCGACTATAGTGATAAACTTCCTGAGTTTATTAAGTTTACAAAGTATTTAGACCAAGCACGTGGACATAGCATATTAGATATTGCACCAGAATACGAAAGATTGTTTAAATGAAAATATTAGTATCAGGTAATCCTACATTTGGTCTAGCACAAGCATTGGATTCAGTATTACAAGATCACGAATTGACATTTGTTAGTAGAACAACACATAAATTAGATTTAACTAAGGCAGAAAATCAACAAACATTTGCTGAAATGAGCGTTGACTATGATGCGATTATCATTAATAGTGCATTGTGGAAGTTTAATCAAACACTACTTCTAGAAGCAGTATATAAACAACTCAAAGCAGAAGGTAAACAAACATTGATTATCTGTATTGGTAGTACCACCGATAGAGTTATGAAAGCCACTGATTGGTTATACAATGCTGAAAAGAAAGCACTACGAGATTATGCAAACAGTCTAGGTATGACAGGAGTATGGGCCGAGAATCCTAGAGTAACTTTAATTAGTTTTGGTAGTTTGAGTAATGTACAACACAAACATCCAGATAGAAAAACAATGCCAATAACAACGGCTGCTGGCTATGTCAAATGGATATTACAGCAGCCAAAAGAATTTCATATAAATGAAATCAGCATAGATCCTTTACAAGTCTAAATCCTCACTATAAGGTTGTTTTTAAACAACTAAATACTATATAAGAGGAATTTAACAAATGGCATACGATGTTACCAAAACAAACACCGAAAGACTAGCAATAGTTAATGACAGAACTGTGGAAACCAGTTCTAGCTCAATTGGTTTAATTGGCAAAAACTATACTAATCACGGCGAAATAATAGCCGAAAATTTAGTACACATGTTGGAGAATTTTGACAGTTTCAAACCTTCAGATCCAACTAAACCGCCATTACCGCCAAAAAATCCAATTATTGGTCAACTTTGGTACGAACGTTTCCCTAAACAATCTAAAGATGATTCTGTTGAAAATTTAAATGTTTATACTGGATCTGCCGATAAATGGCAGCGCATGAATCCTAGTTTAACTGATACTTTGCCAGACGAATCTTCTGACTACACAATATTAGAATCAGATCATGGCCGTTATATAAGAATAGATCGTACTACTTTGACAAAAGTAACATTGCCCAACACAGCTTCAATACCTGTTGGCACTAGTGTTACTATAGTAAGAGTAGGCATGGGTGATGTAGTCATTTCTGCCGCAGATGGTGCAACTGTAGAACCTAAGAATTTAACTAAAATGATTGCTAATAGATTTGGTAGAATTTCAGCGATCAAAGTCATGCAAGCGGGAGGAGTTGCAACATGGGAAATAGATGCATCTGCTAATAAATTATCGTCAGAGACATGGGATATAATAGCAAATCCAACAACGGTTAATGAAGGATCTCTGGTAACATGGACAGTTACAAGCAATGCACTTCCAGGAATATATTATTGGTCAATTGAACAAACTGGAGGCATAAGTGGTGCAGATTTTACAAACCCTTCAATGTCCGGAACATTTACATTAGCTAATGGTACTAGTGTTATTACTAAGACATTATCAACTGATACGTTGATTGAAGGTTTAGAAACAATTACTTTAAATATTGCAAAAAGTCAAGGTGGTGTTCCTGTAAAAACTTCATCTGTATCTGTTGTTGATAAAACCCCAGCTGGTCCTACAGAAGAGCCAACACCAACACCAACACCTACTCCAACACCTACTCCGACACCTACTCCGACACCTACACCACCACCAGATGATGGCAGTGTCAATAATTATACAAGTGCAATTACATTGGCTAACTATTTCTGGATCAATCGTTCTAGTTTAGTTAGATATGGCACTTCTGGCGATACTTACCCAGGTGATAATTATTCTGTAAATAATCCCAATGCTAGATATGTTGGTTCTTTTAGAAACATGTGGACATATTCAAATAATGTATTACCTGGTAGCACATACTTCACTGTTATTTCTTTAGCAACAGGTGCAATTGGAGATGGCGGTGGTATTACCGCAACAAGTGTAGAAGGTGCTGATTTGTATGAGGACTTAGGTACAGCTACACTTGTTGGTGATAATATTAATCCAACTAGTAATGGTAGTCCTTATGGTATTTCTTTTGATGTAAAGATTTATCAAGGATCAATTAATAATATAATATCCAATTCTATAGTGTCAAGACACCAAGGTGGAAATAATGGAGCATGGACATATTCATATATACTTCCACAAAAATGGCACTTTGTTTCTTCGGTAGTGAATTTTGATGAAGCTTTATATCAAGCAACATTAAATCCTGGAGATATTCACTTTACATTAATTGAACGTGGTGGTGACGGGCCTAATGCAATAATACAGCCAGCTGGCATATCGAATAATATGACAGTTGATAACTGGTGGTATAATGGTGGAGGTGTTCAGTGTTCTGTTAATACTAGTTCGTCCCCAGTTACACTTTCATATCCACAAGTATATACTCCACCTCAAGAGCAAGAATGGGGAATAGAACCGGGATATTATACCAACAACTTTGCTGGATGGACTCCTAGAATTGCTGGTATATTGAGAAAACTAGATTAATTTATATTGTGAGATAAATTATCTCACAGACCTAGCTTTTCTTTAAATTCACGTAGTTCACGAATACCAAGCCCCGCATCTAAACCCAGGGCTTTTTCGTCGTTGCCGTATTTTGCAACCATAGCAGTCCATTTGTCTTGGCTAATTAAATTCTTAACTAGCTCGTATTCCCCTGCACTTAGCTTGACTGAGTTAACAGCATAATCTTCAAATGCTGAACATGCTTCTGGGAATAGTGGCTTGGCTAAGTTATACATTGCACCGGCAAACTCTCTAATCTCCCATTGTGCGTGTGGATCCATACGCAAACGAGCCATGTGAAGAAAGTTCTTTAAGTTGGCTTTCCAATACAATTCTGTATATCCGCCTACTGGAAGCACACTTCTAGCCAACTCACGAGCTAGTCCATTATCTTCTTTACCTAGCAAACTAGCATACTCTTTATAAGCATTATGAAAGCTACGTTGAAAGGCATGTTGCACTCCACGCTTTTCTTCAAAGCCCCATTCACTGTCTTCACGACCTTGCTTGTTAGAGGTGCTTTGTTTTTGGATTTGTTCTAGTTCGGGAATGTAAAACTCATCTGTAAGCACACTATAACGAGCACTGTATTCGTTCATGCTGGCAGTACGATGACGTACAAGTTGTCGCATAACAAAGATAGGCAGTTTAATGTGGAATTTGACTTCACACATTTCAAAAGGTGTTGTGTGTTCGTGACGCATTAGATAACGGATTAAGTTTCTATCGTCTTGAACTTGTTTTGTGCCAGCACCATAGCTAACACGAGCGGCTTGTACAATAGCACTATCACTGCCCATATGGTCTACTAGACCTACAAAACCATGATCTAATACTGGAACATAGTTTGTATCTTTTTCAAAATTAATTTCTGTTTTTAGTGTCATTCTCTTCGCCAAATTGGCTAGTTAATATACCACGTACATACTTAATGACGCGAGATTTAATTTTACTACTGTCAATAAAGACTTCAATGTCAAGGATATTATCTCTCAGATGCTCTAAACCCTGAGCTTTAAGAACCTCACTGGCGTCATTCATACCACTGAGTTCCTCACCTGAAAATTCTATAATATCACCATCTACTAATTTTAGTTGAATGTGTGTTATATATTCTATAGGAACCTCTTCCATGACAACGTCTTTAAGGATTTCTTCAAAACTTCTATCCTTTTTTCTAATGGCCATGATTCAGGTTCCTTAATTATTTTTTTTTAGTATATGCTCGCTTAGGCTTTGGAGCCTCAGCAACGGGAGAGGCTGTAGTGATTGTCTGTGGATCTAGAGTATTTGCTTCTTTAAGCAAACGCTCTGCTTCACTTCTAAAAAATGCTGCCTGATTACGCATTTGATTGGCAATGTCTTTATCATCTAGTATGCCAGCTGGCTTACTTTCTGATTGACTGATATCACTGCTAGTGGTACGACTTGAATCGTTTTGATCTAGTTGAGCGTTAAGGTCACTTAAATTAATTTTAATATCACGAGTGGGCATCATGATAATTTCATTAGTAGGGAACTTTTTCAACCAACCACTGATGTGCATTGCTTCTAACATGTTTCTACCGTCAAAGAAAGTATTTCTTTGAGCGTACTTATAAAAGTCAATGTCTTCTTGTCCACTGGGACTTTCAACAGCTTCTACTAAGTTATCATGATAGTTTGTGCCTAGAACTTCAGTTTCAACCACAAGGCAAGAAGTTTCTTCGTTGGGTATTGCTCTAAATACCACAACACATTTCTTGCCTGTGCTTGCGACCTGCCCTACGTGTTTTAAAAATGTAGGCATGACTAATTCCTAGATTAAGCCTGCTCTACTGGAGCAACAGCTTCTTCAGCAACAGCTTCTTCAGCAACAGCTTCAGTTCCTTCAGCGGCAGCTTGTGCAGCCTGTGAAGCGGCAGTAGCTTCGGTTAGGAAAGCGTTCAATTTTTCTGCAACTTCTCCAACTTGGCGGATTTCCAAAATACTGTAAGTGCCACGCTTGACTGCGAGATCCACTGCGGCTAGCAAAGTCATTAGATCATTGATGTTAACGTTGTTCATGTAAAAACTCCTTATGTTATGTTATATACACAGATTATTTATAGTGTGTATTCTTATATTATACATTAAATTTGCAAAAAGTCAACTACAAAATAAATAAAACAATGCAGGCCAATCACAAAAAACTAATTGAAAGTCTAACTCCTATTATGTGGGAGCCAGGACATATGGGATCATTCTTCGGTAAATTTTTACTTGACGATAAAAAAACAATTGACAACATTGACATTTATCAAACTACTAATTTAGAATGGAACTGGGACGATATCATTGATAACTACATGATAAGTCGAAGACCAAATAACCAAATACTACATCCATTTTCTTCAAGCAGTGAAATTTTAAGCAAACATTATACCACACCAGCCGAGTTAGATTCAGCAATAATTTTTGCCAATATCTATCATAGATATAAATTTATAAAGAAACCCATTTCTTTGAACAACTATATATCTAAAATAGATAATCCGGAAAAATATTTATTAGATATTGTTAACAAAGAATTTACACTCGATCACATAATAGCTGATAAAAACTTCACAGTCAACGACATAAATTTTCCTTATATCAAAAGCCATACAATACTCAACTATAATGCAATAGAACAATTATCTTGGAAAAAGAAAATTTATTGTAGTTTTCCTCCGGAGAAATTTTGGATACCAACCTTGTTGGTTCTGTATAAACACTATGTGTTTTATAAAAATCAATGGGACGGTTCAAATAACATAGTCTATAGATTAATTGGTATGGTAGAAGATCCTTATTTTTTAAACGAAGTCTACCAAGAATTATTGCAAATAGAAAAATTTAATTCTTATATTAAAGTGGATATGTACGATTTGATCTTCAATCAAAACTTATCTCAACTACATGGCATAGATGACATTGATATTAATAAATTATCTCAAACTAGGAAAAATTTATTAGACCGTGCAAAGGATAACACTACTTTCATTTGTAATAAGTTTGGATTAGACCCAAGCATGGATATTACTCTTGATCAAGGATCAGAAAAATTAAGAACTCCAGAAGTCATTGAAATGTACAAGGAGTTTATAAAAAATCGAAAAGAAATCCGATTTTTTAAACAGTTTCTGAATTGAATGTATAGTGAGCAGTTACACCAAACGGTGCTTCAATTTGATCATTGCCATGTATAACAAATAACGTGTCGCAGTAGTTTTCATCACCCCAACTGTCATATGGATATCCATCTGTAAACATGATAAATTGTTTAGGAGTGATGTCATTGTCTTTCATGTAAGTCCAACAAGCATCAAAATCGGTTCCGCCACCACCCATTGTTTCGTATGAGCTAATGTCATCTCCATAGTCATCACTAAATGTCACTGGATTATACACTTCTGTGTCAAAACAAAATACATGGATTTTGTAAGTAGTATACAAGTCCATCATACCTTTGACTTCTGACAAAAAGTCTTGTGCCATCTCATTACTAATACTACCCGACATGTCAATGGCAACTACCACATCTAATTCTTCTGCTGGCAACATACCTGGCAATACGGCACCGGTATGCCAAGCCTTACGACTTGGTCGCATAAAACTATAGTTATTCTTTAAACTAGATTCCAATTGGATACGCAACAGGTCTTGCCAACGCATCTTAGGAGCAGTAAATTGATTAATAAGACGTTTGATACCTGCGGGAACGTTGCCTGCACCTGCGGCTTGAGCACTTTGCAGAATGGCTTCTTTCATCTCGTCGCGCATCTTCTTGGCAGTTTCTTCGTCTATTTTGACACCACTGGCTCTACTCTTGCCATCACTGCCTTTACCATCTTCTACTTCTTCTCCACTACCATCCATGTGCATGTCCAATGTCATTTGGATTTTAACAGCGTTCTTAAACAAGTCGTCATAGACTTCTTCTGTGGTCATGTCGCGGAATTTAGGATCCCAAAGGATTGGCACCTTGGTAATCTTCTTGCCTACATTGTTTTGTATAAGCATGTCGTTGATGAGATAGTCACCGGCCATATTCCACAACTGGGGGTCTCTGTCTCCACGACGTCCCATATGGTCATAGACAATGTGTCCAACTTCGTGTCCAAATAGGAACACTAGTTCTTCATCGTCTAAACTTTCAATAAACTTTTCATTATAGTAAAAGTGGCGACCGTCTGTAGCGGCAGTGCTCAACCAGTCACTATTTTCTTGTAGCTTCATGCGAGTTGCCAAGTTACCCCAAAAAGGATGTTTAAGCAACATCTTAACACGGGCTTTAGTAAGTCTATCTTTAACTGTGAATTTCATATTGTGCTCCTGTATAGATGTATTATACACGTAAACTTATTTAATGTCAATTAACGCCAAACTTTAATGTAAAGGCAAATAAGTCTGAGTCTTCTCTAAACCAAATCGTTCTTGTTGACATTGGTGTATAATAGTGTAAAGGCTTAATACCTTTTTCCTTACACCAACTAACTACTTGATGACGTGTAACACCTTTCGGTATCTCTGTACTAGGCCAAGTTGTTCTAGCATTGTCAAAATAGTCTATGATAGCAGTTCTTGTAATTCTTTCATTGCCAAACACACTTCTAGCATAATCCATACCACCATAAACTAAGTCAACAGTATTAGGAGGAAAGGGGATAAAATCCCCTTTCACATCTACGTTATACTTTACGCCAGTTAACGTAGACATTGCCTTAGTTAGAGACATCCACTACCAAGTGAGCGTAACGTTTGAAGAACTCTGGGAAGTTCTTAAGCTTCTTGTGATCAAAGGGTAAGTTGTAATTCTTAAGTGCAGTATGAGCACCCATAATAACCATCTCTGCCTCAAAATTATCCATCATAAACTGGATAAAGTTTTCGCAGTTAGAGTGCCATGTATCCAACTTGCCACTCTTCTTAGCATTGTCATAGCTGTCTTTTAACTCGTAGCACATACCTGTGGTCAAAGAATACATGGCACTAATTTCTTTAGTTTTCAATTCTTTAACTTTGCCACTCAATACATCTGTTGGAGTAGGCAAGTCTGCGGCAATCTTACGATGAGCCATAAACTTAATTGCAAGACCTTCACCAACGCAACCTGACACCATATCGGTTTGCTCGTTGTCTGTCATCTCATCGTCAATAAGGTCACTTACAAAACTCCAAGAGCGAGGAGTAGCAAAACTGCGGTCATGTACAGTGGGATCAAAGTTGTACAAGTCTGCCTTTTGGTAGTTCAAGTAACCTACTACATCTGGATGGATACGGTTTTGTAATGCCCAAACGTTCCAGTCTGCAAAGTCTACACGAAGTTCAAAGTGAACAAAGCGGTTAGCCAATGGAGTAGGCATACGATAAGTAACACCTTTGTCTGTCATACGGTTACCAGCCGCCATAATAACAACGTTGTCTGGCAGTTCGTATGTACCAACCTTGCGGTTAAGAATAAGTTGGTAAGCCGCGGCCTGTACAGCAGGAGCCGCACCAGCCAGTTCATCTAGAAACAGCACTACTACAGGATGCTTGGATGCAAACTCTTTAGTAGGCAGTTCGCTGGGAGGTGCCCAAGACATTGTATTTTGTTGTGCATTGTAATAAGGGATACCTTTAATGTCTGTAGGTTCCCACAAGTTCAAACGAACGTCAATAAGAGCACCGTTCATTTCTTCTGCCAACTGAGCGGCAAGGTCGGATTTACCAACGCCTGGAGGTCCCCACATAAACACGGGACGTTTAACCTTCATAGCACGGCGGATAAGACGCTTTGCTTCTGTGATCTTTACTGTACGGGGTTCACCAATACCGCTTTTACTTACTTTTGCCATTTAGCATACTCCTATAAATGTTTTGCTATGAATGTATTATAACGTCTAATGCTAATTGTGTCAATTAACGATTCTTAGACATGGTATGGATCAAACCTGTCTTTGTATAAGTGATGATGCCGCCAGTAGAACTACGAACTTGGTCGCCGGGTTTAGGGGCTGGTGTAGGATATGTCATTGTTCTTTTACTTTAATATTTTGTTTAGTTTAAATTCTTTATCAACATAGAACTGGATTAGTTCTCGTTGTATTTGGGTGATCAAATCACCATGAGCGTCGTTAACCACAAAACGCACAGGGCAATTACCCCATCGACGAGTTGCGTTAAAGTCAGCAAACCACTTGCGATGATCTTTGTTGTCAGCATCAAACACTACATAGGTACGTCCATGTAACTGTAATCTACTCATTATGATTTCCTAAAAAGAAAAAGATAGGGCACACTTCTGTGCCCTTGTTGATTACTCGCCTGCGACTGCGGCGATGTTTTCTGCTGTAACTTCTGTGTCAGCAGGGATAGTAAACAATGCATTAGCTTTGACATAAGACAAAGCGGCTTCTTTTGTCATTGCCTCTGGCAACTCAAACAACTCGACATTGGTGTGTCCACCTTTGACCAAGTTTTTAATACGACCTGCAAAGTCGTTGGCAAAGCGAACCTTAGTCTTGCCATTAAGTGTAGAAACGCCAACAACTGTAAAAAGTTTAGATGTAGCCATGATATAAATTTCCTCTATGTGTGTGTAAAAAAAACATGTGTATGTTGAACCATTCAACATATCACTATTATATGCTCAATCACCTTTTGTGTCAATTACTTTTGCCAACTTTTTACGATTGTAAACTTTTTGGCTGGTAACGACCTGCGGGCGATAAGCACCGTTATGAAACAAGAAGTCAGCACGACGTTTCTGTTTAGGAACTTTAGCAGTGATAATTTCTCGCTTCATAATTCTCTCCATTAAAGTGTTATTGTAACACCAAAATTATTTTGTGTCAAATTTTGATAAAATCTCTAGGATTGCATAGTCAGCGTCATCGGTATGAGTAACGTCGTCGGTCAATTCCAAAGAGCTCATTTCCAATCTGGATATTTCAGCTCGGATCAACTTCATAGCATAAGCTAGATTTTCTTGATCTGCCCATTCGAACCATTCTTGCATAGTAGCCTTATCGGCTCGCATGAAGAACTCTAAATTTTCTTTATCAAATGCGTTCATGATATTAAGAGTTAATTGTTTCAAAAGGGCTAAGTTCTTCTTGTTCGATTTCCTCGAAGATCCAAGTAATAGGGATTTCAAGTTCTCGAGCAATGGTTACAGGCAAGTAACCATCTTCCAGCATACCTTGAATTTCAATTGAAAGATTTGACATAGCACTCATTTTAATTCCTTAATAATCGTATTCGTAAAACTTAACTGTGGGATCTAACTTGCGAAGTTGTTTTGCGGCGGCATCTAATTCTTTCCAGCGACGATTAACTTCTGCACGTGGTAGTTCGCCATCACAGGTCAAGTTTTCTGGACTCAATGCTGAGTCAATCATATCCGCAACACGCTGACGACCAGCGGCAGTTTTGATTTCGTATTGTTCGCCATTAAAGATAGCGTTCCAACGATTCTTCTGATCAATAAATGTTTGAAGTGCTTTCATGTTAACTCCTTAGTTTAAGACTATTTTACTACCAGTTTGGTGATCTGACAATTCAAATCGCATCGCAGGATGCGATTGTTGCAATTCTGCAACTTTTTCTATAGCACGATCCAAACTGTACTCTTTACCCCAATAGTAGCCGGTATAGAGCTTGTCCTCATAGAACATTTTACATTCCCATTTACAGAATTTGCACATACCAACTCCTTGTTGCGATATATGTATTATACAACCAAAACCAATTTATGTCAATTACATTGACCAATAAGATTCTGAACTAGGACTGCAATAGTAAGGCGTATTCGTGCTTTCTTTAAATTTCTTACCAGTCATCAAATTCGTGCGTTCTACAGTTTTTTCAATTTTGTCTGCAAAGAACGACTGTGAAGCAACATCGTATTCGGCAACATTATAACCCATTTTAGACATGCGAGACAAATGAGCTTTAGCGGCTGCCAAACTTTTCCAAGTTCTACGAGCTTTACTGCCTACGATTTGTGTCGTTTCTTTGTTGTAAACTACGAACATAATTTGCTCCTGTTTTGTTAAACTATGTGTATATTATACTGCCAAAACCAATTTGTGTCAATTATTGGGAATTAAATAACCCTACCAAGCACAAGGCTATAGCAGTTCCATTGATAATCATTTGTTGTTTATTTGCAACACGATAGGCCCATGCAAAGAAGCAAATAGCACCAACAAGGGCCACAGCATTACGTAAATCATCGTAGCCCCTAAAAAAGTTTGATATCACATACATTGCAAGGATGAATGCTGTACCAACCCATTGTATAATTTCGTTTACTTTTTCTTTGTTCATATCATAATTATACATTCAAATTTAATTTGTGTCAATAGAAGAAAATGGGCAATTATGCCCATTTTCTTCGGTATGCCTGCATGGCCTTTTCACGGGCCAATGCCAACCTTATCGCTACATAATCACTGACTTCGTCATCGTCTAAATCAACTGTGACAAGTCTTGGTCTGCTGTAGCCACGATGAAGATCCGTGTCGTCGGAACCACCTTCACAGTCTTCATCGTCTAGTTCAAAATTACTTGGCTGGTACTGTAGCGGCAGGCTTACTAGCAGCCTTTTCGTCTGCTTTGGCAGCAGGTGCTGGAGCCGCACTTTTTGTGTCAGCTGGTTTAGCATCCTTTGCTTCTGCGGCTTTTTCAGCTTTAGTCTTTGGCTTGGCAACCTTAGGCATTTCCTTTGGTGTAGCAGGAGCGGCTGTTGTTGCTTCTGGCTTCTTAACTGCTTCAACCTTAGCTGGTTCGGCGGCAAGAGCTGATGTTGCGGCAACTGCAACAATTAGTGTGGCGATAAGATTTTTCATTTTAAGTTTCCTTTTAGTTAATGAACTGTAGTAACATTTTTGTCCCTACATATATATAACGCGGTAGCTCTGTATTTTGTTGACAATTACTTTATTCTAACCAAATATTGTCTACCAATTTTAGTTGGTCTATCATTTCTCTAGCAGTTATGTGGGTTAGCAGGGCTCTACGTTTTAAATCTGTATTATTTGGCATAGTGCTATGTAAAACTCTTGGATTATACATTAGGACATCTCCAGGATTCATTTCTGGTTGTACTACATTGGCTAAAAATTCCTCAGTATAAACTCCGCGATAACTATCTTTTACATTCCAATTTTTTAAATGACTTCCTGGATAAATGCCAGTACCGCCGTTTTCTTTATTAAACTTACACAAAGGTACAATACATTGAATTCCTAGTAGTTCGAAACTTTCGTGCCAAGCGTCAAATCTATATGGAGTATCTATGTGCGGCTTTACAAACTGATTACCTGATTCATTGGTAATAACATCACAGACATAAACAACACGATCATTAAACCAATCTTCAGTGACTTCTAATAGCTTACTGTTGATAGATTTAACACATTCCCATTCGGTTAATTGTTGACTCCACCATATAGCAAATTTACCGGCTTCATGTAGATTTTTTCTTGGAAAGTATTTGGCAGTAAAATCATGACCTCGTTGTGGTTCTAGGTATTGCTGTAAATCGTTGAGACCGTTAATGTCTTCTTGATCTATTAGATTACGAACAACACAATAGCCTTGTTCATTTATTGTATTTAAAATTTGTTGGCCCATAAATTTATATCACCCGAATATAATGAAAATTCAAAAGCATCCATTTCACTAAACAATACTAATTGTCGTTTGCTTAGATAGTAAGGCCAATCCATGCGTTCGTCTAATAGTAATAGAGTTTTATTTAATACTCTATATTCTTTTTTGAATTTTATTGGATATATTTTCCAAAGACTTTTCGATAGTTCAAATCCTGTGCCAGTGAATCTAGTACCTTTGGCATTTTTAAAAATTTGAAAAAACTCTAAGTCTCTTCCCACTGACTTTTGTAATTGTTCAAAGATTGATTCACTTATCTGCTTTTTTGATAAGTTCTGATTCATTAATTGTAGAACCTTCTTTTAACTCTATTACTGTAAAATCAGAACACTTAAATAACTTGTTCATTTTTTCCATTAAGTTAAATGCATGACCTGGATTACTAAAACTAACTTTTTTATATTTAGGTCCAGGATAATCTTGCAAACTGTTCAAAAATGTACGTAGATTAAAAGGACGACCTTTATAAAAGACCGCATAGATCGCGTCAGCTTCTAATACCTCTTCGCTTTTGTAAGTACTTGGATCTACGTGTGTTAATAATATAGTTGGTTTAGGTCTCGACATTTAATCTGTTCTCCGATATATTATTTATCAAAAAACACAGATTAACTACTACTTAAATGTCGTCTTGTTCTAAAATTACATCTTTTTGTTGACTCAAAACAACTTTTAAATCCATTTTAGTTTTAAACGGCCCCACATATATATTAGTTTTAACAGTGGTTAATCTGGGGCACAAACTGGCACACCAGCCATTTTTAAACTTTAAACCGTACCAACCTGCAACATGAAAACTCTTACTGCTTGATTTTTTAGTAAAAGTTGGAAAACCATCAATTTCTTTTACATTAAATACTTCTTCTTGATCTGTTGGATATCCCATGACTTCAAGATGGCCACCATGAGTTAAATCACGAATGACAAATTCAATGCCCATGTCTTTAAGTTCATTTTCATTTTGCGCTATAAAATCTTTGCGCTTTAGATTAATAGTATAATTGTTGTCTTTGAAGTTCATCATACCAACACGTTTGGCATCTTCTTCTAAGATCCAAAATTTATCTTTAATTACACTTTTTGCTAAAATCATTTATATGTTGCTCCGAGGTATTCGCCATGATCTGTCATTTTATCTGCGATAGCGACAAGATTCCATTTGCTACAAAATTTAACAAAGTGTAGTCCCACTGACTGCACTCTATCTTTATTAACGGCTTCGTTAATTGTTGTATCTAACGCTAGTTTAATATCTTCTGGCTGTTCTGTCAAGTCTATTAGCATTTTATTATGCAAATATCTATCACGAACTCTGTGTTCGACTTCGTTGTGGTCTACCCAACGCTGAAGCATCATCATATTCCAATTTAGTCCCTTGGTTTCTCTGTCAGCAAATGCTTCTCTCAAACCAACTTTATTCTTTGTGCCTTTTTCGCGCACACCTGGAAAAGCACTAAAGACATTGTCACTGCTGTCGCCACGCATACATTTTTCAAAAAGCAACCACTGTGGATCAGGCGGAGGCAAATCTTCTTTAGTTTTTTTATCTTTTACTCTGCGACCTTTTTCATCAAATATGCCTTCAATGGTGGTAAGTTGTTTATTAATGCCATTGAATTGACGAACGTTTGGTGCAAGCAACTGAAAAAAGTCACTGTCACTGCTGACAATGACATGTTGATCTTCTGGATGATTTTGAATCCAACGAGCAATGAAATCGTCGGCTTCACATCTTGGATGTTGTAATATTGTACAGTTAGATTTTGACGAAAGATAATCTTTAAGCTCGTCAAAGGCCTGCCAAAAAAGTTTTTCTTCCTCAGCTTCCTTAGGATCCAATGCCATGCGAGCCGCAGTACGATTGGCTTTGTAACTAGTGTCCACATCTTTGCGCCAGCTACGACCTTCGAGGCAGATGACAACATGACTGCCTTTAAAGTCACGCCATACCTTATTAATGCTGTTAAACATAATATGGTAAGACATGCCTACTTTGGTTTCTGCATCTTCTCCTCTAACAACGTGACGAGCACGGAAGAACATGTTAGCGGCATCTACTAGGATGTATTGTTTAGCCATTTAAATAATCTTGTATAAGTTGGTCATCAATTTTATCTTTAAAATGCATGTTGAATTCTTGGCATAAGCCCATGAATTCAGCATACTCTTTAACTGTCATTAGCATTTCATTTTTAATGTCTTCATTGTCAGTTCTTGATAGAACTAACAATATATGGGTATCACCTACCCATTTAACTTCAAAATTCCAATTTAATTTTGTTGACATACGTTATTATACACGATTATCAATTAAAGTCAAGACTTCTTTCGACGTTTTGGTAACTTGTCAGCATCGGCAACAAATTTGGCTTCTTCTTCCATTTGTCCGCCAATATTCTTACACAAATCAGTAAACCATTTATCAACTACTTCTTCATCTGTAGCACCGGTGTAATTATGCTTACGTAGAAACTCAATAAATGGTTTATTCCATTCTAATTCCATAAAGCCTTGATTTGGATTTTCTCCATCAAAATTAGTGTTAACTACATTGACCCAAGGCTCGCTACCTTCTTTGCCTGTGGCTTCTGGCTTTTTGCCAAATAAATTTTTTAGTTTGTTTAGCATAGTTTAAAATAAATCAATTTTTTCCCATGGCAAATAGTCTTTACCAAAGTGTCCATAGTTAGTAGTACTACTATAAATAGGTCGGAATAGTTCGAACCTTTCGATAATACCTTTTGGTGTCAAGTCTACTAAATCTTCAATAGTCTTTGTTAACTTTCTACTATCACCATTGCTTTCAATGTAAAAGCTCATTGGTTGTGCCAATCCAATAGCATAGCTGATTTGTACATTAGCCCAATCGGCATGTCCGCTAGCTACGATATTTTTAGCAATCCAACGTGTCAAATAGGCAGCACTACGATCTACCTTTGTGGGATCTTTCCCTGAGAAAGCACCACCACCATGAGGGCTATAACCGCCGTAGGTATCAACGATAATTTTTCTTCCAGTAAGACCAGTATCACCGTCAGGGCCGCCGATAACAAAGCGGCCAGTAGGATTAATAAAAAACTCAGTGCCATTGTCTACAAACTTTCTTGGTAAAATATTTCTAATAAATGCTTCTATAACATTACGTACAGTTTCAATATTAACATCTTCACCGTGTTGAGTACTGCAAACTACTTTGGAAATACGTTTAGGTGTACTGTCATCGTTATATTCAAATGTAACTTGACTCTTGGCATCTGGACCTAAGAATTTTAAGTCACCATTTTTACGTGATGTAGCCAATCCTTCAACAATTCGATGACTCCAATAAATTGCATTTGGCATATAATTATCAGTTTCTCGACAAGCATAACCAAACATTAAGCCTTGATCACCTGCGCCGAAGTTATCTGTACCTAGTGCAATGTCTGCACTTTGACCGTGCAACAAGTTTGTAATTTCTACACTACGCCAATCAAAACCAGCTTGTTCATAACCAATTTTTCTAATAACATTACGGATAGCACCTTCTACTTCTAATTTATTTAGAATTCCTTTGTATTCTCCAGCAACAATTACTCTATTAGTTGTGACTAATGTTTCACAGGCACATCGAAGACTTGAATCTTCTTTGGCCATGACTAGATCTAATACTGCATCACTGATAGCATCTGCTACTTTATCTGGATGTCCTTCTGACACGCTTTCACTTGTAAATAAATAACTCATTTTTTTCCTTCTAATTCTTTTACTACTTTGGTAATAGTATTGGCAACATTCATTGCTCCTTGCTTGTTCAAAAGCAAAGTGTGCTGACTTTCATGATAACCATTAACTAATACATCCCAAGCGACTTTAAAACGATTAAAGCCTTGTTTCCAAATAGGTGAAGTTGTATTAACATAGAATATCATTTCAACATCTTTTACATCCTCATCTCCATTTATCTCTATCCACATATGAACATCGTGATTGTTGTCATGACATTCGCAGGAAATTGTATATGCCTTACTATCGCCAAAGTCTCCATTGGACATAATACTTCGAGCAGGTGTTTGTGCTTTCATTATTTTCCCCAACCATTACTCCAAATATCAACATGTAGTCGCGGGCTATACCTATAGCCTCGTTCTAATGCAATATCTGCAATATGTTTACTGTTGGCAAAGTAAGCGGCATCTGTGCCGCCCACTGGCATAACAAACACTGGACCTTTAAAGCCTGCTTCCCTATACTCTGCTGTGGCTGCATCTACTTCTTTGAAGTCTTCTAACTTATCTACAACAAACTTCAAATAAGTAAAACCACGTGTTTGATATTCTACAACTACTTCTGGACAAATTGCATCCTTCCATGACTCGCCACTGGCACTTAGCTTTGGGCTCACACTAAATGTAATTTGATCTTTACGTAGATGATAGTCATTGGTTAAGAATCGTTTAAAGTCTTCGTGTAAATGTTGAGTACCATTAGTTTCAAATGTAAGATTTTCTAAATCACGCATTTTGTTTTCACTGAGCAAGTCTGGATATAGTTGTTGCCAACCCAGCAAAGGTTCACCACCTGTGATAACAAGATGTACGTCATTGCCATTGTCTTGCTTCCACGCATGATTAGGTGTTAGTTTTAACATCTCATCAATAGCCTCATCAATGCTGTAGTAAGGACTTAGATGTTTAAATGCAGGATGCCAACTTGCATAACTGTCACAGCCTGTTTGTGCCAGTGGCAAATCCATAAAGGATTTATACAAGTGAACTTTTGCACCTATATCATCTGGTTCAGTGGTCTTTATTCCTGTAGGCAAACCAAAGCCTGCACATTTGAAATTACATCCGAATGTGCGGAAGAACACACTAGGCACACCAATAAAACGACCTTCACCTTGTGCGCTATAAAAAATTTCACTTACTTTAATTTTGTCCATGTCTTATTCCTGCATTAGAGTCTTTTAATCTATTACCATATTTTAACTTCAAAAGGCACTCCATGTCAAGTGTTATATTACCTTCTATGGCATACCACTCTTGTTCTTCCGGAGAACTCCAAGTGTCATATATATTTCGAATAGTGCAATCCGAAAAGTTATCAGCTAGCCAATATTCAAGTTGTTTACGTTCCCAAAAATTGAGAAATATCAACTGCTGATTTTTTACCCCGGGCATTTTATTTTACTTTTTTAGCACGTTTCGGTTTAGTTTCTATTGTAGCAGGAATATTGCTTTCTGCTTTTAGTAGTGCTCGACGAACATCATTGAGCAATGCTTCGTCGTCCCATTCCAATGTAGTCTTACCATCGGGGTATGTAGTAACAGTTAAGTGACTACCTTTAACCACTGTGGGTTCTGCAAATACTATTTTTGCACTACCAATAGTTCCGGGCATTTCTAATGTAATGCTGTCTTCTTTAGGTTTCTTCTTTGTCGCCATTGTCTTTTCCTTTAAGTTCATTCATAAACCAAGAGTGCGCCGCATCTTGTATATACGGATATTTAGATACTAATTCCCGATCTTCGCTCATATCCATGATCAACCTTTTCATAAGTTTAATAACAGATATCCAGTCTTCTGCTGTAATCGTTCCTGCCTTAGTAACGATATCACCATCCAATTTAAATGTAATAACAGGATTAGGATTACCAATTTGAATAGCACTAGTCTGTGCCGTTGTTATGCCTTGACTCATCCAACTACTACCATTCATACCATTAGAAGTTAGAACCTGTGCGGCACCCACGTTTGGCGGTATAGCTCCGTATCCTGGCGCAGAATTAGAGGTAGTCATTACGTTCTTCTACTCGCCAAACTTTAATACTTTGAACTCCACTATTATTAAGTTCAGAAGATTTTGGATCGATGTATGAGATTTTAACATCTACATTAAGATTTTGTAATTTTTCCATTATTACATTTACACTGGCCACAGAAGAATGTAATTCTTTGACTAGTTTTTCTATTTTAGGATCTTTCATCGTGGTGCAAATTCCTGTTGTAGTTTAATATTATCAAAGAATTCTTTCTTTGCGCCAGGATCAGTTTTAAATGAGCCAGCCAATACTGTTGTCTGCGTTAAACTGCTATGTGCCATGATGCCACGATTTTCACAACAACCATGTACTGCTTGAATATACACTGCTACGTTTTCCGAATCAGTAGCTTTACTAATCTCTCGGGCAATGTCGTTACAAAGTTCCTCCTGGAGAGTACCTCGTCTTGCACACCACTGTGCGATTCGGGTATACTTAGATAAACCAATAAGTTTATTGGCAGCAATAATACCAATATAAGCCACGCCAGCAACGGGTTGGTGATGATGACTGCACATAGAGCGCAGTTCACTACGTACAACAAGCATACCTTCATAACGGTCCGCCGAATCATTTGGGAACGCTGTTGCGTCTGGTGCTTGTTCATATCTACCTGCCATTATTTCATTAAAGTACATTTTAGCAAGTCGTCTTGCAGTACCTTTGCTATTTGGATCATTCTCTCTGTCAATCAGCAACCGATCCAGTACTAGTTCAAATGCCTCTGCGGCTTCGTCGATGAGTTGCTCTTTATTTTCTTCAGTAACGTATTCACTGATATTATCGCCTGCCCAAAAACGTTTGTTCTCACGTTTCATTTTAAATCGAAGATGATCTCCCAAGTATGCTTCTTTATAGCCTTTGTCGTCATCACCTTGCTGTTCAGCGCCAGCCATTATGTTTTTAATTTCTGTAGAGTCTGCAATCTCGTCTTTTTCAAATGTAAAGGCTGTTCCATGAACAGTTTCGTCTTTTTTAAATGTTGATATCATTATAATTTTTCCTATGTTAAGGCAGAGGGTGTTGCCATATTGTATTATTATACAGTATTATTTAGGTTTAGTCAACGATTTCGACTGCCTAATTTCACTGTTTACTTCAAACTGATGTTTCAATAAAGATAAACATTCGTTGTGTTCACTGTGTGTTAACGCACTGACATCTTTGGGGAAACAATATCCGCCATAGCCAAACATACCATCTGGTCCAGGAACATCCCAATGTGTATTACCCAATCTCTTATCTAATTTATTAATAGCAGATAAGTTATTCCAATTAATGCCCTGCATAGTACACCAAGCCGCAAATTGATTGTTGAATACAACTTTGGTTGCTAAAAAACTATTGGCATAATATTTCATAGCACTGGCAGTGCCAATATCTGCGACTATGAATTTAGTGGCCATGGTATTTGTTTTATCTGCTTGTACTACAACATCTTTGTAATATTCACAGTCACTGAGATCTCCTCCCATGACAATCATATCAGGAGACATATAATCCTTGTTGGCGTTGGCCGCGGTTAAAAACTCAGGTACATGTATCAATCTAAAATTATAATGTTTTTTGGCAGCAATGTAGTAGCTGGGAAGTGCAGTACATTTAGAAATAACTAGCCCTTTATAATCAATTAAACTGTCTAATACAGAGTCTAATATGCCAGTGTCCATTTCCCCAGAGTCTGACATTGGAGTGGGTACTGCAACATATATCCAGTCTGTGTTATTTTTGATTTCTTCAATGTCGGCACTTTCAAATAACTTTGGATCGTTGATTAACAAATCTTCTTGATTGTGTGCATTGGCAATAGCTCTGCCAACAAATCCATGTCCTATAATACCAATTTTCATTTTAATTCCTTAAACAGTTTTTTCAGGTTCCGCGGTAACTAATGTCTTGATTAATTCCAAATGATTATATGCTTCGTCTAGTGCCGGATATTTACTACGCAAGTTCTGCATTTTTTCTTCTTCGGCCATTTTTATATTTGCCCACGCAATAATTTTTTGCAAATCTGCACTATGCTGTACTTGTACATTATTATCAATACGTATCCATCCACCACCGTTACTGACTTCGAAATTTTTAGTAGCACCGTTCCATTGAACAGCTCCTGTTATACTTGGCAGCTGAAAACTATTATCTATTTGATACCAACTAGGTACAGGACCATAACTTTGTATTTTGATCATTTAATATTCCTTAACATATCACTGGCGCTAAAGAAGTTCTTGGTAAGATCTTCTGTCTGTTTTTTAAGTTGTGGTAATCGAGTACTATAGTAATCCATGTGTGTCATAATAGCACGACACAGATCAGGTCGATATACTTCATACATTTGATAACTTTCAGTCCACTTGCTGGGATACTTAAACAAGTCGTAATACATTTCACTGTAACTAAGTCTATCTGGAACCATAGGAACAGCATCTACCACTGCACCCTCATAACAACTAATGCCCAGTGTTTCTTGTAAATTAGCACTGAACACTAGTTTGGCACGACTCAACAATGAGTGATATTCATCTTTAGTTAGATTTTGATCTTGGCAAACAACAAATTTATATTGCTTTAAATGTTTAGCCAAGTCTCTAAAAATCTCTACTTGTTTTTCTGGAGCAATACGATGTGGGAATAAAATAAGATTTTCTTTTGGCATGCCTTTGTATGGGGCAAGTGTATCCTCCATATATTCCATGGGCCAACCTGTGCGTACAATATTGGGATACTCGCCTGTGAGTATGTCGTCAAGTTCCTCTTCGTACCAAGGATTTTCTGTGGGATAATCGTTTAATAGATTATTATAAAACATCTTAATGTGAAAGTCAGTGGCAAAGTAATTATGATCAAATGCAGAGAAGAAACTTTTTTCTGCACTTCGTACCCACGGTTTGTTGCCAACTAAACGTCCTAAAAAGTCTTGAGGATCATAACTACCAGCATGCCATAAGCCATGTGTGACAATTGGAATACCCAGTAGTTCGCTCATGTATTTTAGGTTAATGATACCTGGATGCCAAGCATCAGTAAAGATAAAATGATCGCCAGCCTTGATGGATCCTGAACAAAAAAGTCTTCCAAGCTGTGCAACTTGGTCTGCCTTATAGATATTAGTGCCCCCAAAATTAAGAAATGCACCAGGAGTAGTGGCGCTAGGAATATCGCTAGGACCCGATATAACGATGACTTCATGACCTGCCTCTTTAAGTAATTGTGGAACATGTTCTTTCCACTGTCCAGTATAGCGAGTGCTAACTGCTTCTAAATCAACTAGAAAAATTTTAGACATTCTCGTCTCCAACATAATCCTTCCAGTCCGTATATACTTTCCTATCCATCAGATCGTGTAAACTATGACACCATACTCCTGGATTACTATGACCCCAAGTAGTGTCATCAATCTTTAATGTAGCATTGTAATTATAAAGTTTAATATGTGGAAGTTTAACACTGATCATTGGAATAAAGTTATTATATTCACACCAGCCTTCTTCATTGAATGTATCAGCATACTCTACACCAAAGTCAAGTGTAACCCAATACCCTGCGTCTAACAATTCGATGATCACATAATCCCAGGCTTTCCAGTCGTCATAGTCTGCAGGTGTAAAACTTTGACTAGTGCCTAGATAGACGTGACGAATGTTATGTTCATTAAGTAGACTAACAATTTTATCCACAGGTTGAACACCTACTACAAACAATGTGCGTTCTCCGTACATAGCAGTACGTTCCACTTCTGTGCCAATAAAATAAGTTGTTGCCTTTCGGCCCATTGTATCAATTGCCATCTTTGTTCCAATATATGTAGCCTCTGCTATAACCTGCAGGGCGGTTTAATCCATCAGCAAACGCTTGTTGCCATTCTGTGTCTCTATTATACGCTTTTGTCCAGAAGCTGTCAACAACGATGTCGCCTTGTTCAATCCAATAGGCTGCATCAGCCATGCAATGATAAAAACCATCAGTTCTTGGACTGGGAAAAATCATAGTACAGGCTTTCCAAAGTAGATTAGAAAAGTCTGTGGTAACTTTCTTTTGACTACCAAACACTACCAATGCTTCATTATTTAGAATGGGTTTCTCAAAAACATCCGTCTTACTGCTCAAGTCAATGACTACATCAAATGTACCTTCATATTCCTGATGTAGTATTTCTCCCCAAAGTTCTTTGTTACTATTACCTACTACTGTAATTTCAAAATCTAAATGATGAATAAGAATAGTATTAAATGCCACCCAAGCAAGGAATCCACTGCCTAGTATCAATAATCTTTTGCTTGATCCCGAACGTTCGGCAATTTCTCTAATAGGTTGTTT
>Ga0209088_10000125_pt1 | contig 56568 bp, 77 predicted proteins | sample S_140625_EF_Meta_FD_187324 | JGI IMG/M metagenome (GOLD analysis project Ga0209088, IMG submission 187324) | Freshwater microbial communities from Lake Simoncouche, Canada to study carbon cycling - S_140625_EF_MetaG (SPAdes) (version 2) | ecosystem: Environmental > Aquatic > Freshwater > Lake ... | reverse complement strand
CTACGCCTTGCAGTCTTGAGATCGTAACCCGAACGAAGTTCTGCTCCACAACGCTCGAACGCCTCTTCTACCAGTTCCGTAAGGTCAAGGTTAAATACTGCTGTGCCTGAGGTTGCCATTGCTTAACCCATCTTTTTCAGAGTTTGTGCAAGCCTAGCACGTTGCCCCAGCTTACCGGGAGCCTTGGCAGCTTTTGCCAACTTCTTTGCCGGGATGGGCTTGCCTTCTTTAGCACCAAGAGCGGAGCGCAAGGCTCCGGGTTTCTTGATTGCGTCGGCGATCCAGTTCTTAGCCATTATCTGAACCCTGCTGTTTTCTTAGCGATACCCTTCGGTTGCGCTACGAACTGTTTACCAGCCGCCTTACCTGCACGTTTGGCTTTGGTTGTTGCTGCGTACTCAGCAGGGGACAGAGACTTGATTGCTGCTTCTGGCAAGTAGCGTTCGCCTGTTTTAGACGAAGGCTTCCCCGATTTGGTTGTCCATTTCTGGTCAGTCCAATTCTTCAGGGATGCTTGTGGCGCTTTCAATCTGTGTAGCCCCCGCCTTTAGCCTTGTACTTCTTGGCAACTAACTGTGCTTTCCGCGCAGACCACTGCCCCGCTGCGGTTCCTTGCGTAGCCTGACTCTTGATAGAGTTGAACAACGCCTTACGCATGGTTGGCTTAGTGTAGTTGCCAGCCTCGTTTACCTTACCGCCCTCTTTGTACAACCCGACAGGCTCGTTCCCGTCACGCTTCTTAGTCGTACGGGGCAGCTTCTTGGGGTTGACGGCCCCCATACCGCGAGAGGGCATCATGGTTAGTAGACCTTACACTTAGTGCGCCCACGCTGGGCAATACCATCAGCACGGCTAGAAGCCATACCACCGGAAGCCATCTTCTTGGTGCTGCCACCGCGACGGAACTCGACGTCTTTTTCGTCATCGTTCATCTTCGTGCGGGATTTCGCCTTAGAAGCAGGGATTGGTTTTCCAGTACCGGGGGTCTTTGCTGCGGTTTTCTCCGCCTCCGTGAGCGCAATGTTCTTGCGCCGTGGGTTCATGGCAAGACCTGTCAAACGCTCTTCAGTCGCCTTACCCGATTCAGACTTCAGACGCTCTTGAGAGGCTTTAAACATATCCCGCTTAGCTGCTTGGGAGGCTGCTTCTTTCTCAGCATTGGCAGTAATTTCTGCCATACGAGAAGCATTACGAGCGTTACCAGCAGCGAGCTTGGCTTCTGTTTGGGCAACTTTAGAGAACGCCGATGTTCCAGCCCCACGAAGCCCCCTAAGTGCTGGACCAAGAAGCCTACCCGCAGGGATAAGTGAAGCGGCTGCAAGCGCGACTCCGGGGCCATACTTACGGAGGGCTGCTACCCGTGGGTTACCACCTGACCGATTCCGCATATCGCCATCATCGTCGCTAGAACTCGATTTAGATTCTGCGGCTTTAGGGGCTGGAGCAGGAGAAGGTGCTGGCGAAGGGGATGGAGAAGGGGATGGAGAAGGGGATGGAGAAGGCGCAGCGGCTTTGGCGGCTGGCTTTGGGGCTGGCTTACTCGCTGCTTTAGGGGCGGGAGTCGAATCAGAGTCCTCTTCGCCAGCCATACGGCGGCGAACTGCTTCCATAGCACGGGCACGAGTGTCGTCGTCAATGTTCTCGTTGCGACCTTCACGAACGCCGCCACCATCGTCATAACGCTTCTTCATACCATTTTCCCCTTAGTTTTGCCACGCTGGGCAATACCATCAGCACGGCTGGATACTGAACCACCCTTAGCCTTTCTAACAGGCTCGTCTACAGGAGTAGAGTCGGGATACACAACAGGCTTGTCTTTACCCTTTGGCGCAGAAGCCTTAGGTGCTGGCTTTGGGGCTGGCTTAGGCAACTTCTTCGTGTCTTTTGTAGGTTCATCTACAGGAACAGAGTCCGGGTAAACAACAGGCTGTGCCATGATAGTTCCTTACTTGCAGCCGCCGCCAGCCATCTTAATCATCTTGCCCTTGGTCTTACCCTTGGTTTCGATGCCGCCGCCTTTAGCCATCTTGGTCATGCCCAGCTTTTTATCTATCGCCATTTCTGACTTAGAGCCTTCTTTCATGCCCTTTTTCTTGGCGATCATTGCCGCGAAACCAGCGTTCATTTTAGAAGCCATAGTATCACCACCTTTTGCAAATAATGAGTTTTTACCGTGCCTAGTAGTAGGCTTGTTCACCTTTTGGAGGTGCGCTTTTGGCTTAGTGTTCACTTGGCTTTCTTCCTGTCCAGCCACGAACAGTATCAGTCTCCCAGATACGGAAGCCTGTCCAAATGATCGTAAACAGTGCTGCTATCGACGGCAGGATATCCACAAGTGTCCCTACTACGGTTATGACGGACACGGCATCTAGCGCGTGCTTGGTAGCCTCAAGAGCTTCGTCTTTCATTTCAGCACTTCCATCGTTTGAGAGATGCAGCCTTGCGAGTGGGCTGGCCCTTCTCGTCTTTCATTGGTCCCGGCATACCGCTCATGCGGGCACAGAATGACTTCTTGCGCGGGCCACCTTCAGGCTGGGGAGCTTTGAGGTTGCTGCCTGTGGCAGCATTGTATTTGGCTCTACCCTTGGCCGTCAAGCCCGCACCTTTAGATACGGGGAGCTTCTCGCCACGACCAACAGCTAGGGATGGAGTTTTCTTCTTAGCCATGTTTACTTCTTGAGGTTAATCGTGACTATATTGGCAGCATTACTAGTAACTACTGTCTCTGTGGCTACCGCTACAGTACCTAATACCGCTACATTAGAATTATTAACAGTGTAAAAAATAGGATTTTCGCCAGCGTCACTAGTTGGCCCCAGTGCGTTCCACCCAGAAGTAAGGACGGAAAATCCAGATATAGATTCTAAACTGAATTCTCCGGGTAGTGGTATCGGGTATGCTACGCCTAAAACACAGTCGTTATTAGCGGCGGTTGTTACGTTAAATGACCCTAGATTACCAACCCCTATAGAAATAGAACCAACTGCCGCGCTTTCAAACGGTGTTGTAGAGTTAGCGCCGCGCACCTGCCATCCAGCAGAGAAGGAATACGCTACAACTGCGCCACCAAATGTTGGCGAATAGTTTGCATTAGCCGATGTTCCTGTGGCTTTCGCTTGGAAAATGTACCATACCCCCACATGGGCTACTTGTACGGGGCTACCATACCCAGTTGAAGCCCCCCATGACGGTGCTGTACCAGAATCATCTGTGTACGCAATAATAATTACGTCTCCGGGTATAGAAGCAGCGTCAAAAAAGAGCGTGCCACCATCAATAAAGCCGCTTGCCGTCTGAGCTACCGTGGGGGGATTACCTCGAATAGTCATAGGTACTACAGGCGCAGCCCCACCCCCCGCTTTACGTAGGGACGGCATGGAGAGACCGAAGCCGAAGGGTGGCATGATTACGCCTCAATAAAGCCCGCGAGGGAGGTTTTCATCGTACTTGCCATCGCAATGATGGAGTCCAGTTCGGCAACCTTACCTGTCAAGTCTTGCTTTACAGCGTCCGTTACCATCACGTTGCGTTTGGTGACGTTGATGATTACTGCTGGCTCTAGGGCCGTCACCGAGTGTGGCGTGGTTCCGAGGTCAACGATGTCACCAGCAGAGCGAGTTGTACTTACACCGTCCTCTGTGATGCTCACGCTGCCACTAATCACGATGGTAACGTGCATATTGTCATCGGTGTGCGTGTGCTCTGCGAGCACCACCCCGGCTTGCTGGAACGTGTACACCGTACCCATCACCGTAGTGATTGGATTTACGATGCTTGGGTGATTCGGCATGAGAGCCGGGGTGCAGGTCAACAAAGACTCGTCAATAATCATGGCAAGCCACTCCCTAATATATCGTTAGATGTACCTGACAGAAGTATTGTCGGGCTAAATGTTAACCCCGCCGCTGCAAACCCCCAGTCGGTAGGGATAGCGGAGGATGAGAATGTCATGTTATTGCCGCTCTTGATGGCGGGGGTAGTAACGGCAGGAGGTGAATAAGAGCCGCCAGTAACAGTTATTAGCGACGCCGCTATCCTATTTACTGTTATAAGCCCAGTAAAAGTACCGCCGTTAATAGTTAACACGCTACCGCTCCCTAAATTAGTTCGCTTTAGGTTTACCGTAATGTTCCGCGAAGAAGAAAACCCTGCATTAAAAATTGCCTGAAGCCTGAGGCCCGATGTTGGAGAAAAAAGCCCTATAGTTAAGTCGCGGTCATAAATCCCGCCAGCAATAACGTATTGGAAAAAATTGTTTGGAAAGGCACAGTTAAACACAGGGGAGCCAGAGATATTGCAAGTCCCAGCCATTGACGTTGTAGTACCTGAACCGTTGACAATAGTACCGTTAAACGTACCTCCGCTTATGGCAAGGCCTCCACCGCTATTTATTGTTACTGAAGATGTAAACGTGCCGCCAGATATCCCCAATCCGCCAGACGAAACAGGGCCGTTAAAAGTTCCACCGCTGTAGTTTACGGCTGTCGTTGTTCCGTTACAAACAATCGTACCAGAAAGCAATCCTGCGCTATCACCAGTAACAGTTCCGCTAAACGTACCCGCGCCTAAATTTCCAGCAGTAGAGCCCCCTGCCGTAGATAAAAAGGCGACAGTAACAGTAGAAGGCCAAGTTATGTATGGCCCAACACTTATGGTGCGATGAATAATTACGTTATCCGCAGTAGTTGGTAGTCTTCCTAATGGAGTTCCGGGATTATTGACTCCGGGATTACAGCAACAGCAACAAGTAACATTGCCCGGAGTTGAGAACCAATTAACGTCTTCTTGATCCGAAAACGCTATCGTTGCATCGCCTGTACCGCTAACCTTTGTGAGCGTACCCGAACCCGTTGATGTCCCAGAACCCCCGGCATTGATTGTCCCAACGCCAGCAGCGATAGATGCGCTGGTAACTGTGAAGGTTATGCCATTGTTCGTGTACGTCGCGCCCGCAGTGGGGGTCACGGTAACGCCAGACACCGTGAACCGAATAGATGTATTCCAGTTCTCGTCTGCCGCCCCAACAGTATCGCCAAAGTAGACGTTTGCCATGTTATGAGTACCCGTTTACAAAGCGGGCCGCTTTCCATGCGCCTAGCGTGGAATCGTAGCGGAACATCAACTCACCTTGAGTGCCAGAGGCGATGGTGACAGGGCTGGTGAGTGTGCTGCTGCTAGGAATACGTGCGAAAGAGAACGTCACTGTCCAAGACCCGCCGCTGGCTGTCAGCCAGAACTCAACCTGATTGCCATCTGCTGCGCCCGATGGGGCGTTGATAACCATGTTGCCTGTCATGGTGACACGGTAAGTTATCTTGCCGCTCGACGCTGGCGATACCGTAGCTGCGTAAGCCAGAGTAACCGGAGTGTTTGAGAAAGTTGCGATGTCTGTAACCGTTGTACGTACAGTAGCCGCACTCTGCACAATCGGAACGATCTCCGTCCCTGTGAGTGTCGCAGCGGCGGTTAGGTTCGATATTGTGGTGTTAGCCATGCTTTACCCTTGGAGCAGGAAGTCGCCGTTCTCAAGCAACAAGAAGTCGATGCCATTCTCTAGCAAGATTCCTGTAGTCACGGGGGGAGGGGGTGCAGCCCCGCCGCCAACTCCACGGAGGTTTGCGATGGACAGACCAAAGCCAAACGGCGGCATTTAGAAAATCCGAACTATCGTCGATGCGGTGGTGCTAGTGCTGAGTACACCAATTACGCGAACGGGGATAACTGCACCAGCAGGGATTGCGGTGAACAAGACAGTCGTGCCTTGAGAAGTCACCACGTTCACGTTGCCTGTCGTGCCAACATAGACAACAGACGGTTCAAAACGAGTCGTGTCGCTTGCTGTAACTGCTGCTGCGTCACCCGGAAATTGGGGGAACGTAGGACTAGGATTAGTCTTTGCCATAATTGATCTCCTGTGAAATGGGGGCCGAAGCCCCCGAGACTAATTAGGCAGCAGATGCCGATGGGTTAGCAGAGCCGTCAGAGTTCCGCACCACGTACATAATGAACACGGTTGCCTCGCCAGTACTCAAAGATGTACCAGCCATTGTGTAGGTTACCTGTGCGTCGGTAGACCCAACATTGAGCCAGCCTCCGGGGGTGGTCGCATTGGCGTTCAAGTTCACGCCGCCCACGTTAGTGATTGTTCCAGTGGTCGTAAAGTCTACGCCGCCAATACTCAATTTAAGCGTAGTTGCAGCACTAAAAACAGTAGTGGTGACGATTGTTACGTGCGTAACTTGTGCGCCCGCTGGCAGAACAAACGCATTGCCAGTCAAAGTGCCATAAACCACGTTTGTGGATTGGCTAACGACTGTAGCACCCATGTTGCGGATCGTGCCAACAGTGGTCCCGGTGGTGTTTTTAACCGTACCGAGCAGCCAAGGGCCAAGGTGAGTTGCGAATCCCATGATATGTCCTCATTTGCGGCTTGCTGTCTTGAGGGGAGTCTGCCAAGTCAGTCAACAAGCCAAGTAGTCTTGGTGCTACAAGCGTAACACACGCCCATATAAAAGAAAAGGGGGCCGAAGCCCCCAATTCTGTCTAGCTATATCAGGTAGAACCTGACGATCCCCACATACCCAGAGGATCAGACCAGCCGAACGAATAACGCTCGCGGGACTTGTAGCGGACGTTGCCCGTGTCGAAGTCACCGTCCATGCTGTTAGACAGCGGGGTACGGACGAAATGCTTCATACCGTTAGGCACATCAGTCGTCAAGAACCAAGCGTTGTTGTCGGTCAAGAAGTTGTTGATGGTATAGCCTTCTGGGACCGAACCATTGTTCTTCAGAGCGTTGATATCGTTGTCGGTAGTACCAACACGGAGGCTGGTTTCCAACAGACGGGTAGCAACGAACTGCAGAGCAGGAGGAACAATCATCTTCTTAGGCTTAGCGGCGATCAGCAGACCGCGCTCATCCGTCCAAGCAGCGATCTGAATAACGGCGGCTTCAAGCGAAGTCTCGTTCAGGTCAGCTTGGGTGGTAGGCGTGTTGCTGTTAGTACCACCAGACACCAGAGGGTGAGCCGAGCTAAACAGAGCCACGCCATCGCCACCAACGTAGGCAGCAGAGAAGCCGTTGTTCAGAACAGCAGCAGCCTTAACCTGCTTGGTGTAGGCCATAGCCCGTGCCAAAGACTTCGTGTAACGAGCCGAGAGGCTGTCATACAAATTGTCTTCAACAGCTTCTTCGGTAATCGAGAAGCCCAGAGCGATAGTCTCGTGGTTGTAACGAGTCGTCCAAGCTTCCTGCGCATTGTCATAAGCAATGGCAGAGCCTTCGTTCTTGACTGGAGCAGCCGAGAAGCCAGACAGCTTGGTTTCTTCTTCAAAGGAACGCTCAGAGGTTTCAGTCTCGTAGATTTCCTTGTGCTGCTCGCCGTAACGAGCGTACTCCATACCAAACAGGGCGTTCAAACCCGGAAGGAGTTCTTTAAGTAGTTGTGCGCGTGAAATAGCCATTTTGTATTACTCCTTAGGCGATGCTAGTACCAGCATAATACTGATGCTGACCAAAATTGATCTTGACCAGAATTTCTGGGTACTGAATAAACACAATGGTAGTGTTCAGCGTAGCCACAGGAGCTTGGTTCAAGATAAACGAGGTTGCGCCAGCAGCGGCTGCGGTGTCAACAAACGAACCTGCGGACACGTAGTTACCACTCGCATCCAACGAGCCAACATCAGTACCGACTGGCAACGCGAACGGCAGAGCCGAACAAGTCACAGTAGCAGTAGAAATGCTGGTGTACGTCGCCGTACCAAGCGAAACAGCCGTATCAGTCACCAGACCAAGCACGCGAACAGGCAGGGACGAAGTGGTTGCTGGCGTATCGCTTGGAGCCAAGATTGCGTTCTTGGAGTTACCCGTACGAGTGCTACCAGTGTTGTTAATCATAGCCAAGTTCTGACCGATCATGGCGCGAGCGCCAGAAGCGACAGCAGTGGTGGCAGAGCAAACAACGCCCTTGAACACTTGGTCAGGATCATCAGCAACGATAGCCACTGCATCACCAGCCGCAGTCGATGCGGGCCAGAATTGCGAGAAGGTCAACTGCCGAGTAATCGGGTTGGTGTAGCGGCATCCCAAGAAGATGCCGGTTTGGTTGCCAGCCGTGCCGGTAGACACAGACAGACGGACGATTTCGCCACGCGACAGTCCTACGTAATCGCCGTAGAAAATGTTCGTTGAGTAGCCGTTAGTAATTGGGTAGTCACGGGTAGAACCCGCGAACACTTGACCACCAATCAGGTTGATTGGCTTTAGCCCGTATGGGGCATCAATAACTGGATATGCCATTTAAGACTCCTATTTATGAACCGGAACCGAAAGTGACCTTCGACTTCTTCTCTGCGAACAGAGGCATACGAGGGTCACTATCACGAAAGAAGTTGTTGTCCACCGATTCCATCTGGGACTTGTTCTGGTTAGAGTAGTGAGTTTCACGCTGAACCAAGAACTCTTTAGGAATACGGCAAAGCAACAGCCCACCCATTTCGATGTTTCCCTTGAAACGACCTTCTGTGGTGGCGTGCATCATCATCTCAGGATAGTCCTCTGCCTTGCAGGGTTCGTATCCTTCGCGTAACTTAGAAGAAATGTTTGATGGATCACTTTGCCCATTCGTAGCAGTACGAATCCACCTGTGCTTCCATCCCTCACGTTCGTCAGGGCTAGGAAGTGTCTCGGGAGGACGCCACGCTTGCTGGCGCTTGGCCGTATTGCGGGACTCCAACTCACGGTTGATACGTGTCTGTGCTTTCTCAGCGGCGACGTTCTGATCCATATTCATTCACCTCTCTTCAGTTGAGCAACCTGTTTTGCGTATAGCTCCAAGGGAACCCCAAGTCGGCGAGCTATCGCGGCTTCGGATGCCTTCAACTTAATACGGTTAGGCGGTGTACTGCGCGTAGCCGGGGCTACTACAGTAGATGGTTTGGTGGCACGGCGTGGGGTACTATCCTCGTCCGGTTCATCGCTCTGAGCGGTTTCAAACTGCTCAGGAAATCTCTTACGCATCGTCTTATCAATAACATCAAAGTATTCTTTGCTACCGATAAAGTCTGCACCATACTCGCGTTGCAAACGCCTGTCAAGTCCCATCGCTGCGGCGGTCATTTCTTCATCCTTACCCCACCAATCACTATTGGCTTCTACCCAGCGTTGGGTACGTGGATGCTCGATGGGTTTAGGTGCAACTGCGGGCTGATACTCTTTCTCTTCAACCTCGATGGGCTGCATACCAGCAGCACGTTCCAGACGAAGGGCTGCTCTAGTAATCTCAGCATTGGCTTCCGTCAGCGCGTCGGCATCGCCACTCTCGTATGCCTCCTTGTACTTCTTCTTCGCTACCTGAAGATCAGTTTCAGCCGCGCCCTTGGACGTTTCAATATAGGCTTTGCTGCCATTAGCAAGCTGCTGTTGAAGGCGTTTGTTCTCTTCAAACACCTGTTTGGCAAAAGTTTCTGCAGCGGTACGCTCACGTACAGCCTCTTCCTTAGCCCTACGCTCATCGTGATAGCCACGAGTGAATTTCTTAATCCTCGCTTGTACTTTCTCGTCGTACGTAGCAAGTTCTTCCTCCGTAGGGTCTTCTACGGGCTCCTTCATAGGCTTGCGATTGCGGTCCCCCGTGGGAGTATCGTCCTCAATCTCTACCTCGAACTTGTCGTCTTCGACAACAGCTTTCTCTTTCTTGGCCTCGTTTTTAGCCTCGATCTCGTCGGGAAACTCAAAGTCGTCGTCTATGTTCTTCATGTTTGCTCCTTAACTAGCACGTGTAATACCACGGGGGTCTTCGACCACAGCCTCAACTGAATCGTCGTTGATGATGCGGAACTCACGGTTTTGAATCTTCAAGCGTGTACCGGAATTAGGGCGGCAGATGATGAAATCGCCTTCCTTGCAAGATGGACCACTAGGGAACCGAGTCTTGTCCTTGTACGCATCTGGGCCAACCTTGACCACGAACAACACTGGGGTCAGCATCTCTTCGTAGTACATAGTCTTGGAGTCCTTGAGGATTCCAACTTCGCTGTTCTGATACTCCTCCATAGCGTCAGGAACTACGCACAGGAGGTGGAACGTCTTGGGGTCTGGCAACTGCTTGGCCTTCTGCTCGGTATCCTTATTGAGGATGCCAGACAAATCTACAGCAGCGTTTTGGAACTTGAAGAGATCATTCATCTGAGTATTCTGCTTTCTGCACTAGGTCGTTGATTGTGTTTTCTGCGAGGCTTAGACCGAGGATCACCCCACAGACATGACGATACTCATCATGGCTGGACGCTCTACCGGAGGAAATGAACATGATTCGCTCATCACGAAGCTTGTGCATCTCCTTTACCGCTATCGCTAATACTTTGTACCCATCCAATTAACGCTCCTTCGAGAAGGGATTGCTGGGCTGGTTTCGTTGCGCTGCCCGTTGCGCTGAGTTCTGAGACATCTGCGCTTTGTGCTTGGCGATGTCTACCCCTACCTTGGCACTATCAAGTTCAATCTGACGGTCCAGTTTGTCCCGTGCAGCGGCTGCAGAAGCACCAACCTGCATAGCCGCGATCTCTTTCTGTGACTCGATGCGCTCACGCTCGATCTCAATCTGGTCAGCCTTGGTCGCAGCGTCGATCTGTTGCTTCTGCTGCTTGAGTTCCAACTCCTTCATCTTGATCTGGAGTTCTTGCTGCTGCATCTGCACGATTGGGTCTTGCGCTTGTTGTTGTGCTTTTTGCTGCTGAGACTCTTGCTGGTTCTGCTGCAGGAGTTGCTGCGAGGCTTGCAGCGTCATCATGGCGAGTTGTTCTGCTGCCTCAGGAGGCATGTTCTTGGTCTGCTCCTCAGTTGGCAGTGGGATACCCATAATCTGCTCGATGCGCCTACGATATTCAAAGGCGATGTGCTCGTTGATGTGGTCCATAGCAGCGGAGCCAATAGCCTGTGCCTTGGGGTTGTTCTCCATCAACTGCTGAATATGCGGGTCCTGCATCGCAGCCATGTGTACCTGAATGTGCGCTTGGTGGTTCTGGATGAGGAACGCCTTGACTGGCTTGCCAATCAACAGGTTCTGGTTCTCCTGCACTGGGTCCGTAGGTACTTGGTCTTCCTCGACAGGGACCAGCTTGGCAGCATCCTTGACCCCAAGGACCTCAATCATGCTGCGGTGCAACAAAGGCAAGTTGTAGAGTTGCGGTGCGCTCTGGGCCAACTGGAACACGGCTTGATAGGTCACGATCTTCTGTGCCATCGTCGCTGCGTTCGGGTCCGACACAGGGATAACGTCCACCATGTCGTAGTCAGCTTTCTTGACCTGACGGTTACCTTCTACTGGGTCGTAGTCATACTCCTCAGGCGTATAGTCAGCAATGATGACCTTCAGGAGCTTGAACTCCTGCTTCATGGCGTAGTGCATCCGTGACTGCACAGCAGTCATTACCTTGAGAGTGCGCTCCAGAATCGCCAGCGTTGTCCCTACCGGGGCATTGCTAGACATATCCGAGACTTTCATGTCTCCTGCGGACGCAAACGAACGCCCTTCCTGCACGATTCTGTCGAACAGGGTGTAGAGAACTTGGCTTGGTTCTTTGTACGGAAGTGGGAGAATGTTGTCTCGGATGCTTCCCGAAGGCACATCTACGTCCCGGAACTCGCCCGGAGCGATGGGGGTATCGTCACCTTTAATTCGCAAACCCCGGCTTTTAAGACCGCCGGGGAGGTTAGACAGCGTACCTGCATCCACCAACTGACGAATCAGCATGGTGGCGCTCTTGGCGTAGCCACCGATGAGGTGGATCAGACCATACCCGTAGAAGCCGAAGCCGGGGATGTATTGGTAGTGGACGAAGTGCTGGCGCTTGGTGTGGAGTTCATCCCCCTCGTACCAATTTCTACGAATGGCGAGAATCTCCCCCGTGCTTTTTTCTACTGTGACTACGTAAGGAAGGGCAATCCCAGTCTCTTTCCCCTTCTTGTCCGTGTGCTCGAACCCCTTCAGGTCCAAGTCAACGTGCATCTCCAAGATGCGGAACCGATCATCGTTCAGGGCAGTCATGCCCATCTCTTCGGCTTTCTGCTTCTCGATGTCGTCAAGCTCGTGGGTGGGCTCACCCAACTCAACGTCGCAATAGAACCCAGCTTCCTGCAGCTTGAGAATCTCGTTCTTGGTCTTGCGCATCACGTGCGTGACCCGCTCGGCAGTTTCCAAAGACGAAGCCCCATAAGGAACTACGATGTCTTCAGCAGGGATAAACATGGCCGTCTGACGCCCCTTGCTTGGGTCGTAGTACACCTTCTTGAACGCTGAGCCAGCCAGCGGCAGGTTCCACAACAACTTCTCGTGCTCTGGGCGGTACTCGCTCATCACCTCGGTAAGCTGGTAGTTCATGTCCTCGCGCACACGGGAGGCTGCTTCTTCTCGCGCACGGTCAATAGCACCGACGATCAGGGTCTTGACTGGCCCCGCAGCGGGGAAAGTCTCCATCATGGACTCGGACTGGAACCGTACTACTGACTCTGTGAGCATGGGGTGGAACACTCCACAAGCTCCATTCCACGGTTCAGTGCGCTCTTCATACTTCAGCCCAAGCAACTTCAGGCCGTCTACGTAGGTAGAAATCCAGTCCTTGCGGTCACCGATGTCTTTGGTGAAGTCATCAATCAGATCACCGCCCAGCAGCTTCAGGGCTGAGTCGTCCATGTAATCAGCAAGGTTCGCATCGAACGTATCAGCAGTCTCTTCCTCTGGGGTGAGGGAGATTTCCATATCACCGATGCCGATGTTTACAGCCTCAGGGTCTTCGATCTCAATCTCAATCTCTGGAGCTTGGCCTTTCATGCCCATTTCGTCCAACCCCATAGGGGCTGCGTACAACCCTTTGTCCATATTGCCAGCCATTTTGTGTCCTTAAACTGTGTAGTACCGCTCTTTGCGGGAGCTTTTGAACCATTGAACTTCTTCGGGCTCGTCTGTCGGCAGACGGAGGAAACCCCCCTGCCTGAACCGCATCAGGGCTAGAGTTGTTGCGTCCACCAAGTCATCGTGCTCGCCTGAGGGAAACTCAGCGACTTCATCCACTAACTCCTCTGCCCAGCGAGTTTGAGGGACCCACACTTTCCCAGAGGCGATTATGTCCGAGACTGAGTTCAAACGGGCGATCTTGTCTTGGCCCTTGGATGGCGTGTATTCCTGTACTGGTATGCCCATAGCCCGCAAGTCGTAGATCAGCGGAGCCCCCGATGCCTTCTTCTCGATCAGCACACCGTCAGGCTCGTACTTGTTGTACTCCTTGAGCACATCTTTCTTCAGGTCCGGGTACTCAACTCGCTTCTTGTATGTGTTGAGCAAGATGATGTTCGGCCTGTTGCCATCCTTGAGGTGGTTGAATATCCCCCACGTAGTACCTGCGGAATAGTCGGCACGGTTGTTTTTCTCAAACGCCGTGTCCCAAGTCTGGAGAATATAGTCGCATTTAGGCGGGTCGTCCTCCTCCCACCACTGCCACCAATCTCGCTTTACAATAGCACTCTCATTACCAACAGGGTTCTGCTGATACTGTGCTTGCCATTTTGAGTTAGGTAGTTCTTCCTTTAGGGCGTCTAGCTCCTCAATACTCCAGAACTGAGGCCACAGTGGGTTACCACTCGGCAGAATAGCTGGGAATTCAATAACCTCCCACTCTTCACCACCTCGTTGAGCAGCACTCTTGAGCACCTGACCCGTCAAATCTCGCTGGCTCCAGCGCGTCATCACAACTACGATGGCTCCTCCCGGCTGCAGACGCTGCCGTGGTCCTGATGTGTACCACTCGTACACCTTATCGTACACATCTGGGTTGATAGCTGCCTGTGCAGCCTCTTGTTCTGAGTGTGGGTCGTCAATAATGAGTACGTCAGCACCCTTACCCGTCACCGCGCCGCCTACACCGATAGCGAAGTAGTCACCGCCCTTGCTGGTGTTCCATCTACCAGCCGCTTTCGAGTCAACTTGGAGCGAAAGCTCGGGAAAAATGTCCTTATACGTCTCGGAATCGACCAAATTTCGCACTTTCCGACCAAAACCGACAGCTAGTTCAGCCGTATGGGACGTTTGGATGACTTTCTTCGCTGGAAACTTGCCCAAGAACCACGCAGGGAGCAGATAAGAGGCGAACTCGCTCTTGGTATGGCGCGGAGGCATGTTGATGATGAGCCTCTTACACGATCCAGAAGCCACTCTCTCGAACGCATCCGCCATCCTTCGATGGTGAGCGCCCGCAATGAACGAAGGCCACGCCTTCTCTACGAACTTGATGAACTTAGTCTGGCAGAGTTCTCGCTCTTTCAGCTTCTCCAGCCGAATTAGCTGGGCTTCGAGTACCCGCAAGTCCGACTCGCTCAGTTTCCCTGAGTTAATCAGCTTTTCAATATCTGAAAGCGTTACTTCACTCATCGTTTGGGGTATCTTCTGGGGTATCTTCTGGGGTATCTTCAGGCATATCTATCTGCATCTCTTGGCTTGGGCTCATACCCAGTTGCGCATCGAGATCGTCAATAGGGCCGATATCCGTAATGTCTGCATTGAGCAGACGTTTGACCCGCTCCTTGATACTATTTTCAAGGGCTATGGATGTCTTATGGTGGATGGTTACTTCACTACGCTCAGTGAATAGCCCGATGTCGCTGTGCTTACCTAGCAATTCCAACGCACGGAGTTCTAGCTTCGGGTCGCCGCAGTCCGCAAGGCTTACTAACTTGTTGGTAATGAAGTTCCGTGCTTGCAGTGCATCCGCAAACGAACTGAAGTCGAACCGCTTGATTAGCGCATGGGCTGCAGCGGCTTCTGTAGAAGACGACAAATGTTTGGGGGTGCTCGGTTTGTCTGCACCTTGGATGAGTTCTGCTGCTTTGTGCAGGTCATCGTCGTCGTAGCTGATGTCCCCACCGAGTTCTTTAATGAAGTCGATAGTGTTCGCAGCAACAGCGAGGCTATCTGAATGGGTCTTGGGTTGCTCATCAGATATGTCGAACGGCAGGGGGACTGCCGCATTGGGTTCAATTTTCTGCATATGCACCGTGGTTAGCGGGAAGTTGCCCGGAATGTACCAGAAAAATATATAGGGGTGGGGGGTGTACGAAAAGAAAAATGATGGGGGTGGGTTCTGGAATACAGATTTTCGTAGGAGAGTACAGAAAAAATGAAGGGGGTAGGGGGGTGAAATGAAAAAGTTTGCATCACGAAATGAAAAAAATGGCATCGAGTGAGCGGAACACTGTGTTTAGGACCCCACCTCCCTATGTGAAAAAAACGGGGTGATGGGGTCGCTGCTGGTGGCGTGTGCTTTTTCGTCTGACCGATCCCCCCTAGGCGAGCGGAGCGAGCCGGGCCGATAGGCTCAGCCTATCGACGAACACGTAGGGGCTGAGCCCCTTTCCCCGATAACAGTGTTATTTGCGTGAAAACAACACTCGAAAAGAATTCGATTCTTTTTGTGTTCGAGTCTGATTTTGGGCTTTTCTGTGGTACATTCTCTTTATCGGTTCTGTGAACCGATACGGATCGCCCCCCGGTTCTGGGGCTGCTTTAGGAGTTTTCCATCATGGAAAAGACTGTTATCGCTTCGGCCATCCCCGAAGCCGTGGTTGCCGCTCGCGGCGTTTGTGTGGCGAAGATCACCGAGGGCAAGGGCGTAATCGCCGCTTATGCCAAGGCCCTCGAAGTGGCGTTCAACATCGTTGACGCGAAGACGGGCAAAGTGCTCACGCCGTGGTTTGCCCTCAAGGGCAAGGCCAAGGCCCCAGTCAAGGCCGAGAATCTGGCCTTTAAGTTGGCGATCAACACGGCGGGTTTTGCCAAGGGCGTGGATAACACGTACTGGGGCCGAGTCAAAGCGGCTTCGGGCTATCAGGCCAAGGGCAAGGCCAGCACCGCCGACATGACGGTGGACGATAAGTCACTCGCCGAGTTGAAAACCCTCATCAATCGGGCTTACAAGGCCGACGAGGATGGCGAGGACGGGGCCGAGAAAACTCTCAAGGCCATGGGCAAACTCAAGGAAGTTTACAAAGCCCTCGGCGGCGAAGTGGACAAACTGGGCTAATCCTAGGGGGGCTTGAGCCCCCCCCCTTGAAACCTAGGGGGCTGGATCATCCAGCCCCCTACAATGGAGAATCTGAAATGCCAAACTGTTTCCGTTTGATTTCCCGCGAAGATGGTCAGCCCGTGCTACTGGCTGAAATCGACAATCGCATGTGCGCGCACTTCGGCGTGGAGCCCCATGAGACCATGTGGCATCGCTACTGGTATGAGTGCCTTGGCATGTCGTTTGCAATCGGCAACACCATCGAACAAACCCGCGAATTGTTCCCCGAGCATAACGACACGCTAGATTGGATCGACGCGAATTTCACCGTCGATGCATGGGCTGAAGTTGGCCGAGCCCGAGCCTGACCATTCTCTGCTAGTCAAAGCCCCCGAAAGGGGGCTTTTTTTTGCCCGTCGATTCCCTGCCCGTAACGCCTGAGCCTGAGCCCCGATCCCCCATCAAGACTCTTTTCCTCTTTTTCGTCTATCTGTTTAGTCTAGAACTCTTTTCCTCCGCCAGTTCTCTGTGCGGCGGCTGCGAGCGTATGGGGAACGATGCGCGGTGTGTGAGCGTCGGGCTGCTCAAGCCAACGTAGTGGTAACAATGTTATCGCCCGCCAGTTCTCTGTGCGGCGGCTGCGACAGTTGGGGCAACGCATCGGGGTTGTTGGGGCAGCGGGCAACATATACGTATAACAGCGTACGGAAATAACATTGTTATTTCGGTAGGACTAAAACCGCCGCCAGTTCTCTGTGCGGCGGCTGCGACAGCGCAGCGATGCGGCGTTACGTTTTCGGCGCGAGCCGACATGTACGCATAGCAGAGTACGGAAATAACATTGTTATTTCTGCCCACCACAGCCCCCGTTACGTTTTTAGCGCCGTAGTTACGTTTTTAGTGTCTTAGTTACGCCACACATTGCGCTAAGTCCTTGTCAGCATTGGTTAGTTACGAAGTTACGTTTTTCGCGAAAATGTATGAAAGTCCACCAAGTCGGAAAAGGAGCAGAACGGACAGCAAGCGCAATTCGCACCACCGTTCGATTTTCTGGCGCCATTCATATATATCTTAAAAAACGTAACTACGTAACTAAGGCCATTTTTCGTATCTAAGTCATTGATCTATATAGCAATCCCTCGTTACGTTTTTCGTTACGTTCCCGTTCTGCTTTCGTAACTTCAGAACGCGACAAACGTAACGCAGCCCCGCCCCAGCCCCCGTTACGTTTCTGCGGCTACCGTGAGAACCATTCTCATCTGGCTTCTGAAAACGTAACGCAGCCCCCAACCCAAAAACGTAACGCAGCCCCCAACCCAAAAACGTAACGCAGCCCCCGAAATCACCGTCCACCACACAAACTATTTGCACCCCGATTTATTTGACTTTAGTACCTTTTTGTGGTATACTATATGTGTAGTAGAAATTCGGTTGTTAGTAGGAAGTCTGGAATCCCCCAGAAATAACATTGTTAGAAACGGAGTAACGAAATGACCCATATCGAAACCATGACCGCCACGTTCAATCTCCCACGTGTGTGGTTCGTTGAGTCCCGCTTCAAGCGCGGCAAGGGAGGCGGCTGGACAGAGTGGACTCTGCTTGACCCACGCCAGATGCTCGATGAATGTGCTCTGCTAGATGCAGACGATCTGTTCGAGTTCGAGAAAGAACTCGACTTCGAGGATGAGTTCGGTGAGTGGCGCACTCAGACCCGTGCCCGTATGCACCCCAAGTTCGGTAACGAAACCTTCTTGCTTCATGGCCGTATGGATGCTGAAACCGAGCCCAAGTGGTGCTGGTGCATCCTGTCCCGTGATATGCCCCAAGAGATTCACGACCTCAACGACACCATGCTCACCGCTATGGGTATCTGAGAACCTTCATCAATAACATTGTTAGAAACGGAGTACGAAATGGATGCTGTGGTTGAAGTAGACGATGTGATTGAAGACGATGTGTTTGGCGAGTCCTGCGAACCCGACGCAGACGAAGAAGCCTACTTTGTCTTCGATGCAGATTGGTTCGAGGAGATGGAGGAGATCGGTGACTGCACCACCCCCCGACAGTACCGTGCTGCCCTCAGGCGGTACGCCAAACTGGAAACCTATTTGGATCAGATGGACGACGACGTTTCCTATGACACCTTCTGCCGTTGCCACAGAGATATGCAAGAGGTCCACTTGTTCATAGATGAGTACGAAGAAGCGAACGAAGACACCTACATGGGTGAGTACTACAAAGTGTTCAAGAGGGAGACGAAATGAGCAACAGATCAAACAACCCCAACCTCGACTGGAGTGAGTGCCCCCTATGTGGGGACGATGTGAGTTCCGAGCGCCTTCGGCTTGGCTATGTCCTGTGCATGTGCTGCGGTGAGCAAGCAGCAGTCGAGGCCCGTGCTTCATGGTGCGTTGTGCCCATGAACAAATCGAACTACATCTACGTGACCCCCGGCAACATAACAATGTTGTCGCAGTTGAACCCAAAACGAACCACCTAAGGAGAACACCATGAACCAACTCGAACAACTTACCCCTGAGCAAATCGCCTTCCTTCGTGGGTTGCGCGATCAAGGCTGCGCCGTGTGCGTATTCCTGCCGCACGAGATGCCCGACTCACACCAAGAAGATGTGGAGGATGCGATGTGCCAAGCAGGATGGAATCAGATCAACTTCGACGCACCAGATGGCGCACCAATCAGTCTTTAACCAACAACTCAGGAGAACACCATGATTACTGCACTTCAAGCCACTATCGACGCAATGGGAGCAATCACTTTGCTCAACCACGCCATGTCCATCTACGGACTGGACCAGCAATACGAGATCGGGTTCGGTGGTGATCCCACCAAAGACGAAGACACTGACCGCTCACCCTTCGTGCGCGTGATGGAGTGTGGTCACCGTCTTATCCAGTACTCCTTCGACGCTAACGGTGTTATCACCGCCCACGGTGGTATCTACGGACCAGCCCCAACCGACGATGACTACGACTGGAAGCAAGAAGGCCGTGACCTTGAGGACTTCGATATGCATACGAAGGGAGCATGAGATGAGTGAGTTCACGTACACAACTGTGCATGACCAATTCGCAATGGCTGCACTTACTGGCTTGCTGGCTAACGCCAACAACGGTGGATGCTTGCGTCTACCTAACCCGAAAGGGTTAGAGACACTTCAGCAACAGTTAGCACACTGGGCTTTCGTGCTGGCCGACGAGATGATGAAAGTGAGGGAAGGAAATGAGTGATCGTATTTTGTGTGTGGTGTATTGGATCGCTGCCGTGGTGGTAGTGCTCGACCTTTTTTACTGGAGAACGTAATGCCTAAACTGACCTACTGGATAGCAACGCAGGAGTCTGACTCCCCCTGCTACAACATTGTTAGCAAGACCAAGAAGGAGTGCCTAGCCAAGATGAAGGACTTCGATTCCTTCGAGTGGGACGGCCCGTTCAAATCAACCATCGTTTACGACGACGCCTTCGACCTGTTCGCATGGGTCACTAGCGAAGGCGGTGGTCGCCGTCAATACAAGGAGTAACGAGATGATTTTCGTACCTAAAGACGAACTGATGTTCCCAACGCAATGGAGGCCCAAGTCAATCAAGCACAGGGATGCCGCACTCAAACTGCTCGAAATAAAGAGCGAACTCGAACACATGGAGAAGGTCGTCCTTGAGTACATGCGCCATCCCGAGGCAACGGACGAAGACGCTAAGGTGGTGCGTACTGCCTACGCCAACACGTACAAACTATTCAAAGAGGCGCAGGATGCCGTGCGCAATTACGAAGGAGAAGCAAAGTGAGTGAGAAAAACGTATGGGTTGTCGAAGCGTTCAACGTCGAGATGCAATTCGAGGAGAGAGTGTTCTCTCATGCCTTCTCTAGCAAAGAGGAGGCGCAAGCCATTGCTGCTATGGGCAGGGATGTTATGCCCAAGCACTACGTGTGGCTTGTGGACTTCGTACCGCTAGACAACTTCGAGTATGCCAAGCACCTCGTTGAGCAATTGGCTGCGGACTGGGATGAAGACAACCAAGAGGGGGCCTAACAATGTTAGTTTTCTACAGTGGGAAACTGATCGTCATCGAATCAAACCTGCAGTGGGCACTGCCCTACTGGAGACGCCGCAAGGCAGCAGATAAGCGTATTACTTTCATCATCAATTAACTAACCAATCAGGAGAAATGAAATGTGGGGAAATTGTTCAACCATGCGTAACCTTCCGTACGTGCATGAATACAGCCATGCCATGCGCTTGCTCAAAACAACCAAGCCCATCGGGGGCAGCGGGTGCAATGCGGGGATGATCCCTCTGGGTGCGCGTAACAATGTTAGTACGTACTCCGTTCGTGCGGGTAAGACGGACGAGACAGACGTAGAGTTTGTGCTCTACACCACGCCAGTAATCACGTACAAAGCAGACGGGCGCATCATCGTCAAGTTGGAGAGGTGGGGCACAAGCACCACCCGTGAGTTCATCGGCTCAATCCTGCGAGTGCATTGCTACGCTAAGAACAGCAAGACCGTGATTGAGTTGTGTGAGCCTGTAGCCAAAGACGGGAGCAGCCCCAAGTCCATTGTCCCGCCGACTGGGTTGGTGCTGCGCTGTCTCCCCAAAGACCCCGGCTCAAAGACCCCGCCAGTTCTCGCCTTCGACGCAGACACCAAGCCAGTCATCTACGGCTACGCCATCAACCGCTTGCAGAATAACAATGTTAGGCGTCGGTACTCGGAGTTCATCAAGTACTTCAAGGCATCCATATCCCTGCGCAAGGTGCAAGTGGAAGTGCGTGGGTACTATGCCTCCGAGACAAGTTACTTCGAGGCCATCGAGTACACCATCGGTGAGGCTGCTGATGTGCTTGGGACTATGCTGGACTCGGGGGTCATCAGGCTGAGCAACAAGTGGGACATGATGTACCAGAAGCCTACGCCCAATTGCCGCCCACAAGGGTGGAACACGTACGCACAGTGGATAGATCAGTACGACACCAAGTGCAGGGAGTTCTTCGACCTCATCAAGAATGACCAAGACGAAGAAACTAAACACGCGAACTTTTACAAAGCGTTCGTGATTCTTATGGCGGCGCATCACAACTACTCATCGCGGCCGCATCGAGCCGAGGACCCAACGGTGGTGAAGAACGTGGACACCGCCACCCTGCGTACGAACTTCGAAAAGGTGGTGAAGATGTACTTCTCTAAGGCTATCCTAGAAGCCGTAGTGCTCAAGGACGGGATGCCACCGAACAAGGTCTACACCAACTGGATGTGGATGTACGACGACGCAGAGGTTGCGAAGGCCGAAGTGCTTGAGGCTGAGTACAAGAAGGCTTCGATCCGCATTTGAGTAGGGGAAAGCGATAAGGGAAACAGTACACGATTTACTTGACTTTAGTACCTTTATGTGGTATACTATATGTTAGTGGGAATTTAGATTGTTAGTGGAGGAAGTTGTTGGGGGGAATGGTCCCCGCAATAACATTGTTATTTTGTTAGTGTTCATCAGGAGTATTAGAAATGGCTGAGATCAACTTTGGCAGGACCGTCACCCTCAAGCAAGCCGCACGGCTCATCGTGACGAACCCCGAGACTGTGTTCTTCTTGCAGGGCGAGCCGGGTATCGGCAAGTCTTCGCTGTTGGAATCTATCGCTGCTCAGACGGGCTGTGACTATGCGTATATTGACGTACCCAATATGGACCTTGGCGACATCGCCATGCCCGTGATCGACCACGATAACAAAGTTACGAGGTACTACCCCAACGCTCGGTTTGGTATCCATACCGGAAGACCTATGGTCATCATGCTCGATGAGTTCTCGAAGGGTGCAGACCCTGTCAAGAACATGTTGCATCCGATGTTGGAAAAGGCGAACCCTCGCCTTGGCGACATCTCTCTGCCCAAGGGTACGTATAGGTTCTTGACGGGCAACCTGTCCAGTGATGGCGTGGGCGACAACCTCAAAGCGCACTCACGAAACCGGCTTGTGACTGTCACCGTATCCAAACCCACAGCCGATGAGTGGATCGAGTGGGCCATCAACAAGGGCATCGAGGCCGAGGTCATCGCTTGGGTGAATCAGTATCCCCACGCACTTGCGTCGTACACCGACGCTGCCCAAGGGGACAACCCCTACATCTACCACCCACGCAAAACCCAGAATGGGTTCGTCACTCCTCGCTCGTTGGAGACTGCTTCTAACATTGTTAGGACACGGAACTTGAACGACACCGACAGCGTTATCGCTGCGTTGACTGGTGCAGTGGGTGAGAGCGCAGCACGGGACATGCAAGCGTACATCGAGTTCTCGGACCAACTCCCAACGTGGGAGGCGACGATCAAGAACCCCAAGACTACGGCTGTGCCTACGTCACCAGCAGCATGTGCCATCGTGTGTTTCGGTGCGATTGCCCGTATCGACAAGACCACCATCACTCCGTTCATGGAGTATCTGGAGCGGTTCGATGCCGAGTGGCAAGCGGTGTTCGCAATCAACATCGCCAAGGCTCCAACCAAGCAGTCCATCGCGTTCAGTAGCAAGGCGTTCGCCGACTGGGTTGCCAAGAATCAGGACCTGTTGTGATGGGTAGAAAGCAGAAGTTATGGGTGCGGTACAAGATGACAAACGGGGTGTCGATATATCCGCACCCAGTTCAAATCTGCCGTACTACTGGGGAGGGAGGGTACGACGACTGGTACGAGGTGCTGGTTGAGTTCCCATCTGAGTTAGATATGCCAACAGCAATGGCAATGGTTGAATTAGTAAACAAGGAGTAATAACAATGTTAGAAGAACGCAAACTGCAGAAGGCCAAGATCAGCCTGATGCGCAACCCGAAGTTCGCCCTGTGGTCGGGCATCCTGATGGTGGGTAAGACCAGCATCGTAGACAACATCCCGACTGCATGTACCAACGGGCGCGATGAGAAGTACGGCAGGGAGTTTGTCAAGGAACTCTCCGACAAAGAGTTGTGCTTCGTGGTACTTCACGAGTCACTTCACAAAGCCTTCCGCCACTTGACCACGTGGAAGAAGTTGTACGACGAGAATCATAAGTTGGCAAACGCAGCGTGTGACTACGTCATCAACCTCATGCTCCGCGACATTGACCCGAGCGGTGACACCATCGTGATGCCACGCTACAAGGATGGTCCGAAGAAGGGGCAGCCGATGGGCTTGCTCGACCCTCGCTTCAAGGGCATGAACGCCAAGCAGGTCTTCGATCTGCTCAAGCAGGAGCAGAAGGAGCAAGAAGGTGGTGAGGGTGGGGACGGGACTCCCGAGGACGGAGATGGGACTCCCGTTGACGGAAGTGGGCGAGTTCCCGGCAAGCCCAAGGATGATGAAGGTGCTGGTCTAGACGACCACGACTGGGATGGTGCGGGTGATATGACCGCCGAGGAGCGCAAGCAACTCGAACGGGAAGTTGACCAAGCAATCCGTCAAGGCTTGATGGCTGAGAAGAAGGTGGGCAAGGGCGCGGGTGGTATGAGCCGCGAGTTGTCGGACCTGATGGAGCCGAAGATCGACTGGCGCGAAGTCCTCCGCGAGTTCGTGAAGTCCACCTGCTCTGCTAAGGATACGTCCTCATGGCGTAGGGTGAACCGTCGCTTCCTCAGCACCGATGTGTATATGCCGAGCCTGATCGGTGAGAAGGTGGGGCATGTCGTCATCGCTATTGATACGTCAGGTTCCATTGGCGACAAGGAGTTGGCCGAGTTCCTGTCGGAAGTCAAGGGCGTGGCCGAGGAAGTCAACCCTGACAAGGTTGATCTGATCTATTGGGACTCAGCAGTAGCAGCACACGAAGAGTACGAGGGGAATGGGGATGTCTCTAACATTGTTAGTTCAACCCGCCCTAAAGGTGGTGGCGGTACTTCGCCATCTTGCATCTCTACCTTCTTGGCTGACAAGAAGATTGTTCCCGAGTGCATCATCATCCTCACCGATGGTTACGTGGGTTCGGATTGGGGTACGGGATGGACGGCTCCAGTGCTGTGGTGCATCGTGGGGGGTAACGATGTTGTTGCGCCTAACGGAAAAACCGTTCACGTTAAAGACTGAAGGAGAAACGAAAATGATAGTGATTTCATTCGGATACGGGGAGTACGTTATGTCCCCCAAGGATGCTCTCGTTGTGATGGAGATACTTCAGAAGTCAGAGAAGTATGAGTCCAAGTACGTGAGCGGTGGGGAGAACACGCACCACGTGTACCCCAACAACGAGGCTCTCACCGCTAAGTTGATTAGCGACGACCTCTATCGCATGGCGAAACTTGCTGGCAAGCCAGAGAAGTAACACCACGGGCGCACGATAACAACACCCCTGTTACCGTGCCCTAACAAAGTTATCACATTTCAATCATCAGGAGTCAGTTATGTCTATTAGCGCATCAGCAGTATTAGTGGAACTCAACATCTCTGTGTGGCCCGCATCGAAGATTGATCGGGAGACTACCGATAGGGTAAACAGCGATGCCTTCGCGGTATCGAACGCAAGCCAGACCAAGAAGAACCTGTTCGCAGGTACGGGTCTGCGTAAGGACATCGAGAAGTTCGCCGCTCGTGTCCGTCTGTACCACAACCTCAACACGCTGCCGTGGGCAGACAAGGGTGAGAGGCTTGCACCTACCAAAATCTTCATGGAGTACAAGACTGCCATGAACACGTTCGAGTCTCAGTTCGGTGCTATGTGCAACAACTTCTTCGCGGAGTACCCGCGTCTGGTTTCGGAAGCACCCACCAACCTTGGCAAGTTGTTCAAGGCTGAGGACTACCCGCCCCTTGATGAAGTGCGGTGCAAGTTCGGGTTCCGTCGCTCGACTAATCCACTATCCGATGCTGGCGACTTCCGCTTGGACATACCAGCGCAGGACCTCATCGAGATTCAGGCGGCGTACGAGGAGAAGTTCAACGAGCGGTTGGCCGATGCGATGAAGGCTCCGTGGGATCGGCTGCACAAGATGCTCACGGGCATCAGCGAGAAGTTGACCGACGACACCGATGAGGATAGCGACGTACCCAAGAAGCGTTACTACGACTCGCTCATCACCAACCCGCTTGAGTTGTGCGAGTTGCTGACCAAACTCAACGTCACCAACGACCCCAAGTTGGAAGAGGCACGGCGACAGTTGGAAGTAACAATGTTATCTACCGACATCGAGAGGATCAAGGAAGATGCAGACACACGTAGCAGCGTGAAGTCCAAGGTCGATGCGATCCTTGGCAAGTTCGAGTGGTAATCAGCAACATAAGGAGAAACGAAATGGTAGCAGGATTCACTAACACCAACGTGCGCTTCAACGCGAAACTCGCCGAGAGGAACGAGCAACGAGAGGCCAACGGGGAGAAGCCCTTTGGTATTTCCCAGATGCTTAAAAGCGTTATCGCTAAGTTGGCAACAGATAAACCTCTGTGGGACTTCATTGGCGTCAAGACGAACAGCACTGATGTGACTGAGTTCGTGGTGGAGGGGTCGAATGGCGAGAGGCTTGGCGAGATCGGCTTTGACTGGCACGGTAGGAACTACTGCGTGTACGTCAGGAACAAGCGCATCACGGACAAGTTGTCGCGCAGTGACAGGTACAAGACCACCGACACCGATAAGGCTGTGCTCAAGGTGAAGAAGATGTTCGGGTCTATGAGTACCAACGAACGTGTAGCCGTCGCAGCCGCCAAAGCCGCCGAGGTTACCAACCAAGCCAGCAACCACAAGTGGGCACAGATACGTGAGGTCGAAGCCAAGATCGAACGTGTCTCTAATCAGTACGTCAAGGAGGAGGGGCTCGATGTGTTTATTGCTTGGCTGAAGTCTCAGGACACCCAGAGGGCTAAGGACACTTTGGAAGGGATAGATAACAAAGTTAGGCTTGGCGTCGAGATGCTGACCATCCAGAAAGTCCGAGATCATTTCAACGAAGGCAAGGCCGTGCTGGTCATCAAAGACGGTGGAAAATATATTGTCAAAGTAGGTGACAAAGTGGATTTGTACGATGACAATACGCTCCCCCAAGAGATGCGCGGCAAGTTGGGTATGCTCAAGTTGGTGGAGGCCGAGCAGTTCGTGACCGACACCGGATGCCGCATCAACGACGAGACTTTTATTCTCATTCTTGAGGAGGTGAAAGATGAGGGTTGAACTACTTAAAACATCGCGTCGGTTGTGGCAACCGATGGACTACATACCCGCAGACTTGACACGTAAGAACCAACTCAAGTGGGCTCAAGCGGTGCAGAAACTTGGAGACAAGTGGCTGCTAGCGCAGGGTGTGCAGAGAAAGGAATGAGTGAAGACTACTCAAGGTTTTCCATGCCCCCAGTGCGGGGCATGGACCCGAGTGTTAGAGACGAGGAAGGGAACCCTAAGGAAACGGGAGTGCGCGAACTTGCACCGTTTCGTTACCGAGGAGAAAGTCCTTGGCCCTTCAAATACAGCATTACCACAACAGGAGAAGTTGGATGACGACAGGAATTGAAGAGTTGAAGCTGCCCGTAGTGAAGAAGGGTCGAGGTCCCGGCAAGAGGCCAGCCTTGATCTGCACTAGCCTACGGCTGTCGAGGGAAGTGATGGACTACTACAAGCAGTTCGAGAACCAGCAAGTGAAGATGCGTCAGGTCCTGACGGACCACTATCTGAACGAGCAAGCCCTAACAAAGTTAGGCTTCAACCACGTAACCATTAGCGAAGGAGAAGGTCATGCTGACTAAAGAGAAGAAAACGGAAGTCAAAGAGTTCATCAAGGACAGCCCACACATCCGCATCAGGGACGTAGCATTGCTGTTCGACATTACGTATGCGCAAGCATACGCACTTAACAAAGAAGTGAACCCAAAGCCTAAGCCTAAGAAGAAGCCAGCGACCAAGAAGAAGGTAGCGGCTAAGCCCCCCGTGGAGAGGAAAGCCGTCACTATTGAAATGATGGAATCCTTAGTCAATGAATTCAAGGAGCCGCTTTGCAACGAGTACTCTGTTGATATGGTGAACCGCCCACCGCACTACACGCAGGGTGGGATCGAGACTATAGACTTTATCGAGGCCAAGGACTTGAACTACAACTTGGGCAATGTGATTAAGTACGTAGTCCGTAGCGGGCTCAAGGGTACGCGCATCGAGGACCTCAAGAAAGCCAAGTGGTACTTGGAGCGCGAGATCAACGCACTGCTGGGCGCATAACAATGTTAGACGGTGGAGCCACCTGACCGGATCAACAGGTGGTACTTATGGAGATAAAACCCATGAAAGACGTAATCGAAAAAGCCATCGCGGAGTTGACCAAGAAGTCAAGCGAGGCGAAAGAGGCACACCATGCAATGAGTTTTGCACAGGCTGCGCTTAATCTGGCGCACGCCCTCAAGACAATAAGTTAGGGTTTCCTCCCCCACTAAGCCACCTTCGGGTGGCTTTTTTTCGTCTTGACTTTGTAAAGGGTTGTGCTACGATCATGGCTCGAAAACTACTGGAGGATGAGATGGCAGCAACACCTGAAAAATTAGTCAAGGCCAAGATCAAAGACCTTCTCAAGTCACACAACGCCTACTACGTTATGCCCATAGGTACGGGCTACGGCAACTCAGGCGTCCCTGATTTCATCTGCTGCGTCAACGGCCAGTTCCTTGCTATCGAAGCCAAGGCTGGCAACAACAAGCCGACTGCATTGCAGACGCAGAACCTACTCAGGATCAAGAACGCTGGTGGCTACGCTATGGTGGTCAACGAGGACAACCTAGAAGAACTTGAAACGCTGATCGCTAACTATGTTAGATGGGGAGGTAAGTAATGCCAGTCGTTAACGGAAAGTGGGTCGCTCCAGACAAAGCATGGGGGGGTATGGAATTTAACCTCAAGACTGCTCATGGTAGGAGGGAGCCCATGTATGTTGTAAAAGACATTAGAAAATTACTGGACAACGACGTTTATACATTAAAACTTGGAAGGGCAATGGCAATGGATATCGAACAAGCAGCAGTAGAAATGACGGGCTCAGCAAACGACGCTCTCAAGGAACTCAAGGCAACGCTTGATAAGTTTCGTTCAACGATTGCTAACGATCTCACAGCAATTAAGTCAGCATCGACTAAGGTGCAATCTGAGACGCTTCAGATGAAGCAGGAGTATTTAGCTGCTCAAGCTGTTCTAACTACACCGGACTTTGAGCGGGCTATTGCCAACGCAGAACGCCTTGCGGTTGCCCTATCTGCAATTCAAGCACTCAACGAAACCAAGGTTAGCGTAGCCGTATTTAGTGGTAGGGACACGGATGGGGCGAAATGACTATCTCTCGCGCAGAAATACTTAGAGAGTTGCTTCCCGGCCTTCAAGCATTGTTTGGCAGTGAGTACGCCCCTTACGGTGAATTTTCTCAGTACGTCAAACGCCTTCGCCCCGATGGATACCGGATATACCGATGGGACTTTTCGTGCGGTAAAAAAGTAAGCAGCACAACAATAGCCCGAGAGCTGAGTAAGGATGCCGCAATCGGGATGATGAAGTTACTAGTAGAGCCAAAATGCACAGTAGAACCGAAATGATCCTAACAATCGACTTCGAGACTTTCTACTCGCAGGAGTTCAGCCTAACAAAGTTAACCACGGAGGAGTACATTCGTTCCCCCGAGTTCGAGGTTATCGGTGTTGCAGTACAGGTAGACGATGGGGAGCCCGAGTGGTTCAGCGGTGATGCGTTGCAGACCCATGCGTTCCTGAGTAGGTTCGACTGGGGTAACTCTACGGCGGTGGCGCACAACGCTGTGTTCGACGGGGCTATCCTTAATTGGTTGTACGGAATTAAACCTAAGGGGTGGGTGGACACGCTCAGCATGGCCCGTGCCCTGCACGGTACTGAAGTAGGCGGTAGTCTCAAGGTGCTAGCCGAGCACTACAAGTTGGGCGTGAAGGGCACGGAGGTAGTCAATGCCCTTGGGCTGAGGCGTGAGCAGTTCGGTGCTGAGCAACTAGCGCAGTATGGCGGGTACTGCAAGAACGATGTGGCCCTGACTTGGAAGTTGTACAAGGCTATGGGTGACTTCCCCGAGGTGGAGTTGAGCCTGATTGATATCACTCTGCGGATGTTCACCGAGCCCGTTCTACAGTTGGACAGGTTGGAGTTAACCGCGCACCTTCTACGTGTGAAGTCCCGCAAGCTCGAAGTGCTAGGCAAGTTCGACAAGGCCGTGCTGATGAGCAACCCCAAGTTTGCCGAGGAGCTACTGAAGTTAGGGGTCACTCCCCCTATGAAGGTAAGCCCAGCGAACGGCAATCAGACCTACGCCTTCTCCAAGTCTGACGAGGAGTTCACTGCGCTACTTGAACACGCCGATGTGAGGGTGCAAGCCCTTGTCGCTGCGCGTCTAGGTACTAAGTCCACCCTTGAAGAGACACGAACCGAGCGGCTGATCGGGACCGCCGAGCGTGGACCGCTGCCAGTTCCCCTCCGGTACTACGCTGCCCATACTGGGCGATGGGGTGGCGACGACAAGTTGAACCTGCAAAACCTACCACGGGGTTCGCTGCTCAAGAAGTGCATCATCGCGCCGCTGGGCTACTACATCCTCGACTCAGACTCATCCCAGATTGAAGCGCGTACGCTGGCATGGCTAGCGGGGCAGACTGATTTGGTCGAAGCGTTTGATCGGGGCGAGGATGTGTACCGCATTATGGCTGCTCGCATATACAACAAGGCCGAAGCAGACATCACGAAGGAAGAACGCTTCGTGGGCAAGACAACCATCCTTGGCGCAGGGTACGGAATGGGGCCTGATAGGTTCCAAGTACAACTCAAGACGTTCGGCGTAACCATCGAATTGAAAGAGTGCAAGCGGATCATATCCACGTACCGTAAGACGTACGAGCGCATACCAGAGTTGTGGGCCGAAGCGACTAAGGCCATAGACGCCATCATGGAAGGCAAGCACTTCACTTTGGGGGTGAACGGATTGCTGAACGTAGACGGCAAGAAGGGCATCCTCCTACCCAACGGTCTGCGCCTCAAGTACCCCAACCTACGCAAGCATCAGGATGACGATGGGGACACTGAACTCGTGTACGACACGAAGAAAGGGAAAGCCACCATCCTCACGCGCATTTATGGGGGTAAGGTTGTAGAGAACGTGTGCCAAGCACTCGCTCGAATTATCATTGGCGACCAGATGCTCATCGTCAACAAGAAGTACCGTGTTGTGATGACTGTGCATGATGCCATTGCGTGTGTAGTGCCAGAGGAAGAGATACATACAGCCAAAGAGTACATCGAATTGTGTATGAGATTACGCCCATCGTGGGCGATGGATTTACCCCTAAATTGTGAGGCTGGATATGGAGAAAGTTACGGCGATTGCTAGTATTGTGGACTACGCTTACCCCTGCATGATGGCAGAGAAGGGTTTGCGTAAAGTGCATGACGCGATGTTGGAGAACAACTTCGAGGTTGCTATCGAAGCGGCTATACAAACGCTAGTAGACACGAAGTTGATGGTCAATGCGATCAAGGACATGAAGGACATGAACGAGAAATTGAGGTCGGTATGAAACCAATCGTCTGGTCGTTTAGTAGTCTGAAGACATTCCAACAGTGCCCCAAAAAGTATTACCACACCAAGATAGCGAAGGACATTGTTGAACCTGATACGGTAGCAACCCTATACGGTAAGTCTGCCCATACCGCCGCAGAAGATTTCATTCGGGATGGCAAGCCGATTGACCCTAAATTCGACTACATGAAGCCCACGCTTGATGAGTTGGCAAAGATTCCCGGCGAGAAGTTGGTCGAGGTCAAGTTAGGGCTAACGAAAGACTTGAAAGCCTGTGACTTCAACGCGCCTGACGTATGGTGGCACGGTATTGCCGACTTGGTTGTGCTGGACCATGAACGGCAGTTGGCCTACTCTGTGGACTACAAAACCAGCAAGAGCGCACGGTATGCGGACATCAAGCAGTTGGACCTTGTTGCTGTCGGTATCTTCGCCAAGTTCCCTAACATTGTTAGAGTCAAGTCAGCATTGGTGTTCGTAGTGAGCAAGGAGTTTGTGAAGGCTGTACACCATGTAGACATGATGCACAAATACATGGAGAAGCCAGCGCAAGATGTGGCGCGGATCGAGCAAGCGTATGAGTCGGGGATTTGGAATCCAGTCCAAGGCCCACTGTGTAAGTTCTGCTCTGTTTCCTCGTGTATGTACAACCGCAACTAGGAGAAGCGGATGATCCCAAAGGAGATGTGTAGCGGCACGTGCGCTGGGAAAAGAGAAAACTGCCCATGCCCTATGGCTTGCGGGTGGCCTGACCCAGAAGGTGAGGATAAGGGTTTCCGAGATGCAGTCGTGTTTGTATTAGCAACATTGAGTTTAGTCGTGCTTTGTTTTGGAGTAATGATATGGCTTTGATTTGGCGATGCGCCGCGCAAGCGGCTAAGGAATCTATGCGTAACAGGACACCCATAGAGGAGGTACTTAGGGCCACCGGGACTGGGTGGGAGATCCCCGAGGGGTTCGAGCCGCCCGAGGATATGACGGCCAAGGAGTTGGCAACGTGGGTACGCGAAGTGGCAAGGCCATGCGCGTCGTGATCTTTGTCATCACCATGCTGCTGTTTCTGTACGCCTGTACTCAAATACCTGAAGCCGTACCCGACGATGAGTTATTCGACTGCGATTTTAGTAAAGACGGGAAGTTTCTTGTCTGCTATGACCGTAAGCGAACAGAAACGGCGAGTAAATAATGGACTGGGAGAAGGCGAAGGAGCTTGCCCGTCTACTCGAAGTGGTTACGCCAGAGGCACGGGGGGGTGCGCTGTCGGTACTACTCAAGGCCGAGGGGTTCAGGCTGACAAAGACTGTGCCCTCCTCTCAGTTGTTTGATCTATACAAACTCGCCGAGTTTATTCGGCTGCATACAAAAAGGATTGAGTGATGAGTAACGAACGAATGGAGCAAGCAGTTGCATTAGCAGATAAATGTTGGGAGAAAGTTTCTAAGGTACACCCAGAATTTGTAATTCGTTACCTTGAACTAGCACACGAACTACTCTCAAAAAAGCCCCTAGTCAGGGGTGATGAGTTTCGAGACTACTGCCGTAACAACAGGCTGCATCTACCTAAAACGCTACACCACAATACTTGGGTGTCGGGGGTACGGGCGCTATCGTCTGTGGGCTGGATAGAACACAAAGGCTACACAACCCCAACGAAGATGCACAACCATATGCCCCAAGTCTCGGTATGGGGCAGCAAACTTTTTAACGGGGGGGATGCCCCAGTAATTAACTGCGATGCGGGCGTCCGAGAGACTTTGATGGTGTTAGGAGATTGAGTGAGATTAGCCATATTAGCGGAGGAATATAAAGTGATGAAACTATATCCAGTCAAGTTCGAGTGCATCTGCCAAGACACCGCTGAACAGTTGTTCATCATAGAGAACAACGATGGGCCGACAGCCAATGTGTATATCAAAACCCCCGTCACCGTTGAGTACTGGGATGAGATTGCAGCCAAAGTTCGAGAGGCTTTGGTTCTGATGGACTTGGGGAATTGAGGTGGTAACGACTATTGGGTTTACTCGAATATGTTTTGTATGCGATAAGAAGAAGGCTGCGTTAGGTGGCACGTTCAATCCACGCCAAAAAGTGTGGAAGTGTGCTGCTTGTTCTGGTAATACTACGAAATGGAATATGGCAGATTTGTATAAAGAACGCTGGTACAAAGGCCCACCCCCGAGCATCGGCTGGTGGCCTACGGCAGTTGGGTTGCACAGGATTCTTGGGTACAGATGGTGGGACGGCGAGTGCTGGTCATGGCCCGCCTTTATGCACGAGTCGGCTGAGAAAGCCGCTCACTGGGCAAGAAAGAAAGAAACGATGCACGTTGATATCGAATGGACAGACCGCCCTGCCAACTGGCCCGAAAGGAGCAAGACATGAGTATAGACAATGGTGGACCAGCATTTCCCTTGGACCTGACTGTTGAGGGCGATCACCGCTGGGGGCACGGCATGATGCTGCGGGACTACTTTGCGGCGAAAGCTCTGCCGAGTTTTATTGCCCTAATGACTTGTGATGAGGAAGAAGCAGCGAGACGAGCGTATGCCTACGCCGACGCAATGATCGAGGCAAGGAAGGTGAAGCCATGAAACCAGACAGCCCAGCAGAAATCCTCATCCGTTTGTATGCCGAAAAAAGCGATCTGGCAGCAGACGCAGCAGCAGAGATCATTCGCCTACGCCAAGCACTACGCTGGCAGCAGGACCGGGAAGGTAGAATTGGAACGCATGGTCCCGACTGCTATACGTTCGGGCATAACCATTACGAGTGTGCCCTCCGCAGGATCAAGTTGCTGGAGGAGGATCATAGGTTTGCACAGGCACTAGGCCCGTGCGGTAAATAACGGAGTCATCATGCCCTACGTCAACAAGCCCCGCCCATACAAAAAAGAGTACGCACAACAAGTCGCTAGGGGCGAAGGCCCCACACGAGCGAAGCGTGAAAGTGCTCGAAATGAAATGGACAAAAAAGGGATTGACCGCACGGGCAAAGACATAGATCATTCGATCCCACTGTCAAAAGGTGGGAGCAACGCCCCGAGCAACCTAAAGCTGAAAGCACCGAGCGCGAACCGTTCGTTCAGCAGGAATTCGGATCACACAGTGAAAGTCAACAAGCCTAAAAAATGAACCTATCAGAGTACAAGTGGCCCCGTCCGCACGGGTTCACACCGTTCGATCATCAGAAAGTTACATCAGAATTTCTCATAGCCAACCGTAAGGCTTTCTGCTTCAACGAGCAGGGTACGGGTAAGACAGCATCAGTGATTTGGTCAGTGGATTATTTGATGCAAGTAGGGTTAGTGAAGCGTGTGTTAGTGATCTGCCCGTTGTCGATTATGAAGTCGGCATGGCAGAACGATCTGTTCAAGTTCGCGTTGCACCGCAGTGTTGCGGTTGCTTATGGTTCGGCAAAGAAGCGTAAAGAGATCATCGACTCCGGTGCAGAGTTCGTCATCATCAACTTCGATGGTGTGGGCATCGTGAAGGAAGAGATCATGGCTGGCGGGTTCGATCTTGTCGTAGTAGATGAAGCATCAGCATATAAGAACGCACAGACAACTAGGTGGAAGACCCTTCGGGACATCATGAAGGTGGTCAAGGGGCTGTGGATGTTGACGGGTACTCCCGCTGCCCAGTCCCCCGTAGACGCATATGGGTTAGCCAAGTTGGTTAACCCTAAGTCAGTTGCCCCGTTCTTGGGGCAGTTCCGCGACACCGTGATGTTCAAGGTGAGCGACTATCGGTACATCCCCCGGCCCGAAGCGAAGCACATAGTCCACAAGATTCTGCAGCCCGCGATTCGGTTTGAGAAGGCCCAGTGCCTAGACCTCCCTCCGGTTATCCACGTGGATCGGGATGCACCGCTCACTTCACAGCAGTATGCGTACTACAAGACGCTCAAGAAGGAAATGTGGTTCGAGGCGGCTGGGGAAGAAATCTCTGCCGTCAACGCTGCGGTGAAGATCAACAAACTACTGCAGATTTCCAGCGGTGCGGTCTACACCGACAACAAGAGCGTCATCGAGTTCGACGTAAGCAACAGGCTTAACGTAGTACAGGAAGTGATTGAGGAAGCAAGCCACAAGGTGCTTGTGTTCGTTCCGTTCACGCACACCATAGAACTACTGAAGAACCACTTAGCCAAGAACAACATCAGTTGTGAGGTCATCAACGGTTCGGTATCGGTCAACAAGCGATCTGAGATCGTGAAGATGTTCCAAGAGAACGAGTTCCCACGGGTGCTCATCATCCAACCGCAAGCAGCCTCCCACGGGCTAACACTGACGGCAGCGAACACAATCATTTGGTACGCTCCCTGCTCTAGTGTGGAAACGTACCTTCAAGCCAACGCACGTATTGACCGCCCCGGTCAGGTCAACAACATGACCATCGTGCATATCTCGGGCTCCTCAGTCGAGGCCAAGATGTACGCCCTTCTACGTAACAACGTAGACAACCACCAGCGTGTGATCGACCTTTACCGCCAAGAAATTTCTGACGAGCCCGTAGAAATCGCTTGACAATGTAAAGAGTCTTGCTAAGATAGACCTCCCGTAACAAAGTTAGGAGATTAGGATGAACGAAGAAGTTCAGGCAGAGCCATCTGTGTCTGTAGACAAGCTGGCCGAGGCTTACATCAAGATAAGAGACGCCAAGGACATGCTGACAGGCAAGTACAAGGCAGAGTGCGCCGAGATGGACGCACAGATGGATGTTCTGGAAGGGGCGATGCTTGACACGTGCAAGCAGTTAAACGCCGACAGCATCCGCACACAACATGGCACAGTCATTCGCTCGATCAAGTCTAAGTACTGGACGGGCGACTGGGATTCGATGTATCAGTTCATCCGTGAGCATGATGCGTTCGGCCTGTTGGAGAAGAGACTTCATCAAACCAATATGAAGGAGTTCCTCTCTGAGAATCCAGATTCATTCCCGATGGGGATGAACGTAGAAAACTCGTACACCATTGTTGTTAGACGCGCAAAAGGAAACTGAAAATGAGCAACCTCACTATTTTGAATCAAGACCTCCCCGACTTCCTGCAGAACGCTGGCATCAGCGAACTGACCAAGCAGATTGCTGGTAAGGGCGGGGTCAAGCGTATCGTCCCCAAGAACGGCATCTTCCGCAAGATGGTCGGTGGCGAAGAGATGGGCAAGGTCAAGGGCAGCATCAACGTGGTTATCGTTAACGCCTCGCCTAAGGTTGGTCGTATCTTCTACGCTAAGCAGTGGACTCCCGACGCCGAGCCGACTTCGCCAGATTGCTTCTCGAACGATGGTAATGCGCCTGACGCTGGTGCTGCCAATCCGCAGTCGGATCGTTGCGACACTTGCCAACAGAACATCAAGGGTTCGGGCATGGCGAACTCCAAGGCTTGCCGCTACTCGCGCCGACTGGCTGTGATGCTGGAGGAGAACTTCAACTCCGCACTGGAGAACGATGTGTACCAGATGAATCTGGCCTCAAAGTCTTTGTTCGGCGACAGCCCTTCCGACAAGACGCACAAGTTCGAGAACTACTCGAAGTACCTTGCCAACAACGGCAAGAGCTTGGACTACGTGGTTACGGAGATCAGCTTCAACGAGGACAACGACAACCAGTCGGTGATGTTCACTGCCACTAGGTTCATCAACAAGGCTGAACACACTATCACCAGCAAGCACTCTGCTCTGCCCGAGACGAAGAAGATGGTGATGATGACTCCGTATCAGGCCGATACGGGCAGGAGCCAATCTTCAGCCGCTGCCCCTGCTCTTTCAGCGCCTACGGTTGATGTCGAGGATGCCGTGGAAGTTGCACCCAAGAAGCGCGAAGTCAAGAAGACTGAAACCCCCACACCTACTCCCAAGGTCGCTCTTGACTCGGTAGTTAAGGCGTGGACGGACGAGGAATAACATGAGCTACGGTTACAGCCAGAACTTAGTTGAAGCTAATAGACAAGCGGATGCTGAGTCTCTGGGCGTAGCCTTGGGCAGAACGTGCATTGATAGCGGTGTTTCCGTCAAACAGATTGCCCTCGAACTGGGGGTAAGCCGAATGACGATCTACAACTGGTTTTGGGGGATAAATACCCCCGCTCCACCACACCATGACCGCATCAAGCAATTCATAGAGTGCCACAAGAAACGCAAATAATATGTCCACATTCGATCTACTCGACGCCGTACTGCCCCCCGAGGGACGGTTCTGCGCACTGGGGTTAGGTCGATACGCAGATCAGCACTTTGTAGAAACTAGAGAAGAGGTTGCCAAGCTAGCCCAGCGTTTCGTTAAAGCGAAGTTCGATGCGTTCTTTGGATGCGCTAAGTACGGACCTCTCAATAACAGAGAACACAAAAATGCTATCTACTTCCGAGCCCTATGGGTGGACATCGACTGTGGCCCTAGCAAGGCTGAACCAGACGAGAAGGGTAGAGTCAAGGGCTACATCGACCAATCCACTGGATTAGCCGAGCTTCAGAAGTTTTGCAAAGCGGTAGGTCTACCGCGACCCATCTTAGTAAGTTCCGGTTACGGGATACACGCTTACTGGCTACTCGACAGCACGATTGAGCAGTGGCAATGGAAGCCTCTTGCCGAGCGGCTCCGAGAATTGTGCAACGAGCACCAACTGATTGTTGATGCGTCAGTATTTGAACCATCGCGTGTACTACGTATTCCGGGTACGTTTAACTTCAAAAACGGAGAAACAAAAGAAGTAGTAGTTCTGAACGAGGAGACTGTGCGCATGAGTTATGCGCAGGTTCAAGGCATCCTCTCATCAGAACCACCTAAGCCAGTAGAGGAAAGACCAGCCTTCATCCCAGCAGTTAGCCCGATGATGGAAGCGTTGCTTGCCAACAAGATCAAACGCTTCAAGACCATCATGCTCAAGACGGCTAACGGAGTCGGCTGCAATCAACTACTGCACTGCTACGAGAACCAAGCATCTATAGAGGAACCGCTCTGGCGATCCGCACTATCAATAACCGCCTTTTGCGTAGACAAGGACACGGCATCTCACAAGATGTCCAACCAGCATCCCGAGTACAACCCAGCAGAGGTAGACGGGAAGATAGCGCACCTAGTAGCGAAGGGTGGCCCACATCATTGCGCTACGTTCGAGAAGCAGAATCCGACAGGCTGCGACGGCTGCACACATAAGGGCAGCATCAAGTCACCGATTGTGCTTGGCGTGGAGATTGCCGAGGCTACAGAAGAAGATAACGAAGTAGAGGTAGAGACTGAGGAGGGCTCTCAGAAAGTAACCATACCCGAGTACCCATTCCCGTACTTCAGGGGTAAGAACGGCGGCATCTACATAAAGCCGGGACCCGATGAAGAAGATGGCCCCAAACTCGTATACGAACATGACCTGTATGTGGTCAAACGGATGAAGGACCCTGAGATGGGTGAGGTTGCGCTGTTCAGGCTGCACTTGCCCCATGATGGGATTAAAGAATTTGCTATCTCTACCGCTGTGATTTCTTCCAAGGATGAACTCCGAAAGATGCTAGCGCAGCAGGGTGTAGTAGCACACCCGAAGCAGTACGAATCACTATCTTCGTTCGTCGTTATGTGCATCAAGAATCTACAGTATGAGAAGAAAGCCGACACTATGAGAACACAATTTGGTTGGATCGACAATGACAGTAAGTTCATCATGGGTGACAAAGAGATCACCAAGGACGGTATTTTCTACAGCCCGCCCACTTCAGCCACCGAGCCTTTCGTACAGCATATTCATGCTAAGGGGAGCATGGAGAAGTGGAGGGAAGTCTACGACCTGTATGGGTTGCCGGGGATGGAGGCCCAAGCTTTCGGTGCGCTTACCTCCTTTGGTTCACCGATATTTAAGTTCACGGGATTAGATGGTGCGATCATCAACCTTATCTATGAATTCGCTGGTTCTGGTAAGTCCACAGTTCTGCGTATGTGCAACAGTGTCTACGGTGTACCAGCCAAGCTAATGGCTACCGCAGCAGATACATTGAACGCCAAGATACAGCAGTTGGGTGTACTTAATAACATGCCCAACACCATTGACGAAATCACCAACATGAAGGGGATGGAGTTTTCGGATATGGCCTACGCAGTCACTCAAGGGCGTGGCAAGAACCGTATGCGGGGGTCTGTGAACCAAATGCGGATCAACAACACAACGTGGCAGAACATGAGCCTGTGCTCAGCCAACGCCAGCTTCTACGAGAAACTCGGCTCAGTAAAGAGTTCCCCCGATGGCGAGTCTGTTCGGTTGATCGAGTACAGGATTGAGCCTAGCGACATCATCAGTGTGGCGCACGGTAAAGAGATGTTTGACCATCAACTGAACGAGAACTACGGTCACGCAGGAGCCATCTATATCCAATGGCTAGTAAACAATCTGGAAGAGGCAAAGCAGTTGCTTGCTAAGGTACAGGCTAGGATTGACCGGGACCTTCAACTTACTTCTCGTGAGCGGTTCTGGTCTGCTTCCGTGGCTTCCAACATTACTGGGGGGCTCATAGCCAAGGGCTTGGGGCTAATTAACTTCGACATGAAGGCTGTGTACGCATGGGCACTAACCATGATTAAGGGCATCCGCAATGAAGTTAAGCCTCCACAGTCCAACCCAATAGCCACCCTTGGCGAGTTCATCAACGAACACATCAACAACGCTCTCGTTGTCAGCGGCAATGTGGACACAAGAAGTGGGATGAACGCCCTGCCGACGCTAGAGCCACGGGGGGAGCTATTGATTCGCTACGAGCCAGATACCAAGATGCTCTACATAGCAGCGAAGCAGTTCAAGACTTACTGCGTAGAACAGCAGACAAACTACAGCAAGCTGCTGAATGACTTGAAAGCTCTCGGGGTCTACCAGAAAGCTGAGAACAAACGTATGGCTGCGGGTATGAAGGTCAATTCGCCGTCAACCCGTGCGCTGTGGTTTGATGGGTCTACGTCAGACTTCATCCAAGTGGATTCTATGATTGGTATAGATGAAGGTCGAGACAGTCTCGTATCAGATTGATTGGTCTAAGTTCAGGAGAGGGTACTCGTTCTTCGTACCCTGCATAGACCATGAGGAGGCTAGGAAATCCCTAGCCAAGACCATGAAGCGCCTGAAGATGTCCATAGTCACCAGAGTTGTGGTGGAAGAGGGCATCAAGGGCTTGCGAGTCTGGAGAGTCTAGGCTAGAGTAGAACCCTCCTTTGTTCAGTTAAGCCCCGCCCTAGAGCGGGGCTTTTTTTCGCCTACTTTTCCTTAGCCGCTTGTCTGGCTTTGTTCTCTCTGTACAGTCGGGCGTTCATATTGTTGATTACGTCACCTACTATGCGGTAGTTCTTCTCGTAGGCGGCTAGGTCAACACCAAGTTGAGCTTCCTCCCTGCTCTGCAAGTCGGCTATCGTCATGTCGTAAATAGCCTTGGGGGTTAGTTCACGCTCGGGGAACGCATGGTTGAACATCGGAACTTCTTCTTGGCATATCTCAGAAAACCTAGCCCAACCTTCTGGGGAAAGCTTACGTGCTTGGACCTTGAGCCTAGCCTTGAGTAGATTTTCTTTATTGTCAACTTCCACAATAGCGGATTGCGCTTTATTGCCTGTAGCTTTACTCTTAGCCGCTGAGGATGTTTGGAAACCTATACTTCTCGCAATAGTAGTCCCCGTATCCACATCTTCTGGGCGAATGATGACTTTATCTTTCGCCCCCCTAACCCCTGTTTGTGCTTCTTGGTAGGCTTGAGCAGGGTTTCGCATATAGGCGGGTAGCCCTTTTACCATCGCTCCATAGTCTCCTTCTAGGTAGGAATCATACGTATCCATACCAATGGCAACTGCGCCAAGAATAGGCGGGCTATGTTCCGACATAAAGTTTTTCATGGCTTCTCTGCCAGTCTTGGCTTCTCGCGTATCACGCCCCCACATATCATTCATGCCAATACGGGAGCTAACGGATTTACCAGTAATGTAGTCAATTACCCCATCTTCTAGAATCTGAGATATAGGTACACCACTGATAGATACCTCTCCCGCTATTTGGGGTACGTACACTTCTCGGAACCAGAACACGGGGTCCAAGTCTTTAAGTTCTTGCGGGTCGTCATCTTCTTCCTCCGCTTTCTTGAGCGCAGCAGCAGCCATGCCAAGCAAGACACCCGCAGTACTGCTGAAGAATGGGATATTTGCGTAGCCAGCGAGGACGCCAACTGTGAGGTATGTGCCCATGAACTTAGTTGCTGCGGCTTTTTTGCCCTCTGCGTTAAGAAACGGCATCATCCTAACAAAGTTAGTGAGCAGGAACAGAGTGGTGTGGAGTGGGAACATCTTGAACTGAAACGCCACTCTCCCAACCCCCTTCTGGGTCCAACGTGGGCGATTACCCATGTCGTAATTGCCGAGGGCTTCGTTAACGCTAACTACAGCTTTGTTTATAGCGTACTCATGGGCTTCTTGGGGAGTCATCTTTTTCTTGAGCCCCTCTGAATACCCTAGCCGATACGCAGGAGCGTATAGAAGTTCTCGGCTTAGGCGCTCTAGATTGTGTATCAAGCTGCTAGTAGCCAATGTGTGCGCTTCTTTGCCGAGATTCCCCAATTTACCCAGAGAAGTAGAAGAACTATTGATTCTTATATCTTTATGCCCATACAACAAAGTAGCTTGCGTAGACTGAGTTACCCCACGTGCAATCATCTGCTTAATAGCATCTTTTTCACGTGAGTTAAAGCTTGGGTTGTTGGCTATGCTTGGGATGCCCAGCGATACATTGCCTTTCCTATCAACCTTAGTCATACCAATTTGGCTGTGTTTACCAATAGGTACAAACATCTTGGATAGTTCCTTAATCGCTCCAGTAATGTTGTTGTAGTTACCTGCAAGAGTTGGAAGTCCGGTAAGGGCAATCTGCACGGGCTGAATAATCGCCGAGGCTGCGCCTGTAAGCATCCAGTAGTATGAAATTTTGTTTGCCAGACCCGCAAGAACATCCAGCTTATCGTTGCTGTCACCTGCCAGAGCCATGTTCACACGCTTCTCGGCTTCCGCTACAAACGGAACCATATGGATGCGGCCCTTTATAGCATCCCGTGCCCCAGAAAGAGAGTTCCGCAGCATGGGGGCGTACTTCAGTTTAGCCAACTGCATTGATGATCTGGATGCAGAAGTAGCTATATTGCGCAATAGGTCGGGGCTGAAACCAGTAATATCCTTACGGTGAATGAATTGACTGCGGAATGATTGCTCGGGCATCGTTGTAAGGTAGAACTGATAAACAGCATCTTTCAACGAGTCCTTAACTGCGCCTACGTTTTGTTCTGCGCCGAAGTCGATTGCGTCAATCGCATCAAACATGCTGGTCAACATACCACTGGCTTTATACGACTTCAAACGTAACTGAGATACCCCTTTATCTATCTCAATAATGGCATTGGGGTTATCTTCTACCATGCGCTGCTGGGCATCCAGCAAGTCATTCTTGCTCTCGAACATATAGAACTGAGGAAGAAGCTCCGTACCTTTCATCTCTTGTACGCGCATGAAGTAATCCCCGTAACGCACTAACGGGAAAAATGGGCGGATACGGGACTCAGCTTCAAAGGTCTTACGCAGCAAAGTAATGAGGTTAGCCTTGGCCTCAGACGACATCCCCGGTATTTGATTGATCTGCGCATCAAGTAAGTCGGAGTAAAGTTGCACCATCTTTTCATAGTGCTCTTTAAGGTTCTTATACATCTCTTGACCTTTAGGGCCAATCGACTTGTACATAGCATCAATCTTACGTGCGTCTTCTACTTGTACGGAATTTCTACCTTCTAGCGGAGTAGAAGCAGGGTCTGATGGGTCGTACCTAGCAAGAGTAGAGGCGAGCACCATGTCCTCAAACTTTTTCCTGTACGCTTCGCGTTTGAAGAGCAGCGGGTTAAGTTCTTTTGCTATTTCTTTGTATACCTCGTGAGCCTCTGCAAGTAACTCCTGCGAGTACCCGTTCATCTCCTGCACTAGCAGAGCGGCGTCCTTAATGGCGTTGATCCCTGACCAGTCTGCAAGAAACGTAAAGGTAGGTTGAGCTACTATCGCTTCAACCACTGAATCAGGCATACCGTTCCAACCGCGCCTCATCAGGCGACGCAGAATACTCATTACCTTTTTGGGGTCGCGGGCTTGTATGCCCTCGGCGATGATCGGGCCTTCTTCCCCTAGCCGACTCTTACGTATCTTCTCGAATACGCTGATACCTGCTTGTTTAAGGTCTTCAGCAGCCTGTACTGGATCGCCCAACTCCTCATCATCTGCTAGTTCTTCTTCGGTCCTAGCAACCAATGGGTTACGCGACAAGTAAGGCTCAACTCGCCCACCCGGAAGCGGCACGGCTGATGCCCGGACTTCATCCTCGTTAACTGAGGCTTCTTGTGGGGTGGCTTGCTCGGCGGCTTTGCCTGTGTAGCCCGCGCCGTACTTATTTGCTAGGTACTGTTCTGTAGCGGCATCCACTTCAGCACGCTTCTTTTCCTTCTCCGTTTTGTTGCGCTCGTACCTATAGTTAGGCGTAAGGTCAGCGATGTGACCTTTGCCTTTGCCCCCATACTGGGCCATAGTTTTATCGCTAGGAGTGTCAAAGCGTGCGTAGACCTTAGACGACCCGTTAACACTAACGTCATCGGTGTATGAATCAAGACCTTCTGTGTGATCCTGAAGCACATTGCCAAACTTTGCTTCTATGTCCGCAGCGATCTTTTCTAGGGTGGCTCTATCCCCGGTGTATACCGTTATATCCTTACCGGATTGCCCTGAGTTTTTACCCACCTTGTGCTGCCCAGTGGTAGCAGTTGCGCGCGAGTTGCCATAGCCTATGCTGCTAAGGTACTTAGAGATTGCCTTTTTAGCCGCAGCAGAAGGTACGTTTAAGTGAATCTTCCAGCCATCACCTTTAAGCGGGTCTAGGGACGCTGGGGTTGCTGTTGGGGAAACAGCGGGGGTTGCTTGTCCTTGCGCTTCTGTTTGCTGGGCTTCAGGGGTTTCAGTGCCACTTGCGGTTTCCTCAGTAGTAGTGGGGGTAGCGGGAGTTATCTCAGTGATCTTATTGCCAGCGTGCATACCCGCAAAGGCTTCATACCCCGGCACATCATTTCGAGGTTGCCATAGTTCTAGTGGGTATCGCCCAACTGCAGGTTCGTTATAGACTGGGATTTTAGAGCTTAGCTTTGACGACCCTAGTTTCCCCGTTTTGGGGTTTTTCCAAACAAGGGACGCAGTTCCATCGGGGCCAAGGATAACTCGCGCCCCTTCCATGTTCTCAACACCCGCAGCACTCAAGCGAGATGCGTCACCGTCTACATATACGGTACGAACAGTACGCTCTTTAAGGCCGACATCTCCGGGATGTTCAGGGTGGGGGGACTTATTGCGCTGCGTTGTGCCATCCTCAAAGACCGCATAGTTCGAGCCTTTTGAAGTCTTAAAGCTGGCTACTGCAGTGGGTACAGTTCCTTTTCCTGCTGCAGCCCCTCCAGCATCTTCTGCACTAGGAACCACTCCACTTGACTCAACTCCTGCAACTCCCTCGGCGGGGCCAGCCGCTCCGGGCTCGCTAACCACAGGAACGCTTGCTCCAGTTGGCTTAGGGACAACTCCGCTAGGGCTAGCGGGTGGTTCTTCTGTTGGCGTAGTCGGCGAAATTGGCGCATTTGGATTAGGCCCTAAAGTTGGATCAATTCGTTCACCGGGGACTTCAGGAGGTAGGTTACCGCTAGCAGCTTGGCGTTCAAGTTCCGCTGATCCACGAAGGTTTGACGCAATCTCAAGCGGGCTGAGTGCTGCTTCACCTAGACCCTCTAGCATGATGTCAGCGTACTTAGTCCTCTGCCCAGCAGCTTGCTGCGCTATCGTTTCACCAGACATTCCAGCGACAGATTGCGCGGCAAGCTCCTTGCTCCATGCAACAACAGTAGCTCTTTTTGCAGCAGCGCCTGTTAGCTTACCCGCAGCAATCAAATCCCTTGCTGGCTTGAGGAATCTGCCCGCAAACCCCATAGCCAATCCATCAATAACCGCAATAGGTATACCCCGTTTAATCCCCTGATCTTTTATCTTATCCATGATCTTAGGGTCACTTAATGCTTTGGCAACAGCCTCGGCGTTGAGCAGATCAACCCCATTCTCATTCAGCACATCGGTCATAGCCGAGCCATACTCTAGGGCAAAAGAAGAAGCCCCAACTGCCAACTTGCTCTTGCTTGCAATAGCTGGAACCATCAATGGCAATGACACCATCAGAGAGTCCGCTAGCATACTTAGGGTAGCGCCGGGGTTCTTGACCATCTCAAGAGAAACATCCCCAAAACCTTCGGCACTGCCAATAGCCATCATGCCGTCTTGGATGTCCTGAGAAGGTGCGGCTTCAGCGCGTTTTCTTGCATTCTCGGAGATTTTTTGGGCTGTATCAGCCGAGTTTGTACCCCCGTGCATATAAGAGTACGCATCTAGGACATCGTTGATATTAGCGTTTGCTCGCGTGAACAGGTTGATAAAACCTTTACCCATAGTAGGGTCAGATTTACGTAGCTTTTTAGGGGGCTGTGTTTTCTCAACCCTCTTATCCAGAAGTTCTTGAATAACCGGAGGGGAAGTGTCTAGTTGGCCGTATTGAGCAGCAATATCCCTAGCTGCAGTGCCACGAATCCCCGGCTGGTTGGATAGGTTTTTAAGGGCAACGGCTCGCGTGTCCTCTGGCATAGCATCAAGTTTGGCCTTGAGTTCTTCAACAAACTTAGGGTCAATAGCAGAACGCCCAACAGCTTCTTGCGTAGGTGTACGCTTAGGCATGGGCACGCCTTTAAGCTGCAAAAGCTCGTCTGCTTTTTCTTCTGGGCTCTGGCTCAATCCAAGCAGCCCGCCAAGGGGGGACTGAAATGCGCTTTCCGCGAGTGCGCTACCCGCCCTACTGAATAGTCCGGGACCTTTATCTCCGGTGGGGGCAACGGGGGCAGTAGGAGCAGGGGGAGTAGCAGGGGCAGCTTGACCTATGTGAGCTAGGATTGTGCTTCTTGCTTCTTCCTGATCTTCTGTTGCGATGTCGTAATGCTGCCCCTCGTACTCATAGATCGGCATAATGACTTCCAGTTAAGGCTTTTTCGGGGTCAAGGAAATAGGATTCTCAATAGTCCCCGGCTTAGCGTCTTTGTTGTATCGACCTCGAAGTATTGTAGGAACAGGGGCAGACATATACGATTCAATCAGTGCTGCATCCGCTGCCTCTTTACTACCACCGTATTTAGTTTTTACAAGGTCGTTGTATTCCGCGAGGTTTGTAAGTTTATAGTGTTTCAACGTCTCAGCAGCTTGTTTGAATTGCTCCCCGGCGCTCTTAGCTGGTGTAGGCCCAGAAGACTTCATCATCTCAGCCGTTTGCCTTGCTGCGCTGTCATCTATGTCTGCTTCTGACATATTTGGGTTGTCCGCAGCTATCTTAGCTCTTACAGCCTTAAACACGGTCATATCCAACTTAGGCTGCGCACCCGCACCGCCACCCGTAGGACGTTGGGGTTTAAGGGAGTTTGCCAGTGCTGCCGCAGCAGTGCTGTCCCCTTGCAGCATAGCTTGTTCTGTTTTGAACGCTTCGTTCTTGAGTTTTTGCGCGTCCCTGACAGATTCCCGAGCACCTTTAAGGTCGCCCATGCGTTCTTTGCGCTTGGCGTCATCCATGAGGAATTGATATTCCTCAATCGCGTTTCGCTGCTTAGCGTTCTCAGCCAAGGAACCTTGATACGACTTAGCTGCAGCGCCGATACCTCTACCAGCAGCCTCAGCAAAGTTATTGCCCTGCAAAAGTTCCGGTACTGCCGCAAGCAGAGCAAGCCCTTTGTCTTTTCTCTCTTGCTCGACTAACTTAGCCTCCCTACCCTTGAGCCTCTCCTGCATAGGACCGTATGGGTCAGCGCCACCTAAGCTCTGCAACTCATCGTAGTCGGCTTTAATAGCAGCGCGATACTGCTCGGGGGTCAGTGCGGCGGGGGCTTGAAGTTCTTGTTTCCTACGCAAAGCATCAATCCCAAGTTGGGTCACTTCATCGTATTTACTCTGGTTTCCGGGGGAATAGGAACCACTTACTTGCCCCCCATCCTCAAAAGCAACGATGCCACCATTAGCCATACTTTCTTGAGTAGGCATGATGTTGTCAACCATGTCAGGAGTAGCCATAGCAGAAATGCTATTAGGGGCGACTTGGGGCTCCGTTGCCCCGCCTTCCACAGGAACTCCACGGCTTTGCAATACCTCTGCAATAGCGTTGGCCCGTCCAATATCCCCCATCTGCCGAGCAATACCGTAAGCTGTCTGAAGCTGGTCGTTGCTTAGGCTAGGGATAATCTCCCCCTCTACGTACTGTTCATCAGTAACACCACCGCCAGCATAGGCCAGACCGCCACGCGCAAACAGTTGGCTCGCTCCAGCAGCGGCAGTACCAGCAGCCGCCAGATTCTGCGCAGCAGTCGGACCAGCCTTGTACATGGAAGTAGTAGACGAAGACCCTGACGGTACTGCGCGTAGGAGGTCAGACCTACGCATGATCTGATCCCAGTCGAAGTTCTTTTGGTTCATCCAGTCTTGATAGCCGATATCAAGACCTTTTTGTGTTTGGCCTTGCTGCTGCGCACCAAATTTGTTTTGTAGCTCAGTAGACTGTAACCCCTGATTGAACTGCTGCTGTCCAAGCTGGCCTAGCGCCTGTGCAGCGTTCAGCTTAGCGTTAGAGCCAAACTGCGCTTCTTGAATACGCCGTTGCTGGTCCACGTTGAACATGTTAGCGGCCTGATTGAAGGCATCGCTATACCCTCTGGCGTTGATGTCCGCCATGTTCTGCATCGTGTTCTTCTCTGTCAGGGACTTCTGAAGAGCCCCGCGAGAGCCACCGAACGCGCCCATACCCACAGCTTTGGACGCATTTTGCTGCTGAGCCATCATCCCAGCACTAGCAGCCTCTCGTATCTGCGGAGCCAGTGCGCCCTGAAGAAACGGGTTCATGTACTGGTTAACATTCGAGCCCGTGTACTGCTGACCCACTGGGCTGTACTGCCCGCTTTGCGTAGCGTAGTCTGTAGCCTGACCAATCTGAGGCGCAACACCCAAGTTCTGTGCGCCAGCAAAAGACTGATTCTGTAGATCGTTAAAACCCGCTAGCCTGTTACCGCCATACTGTTCGTACCCTTGGTTGGTAAGCTCCATGCCCTTGGCAAGGGTTTCCTTAGCGGCTTCACGCGCCCACGGAGCGACATCGCTGATTACGGTTTGCGTAGTATTCGCAGGAGTCTTGCCCCCACCGCCGCCGAAGTTCAACCCGAAAACTCCAGCCCAGCGCAGTGCGCCCAACAAAACCTTAAACATTCAAGTGCTCCTTGCGGTACTCATCAAACCGTTCATGGAATATAGCCTTCCATACTTCCGGTAGAACTTCTCTGGCTTTTTCTGCGCCGACGCAAACATGCACGGCGTAAGCAATTATGTTCCCCGCAGCGTAGCGGAGTCCATGCGAAATCTCGATCCCATGCGGGTCTTTGTCAGCCTCGTACCTGTTTGCTGTCTCGTAGGAAGAAACAACAACAAGCCACATAGGGAGAATGGCATCCTGAATGGAGCGGTAGAACGGATTCGCTGGCAAGTAAACCAGCGCCGTAAGAAAAGCCCTATTGATCTCTATTTCAGAGACTGGCTTATCTTTGTCTACTAGATCATCCCAAGTGTGCAGCAAGTCTACGAAAGCACGAAACATATTGAGGGCGTGTTGATCGCCCCCAAACCATTCCAGTTTGCCCTCATCAGTCATGCTGGGAGGTACTTTTCAGAGCGGCTGTTGTGCGCTACCTTGTTCTTGCCAGTGCTTTTCTTCCGCGCCTTCTGGACTCGATCCATCATCGCGTACAGTTTGCGAGCACCTGCTTCAGTAGAGCCATTGCCCAGTTCAGACACGATACGCGCAGGGATAACGAACTCACCGTCAGCAAGCCGAGCGGGTTGCTTTTTGCCAATTACAGCAGGGATAGAGTCCGAGACGCCATCACCGGGACCACGAAGCAGTCGGCCACCATCAGAGTAGCCACCCAAGCCATACATGATCCCACCACCCGCAGCCTTCTTGGTGAACCCACGGTTCTTGAAGTAGCCCATCTCCTTACCGCTTGCCAAGTTAGATTGGTAATCGGGGGAGGAAAACACGCTGTCATCCGTACCTTGGTTGTATGAGTACTCTGGCATAGAGGTGTCTTCCTCTATTTCCTTAGGTTTCTTCGGTTGCGGCATCCAGCTAGCAACCGTACCAGCAGTCGTGAACGGATTCTGCTTGGCAAAGTTCATCACGTTCTCACCAGAGAGCCCCCTACCCATTGCTGCAGCACGGTCAGACGCACTACCAAGTTGGTCAAAGTTTGGAGCAGGTGGCCCCATAGGTACTGATGGTGCTGGTGGCCCCATAGCCGTTGTAATTGGCGGCGGCGTATAAGCAACTTGATTTGCAAGCCCCGCTTGGGGTTGGAACACTTCCCCCACCCCTGTGGATGCGGGGTTCATTGGGATAGATGCTACGTCACCCCCCGAGACTGGAAGCCCCGGAGTGGCTTCTGCAGCAGTAGAGGCAATTTGTTCTGGAACAGCAGCTTCAACTCCAGTACCTACAGCGGCGGGGGCGGTAGAACCAACGCCCGCTGCACCAAGACTCGCACCAAGACTTGCACCACCGTAAGCCCCAAGACCAGCCATCAGACCTTTTTTGAGGCTACCTTTTGCAAGGCCGACACCAGCACCGACAAGCCCAGCAGCCATAAGCGGCCCGACACCGGGGATCATAGACAGACCAACACCTGCAATAGTAGGAAGAATCCTAGACAGGAACCCCGCTTCGGCTAGGCCCGTGTGGGGGTTAATGGTCAGCGAACCGCCATGTTTCCTAGCGATTTCTTGCAGGGCTTTGACTTCCCCCCGACCCATGTGAACAAGTTCAGTATCGGGACCTCGGCCTTGACGGGCGAGGTGCTGGGCAGCGATTTGAAGGCTCATAGCTTCCTCACGGAATTATTGGGGTTAATGTTATCACGCCTTGATTCGTAATGGATAGCTAGCAGCTACGCCACCGGAAGTGTCGCAGTAGATGTCCCCCGCCCTAAGAAGGGCAAAATCTGCGTCTGTTGGTATGCTGAGCACAACTTCAGGGCCAGTAGGGGACTGTTGACTACAACTAAGCGCCGCCACGATGTCAGTTATGCCGTTTCGCACTCTGATTTGAGTCGCCGCAACCACAGGGCCGGGGTTATCCAGTCCGTTAAAGTACTGACGCAATATGCTGAGCAGCATGTCCATGTACTGAGGGCTGTAGACAACGGGGGCCGCAGGTAGTCTGGGAGCGGTTACGTTTTTGACTGCCATTATTTCCTCCTGCCGTCTGGTCTAATATCAATACGAGTAGTACCAAGTTGCCACTGCACCCCTAGCGTTTCGGAGCTAACCTTGAACGCCATCTGGCGTCCTCGGATGCGAACGTAGACTTGCTCAGTGAATTGCTGAACCGCATACGTCCTCGTCTGTTGATAGTTCTGTGTACTGATGACATCTGGGTTGTCAGATGGCCCATAGTTAGAACCGGGGAACGCCCTTGGCCTCACCGTGAACATAGCCGTTGGGTTATTGACATAAGACCCATCAAAGGTCAAGTCAGGAATAAGTCTCCAGACAAACCCGAAGTTGTGCCCATCACCGATGTCGAAGTCAGAAGACTGGACGAAGGCATTGATAGGTACTGGAGGGTTTACCGTAGCGTCGTCTGTACCTGTCTCTTGGTACAGCAAAGAGCCGTTAGTGGTTCCGTCTAACTCTCCGTAGATAACCGACATAGGAGTGCTACGCAGCGGGCTGTCCAGCCAAGCGGTGCGTCCTTGGTTTTGGCCTTGGTAGTTATCCCAGTCTCCGTAGCACCAAGTCTCGTCAAGGAAATCGTAAATGACGTAGCGATCAATCACCGTTGAGTTGGCCGAGCAGTAGAACCACCAGACTTCACTGTACCCTTCGTTTGTACCAGCGAAGAATTGGAACGCTTGTTCCATATTGATGTCGGAAAACACATACTCCCGTAGGGTACAAGGGAGCGTCTGCACTCGGCCAGAGTACACATAGAACTTGTCTACGCCCATCCAGTACGTGATGTTGTTCGCCGTAGTGATTGCGTTAGGGCCAGCAATAGAAATGTTTTCACCAAGAATTTGGAAGCCCCACACATACGGTGGGCCAAGGTACTGCATCGAGTAGATAGCAGCGTCGGTCAGAACCAAAATCTCCTGCCGAGTCTGGATGGCGGTAACAATGAAAGACCCGTGGCTTAGGCGGTAGTCACCAGCTTGGTTAGTTGGATCAGGCGTCCAGACAATAAAGCTTTCCTGATCTGACCATCGAACTTGCATGGGATCAATAGCTTGCGTAGCGTACAACCCAGTAGGATCGTTTGCGCCAAACGCAATAACAAAGCGAGAAGAGTCTGAAACAAGAACGAAGTTGACTGCATCCGGGCAAGTGGAATCCACCACTATAGGGAACGGTAACAAACCACCCATATCGGACCCCGCCAAAATCTCCACCCCTCGGTCAAAGATGTTTGGGTTCGCATTAACCGCCCAGTAGTACATAGGGCCACCACGGGAGGCGAACACAAGGTTCTCGCCGAAGTTAGACTGGCTCCACAGGCGCAACTGAAGCCCAACCCCAAGCCCAGCAGGAGCAGCTTCACCCCACCCCGGTGGTCCGGGGGCGACAAAACCCCACACGCCAGCACCCCAGCCAACACCCGTGGTAAAGATGTCACTAGCGGTAGTGATTTGATATGCGGCGTCCGTAGCGGCTCCACCGTCGCCAACGTCACTCACGTTACACGCTTCTGAGAGCGTGATTATGTAGTTATCCGCATCTATTTCTGTAACTTGAAACTCTGCGTTTAGCACAGTAGCCGTTATAGCGCCACCCAAAGATGCCGCACCGCTGAACGTAACGAAGTCTCCAGTCTGTACGCCGTTACCTACATCGTTTACGAATACCGTATACCCGCCCACTGCATCGCCACTAGTGTGCGCTGCGGCAGTAGTACCGTTTACCCCCCGAACGCAGCCAGACAAGTCATTGCCCGATATAAAACCGTAGGTGATCTCCTCAGTGCCGATCAGAACCTTGCCGCCAATCTCGGAAGTTCCGCCAAACGAAGCCCCGGCAACTACTGGAATTACTGAAGCAAACGAAGTGATGTTAGCGGACAGCGTGGAGAACGCTGGAGTGAACGTAGGTGATGCACTAGGAGGAGTTGCTCCCGGACCTGATTCATATCGTATAGGCGTGATGTCGTAGAAAGAGCCGCCCGGACCATTCTGGATGTAGTACTTGAGGTTCGACCCCAACGCCAGAAGGTTATAGCCGTACAGCGTCACCCAATTCCACATCGAGCGGACGGTCCCCCACAAAGTCCCGGTGGGTGGGTAAGCAATTGTCGTAGGAATGTCTGCAATAACTGTAGACAGTGGGCCGTTATCAATCACCCACCCGCCGATCTTCTCGGGTTGCCCAGAACGGAAACGAATCTTGTTGGATTCAAACCAGCCACCCTCATTGGCGTACGAGGTGCTCTCTCGGTTTACTCCGGGTCTGAATACAAGTTTCTGTAGTGGCATAGATGCCTCACATTGAAAGCGCAGTGGCTTTTACTTCTGCAACTCTACGGTCCCATCCACCACCAAACGTAGGCCACGTAGATAGACCTTCTAGGAACTTCAGGCGTTGGGCGCAGTAGTTTCTGATGATGGTGTCTGGAGATACAGCTAACGTCATGGCGAGCGTTTTGGGGCCAATGGAGCCATCTGCTTCCACACCCAGTGCGATTTGAAGCCACTGAGAAGCCCTGCGTACCCCGCTATTTACTGCTGCGTCGAATACACAATAGTCAACACCAGAGGGTAGTTTATCTCCTTTGATCCTATCCCAGTAAAACTCTTTGTAGATAGGCTTAACCTTTTCTGGTGTAAGCGCCCTCATTTCTGCTTCGGTGACTGGGCGATCAAGCCAATCTTCCAATACTTGTTGGGTGATACCAAGGTTTGTCCTCCCTCCCGGATCATTCGGGTGGTTAACGTAACCTCCCTCGTGTTTGATTAGGTGGCTGAAGCAAGCATCCCAGTTGGTGTTCATTTGTCTTCCTTGTTGTCTTTGCCTATTTTGATACCGGCAATGGTTCCGACAAACGCACCGACAATGGTATTGAAACTAGGCTGGAGCATTTTGAACAACTCGTTGTTGTCCACCTTGGTGTCAAACAGCCCAACCAAAGACGCAAAGCAAGTAGCAACCAAAACAATGGCTAACGACAAACAGCAAATTACAGTGATGTAGTCGGCTATCTTCATTTCCTTAGTGCCTCGCCTTTTTCCTTGGAGCCGATACTGCTTCCAAACCAAAAATTCAAAACAGTAGACACTACCGTGCCAAGTATGAAGCCGAGAATGGTGTCGGCAAACCTGACGTTATTATCTGGAATTACGCCGAAAGTAATAAAACCAACGTAGGCCACGGCAGCAACAGACCAGAACACGGTCAAGTACATCGTGAAGCGTTTAGAGAAGAGATCAGACTGCTGTAGCGCAATCTTCTGCATATCTCTAGCGTCGGCGGTGTTGGCGTATTCCGCTTTTAGCTTGTCTAGATCAATCTGAGCCAACTTGAGCGCAGCGTCGGGATCAGCGGAGATGGCTTCGGTCACCGCCTCGACGGTATCTGCTACACCCAGCTTAGAAGCAATAGCCGATACAGCCATACCCCCCAAGGGGCCAGCAACAACAGTTGCAAGAGCAGGGGCAACGCTTCCGAGAAGTTTGAGCAGTTCATTCATGCGTACTCCTTAGGCCGTCCGCTTCCACATATACACAGTGATGTATGGCTGGTAGTTTGCGTTAACCCCAGTAACACCTGCGTTGTCAACCGTTGGCGCAACTGTGTTGTTGCCCGTAGTGAACGAGTGCGAGTGACCACCAGCACCTTGCAGGTAGTTAATACCTTGAAGCGTAGCAGTAGCAGGATTCCCGCTCTGCCCTTCGTCCGCAACGAGGTAGTTACACGGCGCATCGGGGCCGTCAGCAGTGGAGAAATTTCCCGGCCCGAAGAAGTGAGTGTGATTCGCTACAGCAGCCGTTGTACCTGCGTGCTGGTGAGTTGTACTAGCCAGCGTGTGATTGTGGGTTACGACAACTGAGTTGGCAGCGCCACCAGTATTCCCTGCCGTACCAAAGAGTGGGTCAGCCGCTAAATAGCCAACAGGCACTTGACCACCACCAAACGCCACCCAAGTACCGAAGCTAAACAACGTGCTGGGGTTGGAGCCGTTGGTTGCGTTGGTGTAGATAGACCCAATAGGGTAGAGCAGTTGCAGCGCAGCCTGAACGAACGCAGTTGTTGCTATCTGAGTTGTGTTAGTACCCGGAGCCGCAGTGGGGGCGGAAGGAGTTCCGACAAACTCAGTGTTCTGCGGGTAGAAGCTATTGGCATCACTAACAACTGAAGCTACCTGCCCCGCAGATATTGTGATTGCCGCACCGCCTGTAGGCGTAGTCCCGTTGGCTACAGTAGCGTTACGAATGGTCGCCGTATACGCAGTATCGTTAGCGATTGTGTACAGCTTGGAAACCGGAGGAGCAAACACAGTGAAGTTGTTTGCAAATGTCGAGGTCAGGCGAATGACTGCATTACGCGCTTCATCCGATGCTCCGTTCAGCGCGGTAAGGGCTTGGGTTGCCGAAGTGATGCTTACGGTCCTGTACCCTGCAATGGAGTCCTCAATAATCGTACCGAGGTTCGTGTTCGTCGTGTTACCCCACTGACCAGCCTGACTGCCAGTAGCGATAAGCTCGATACGTAGATTATTTGAGTAGGACATCTGTATTCCTTAGACCGTGTAGGTAGAGGGCACTTCAATAATAAGGGAGGCAATCCGATAGAGTTCGCCGGAAACTATTGCGGTGTCGGTAATAGTGAGGTCCGCTCCACTCCCCCCGAGTCCAACCGTGCCAAAAAACTGTTGAGTAATTGTAGTAGCGTTTGTTGCCCCGAGCCCAGCACAAGCCGACCAGAACCATGTAGCTGTGCCAGATGCTGTTGCGGCCTTGAGTGGTGTGCTTAACGTAAATCTGTTGTTGGTGTATCCCGGAGAACCAAAATCAACCTGAGCATCAAAATACATCAGAATATCAGCAGACCTAGCACTGACGGAGGTAAGTGTGCTGAAGTCAGCGGGGACCGTACCCTGCATAATGTAGATGCCGTTAACATCCCCAGAACTTATGTTTGCATAAAATGGCCCCGCAACCCCCGTAGTTGGCGTGTACGAATCAGGATATACGCACGGGGAGTCTACTGGATTAAACAAAAAGTTTACAATCCCATTCATCATCTCAGGGGAGTATTCCATAATAGCCATAGTTATGCCCCTTTATTAAGCGATGCCGCCAGCAGCGGTTACAGAAATATCAGCCAATGTATAGCTTACGCCAGAAACAAGGGCCGTATCTGTGAATCTTACTGGTGCGGAACCGGAGGTGTCGGATACAGGCGTAATGATAAACTTCTCATATGCAGAGGGGCCACCGTTGGATATAAGTTCAGCCAGCGTAGGGGGCGCACCGTAATTGGCGAACCATTGAACGCACCATGTAGTAGTCCCTGTGGCTACTGCGGCTGTTGGAACAGGCGTACCGTAGTTGACTAGCACGATCCCGGTGTCTATTGTGATTGCGTTAGGCTGCTGCACATTTGCATCATTGAAGTGCAAAAGCATACTGCTTATGTACGTCGTAGACCAGTCTGCTATAAAGTCCGCCGCAGTGGGCTGCACTCCCGCATAGAAGGTGGCAGACGATCCTATGGGAAAACCCGCCACAGCAAGGGTGAGATTCGGGCCACCTATTGCCATGTATGCGGTGTTTAAGAACCCGTTCCGCATATTCTTTTGGAAAAGAACCGCCATATATTACCTGCTAAGGGTTAAGGGGTAAGGTGCAACCTGTGTTGCACTAAACGCATTGTATCCACCACCGTACAGTACAAGCGGGAACGGAATAATGACTGGGCAAACTCCCCACACTGGGAAGTAGGCGGGAGTAAGCACACCACTACCATTGAACTGAGACGGCTCCGATGGGATCAGGTACACGCACCAGTCGCTGATGTCTTGGTCAAACACAACTGCGTTGTCAAACATAAACGCCATGTCTGTTACAGCGCCTGTACTCCAGTTGCCCAGAGGTTGATTGAACGCTGATGCTCCAGAGAACATGGCGAACATATTGTCTACGTTGCCCGTGTCCCAACTGTTCAGCGGCTGGTTGAAGGTAGTGACCCCAGCGAACATATCCCGCATGGTGGTGACATTACTAGTGTCCCACGCACTAATATCTTGGTTGAACGCAGTTGTGCTACCAAACATCTGCCGCATTGTCGTAACAGCAGATGTATTCCAAGAGCCAATAGGCTGGTTAAACCCAGTAGCCGACGTAAACATATAGGACATATCTGTTAGGTTACTTGTATCCCAGCTAGATACAGATGCATCATTAAAGAACCCCGCTATGCGGACACTGATAAGCGTGTCCGGTAGGTTATTTGGTACGTACAGATTGTTAGCGCCATAGGTGGACAGGTTCAGGAACTGCAAGCCTAAGTAGGCGTCCCACGAATTTATGCCCTGCAACTCATTCTGGCCCAGCGTATCAACAGCAGAACAAGTTCCCGCCAAAGAGACTACATACGTTCCAATAGCAGCATAAGTGTGGCTGTATGTACCTGCCACTGAATACGCACTAGTCGCGCCGTCACCCCAATCTATCAAGACATCCAGCGGTGCTGTAATCGGTGCTGGAGAATACCCATCTAGCGAGATAGAGATAGTGTCACCGATTCCCACAATATCGTACTGCAACAGCAAGCTCGGAGCAGGGGGTGGGGGGGCAGCG
>Ga0209088_10000124_pt1 | contig 56661 bp, 47 predicted proteins | sample S_140625_EF_Meta_FD_187324 | JGI IMG/M metagenome (GOLD analysis project Ga0209088, IMG submission 187324) | Freshwater microbial communities from Lake Simoncouche, Canada to study carbon cycling - S_140625_EF_MetaG (SPAdes) (version 2) | ecosystem: Environmental > Aquatic > Freshwater > Lake ... | reverse complement strand
CGCCGACCTTCATACCTGGAATACCTTCTTGCCAGCCTTTGATAAGACGGTTTAGTGGGAATTCAATTGATTCACCACGACCCCATGAAGAATCGAATTCTTCACCGGTCTCATAGTCAACACCTAGGTAGTGAACATTCACAACCGAGTTAGCTGGAGCTTCATCACCATCGCCAACAACGATGTCTTTAGTGGTTAGAACCTTAGGAGCTGGCTCCATCATTGGTTCGATTTCAGGGCGATTTAAATTACTCATAATAGGTAAATAGTATCTTTCCCTGAGCAAGTTCCACTGGATTATCTGTTTAGGCTTGAGGCTATGGCCCTAGCAATCACAAGGTTTACCTCAGGTGACACACTAGACACTGCAATGCATGTAGTGCTATTTCTGCATGGTTATGGTGCTGATGAAAAGGACCTACCGGAACTGATGTCCTATCTTCCAGAGCTCCCTTGGTATAGCCCAAGAGCACCTATTGATTTAGGTGGTGCTTACTCTTGGTATCAGACTCAGGACCTATTGAAACCAACTGTTACTGATCTTGCTGAATCAACAGCTGGGCTATGGGACTGGATAGACGAATACGTTCCTAAAGAATCAAAGCTAATCCTGATTGGTTTTTCTCAGGGTGGACTCATGGCAACTCAGTTACTGAGAACCAGACCAGAACGTATTTCAGGAACTGTAATACTCTCTGGCTTTATGGCTATCGGTGAATTAGATACAGATAGCCAACTTCAAGAATTCAAACCTAAGGTCATTTACTGCCGTGGTTTAGAAGATCAAAGAATAACTAAAGAAGCAATTGCAACCCTAAACACCTGGTTACAGACAAAGACCAAAGCTATAACTAAAACTTATTCAGGTCTTGGTCATTCAGTTGATGAACGAGCGATGCTAGATGTTGCGGCTTATGTTTCAGCACAACTCAACTAGCGGATTAAATTAAAGGCAAGTTGTAACAGCGTCAACAGAATCAGCGCCAGTATCACCAAAACAATAATTGACTTTGTTTTACCCAGAGAAACAACTAATCCACCTAGGTTTGCCTGCTTATCTATTGCCAAATCCGGTAGCGCATTAAAGATATGAGCAATCACGCCAACACATGATGAAATACAAATCATTTGCCAAGATGGCCATTTCGAACTGGACTGGGCAATGAATACTGTTAGAAGTGCAAATGAAATCGCATAGGGTAACCAAGACCAAACTGTTCTGGATAGGTAGAGGTTATAGATCTGAGCGCTAGCCACCGCCAGAATATTTGCTAATCCGCCAATCCAGCCTGCGGCGAGAAAAGAAAACGGCACCATAACAATCAGTGCAATCGAGATTGGAGTTCTTAGGTTCTCTGGTTTTAACGAGTATCGAACAGTGGGTTTGTTTCTTCTATCAAGTTTTTTATCTGTCTCTAAATCAACTAAATCATTTACCCAACCGATGGATGCTTGGCCAGCGGCAGTTGCTACGACTACAAATATCAAACTAAAACCAGACAGACCACAAAGAGCAGCTGCAACAGTAGTTAGCAGAACCATGGTTAGCGCCTGTGGAAAGTGTGTAGCTTTCAGTAGCGCTAAGAACCTGGACATTATTTAGTCAACTGGCTGTTGAAGTTTTCGTTCATTCAAGTAGATAGAGACAATTATCCAAGTCACATAAGCAGCTTGAGAAACAGCAACTACTCGTTCCCAGATTCCTACGTTGATAGCTAGCGGATCTGTCCAGGTAACCAGGAACCAGACGGCAAGTCCTGCCTGAAGTGCTGTTCCTACGATGGTAGGTATTGGTCTAACAGCAAAAGCTGCGTTCTTAGATCTTCTAAGGGCAAGTAAAGGCCAACCTGCAGAGATGGCAAAAGAAGAAATAGCGAAGATTCTGTGCATGGTTGAGTAGCCGATTAGAGGGGTTGGGAAAATAGTTAGCCCGAATGTGCAGAGTGCTGAAACAAACAGAGCAACTCTTGCCGACATTGCCAAACTCTTGGCATAGATAGCCACGATTACAGTAAGCAATCCACCAAAGACAAAAAACGAAGACATGATCTCCTTAACAGGAGATTCAGGTGAAGCCAACTCGCTAATAGTTTGCTTAGCCTGGTCGTAACCTGGCCACATCGACCCAGCAATAATCCAACCTAGAGCTGACTGGATAGGACCAATAATTGCTGCATAAAGCGCTATCTTGCTCGTTCTGTTCACTTGTAACCTTTCAAAAGATGTCTTCTCTAAAGACACTATCAACGAGGTGGTTCTGAGTGAGGAACTACTAAGCAGGAGTTTGCGCCTTTACTCAGTTACCTCCGCAGCCTTTGCCTTACCGATCCTTCGTATGAATAGGAAAGATATGATCTGAGCTGGGATCATGGCAAGCCCTAAGCCAAATAGCAGCACTATTGGGTTCGCTGAAATGCCAGGATTGCTGAGCACAACCGGCCAGGCGAACAATAGCGCGACACCCAAGCACTGAGTGATTACAAAGAAAATCAAAGCACCCAATGCGGCAGCGGAATCTTTACCTTCGTTATATTTGTTTCTTCTGGTTTGATTCAAAACACCAACAGTCTTTATTGATGCCCAAATGTATACATACATCGCATAGAAGACGAAGGCGAAAATCATGTAAAAGAGTCCGCCTTGGAACGTTAGCCAATTCCCAAAAGCACGAACAAAAAAACTAGAGAAGGTAATCAGGGTGTAAGCAACTATGAAGCTCACTATCACGATGATTCTTCGGAAATACTGTCTGGCTAGTTTTGCAGGACCCTCAGGATCCATCATTACAACTGGTTTTGGAATGGGTTCAGAGAACTTAGATTCTCTCCAGGCAACAAGAATAAGTGGGAATGAATATGCAACATAGGTAAGTAAGGCAACCATGGTGAAGACGAAACCCACTGCGTTATTTGACACTAGCGAAATTAGATACTTATTGAAATTATCGACTGCTATAACTGAATCCTCTTGTGGTGAATACTTTCCCCTACCTGGGGTGAATCCCATGACATTGATAACAAAGAAAACTATGGCAGCACCAAAACCAATTCTTCTAACTACAAGATATCCGGTCTTAAAAGCCCAGTCACGGTTAGCTATTTCACGCTCATCCAAATACTGGTCTGGAAGCGAGGTTACCCTTCGCATTGATCTTCTAAGTAGTAGAAATACTACGAGCAAAATAACTGGAGAAAGGAACCGCACATAAGCCAGAATTCCCTCTAAAACAAGGAGGAACATTTGGGAACCATTTAGCTCTGCTAAAGAGTTAATAGCGTGCCCCTTAGTCAAGATGATACTCAGCATCAAACCAGCCGGGATTAACAAAGTTGCCAAGTACAAATAACTGAACAGAACTGCAATCACACAGAGGAATCTTCGGAAAGTGCGAGAGACTAATAGCCCTCCCGGTGCACTGCTCAAAATACGCTCAATTCGCGCATTGCGCAGGTTTGTAAGAATATTTGTTTTCCTGGACATTAGATACTCGCTTTCAATTTGAAGAGTTGTTCGACTTTGCAGTTCAGAGCTGCGGCTAGCCTCAGGGCTAATGCAAGAGTTGGTGCGTATTCCCCACGTTCGATGTAGCTCATGGTTTGGTAGTGAACCCCCACCAGATCGGCTAGCTCTTGCCTAGATAGTTCACGCTTAGTTCTAAAGGACTCAACATAGTTCTCCAGTTGGTCTTTATCTTGTTTTGGTTGTCTTCCCATATTTAGAGTATAAATGCTCTAGAGCATAAATACTCTATATTTTGCTTTTATTCAGCAAGGCTCTTCCAACCTGCTCGGCTAAAATACAAGGGAAGCGCTCTAAATCAGCGCTTGAACCCAAACTTCGAGGCTAAAGGGCTTATTCCATGGCACCAAAATCATTCGATAAGTACCTGAGAACCTTCGCCAAACTGCCGTTTCCTATTCCACTAGGCAAAATAACTGAACTCAGAGCCGCCCGACAGTCAGTCAAGAGCCAGGCTCAGACCATAGCCAAACTGAAGACTGAGTTGGCGCACCCGGCTTTGATCACCCAAATAGCCCATGGCATGAACATGGACCAAGCCATCGTGGATTATGTCCAAAAAGCTACGGATATAGATGAAATGGTCTTGGCCAGATCTTTTGTGCAGGCTCTAAGTGTTGACCCTGATTACAAAGAGATCGGTTCAATTGGTTTTGGAGTACTACTTGCTCAGCTAAACCTCTTGGAATCTGCGAATCACTATTTTCTTGAAGGTGGATCAACTAAAGCTATCCGGTTAGCGCCTTATGAGTACTTCGATAGCGCTTTCTTTGTGAATGCTGATAGAGGTTACAAAGAACTTGAAGATTACCTAGCTAAACACCGGTCAGATCTATCTGCTCAAACCAAACTAGGTTTACTAAAAGTTCTAGCTAAGTACCTGCACGTTGAATTGCTTCGCAAAGAAGTCGAACTGCTCGTCTCTGATAGCGCAGCAGCTTCGCTTAACGATGAGGATAGCCAGCTATTGACCTGGCTAAATACTCAGTTGCATCATGAAGATTCTGTTACCTCAAAACCAGATACCATCAACATTGCCGTTATGGATTACAAGTTGCTTGACCGTTCAAGAACCTCTCGTAATCGTGGTGACTATGTTCAGACCCTTGCAGCCCTTTCCAATCTCTTACGTTTCCAATCTGTTGAATACGTAGGAGATACCAAGCTTTCTAATTACCTAAACAACCTCAAAAAAGAAGTTCATTCAGATCTTCAGATAGTTACTCATAAGGCAAAGGTTCAACCTGTTGCTATCGATAGAGATTTTTCAAGTGGCAGAGAATACCCAGAGAACACTTGGCTTATCAGTAACGGATGGTTCATGCACCGTAACTTCCAAGGTCCGGCTGACTTCCCATACCCTAAGAAAGTCTTGCCATTGATGATCTCCTTCCACATTCAAGACCCAGATGTGCTAACCGAAGAGACTGTAGCTGAACTCAAGCGAATTGAACCTATTGGTTGTCGTGACTGGACTACGTTGTATCGCTTGCGCGATTTCGGTATCAAAGCTTTCTTCTCAGGTTGTGTGACAACCACAGTGGGTCAAGTGCTTCCAAAAGCAACTAACACTAGCGAAAAGAAACTAGCTCTAGTTGAAACCAAGCTTGACCAAAAGAAGTATGAAGGTTGGCAAGTTGATAACTACATCCAAATTGGTGAATTCGTAAGAGATTTTGACCTAGTCGATGGCATCGAAGATGCCAGAGTCATGCTCTCTGCCTATGCTGATTACCAGAGAGTTGCCACCTCTCGTCTGCACTGCTACCTGCCAGCAAGGTCCATGGGATTACCGGTGGATTTCACCCCTAAGAACCTTGCTGATGTTCGCTTTGAAGGTCTTATAAACCTTGATGAAACAGCCTTCAACAAGATAAGACATGGCATTGAAGACAAACTTGAGGTAACCCTTAAAGCCATCCTTGAAGGCAAGAGCGAGAAGGAAGTTAGGGCTCTCTGGGCGGAGATCTGTCAGGCAGAAGTCGACTTTGCTGAGAAGTATGCAACTACTTATTCTCAGGTAACTGAATCAAATATTGATGTTCCAAAGGCAGTTGCTGCTCTCACAGCATCAAAGATAAACGTCGGAAGTAACCCTCGTGGACCTAAGGTTATTGATGTTGCTTTTGCTTTAGATCAGAACTTAGAGAAGATGATTCCTGTTGTGATTCAGTCTTTGGTTGATCACACTGATAGAGAAGTAAATGCACATGTCATGACTCGTGGTTTAGGAGAAGCCTTCAGAGTAAGTATGGGTAAGTTATTCCCGGAAGTTAATTTCAGTTTCTATAACTTCGATGATGTTAGCTATGGGGATTCAATCAACCTTCTCTCACACATTTCTGTGTCCACGATGGACAGACTGTTCTTACCTGAGATGCTCAAAGACATAGACAAGATTGTTTATCTAGATATTGATATTTTGATTCAAGGTGATGTTGGTTTTCTCTATGACTTAGAGCTTGGAAATAATATTTTCGCTGCTAAGCGTTCTAAATCTAAAGCTTGGGCCAACATGATTAAGCCAATCACCAGAGCAACCTTGCAATTTCCTTACGAGAAAGCTTGGGACATTCGTAAGCGCCTGCACGATCAATCAGATCTGACCTCCCGAACCTTCAATGCCGGTATCTTGACTCTGAACTTGAGAGTAATGAGGGAAGAGAATTTCACTGCTACTCACTTGTATTTAGTTGAGCAATGCCGAATGAATGACCAAGATGTATTCAACATCTATTCTCAAAACAGAGTGCTTGATCTTGATTCTCAATGGAACCATGTTCCTTCGCACGATTTCAACATCGATCCAATAATCATTCACTGGGCTGGTCCATCCAAGCCTTGGAAGCGTGAATATGTTCTGTTGAAGGAGCGATTCGAAGCTACTAAAGCAAAGGTTGAATCAAGGCTCTAGTTCTTCTTTGCAAATTTGATTGAGTAATAAATCAAAGGAATCTGTAAGGGTAATCGAATCCAAGCCGCGAGAATCAACCCAAGAGATCCTTGAGGTATGACGCTAAAGGCAAACCAAATGTTTGCAGGCCATATTGCTAATAAGGTTGCTGCACTGAGCCAGCCGGCCCATTTCTTCTTCATGATCAAACCAATGGCACAGACAAGCTCAACCACTCCGCTGAGATAAATGAGAATCATTGGTTCCGGTAGCCAAGGCGGCATTAGCCACATAAAGCCAGCTGGGTTTACTAGGTGCAAGGTTCCACTGACTAGGAATATCCCAATCAGGATTCTTATGGTTAGGCGCATGTCTCTAGTCTTCTCTCTTGAAGACTTATTAGACCTCATTTGAGCCTTTACTGGCTAGAAATCCAGGTCACTGCCCGAAAACACGCCAAAAGCATCACGGTTTGCTGGGAATTCTCTGGTTTTCGTGAAAGCCCTTTCACAGCGCTTAGGCTTGGGACATGACCCCAATAACTAGATCGATAACTGCCCTTATTTCCGCCATATCTATGGTCTTTGGGGTTGCTCTATCCTCTGGTGCTGTAACCATGCCAACAACGGTTATTTCCTTCGCTAGCATCCCAAAAGCTACCTTTGGAGATCCTGATGTAGCACTAAACATCACTCAAACTGCGGGGGTTACAACCGTTACCTCTAATACGCCGGATATCTGTACTCTGCCAACCCAGAGAACAGTTCATATTATTGCTTCCGGCATTTGTAAGTTAGTTGCAGTGAACCCTGGGACAGTCAGTTACAAGATAGCAAGGCCAGTAAATAAGAGTTTTATTATTTCTAAAGCTCAAAACATTTTGAGCATTTCAGATTTCCCTTGGCTTTCAATGGCAAACCCGAGTGCTACGGTGGCAACCACTCAGAGTGCTGGTACCACTACTCTTACTTCAATAACAACAAAGATTTGCTCGATAACAGATAACAGGGTTCAAGCCATAAAGGTGGGTACTTGCACCATTAGAGCAACTAGCCCGTCAACAACTGATTTCTATGCAGCTAAGAGTGTGAACCGATCTGTTGTTATCGCATTGACCTCAAGCAGTCAACCTCCAAGTGCTAACTATGTTGGTCCTTGGACTATTCGCCAAACTACTTTTGATGACTCAAACTCTCTAAACAATACTGGTGCTGCCAACAGCTGGGTTTCTAACAACTGGTACCACGCGGGTCTTAGATTCCACGTTGCTCAGGTGCAAGTGAAATCAACCACCAGGATGTCATACCTAGTCACCGACAGTTTAGGAAGACCAACTCCTAACAAGGTAATAAATCTAAGTGTTGGTAAACGAGATGGTGGCTCTAATGCCAAGGTTCAGGTTGGAGCACAAAGCACAAATGGAACTGACAAATCTCCGCAAGATCAGATTTTGGTCACTGGAACTACAAATGCTTTAGGTGTTGTTACTTTTGACATCGTTGGTTTGGACACTGCTGCAAGAGCTGGTCTTTACACACAGATTGCAGCTTGGATTACAGGTCTTGGTGTTGACACTATCGACATCACAAACCTTGAATACAGCCTTGCCTCTGGTGGCACATCAGGCGGTGGCACATCAGGTGGAGGAACATCCGGTGGTGGAACAACTCCAACCAGAACCCTGCTGTTCTCTGATGAATTCAATGGTGCTGCGGGTACTGGGCCTGACAGCGCTAACTGGACAGCTGATTTAGGTAATGGCTGTAATAACCCTGCTGGTTGTGGTTGGGGTAATGGCGAATCGCAGGCTTATGCTTCTTGCGCTAATAAAGCTGATGGTTCTGGATCGATGATTATCACCGCATCAACTACAGCTGGGGATGCAACCTGCACAAGCTCGAATGCTTGGACTAGTGGAAAGTTCACTAGCTACGGTAAGAAGAGCTTCACCTACGGATACTTTGAAGCAAGACTCAAGATGCCCGCTGGCGGCGGCACTTGGCCTGCGTTCTGGGCACTAGGAACCAACATCAACACTGTTTCATGGCCTGAGTGTGGTGAGTTGGACATCGTTGAATATGCTGGCAATAACCCAAATGTGAGCACCGGAGCATTCCACTATAAGACTGCTCAAGGTAACCATGATTACAAGATGGGTGCGCTAAACAGTGGAGTAAACCTATCTCAGGCGTACCACACCTATGGCATGCTTTGGCTGCCGACCGAGATCACCTTGTACATAGATGATCGCCAGGTAGCTAAAGTAACCAAGAGTGACACAGGTTTGACTTACTGGCCATTTGGTCCAAATTCAGCTGGCGTAAACCCAAAGATGTACATCATCTTCAACTTGGCTATGGGCGGAAGCTACGGTGGCGGAATCCAGAATGGTCTAACTAAGGCTCAATTCGGCATCGACTACTTCCGCTATTACAGCTCCAATGGTTACGGTTCAGCACCTACTAACTAAGCCATAGGCGAACTTAGGGAAGGTTTTGTCACTACTTGCAATTAGTGTTTGCAGTGAGTGAAAAACTTGCCTGACCTGGAGGAACCATGGACATCTTGACCCTTTTAGCTATCTTGAACATCGTTGCAATAGCCGCCTTAGCAACTGTGTTGCTAACCCGCAAGCAAGCAACAGGAACTTTAGATGTGAGTAAAGATCTCCAAGTTCATCGTGATGAGTTACGCGCAGCTATCGGGACTAACCATGAGATTGTTGAAAAGCGTTTAACGAGCTTCACTGAAGCATCAGAGAACTCAGCAAAGCTGCAGCGTGATGAATCAGCAACCTCAAGAGTTGAATTACAAAAATCTTTGAACGAATCTATGAAGAATCTTGAGACCAAGATTGCCGAGCTCACTGACTCTAATGCTAAGAAGCAGACCGAGATGCAGCAGACTCTGCAAACAGAAATTGACAAAATGCGCAAGGGCAACGAAGAGAAGCTCGAGAAGATGCGCGAGACAGTTGACGAGAAACTTCAAGGCACACTTGAAAAGCGTTTAGGCGAATCTTTCAAGCTGGTAAGCGATCGACTGGAGGCAGTCCAGCGTGGTCTTGGCGAAATGCAAACACTGGCAAATGATGTTGGTAGCTTGCAGAAAGTGCTGAGCAACGTAAAAAGTCGCGGTGGTTGGGGCGAAGTTCAACTTGAGCGTCAACTAGAGGACGTTTTGGCTCCTAGCCAATATGAGAAGAACGTGAAGATTAAGCCAAACTCAAATGATGTTGTTGAGTTTGCAGTGAAACTTCCAGGCCGAGCAGATGGTGAATACGTTTACTTGCCAATCGACTCTAAGTTTCCACAAGAAGATTACGAGCGCTTACAAGCGGCTCAAGATGCCGGCTCTGCCGAAGATGTTGCAACAGCTACCAAAGCAGTCGAGCGAGCAATCAGAGCACAAGCAAAGCTGATTTCTGATAAGTATTTACATGCTCCGATAAGCACCGACTTTGCCATCATGTATTTGCCAACTGAAGGTTTATTTGCTGAAGTGGTAAGACGTCCGGGGCTAACCAGCGACCTGCAGAACAACTACAGAGTTCTAGTTACCGGCCCTACTACCCTGATGTCGCTTCTAAACAGCCTGCAGATGGGCTTTAAGACTCTTGCCATTGAGAAGAGTGCTTCTGATGTTTGGAAGGTGCTAGGAGCCGCTAAGACTGAGTTCAATAAGTATTCAGTTGTCTTAGACAAGCTTGCTAAGCAGCTTGAAACAGCCCAAAATACCGTTACCGAAGCAGGAGTTAGAACCCGTGCGGTAAGCAAATCCTTGAGCAAGGTCGAAGAGCTTGAAATAGGAGTCTCGTCAGCAGATATTCTCGGCTTACCTTTAGCGGGCTCTTCAGATGATGAAGAGCTGGATCTCGAAGAACGTCAATAGCCCAGGAAGCCTTCTCGAACTCGACAGAAGGCTAGCCCTATCTAACTGAACATTCCTTTGTTCCTCTTTGGTGCGTGCGTTATAAGTAGCCTAAAACTAGACTTTAGAGGGCTTATAGAAAGGCGCAGATGAAGATTGAAGATTCAGCACTTTTGCAGCTCTGGCGTCGCTTGGGACGCCAGGAAGTTTGGGGCTGGCAGTTCTTCATATTTGCTCTGGTATTTACTAGTGGTCTGAGCTTCGCTTTTGACTCAGTTAGATTAAATAACTACTCCCTACTATGGATTCCAATCAACCTTTTGGCTCTTGGAGCTGCCTGTGCCTTCGTATACCTATCTCTTTTAGTTCTGAAGCTGTTTGCAGATCCAAAAGCCTCCCGCCCTGCATTCAATCTCCTCATTGCCGGAACTGGCATGGGCATCAAGAATGTCGTAACACTCAACATTGTCAACCTGTTCGGAATCTATGATCAAGGAGACATGTGGTACCGCTTTATCGGTGGTGCTTCAATAGGTGTAGCGCTGATTTTTATTTTCAACAACCTAGTTGGCACGCAAATTGAACGACGGGCTTACCTTCAGAGGCTTCTAGCCAAGGAACGAGCTCTGGTTGGGTTCCGTGAGAACGTGAACGAGTTGTATAAGGAAGAAGAAAAAGAACTAACCGAGAGAACCAGGGATTCTCTAATGCCTCGATTCTTAGAGCTTCAGAAGCAGGTCGAAGTTGTTGACGATATCAATAAGTTCACTGAAAAACTAAAAACGTTTCTAATGTCGGAGATTAGGCCATTGAGCAAGAGCATTGCTGACGAAGCAGAAAACCTTAGCCGCTCTGGTCAGATTTATTCTGAAGGGCAGGTTTCTGAACCCGAAATCCGCATTGACCTCAAGAAGACAATTCTGCCTCTTAGCACTTGGTTACTAACGATTTTTGCTTGGTTTATGACTTCCCCAATTGTGCTGCCAGGATCTAGCTTGCTCGAAATCTTTATTGCGTCACTGGTTTATTTAGCATTGCTTTATGTTCTAAAGGCTCTGCTTTACAAGGCAAAAGCAGTTTCAATGAATATGGCACTGCTTTTTACCGCCGTTCCAGGCATTATCTGTGCGTTGCCTTCACACCTGCTGATCTTTGCAATTCCACACTCAGCTGCACAAAGTTATTTGATACCCACCTTCTACATCACAGCTGGCTGGTCGGCTATTTCTATTTCTCAGTACTACCTAGTCAGCGAAAGCAAGTCCGTTGTCGTGAATCGCCTACAAGTAGTCGTTGAAAAGTTTGCTCTTGAAAACAAGCTATTTGAACAGAGGCTCTGGGTAGCAAGACACGTATGGTACACACTGCTCCACGGCACCGTTCAGTCAGCTATCACAGCGGCAACCATGAGAGCCAGCGGCTTGGATGGTAAAAGCAAGGAAGCTAAGAGGCTCATTGTCGCTGACTTGAACAGGGCTATGGATGCTCTCAAGAATTCAAACCCTGAGAATGTTCGGCTTGAAGAGCAGATTGAGGAATTGAGAAACACCTGGGATGGAATCGTTGAACTGAGTTGTGAGATTCCAAAGCCCCTATCCGCACAGATCAACTCCTCACGAGACTCTGTGATTGTCATCAATGAGTTGCTGAAGGAGATAGTTAGCAACTCCGTAAGACATGGTCAAGCCTCTCAGGTAGTTGTCACCTTAGAGCTAGTTGCTCCTGGTGAAGTGAATCTCATAGCAATAAACGATGGCACAAAGCCTAAGAAGTCCGGAGTGAGCAGCATCGGAACCACTGTCTTCAACTCGCTATGTTTGAGATCTCAGTTGAGCTGGAACAAGGAAACTAAGCGAGCCGAGTTCGCAGCCTTGGTTCCAATAGCCTAAATCAAGTTAAAAAGAATCTGGCCCGTCCACCGAAATGGACGGGCCAGATTTCTTTGTCTATGACTAGTTAGTCACAGTCAGGTTTGTGCTTGAGGAAACTGTTCCACCTGCTGTTGTCACGTTGATCTTGCCGGTGGTTGCACCTGCAGGAATAACGAACTTGAACGATGTGGAGTTTGCACCTGCGGACAAGGTAACTGTTGTGGTTCCAACAGTTACTGTTGCGCCGGTTAGGTTAGTTCCCTTTACGGTAACGATTGCAACACCCTTCTTACCAGTTGATGGTGTGAAAGAGGTTACAGTCGGTGCTGGTGGGGTCACAGTGAATGAGTCAGTGTAAACAACACCGGCACCAGTTGTGATCTTGATTGCACCTGTTAGCGCTCCGGTAGGAACAACAACAGTCAAGGTTGAACCGTTGTTGATTACTGGCTTAGCTGACTTGTTGCCACCAAAGATAACGCTGGTTGCTACCAAGTTGCTACCGGTAATGGTAACGGTTTGACCAACTCTAGCTGCAGCTGTTCTTGAGGCAACTACTGCTGCCTGGTAAACGAACTTAGTAGAGGTGACTGTACCACCAAGGTTGGTAGCACTGATTGTTGAACCTGAAACCGCACCTGCAGGAACTGTTACAACAACGCTGTTTGCAGTCAAGATTGAGAACGGTGCAGAAATCTGACCGATCTTGATACTTGTTGCTGAAGCGATGTTTGTTCCGTTTAGTGTGAAGGTTGAACCAACTTCCTTGACTAGTGATGCAGTCAAAGTGATTGTTGGCTTGCTGGTGTTGGTTGAGCTTGAGCTAAATAGTGCGACAGCTGAAGCAGTTCCTCCACCAGTTGTGATCTTCAGGTTACCCTTCTGAGAAACTGCAGGAGATGCAATTGTCATTACGGTACCAGCAGCGTTAACCGATAGGACAGTAACTGGGGTTGTAACCGCAGCCTTTCCAGCAGCAGCAGCTGTGTAAAGCACAACTGAGGTGCCAAGTGCGTCACCAAGGTTAGTACCAACGATGTCGATGGCCTGACCCTTCTTACCAGAAGTTGCTGATACCGATGTAATGGTAGGAGCGCCAGCTGGCTGTGTGACTACGATGTTTACCCAGTCCTGGTGAGTAACAGAGTTACCGTCAACAGTTACCTTAACCTGCATGAATAGCGGGTTGCGGCCATCTGGGTTAGCAGTTGCAGAACCAGGGTTCGGTGTTGCATCTACTGCTAGATCAGAGTTAGTCAATGGAATAGTTACATATCCGTTTTGGACTGTTGCAGTGAAGCTGTTCTGGTCAAGCTGACCACCAGGACCCCACTTGGTAACACCGTTTACAGTGTTTGAACCGCTTGCGAATGATGCGTTTGAACCTGACCAAGCAGCACCTAGGTGAACAGTCACCACGGTACCGTTAGCAGCGTTTGCACCTGCAGCAGTTGTCACTTTGTAACGAAGGTTGAATGTTGAACCTGCAGCTACATAGTGAGCGAAGTAACCAGTGTTTACGTCGAACCAACCCTGACTTAGACCTGCGTCACCCCATACGTGAGTACCATCGAACGAGTTGCTAGCGTTCCAGTCAGCAAGACGTACTTTGTATACAGTTGCTGGAACAGCTTCCTGAGTCTTGTAGAAGTTCAGGTCAACAACGTCAATAACGTCTAAGTTGCCCTTTTCTCCGACCAAGGTCATCTGTGTGAACAGGTGTTTGCCACCGTTAGGGTGAGCAAGGTTACCAGCCTGGTAAGGATCTGCAGCGTCAGCAACGTCATTGTTAGTCAAGCTAAATGAAACTTGACCTTGAGCGTTAGTTGTCAAAGTGATCTTTGCCTGGTCGTTGCCACAGTAACATTCGACACCATTAGCTGAAGTGCCGTTGACAGTTACCTTTGCAGTTGAACCTGAGTAACCCTTACCAAGAAGCAAGTAAACGTTCTTGTTTGCGTAAGGAGCACCGTTGGTGTCGCTGACTGTGTAAGAGAAGTTAGTTGTGCTTCCAACTGTCAATCCCTTTTCAAAGTAACGAAGACCTTCTGCGTAGTACTTGCACCAGTCACCAACAAGACAGCTGCCTAGGAAGGCGTTTGTAGTGTCGATTCCATTCATGCGAGAAACCACAGTCTTAACCACTGGAGCATCAGCCGGCTTGAAGTAAGCCAAGTCAATCAGGTCGATTGAATCTGTACCCTGGTCAGTTACCCAAGCGGTTACCTGACTGAATAGGTGCTTACCTGTGTAGTTACCTGACAAGACAGTACCTGGGTTATCAGATGCATCTGCAGCAACGTCGGTGTTCACTAGATCGAATGAAACAGTTCCATCTGAACCAGTTACTCCATCAACAATCTGCTGAGCTCCGGTTGAAGAAACAGCGCCGATGTTAACCTTTGCGTTTGAACCTGAGTAGTCCTTGTTGAATACGAAGTGCACTGTGGTGTTAGCCAAGTTCTTACCATCAGCAGCGTTAGACACTACGAATGTTAAGTGCTGGGTTGAACCAACAGGAACCAACTTGGTGAAGGTGCGAAGACCACCGCGGTACCAACCCTGACCTACGAAGTAGTCAGCGTCAGCTTGACGGTTGAATGTGTTGGTTGCATCTGCACCAGCTAGACGGATAACTGCGTTACCTGTGAAAACTGTTGGAGGAGTTGTTCCACCGCTCAGAGCTGCACCAGCAGCACCTAGGAACGCGATGTCATCGACATAGAAAGGACTGTCGTTCTTAGCACCAGTACCACAAGTGAAGTTAGTGAAGATTGAAACCTTGTTGTACTTGATTGCAGAATCGAAACCAGCGAAGTTGAAGCTGTATGTGTTCCAACCAGCAACGCTAGTAGCATCCACTTCCTTGTTTTGATCGCCGTTACCAGAGTTCTCAATCTTTAGTCTGATTACCGCTCCAGCAGCAGGAGAGTAGATGTTTGCCTTTACAACAGCATTTCCATTTGCAAGCAATGTGTTTGCCGCAGAAAGGAAAGTTGTTCCAGCCCAGCATTCGCCAACGCTAACAATCTTCAAAGCTGAAGTTGAACCAGCAGAACCACCAGCAGGAGCATTTGAAACCTTGGATGAAGAGTTACCACCAAAGTCGGTAAATGCATAACCAGAAGTGTCGTTGCTCTCAAAGTTGACAAGAACAGGAGTTACTGCTGGACCTGTGGCTGTAAGTTCTGCACCAACAGCGCCATTGAATGAGATGTCATCTACATAGAAAGGAGCGTCTGACTTAGGTCCGTTGAAGTTCAAGAACAATGAAGCCATTGGGTAATCGTTGTTTGTGTCTCCACCAACGATGAAGTCAAAGCTGTATGTCTTCCAACCAACCACGCTTGTTGCGCGAACTTCAGCAACTAGTCCAGGAACATCTGGGTTTTCCAATTTCAACATGATGATTTGACCAGCGGTCGGTGAGTAAATGTTTGCCTTAGCAACCATCTTTCCTGTTGAGATTAGAGAGGTCTTTGCAGGCTTCTTTAGGAAAGTAGTTCCAGCCCAGCCTTCACCAACAGAGATAACTTTCAATGCAGCAGCAGATCCAACTGAACCACCAGCAGGTGCGTCAGCAACGATAGATGTGCTTGCTCCACCAAAGTTGGTGAGTGTGTAACCAGATGAGTCATTGCTTTCGAAGTTAACCAAAGTAGCAGGAGCGGTACGAGGAACAACAACTACTGCTTCATCTGCATCTCTTGCGCCTGGGTATGAAATGTTGTCTACGTACCAAGTGGTAAGAGCTTTGTCTGACCAAGTGTTACATCCAACGCCTGCAAGGTTTGGCATTAGAGCCAAAGTGTTGTAGTTCTTACCTGCGGTGTAGCTAGAGGTGTAGTCAACGTTGATGGTTTGCCAACCTGCAGTTACGTGAACGATACGTTCAATCGCAGGTCCGTTACCTTCCAACTTTGCTAGGAAACAACGGTCTTCAGAATCCGGTGAATAAACCGAAAGTGAACCAGTTGCCTTAGCAGAAGAAATGAAACTTGATGCGCCAGGGAGAACGAACTTAGTTCCTGACCATGCAGCACCCTGGTTAGCCATCTTGATAGCTTTACCGGAAGTGAATCCTACTCCGGCTGGCTGATCTGTGACCAACGATGTTGTATTTCCATCGAAGTCGATGCCAGTGTATGTTTCCATGGCATCGAAGTTTTGGGTGTAAGGAGCGGACGCTGCATTAGCGGCACTGCTTCCTAGACCAACAATTGATGCACTCAGCATTAACACAGATGCTAATGTCGCCACCAATTTAGATTTAGTTAGGTTCATCCCTGTACCTTTCAGTAATTGAAATCCATGTCGTAGAACGCTTCAGCGACATAGGGTATAGCTCGTCAGATGAATGACTTGTTTAGACTTTATGCCTGAAACCGCTTACTAGAAACCGCTTTCATAGAGTCGATACCTATTTGTTATGAACGGTTATGTAAGCGTTTCCCTGTATCTGCTAGGGATTTAGGCCTTTTTGAAGTATCCGAGGATACCTCTTACTGTAGCTACACGCCACAGATCAGATGGCTTATAAATAGAGCGCCAAAGCCCGCCATGAACGGCCAAGCGGCTATAAATAGCAGTTGGGTCACCTTTATCTACTGAAATAGGGCTATTGAGCTCAGAAAGTAGCAAACAGGCAGCTAATGAGACAGCAGCGTCTGTTTTATAGGGATACAGACCAAAATGAGGTGCACCTAGGTAGCTAGCCCGCAGAATCCTATGGCTGAGCACTGAATCCGTGTATGCCGGGGGTAAAACCGTGTAAATCACCTTTCTATCAGCAACTTGTTGCTGATAAGCCATCCAACGTTGCACCCGCTTAGCTAAAGCGTAAGAAGATCCTTGGAGTGAAGACGTTGGGTCAATGACAGCTAGGTCAAGACCGTTGGAGTTAGTGAATAGAACAGGCTTGTGTTCGTTTGCTCCATAGAAGAAGTCTCTGAACTTAGTAAAAGTGCTTCTTGAGGCAAATCTTGAGCTTATGTCGTGAGCAAATTCAACTGGGACGACATGCGAATCGGTTGGCGTTGCTAACCAGGTTAGAACCACTCTGGTCTTAGGTAATGATTCAGTCATTACTCTGCCTAAACAGTGTTGAACTGCCTGCACCTTTATATGCTCAGCTCCTGGCGCATAAGCATAGTTACCTAAAACCAGTCTTCTAGTTTCAGATCTTGCCAAGGTTGATAGCCAACCAGCTATTGCTGCAAAGTCTGTTACTAAATCAAGTCCTGCTAGCTTTGCAAGTTCTTGATCACTAAGTGTTTGAGCATCAATTCCATTGAGTTTTGATTTAAGAACTGGAACATAAAGTGTTCCTGAACTATTTCTTGCCCTTTCGATTAATTCTTGCCAAAGTTCTACTCTTGCTCGAGCAACAATCGCGACACTGCCGCCCCAATCAAGCCAAGGTCTTGACGGGGAATATTCTGCTCCTCCAGCTAAAGCAATTAGCAGGTCATTATTGACAGTGGAAGCATCTAGATTCTTTACTGCAGAAATGATGCCTTTTTCTGCAGAGTGTTTTTGCACCATCTGTTCAACGGTTTCAGTTCCTTTGACTCTAGGGATTTGAGTTTCCCCTAAACCTCTAATGACAACTGTTGCAACTAGATCTTTGTTAGTCCGCCAAGCGTTGCGAACTGCTTCGATCAGTAACTCTCCCGATTCAGTTGCAACACTCTGTTCGAATTCCGCGAGACCGCTGGAGGCAACATCAATCATTGAAATAGAAGATGAGAATTCTGTTTTTGCAACGGAAAGAAAAGCACTTTGATATGTCTTACGCCAATTTGGAGTAGTTGCAAGTTTTTTAGACAGATCGCCATCGGCACCCAATACAGCAGAAGCCAAAACTGCTCGACCAAGTGCTGTCGATCCAACTTGTTCTTTAGTCAAAGAATTTATAAAGTGCAAGGACATTTACCGAAGTACCCCTGCTAACGCTTAGGTTTACTAAATGGGGATCGGAGAGTTGGCATAATGAGAGCTCTGTTGATCCAGAAGTAGACCAGTGCAATTAGAAGGTGAACTGCACCTAAAACATTCCTGAAGGTCTCATCAGGAATCACGCTGACAAGGAAAAGTCCTAGCATCAACATGGAAGAGCCAAAACCCCAACGAAGCGTCAACAGGATTGCAACACCAAGAAGTGTCTGTGCGGTAGTCAACCAAAGCTCTTCTGCACCTCTGGCATCAACTGGCAAGGCAGCATTGGAGCCACCACCGATTACATAAGCGATAGGCATGGAGCCTGCCAACAGTGTCCACTGGTTCAACTTGCTTGAAATAAGAATTGCAAGAGCAGCCGCTTCTTTACCGCGGAATGCAAACAAGAAAGCAAGTGTGAACTCAGGTGCTTCAGATGCGATCGGAGCTAACCACTGCACCAAAATGTACTCATCAATGTTGAATGCTTTACCTGCTTCAATCAGGCTGTCACCAAATGGATGGGCACTGATAAAAATCACTGTTGCCGAGAATGCAAGCATTAAGAGAATAAAACTTCTTCTTACCCATTTAGGTAAAACCCCAACATAAGCAGCAGTTCCTTCAAGCTCTGGTTCTTGACGAGCAGAACCTGAAACTCGCCATAGATAAACACAGTAGATAACAACGAGCAAGATACCGATTAGAAGGTGCATGGCCCCTGCAACAGGAACAATCAGCATCACGATGGAACCAATAATTAGAAAGCCAAGATCTGCTCTTGAGTCCTCTTCGAGCTTGATGCCAAACTTCTTACCATTGCCTGCTTTTCGAGCCTTGACAGCTTTTACCGACATAAAAGCTATAAGAGCAACTATTGGCCAACCAAAACCTTGAACAATACGGTTCGCTCCAGTTAGGTTGGCGGTTGCATACTCGACCATCTTTGGATCAGCTCCGGCTGCCCAAGAGAAGTAAATAGAAACAACATACTCAGGCAAGATGGCAACTAGCGCCAGGATGCTAACTGCAAGACCACCAGATAGATCCAGTTCAGCAGCTTCACCGATCCAACCAAGAATAAAAGCAGCGGCAACAATTGCTAAACCAAAAGAAAGTAGTCCTTCAAGTGCCGAATGTTCGAAGTGTCCGAGCTCTAGACGCATCGCAGGAAAACAAGCTGCGATAGCAACTAAAAAGGGAAGGGATAGCTTCAACCAGTAAGACAGGCCACTGTTGAAGCTCACTACATGTTTAGACAAATTATTCCTTGAAGTTGATTAGTTAAAGACTAGGGTCTGGAATCATTACGTACTTGGTTTCCAGATATTCGTGGATACCTTCTAAACCACCTTCGCGACCCAAACCTGACTGCTTGACTCCACCAAAAGGTGCTGCCGCGTTAGAAACAAGACCAGTGTTCAAGCCTGTCATACCGGTATCTAATCTTTCGATAAGACGAAGGCCACGCTTTAGGTCCTGTGTATAGGCATAAGAAACTAAGCCATAGACAGTGTCATTAGCCAAGCGGATAGCTTCGTCTTCGTCTTTGAATCGAACGATAGGTGCTACTGGACCAAAGATCTCTTCATTCAAGATAGTTGAGCCAGGCTTGACATCAGTCAACACAGTTGGCGCGAAGAAGTAACCATCGCCAGCTACCGATGAACCACCGGTAACAATCTTTCCGCCTTCTTTAACAGTTGCGTCAACTAAGCGCTGCAGGTTTGCTCTTGCGCTGTCGTTGATAACAGGACCAATCTTGGTATCTGGATCTACTCCTCTACCAAGCGGCATAGCTTCCATCTTGGCTGCCATCTTCGCCGCAAACTCATCTGCCAAAGACTCATGAACAATAAATCGGTTTGCCGCGGTGCAAGCCTGACCAATGTTACGAAGTTTGGCTAGCATTGCACCTTCAACAGCTGCATCGATATCAGCATCTTCGAATACTAGGAATGGCGCATTGCCACCTAGCTCCATAGAAGTTCTTAGCACTTGCTTAGCAGACTGCTCCAGTAATTTCACACCAACCTGAGTTGAACCAGTGAAAGTAATCTTGCGAAGTCTTGAATCAGCAATAATCGGAGCACTTGTTTTAGCAGAAGTGCTAGTTGTGATGATGTTCACTACTCCTGCTGGTAACCCAGCTTCTTCCAAAGTTGCTGTTAGCAAAAGAGTTGTCAATGGAGTAAGTTCAGCAGGCTTGACCACCATGGTGCAACCAGCTGCGATAGCAGGGCCAATCTTTCTAGTTGCCATCGCCAATGGGAAATTCCAAGGAGTAATAGCAAAAGCAGGACCGACTGGACGCTGGGTAACCAGCATTCTTCCGGTGCCTTCAGGAGATGATCCGTATCTGCCTGAGATTCTTACTGCTTCTTCAGAGAACCATCTAAGGAACTCATTACCGTAGGTAACTTCTCCTCTAGCCTCAGCAATAGGTTTACCCATTTCAAGAGAAATCAGCATGGCGAATTCTTCGCTACGGGCTTTTACTAATTCAAATGTTCTGCGCAGGATTTCAGCACGTTCGCGTGGAGCAGTCTTACCCCAAGCTTCTTGAGCAGCACTGGCAGCAGTAAGAGCAGCAAGACCATCAACCTCATTAGCATTAGCAATCTCAACCAGAGACTTACCGGTTGCTGGATCTTCAACAGAGATTGGACCTGAGCCATGGCCATCAACCCATTTACCAGCGATGTATAGCTTGGTAGGGACTTTAGCTAATAGTTCTTTTTCAGTTAGCGACATTGCTATGTTCTTTTCTAGTTGGTCTTCGGAGTTGTTTCAGCAGAGAGTTTGTTACCACATCTATAGATACCGGTAACCAGGTTATCGATAGCTTCCTTGGCGTTGTCTTTGATGTTGGCATCAATAGTGGCAATGCTAAAAGTTAGGTTTGTGCCATCTTTAGCCATGATGATTCCAGCTAATGAATACTCGTGTCTGGTCCAGCCAGTCTTAGCAAGAACGTGTCCTCTGGCATCAACGTTATCTCCACTGAAACGACTAGCAAGCGAACCTGATTCACCAGCTACTGGAAGTGACTGCTTGATAACGCCAAAGTTTCCTTCACCATTCATGATCTTCTTTAGAAGTGCATTGATGAAAGTTGCAGGAACTTGGTTCTCTTCGTTCTCCCCTGAACCATCTTTGAGGTTAAGACCTGTTGTGACAAGTCCCGCGCTGGTAAGAGCAGATTTCAGAGCAACATCAATAGATGCAAATGATCCGTCATAACCTAACTGGAGGGACACCAGTCTGGCCAAATACTCTGCTTCAGTGTTATCGCTGACCTGAAGCATGTGTGTAATCCACTTACTGATTGGTTGTGACCTAACTCCATCACCTGGAATAGCTTGCAAGTTCTTTCCTGCTTTAGCTTGAGTAATAGTAGCTGATGCAGCTGAAACACCAATTGCCTTTTTGAGAGCAACACCGACTCTGTTAACTGGGTCATTACTTCTAGCTGAAACTTCAGAGGCAGGGTTATCTCTATCACCATCAACTTGAAGTGCTGAGACGATTGACTGATAGCCAAGGGTGCGCTCTGAGATATCAACACCAGGCTCCCAACCAGGGCCTGGGAATAAAGAGTTATCCAAAACGATGCTGGTAATAGGTGTTCCTCGAGTCCAAGCATTGATTTGAACTGCGAGGTCATTTAGTTTCGGAGCATCCTTATAAACAGACTGCTTGCCAGCTCCAACTCTAGAAAGAGTTGGATCACCGGCACCAATAATTACTATTTGACCTGGCTGATCTAAATCTGCATAAATTCTGGTTTGAACTCGATAGTTCGGACCTAAAACTTGTAATGCTGCAGCTGCGGTCAGTAACTTCATAACTGAAGCAGTCTGAGCTGGGGTGTCACCAAGAATGTCAAAAAGCACTTCATTGGTCGCTGGGTTGATTACCTGAGCGTGCAGTCCTAGCAAACGCTTATCTGCAGCTAGTTCTGCTACTGAACAATCTCTGCCATCAGCAGATGGGGTAACCGTTGGGCTATCGGTTGGAGTATTGCTTGCTGAATTGGTCGGATCTCCCGAAGGTGCAGCCAGAGTAAAGCCACCGATTATGAGCACCAACAATAAAAGACCACTGGCAGCGCCTATGGCTATTTGTCGCATGAAGTTCAACGGTGAGTTGGATTTCGACATTTCTGCTCCGAACGGGTCTATTCACTCCAAATTTATCAGTACTCAAGCCAAATAGACTTGGCTCATGCGTAAGTTCTCAGTTTCAGCCCTCATCTTGACCGCTTTCCTAGTCTTTAGCGCAAGTCCAGCACTTGCTCACAATGAATTGGACTCAACCAGCCCTGCGGCTGGTTCAATTGTTGAAGCTGGAATTATTCGAATTTCGCTTCATTTTGAAGAAGCTCCGATGGAACTGGAATTTGGTCAAGGAAACCTTATTGCTATAGCTAATGCTGAAACCGGTGAGCAACTAGGCCCTGCCTGTGCTCGAATTCAAGGCACAGACCTCGCAACGACAGCAAGTATCTCTGCTGCCGGTAAATACAAAATTCTTTGGCGATCCGTCTCCGACGATGGCCACGTAGCTTCCGGTGATTACCTAATCACTGTTGTGAACAATGCAAACTATGCAACAGATACACCAGGTAACCAATGCTTTGACGACCAGGGTGTTGAATTAGACGCTTCAAAACAAGAGCTGCTCTCCACGAAGATTTCCCCTGAAAATTCTCTAATCCAGGGCATGTTTTGGGGTGCTGGATTTATCCTTTTGGGAAGCCTCGTTGGCGGCCTCTTAATGAAGCGTCAACTGAAAACTGAAGCGGATAAGCCTCAGAAGTAATTACTTCTCTTGGTTGGGTCTAACCAGCCTGTCAACATCTCCCAAGATGTCATTGAACTCTTTTTCAGTCATCAGCCCAAGTCTTAAAACAACTTCCTTCACTGTGCTGTTTTCAGCTAAGGCTGTTTGAGCCACAAGAGTTGCATTCTCATAACCGAGCATTGGGGACAGGGCTGTAACAGTTCCAATGGATCTTTCAACATCTGCCCTAAGGCGATCAGCATTAGCAGTAATACCATCAATACATTTATCGGCAAGGGTGTAACAACCCTGCCTTAGATAAATAATGCTCATCATCAGCGCTCTTGCAATGATCGGCTCAAAAGCATTTAGCTGTAATTGACCACCCTCACAAGCCATCGTTACTGTCATGTCATTACCGATAACAGTAAAAGCAATCTGGTTGACAACTTCAGGAATAACTGGGTTCACCTTGCCAGGCATGATTGAAGAACCTGCTTGCATTGCTGGAAGGTTTATCTCACCAAAGCCAGCTCTGGGTCCTGATGATAAAAGACGTAGGTCATTCGCGGTCTTCGATAACTTCACTGCAACGCGCTTGAGCACACCGCTAACTAAAACAAATACACCGCTGTCCTGGGTTGCTTCAACCATGTCTTCCGCAACCACGAACTGCCAACCAGCTAGTTCACTCAATTGCCTGCAAGCTGCTTCTGCGTAACCTTTTGGAGCATTCAGTTGTGTTCCAATGGCTGTTCCACCTAAGTTGATCTCACTTAGTAGTGGAATAACTTCTTTGAGGCGCTGCTCATCTTCACCGGTCATTCTGGCAAAGGTTGCAAACTCTTGACCTAACGTCATTGGAACTGCATCCTGGAGTTGTGTTCGACCCATCTTGATTAGGTCTTTGAACTCAACAGCTTTCTTAGTGTAAGAAGTTCGCAAATGTTCCATTGCTTTGATGAGTTCTCTGATTTCAAGAATCAAAGCAACCTTTAGTGCAGTTGGATAAACGTCATTGGTGGACTGCGACATGTTCACATGATTTAGTGGATGAATCTTCTCGTAATCGCCTTTTTCAAAGCCAGCTAATTCCAAGGCCCTGTTAGCGATAACTTCATTGGCATTCATGTTGGTGCTGGTTCCTGCACCACCTTGAATGGCATCAACAATAAATTCTTTATCGAACTTGCCAGCTGCAACTTCATGGCAAGCGGCAATGATTGCTGAAGCAATCTTTTCGTCTAATTCACCGACTTCTAGGTTGGCTTTAGCTGTTGCCTCTTTAACGATGGCTAACGCTCTGATCAAAGATCTGTAGTGTCCAATTGGAACACCGGAGATGGGGAAATTCTCAACCGCTCTGGCTGTGTGCACCCCCCAGTAAGCACTAGCAGGTACCTCGTAGTTACCGAGCAGGTCATGTTCTAGCCTCATTGCTGACATGGTTTTAGTCTGCCACTAAATCGTTAGTTTCCTAACCAAAACAAAAGAGCCCAGACAATTAAGTCTGAGCTCTTTTGTTGCAGTACCGATTAGGAAAGAATGTCGTCACTCATCTTTGAGTCATCGTTTTTGTTTATTGCACCCCAGATAACACCAACCACAAGAGCAGCAAATGGAGACAAGACTAATGTCCAGCCCAGAGGCGTCATAGCCCAGGCATTACCCGACTCTTCAAGAGACGGAGCTAAACCTGAGAGTAGGTTGAATCGGCTCATCAGCAAGTACTCGCCAACACCAAGCAACAGCAATGAGATTACTGGAGCAACCAGTGCCTTGAACCAGTGGGTTCCTGGGTTCTGAATGAAGAAGCGAATCACAGCAGCGCTAACCAGGAACTCAACGAGCATGATTGCGATAGCAGTAATAGCACTCATCCAGAAGAACAAGTTCAAGATTGGATCCAGGTTCTGAATAGCGAACAACAGGATAACTAGAGCGGCAAGAATCGAAGTTACGATTACACCACCCTGAGGAGCACCAGAAGCGTTGGTCTTACCCAATGACTTAGGAAGAACACCGGCACGGCCCAATGCAAACACGTAACGAGCGTTTGCATTCTGGAATGCAAGTAATCCTGCGAATAGTGATGAAACTACAAGCCATTCCATGATTGAAACCAACCATGAGCCAACGTTTGTTTCAACTAGTGAGAATAGAACCGCTGCAGGGTTTGCTCCACCTTCAGAGATGGTTGCAACCTGGTCAACAACTGTTGATGATCCAAGACCGGTTACCATCGCGAATGAAACGATTGTGAATAGCAATGTGATTATTGCAACTGCGAGGTATGTAGCTCTTGGAACTGAACGCTTAGGGTCTTTAGATTCTTCACCGTAAATAGCGGTAGCTTCAAAGCCAATGTATGAGGCAAGTGCGAAAGCAATTGCGATACCTGCACCACCAGCGAATCCACCAACGAAAATGTTCTCTGGTGAGAATGATGCTGCAAAGTTCATTTCGCCTGCGTGGTTTACCAAGATGGCAACACCTGCGATTAGAAGTGAAAGAACTTCAAGAATCATTAGAGTACCGAGCACCTTGGCACCAACATCAACACTTAGTAGTGAGAGGGCTGTAACAATTACCCAAGCAATTGCACACCAGATGTACCAAGGCATATCGATTCCAAGGCCAGCCATTTGGCCGGCAAGAATTCCACCGAAGAAACCATAGATCGCTAGCTGAATAGTTACGTAACCAACGATAGAGACAAGAGCAGAACCAATACCAGCGTTCTTACCTAGACCTCTACCAACGTAAGCAAAGAAAGCACCTGCGTTAGTTACCTTGCTGGCCATCGCAGTGAAACCTACGCTGAACAAGATCAAAGTCAGACCAACTAGGAGATATGCTCCAGGGGCCGCTGCACCGTTACCGGCAAGAATGGCAACTGGAACTGCTCCAGTCATACCAACTAGTGGAGCAGATGCTGCCACCACAAAAAATACAATTCCGAGAACACCAAGGCGGTTCTTCCGCAATGAGTTGTCGCTGGTTTCCTTAGACATTATTAAATCTCCTAGTCGGGTCAAGGAATCGTTCGGGTATGAACGACCTCCTACTAGATTGGTGCAGATTTGCCCGATTTTTTTGATTAAGGGCCCTAAATAACGCGAAGGTTAGTTAATCGTTATCTGGCTGACACTATTGCTTCATTTGGATACAAATGGTTAGTAATCTAGGTTTCATGACTGAATTACATGGATTTATGGCTCCTAAGACCCCAACCGGTAAAAGCGCAATCATTCCTGATATGCCTTGGTTCTATTCAGGAACTCTGCTCACTGTTGAGTACCTCACCGATGAGGCAAAAGTTCGTGCCATCTTGCCACCAGAACTAGAACTAGCCGATGAGCACCCAGGTGCCGTTGCTCTTATCTGGGCTGACTGGCAGTCTTGTTCCACCGGTGGAGCTGAATTACTAGATCCTGTTAGATCGCAATACCTTGAAGCATTCGTAGTTGTTAGATGTAAATACCAAGGTAAGACCTATTCACGCTGCGTTGCTATTTGGGTAACCAAAGACTTTGCTATTGCTCGTGGTTGGTTCCAGGGTTATCCAAAGAAGCTTGGCAATGTTGCAGTTACCCGTATCTTCAATCACGGTAAAGCAACTCCAAAGTTAGAAGCAGGAGCAAAGCTAGGAGCTTCTCTTGCTGCCTATGATCACAGACTTGCTTCTGCTGTTGTTACTTTGAGAAAACCTGCTGACTCAAATGGTTTTGTTAACGGTCATCCAATGATTCACTCAAGATGGATGCCTTCGATTACACCAGGTCTTGGTAACTCAATGGATCAACTAATCACCATGGGTGGAGTTGATGCAGATCTTGGAACACCTTGGGTTGGAGATGCTGAACTTACTCTCGCCGATTCACAGTGGGATGAACTAGCGTCAATACTTCCAGTGAAGGAAATACTCGGTGGTTACTATCGCGAGGTTGGCGTTACCTTCAACGGAGGAACACTCCTTGAAGATAACTCAAACAAGATTTAGTAATCCTCCATATATTCTTGAATCTCCCAGTCAGTAACTTCTCTAGTTGCTGGGTCTGGAACAGCAGCTTGATATCTTTCAATCTCATCGCGCTTCATAACCAAGAAGATTCCAATCAAACCAGTTGACATGTGCTCACGCATCCGCTCATTCGCTTCAAGAGCATCAAGTGCTTCAGTAAATGTTGCCGGCAGTGTTGCTGCAGATTCATTGTCATAAGCCATACCCTCAGCAGGTGCTGGAACTTCCAGTTTTCTAGTAATGCCATCTAATGCTGCAGCCAAGATGCCTGCGATAACCAAATAAGGGTTAGCTGCGCCATCACCAACACGAACCTCTAGACGAGTTCCTTGACCACGCTCAGGTGGAATACGAACCATGGTGCTTCTGTTGTCATAGCCCCAGTTAGCTCTATACGGAGCCAAAGTATCTGGACCTAGTCGCTTGAAAGCATTAACAGTTGGGTTGGTAAAAGCAGTGAGCGCATTAGCGTTCTCACAGAGACCAGCAATCATCTGCTTAGCTACTTCACTCAGGTCATCACCAGCAAACATCAAGTTCTTGCCTTGCTTATCTGTTACTGAGAAGTGCAGGTGGAAACCTGATCCTCCTTCATCACTCCAAGGCTTACCTAGGAAGGTTGCATGCTGACCTTCACGGTGCACGATGTCTTTGATGGACGTCTTGAATAAGAATGTTCTATCAGCTGCATCCATAGCCTCTGAATGCCAAAGGTTGATTTCATATTGACCAGGTGAGAACTCATGGTTACCAGCGAAGACTCCGATGTTTAGTTGATCTAACATACGCAGTAAATGTAGGAATGTTCCTTTTGGATCTACTAGTGCACCGCTTGTGTAAACACGACCAGTGCGTTCAAGAGATCTCTTGAAGCCACCACCTTCAACGCGGTCTGCGATATAGAACTCAAGCTCAGGACCAACAACAGGAACTAGACCCAACTTCTCATACTCAGCAATAACTTTTCTGAGCACGGTTCTAGGAGAGAACATGTTCGGCGTCATGTCTGGGTTTAGCGCATCACCAATTGCATAAGCAACACCTGGTTCCCAAGGCATCTCATGAATGGTGTCAGGGTCTAGTTGAGTAATTAAATCTTGCAGACCATCACCAGCAATGTTTTCAGCATCAAGGACTCCACCCTGGGTGGTGGTTACCCAAACTCCTTGGCAGAAGGCTGGGCCATGGCCGGCAGCTTTCTCTAACTGGCTGACCAGTAGGTCTTTAGAACGGGTTATTCCAAGCACATCCGAATAGATGATTCTTAGAACATCAATACCCTGCTCTTGAAGTTTTTCCCTGAGGGCAGTTAGGTCGGTACTCATTGGAACTCCTTTGTTACTTTTCATTCGTACTCAAACGATATTTGGATACTACTTGCTAGTAGCCTAGGAAATGACCTACTAAACCGAAAAGTTATGAAGGAAATCATGAAAGCTCTATTTATCCAGCATGATCATGTCAGCCCAACCGGCTGGGTAGGAGAAGCTCTAAAGCGTCATGGCTTCGAGATAACCGAGGTTTTGGTAGTTCCTGAGAGCTCCTTTGAGAACCCAAACATTCCTTTTGAATTCCCTGACTTCAATGACTATGACTTACTCATCCCCCTAGGTGCTCCGTGGGGTGCTTGGGATGATGCCTGCATCGGTAACTGGTTACAACCAGAACTGGACTGGGTCAAAAGAGCAGTAGCTGCCGATAAGCCCATCCTTGGCATCTGCTTTGGTGGTCAGCTCCTTGCTCGAGCTCTGGGTGGCTCAGTAGCACCTGGCCCTAAGGGCGAGATCGGATGGACCAACATCTGGTCAGAAAGACCCGATTTAGTAAGTAACGGTCCTTGGTTTCAATTTCACTATGACTGCTGGCAGGTGCCTCAAGGGGCAGTTGAGATTGCACGTAATCCGATTGCTTCCCAAGCATTTACTTATGGAAAATCATTAGCCGTTCAATTTCATCCTGAGCTAAGCGCAGCAGCACTAAAGGGTTGGCTTGATTGGGGCGGTACCAAAAAGGTAAGTGCCGATGGTCAAGATCCTGAAATCTTGATGGCTCAAACTATTGCTGAAGATGAATTATCAAAGCAAAGAACCTTTAACTTAGTGGATGCATATCTAAAAGATATAGCGAAACTTATCTAAGAGTTACCTTCACTGGGAATCTCTTGATTCCGTTGACGAAATTTGAACGTAAGTGATCTATTTCTCCTACTCGCTCAACCTTGTCAACTCGTGAGAGTAGATCTTCAAACATAATTCGAACCTCAAGGCGAGCCAGCGAGTTACCCAAACACATGTGTGGTCCACCGCGACCAAAGGCCATGTGCTCATTAGGGTTTCTCTTCACATCCATCTGGTACGGGTCCTTAAAGACAGCACTGTCTCGGTTACCTGATGCGAACCAAGGAACAATCTTCTGTCCCTTCTTTATTTGAGTTCCTTGGAACTCAACGTCTTTAGTTACTGTTCTTCTGAAGTGATAAACCGGAGATGCTAACCGAATGAACTCTTCAACTGCCCATGGAATTAGTGTTGGGTCTTCCTGCAGCATTGCCATCTGCTCAGGATTTTCAATCAGGTAGTTCATAGTGTGTGAAATGGTGTGACGAGTAGTCTCATTACCTGCAACAACTAGCAGTAAGAAGTAAGTATTGAAATCACGCTCTGATAAAGGAATGCCATCTGATGGCACCTGGTTGATAAGTGTTGAAACTAAATCAACTCCATCTTTACCTCTACGTTGATTTGCAAGGTTTTGACCATACTCAAACACCTCTAAAGCAGCTGGTGATCTAAAAGGCACTAAGCGATACTTTTCGCTTTCAGGATCTTCTAGCAAAACATCTGCGTGCTCAGGATCGGTGTTACCAATCATGCGGTTACCCCACTCAATCAACTTGTTAGTGTCATGATCTGGCACATCAAGCATTCGGGCTAGAACTCTAATCGGAAAATCTGCAGCAACTTCTTCAACGAAATCAAAAGTTCCTTTAGCAAAAGCTGTATCAAGAGTTGTTGCAGTTAGGCCTCTTAGGAATGTTTCATAACCTGAAACTGCCTGTGGGGTGAACTGGCCTTGCAACAGTCTTCTAAGGGCTCGGTGACGAGCACCGTCTGTCTCTAACAGAGATCTTCTAGCTTCTTCCTGCTCGGCATCTACTTCTTCCAGGTTGGTGAAGTGAGTGGAGGTAAAGGTATCTGGATCTCTAAGGACCTTGACGATGTCGTGGTAACCGGTTACTGACCAGAAGCCACTGTTTGGCTTTTCCTCAGTGTTCCAGTGAATTGGGGATTCAGCACGGAGCTTGTCGAAGATGTGCCACGGAGCACCACCTTCAAAGAGGTCTAGGTCCGCGAGGGTTAGTTCAGACAATGCTGTCATTTCAACTCCGATTGTTTGGATGCGAATCATTTTTAGATTACACACCAAACAGCAAAGTTTCGGCGTTTGTGCCTAAAAAGTTATTTAGATACGAATGACTAGTGGAGAATAGAGTCACTAGGAGGAACCCATGACTGGACCACACACCCTTGCGGAGACCGAAAGACAGGTCAACCAGAAGCTTGTTCACAAGAACATCAACTTCGAAGCAATGGCAGTTACCTCTAACCTCTTTAGAGCTGCTAACTCAGTTAGAAACCACTTAGAGAGAACTGTGCTTGCTAAAGAAGACCTTTCCTGGACAGCTTTCGTAGTGCTCTGGGTTACCTGGATCTGGGAACCAATCGAGACCCGTCAGATAGCCATAGAAGGTGGCTTCTCAAAAGCAACCCTTACCGGTGTGCTATCAACCCTTGAAAAAAGAGGACTACTTGCTAGAAAGAAAAGCAAGGACGATGGCCGTCTAGTCATTGTTGAACTGACAGTTAAGGGTAGAAAACTTATGGACACCCTATTCCCTGCTTTCAATAGACAAGAAACAGCAATAGCAAATGCAGTAGCGCCTTCAAAGCAAGGTGTGTTAGCAGATCAACTTAGAACTATCACTAAGTTCGCTGAATCTAATTCTTAGCAGCCTCTGAAACAAATCTCACAAACAGCTCGTGCTGTTGCTGGCTAGTAGTTGAGTTATCTTCTGGGTGCCATTGGAATCCATAGGACCAAGCCTTAGCTTTTATCTTGAAGGCTTCGATGTGGCCTTCTTCTGCCTGAGCAATAACTTCTAAATCTTCACCTAGCTTGTCAATTGCTTGATGGTGATAGCAGGAGGCTTCTAGATCTGGTTTAGAAAGCCCTAGTTCCGCTATCTCTTTATCAACATGAATGTTGTGAACGTGGTTCAGGTGGTCATTCTCCATGTGCTGAACCAGAGAGCCGCCTTTGAGGACGTTTACTATTTGAGAGCCTCGGCAGATAGCCAACACAGGTATGCCGTTATCTAATGCGTATTTAGCAATAGAGAAATCATTTTCATCCTGCAGATCGTCAATGCCATAAAGCTGATCTGATGTTGCCTCTTGGCCGTACCACTTTGGGTTGATATCCCCGCCCCCTGCTAGCAAGACTCCTGAGATGCCTTCTAGTCTGGTTTTCCAGTCAGGGTTTGATACTGGGAGGAAGGTAACTGGTTCTCCCCCTGCATTCCAAACTGACTCTAAAAGCCTTCTGGAGGAGACCACGCCAAGGCGTCTAATAGCACTGGCGTGCTCAGTAAGCCTGCCAACTAGGGCTATCCGGGGACGAGTCATGTGTGCTCCTTAGGGCTACATAATCGTTATGGAACATAAGGTTTATACAGATTAAGTATGCCCTAATCTAAATCATTAGTATCCTAATGAATAAGGATGAAGTGAGGAAACCTGCTTTGAACACCATAGAAGTTGTCGGCACCAAGATAGACACTCGCCATTACATTGGTGGGCAAAGAGTCGCATCTGTCGAAGCCTTTACTAACACTTCCCCTATTGATGGTTCCTTCCTCGGAGATATCTGCAGAGGAACACAAAAAGAAGCCGACCTTGCCGTTGCTGCAGCTAAAGCTGCCTTCCCTGCGTGGGCTGCCCTTGGCCCTAAAGGTCGTGGCGAACTACTACTCAGACTGGCTGAACTTGTTGAAGAGAACATTGAAACACTTGCTCAACTAGAAACAATGGATAACGGATCTCTACTGAGATCGCACCGGCGTGGCGTTATGCCAAGAGTTGCCATGAACATCAGGTTCTTTGCCGAATGGGCAATTAACGAATTACAACATCCTGATTTTGAAACCAGAGGACACACCAACAAGATCTCTTGGGACCCTTCAGGTGTTGCAGTTTTGATTACTCCTTGGAATGCTCCGCTGATGCTTGCTACCTGGAAGATAGGACCTGCATTAGCAGCCGGTGACACTGTGATCCTGAAACCCGCTGAATGGACTCCACTATCAGCATCGTTCTTCGCTGACCTAACAAAACAAGCTGGAATACCTGATGGTGTCTTTAATGTCGTTCAAGGCTTTGGTAAAGAAGTGGGGGCTGCGTTAGTTGCTCATCCAGATATTGCACGTATCTCATTTACTGGTTCTGTTCCAACAGCAAAGGTAATCGCAAGATCAGCTGCTGATAACCTGACCCCTGTTTCTTTTGAACTCGGTGGTAAATCACCTTGTGTTGTTTTAGAGGACGCTGATTTAGATTTAGCTGTTGAACTGGCTGTTGAGCAGTATGACAATGCTGGTCAGGTTTGTTTATCAGGAACCAGGATTCTGGTTCATGAAAACATCGCTGATGCTTTTGCTTTGAAGTTCAAAGAGAAGGCACTTCAGATTGTTCAAGGTGATCCAAGAGATGAAGCTACTCAGATAGGCCCTCAGATTCACCAGGTGCACTTCGATAGAGTCAAAGGCTTTGTTGATAGAGCTAAAGAATCAGGTGCGAACATCATCATGGGTGGTGAACCTAACAGTGACTTAGGTGGGCTTTACTTCAGACCGACTCTGGTCATGAACCCAGACCCAACTTCTGAGATTGTTACCTCAGAGGTATTCGGTCCTGTGCTTTGTTTACAAACCTTCAAGACTGATGAAGAAGCTATCGCTATGGCTAACAGCACTGAGTTTGGACTTGCGGCTATTTTGGTATCAGGTAACAAAGAACGCGCTGAAAGAGTGGCTAAGGAACTAGTTGCTGGCACCATCTGGGTGAACTGCTTCTTTGTTAGAGATTTGAGAGCGCCTTTTGGTGGCTCGAAGAAATCAGGTATTGGCCGTGAGGGCGGTAACTGGTCATTTGATTTTTATGCTGATGTTAAGAACACGGTGGTTTCACCTAATGGATGGAAGGAATAGATCATGGGAGAAGTAGTAGGGGCAGCAATGCTCGCCCACGTACCAACAATCATGTTGCCTGAGGCAGTTAGATACGACATAAACGAAGGCAAGGAACTCTCTTTAGTGCCAGGACTCAAGAAGCTTCGTAAAGATGTTTTTGAGACCTTGGACTATGACACCGTTGTGGTTCTTGATAGTCACTGGGCAACAACAGTTGAGTTTGTGATTTCATCAGCAGCTGAGCGATCAGGTTTATTTACCTCTGAAGAGCTCCCTAGAGGTATGTCACAGATTCCTTATGCGATGAAGGGTGACCCAGAACTTGCTAACTCTTTGAGTAAATACGATGAGAAGAATGGCACTTGGATTACTCCTATTGCAGATCCTCATCTGCCGATCTTCTATGCAACAGTGAACCTATGGCACTATCTAGGTAGAGGACTAGATGACAAGAAGTGGGTTTCCATGTCCGTTTGTCAGACCGGAACTCATGAGGACTTCCTAAGAGCAGGTCGTGCATTAGGTGAAGCTATTAGAGACAGCGATAGAAAAGTGTTGTTACTAGCCTCTGGTGCTCTTTCACACACTTTCTATAAGCTCCGTGATCTTCGTAAGCATGAAGCATCAGATCCAAAACACATCTATTCAGATCTAGCTCGTGAGATGGATTACGAGAGACTGGAATGGATGAAAAACGGTGAGCACGGCAAGATTCTTGAAACCATGCCAGAGTTCTCTAAGGTCAAACCTGAAGCTAACTTCTATCACTGGCTTGCTATGGCAGGTGCTACCGGTGAAGAACTAAACACCGCTAAAGGCATCATGTATTCAGAGTATGAGAACTCAATTGGAACAGGCCAGGTTCACGTTTACTTCCCTAAGCCTGAAGGCGGCTTCCCACTACCTAAGGATGTTGTGTTATCTCGTGACTGAATATAGAAGAATCCTTATCGATGGTTATCCAACCGAGGTAGTTAGAAATGGTGAGAACCTGGTTGCAGGCGATGGCAGAGTTGTTGCCATCAAAGATGCAACCCACCTATCTCCGGTTGAACCAACCAAGATCATTGCAGTTCATTTGAACTATGACTCAAGAACTAAAGAGTTCATGACTAAGTTACCTGCAGCTCCTACCTACTTCCACAAACCAATCACCGCTCTCAACTCACACAACGGAGCAGTGGTTCGACCTGCAGGATTGAAGTGGTTGAACTATGAAGGAGAAATCGTCATTGTGATTGGTAAGACCTGTCGCAACATCTCCCCTGAAGAAGCTGGCGAATACATTGCTGGATACACCATTGGTAATGACTTTGGTTTGCATGACTTTAGAGATACTGATGCAGGTTCCATGCTTCGAGTTAAAGGTTCAGATACCTTGGCTCCGGTAGGACCTGGACTCGTGACCGATTGGGATTTCAAAAATAAATTCATAAGAACCTATGTCAATGGTGTCGTGAAGCAAGAAGATAACACTTCCAACATGGAGTGGGATATGCACTACCTAGTAGCTGACATTGCAAGAACCATAACTTTGGTACCAGGAGACATGTTGTTCTCCGGAACCCCTGCTAACTCAAGACCAGTTGAACCAGGTGATGTTGTTGAGGTTGAAGTTGAAGGCTTAGGAAAGCTCACTAACCACATTGTTGAAGGTCCAACAGGCATCAGAACTGATGTTGGAGCACAACCAACTTCTTCTGAAGAAGTAGTTTCAACCGCTATGGGCGGTGACTGGGAGTTCCGAGGAATCAGAACCCCATCCAAGGATCTTTACCCGTCAACAGTCGAAGAAAAGGAATAAGAAATGATCAAAGTCGAAGTTGATATGGCTAAGTGCCAACACTACGGTCAGTGTGTTTTTGAAGCACCAGATATCTTCCGTTTGAATGCAGATGACAAACTTGAATACACGGCTGACGCTGATGATTCAGAGCGAGCAAACATTGAGGCAGCCGTTGATGTTTGCCCCATGCAAGCTATTCGTATCGTCGAATAACTAATGAACCATCCCGTAGTAATCGTTGGTGCATCCATGGGTGGATTGCGCACAGCTGAATCACTACGACGTTTTGGTTATCTAGGGCCTATTACCGTTATCGGTGAAGAGATCCATAAGCCTTACAACCGTCCTCCGCTATCTAAAGAAGTATTGGCAAAAGAGGTAACTCACGAAGCAGTTGCCTTTGAGGAAAGAGCTTCCACAGCTGACGTGAACTGGGTGCTTGGAACAAGAGCTGTCAGTGCTGACTTTGAACACAACACTGTTACCGACTCAGATGGTCAAGTTCACCCTTACTCTGCCTTGGTTATCGCTACCGGCCTTAGATCAAGAAGGCTGAATGTTCCTAACGGTGAACTAAGTGGCAGACACGCTCTTAGATCTCTTGAAGATGCCATTGCCCTACGAGCTGAACTAGTTGAAGGCAAGAACGTTGTCATTGTTGGTGGTGGCTTTATTGGCTGTGAGGTAGCGGCGACAGCAGTAAAACTTGGTTGCAATGTCACTGTTGTTCATAATGCTGCTCATCCGATGCTTAGACCACTAGGCAGTGAACTTGCAGAGCAAATGCAGCTAAGGCATGAAGCTATGGGAGTTACCTTCAAACTCAAGAGAACTGTGACAGACCTTATTGGCACAAGTCATGTCGAAGGTGTCAAGTTAGATGATGAAACAGTTCTTGACTGTGATGTTTTGATTGAAGCTATCGGTTCTCATGCAAATGTTGAATGGCTTTCAGGTAATGAGATAGATAGAAACGATGGAGTACTGGTAGATAGCGCTATGCGAGTTATGACTAGAACTGGACATGCTGTTCCTAATATCTTTGCTATTGGTGATGTTGCTCGCTTTGCTAACCCAATTTTTGATCTAGAGGCTAGAAGAGTTGAACACTGGAACATCCCAACCGAAACTGCTAAACGAGCAGCATCCGTGATTGCTTCCTATCTCAACAAGTCAGATTCGTATCCTGCAATCCTGGATGAACCCTTCAAGCCGGTTCCTTCGTTCTGGTCAGATCAGTATGACAACCATTTACTTGCCTTTGGGTTGCTTTCATTAGCAGATAAGGCAACCCTTGTTGCAGGAGACATCTCAGGTGATTGTGTTTTTGAATACAGCCGAGGAGATCAACTTGTTGGTGTCTGCGGTATCGGCATGAGATCAGTTGTTCAAAGTTATAGAGCAAAGTTTATTTAGGAGAAAACCATGGCTAAAGAATTTGATTTAGATGTCACCTTTGACGAGAACGAACCAGACCTAACGCATCTGACACCCCAGCAACTTCAAGCTGCTGTGAACGCCCTTCCTGAATCGCTTCTCTTAGTAGCTCAGGGATTACTGATTGAGAAAAGATCTATGAGTGACGTATCTCAAGAATTGGGAATCAGACAAGCGGAGTTGGTCATGAGGTTGCACAGAGCTAAGCAACTTATTGCTGCGTCAGATTAGCCAAAGCTAGTTCTTACCAGTAATCCCAATCGTGCTTTGAATCACTGGAGCCATCTTCTTCATCAATGCTTCGTAAAACATCGATAGTGGGAATTCATCATCCATAACCTGGTCGGTCAGTTCATTATTTGTTCCAGTTAGTGGAATCTCTCGTTTAGCCCACTTTGAAGCAGGGTGAGGAGCTAGCACACTTGAAACCAAGTCGTAGGCCGAGAGCCAGTGCACGATCTTAGGTCTATCAATAGAGCGCCAGTAAAGCTCATTTATCTCATCAGAGAGGTTAACTACAACATCAGGGAGATTCTCCCAATCAATTGACAATGAGGTATCTGTCCAATGCAAGACCTTATGTTGATGCAGATAGGCAAAAAGCATTTGACCTGCAACGGAGTCGTAGTTCCTGATGCGGTTCCCACTCAAAGGGAATCTAAAGATACGGTCAAATAGAACTGCATACTGAACCAGTTGTGCATGTTCTCTAAGCTTTGGTTCAGTATCTTTAGCCCTAAAAAGTTTCACTGACTCTCTAAAAGCAGTTAGGTCGCAACGAAGCTCTTCGAGACCATAAAGGAAAAATGGCATTCTTTGCTTGATCATAAAAGGATCGAAAGGTAAATCTCCTCTCATGTGTGTTCTGTCATGAATCAAATCCCACATCACATAGGTTTGCTCCGCTAGTTCTTGATTAGCTAAAAGATCTTTTACCCCAAGAGGTAAATCCATTCTTGTTATCTCTGCTGCAGCTTCAACTACTTTTCTATATCTAGCTGCCTCGCGGTCAGCAAAGATGCCACCCCAGGTAAATACTGGAAGTGCTGGCTTAGTGCCAGGGTCTGCACCAAGTGGAACCCTTGGTGTCACAGCAACAGATTCAGGAAAGAGAACAGCTGAGTTGGTGACATAGCCAGGAGTGAAATCTATAAAACGAATAGGAACGAAAGCAGGATTGGAATAATCCCCTGCTTCTAAATCAGATACAAAATCCGGCCAGATAACTTCAAGCACAACTGCTTCAACAAAGCGATCGGTTGAACCATTCTGGGTATACATAGGGAATATAACTAGATGCGAAATTGCATTAACTCTGCTTTGTTCTGGATGAAAGGCAGCGAGCGAATCAAAGAAATCAGGAATCAAGAATCCTTGATTCGACCAATCTTCAAAGTCTTTGGCACAAGCCAATAGATACTCTTTGTCATGTGGAATCTGACCAGCCAGTTCTCGCAAAGCTCCTGAAATACCTGCAACGGCAATTGAACAAAGTTTATGAACTGACTTCTCTGGAATGCTGCCATCATGAACCTGATGTCCACGAAGAGTCAAACAAGCAGACTTGATGACTTCCCATTCTTGGGTCTTTGCTATTTCTAGGCCTGATAGGCCGACATTGATAGTTCCCACGCAAACCTCCTTGTTCGCTGCGGACTATAAAGTTCATCCTTGTTCTTAGCCTACCCACATCCATCAACAGCGAAATAGCGTCTAAAACTGCCTAAACGCAAGGCATCTAGCGATGTCTCAAAGTAACAGGAGCTACTTGATGCCGTTCTGCTTCAAAAGATCAGCTACCTGAATGCGTCTATTAGCCACGTACCAAATAGTTCTGTTTTGTTCGGTTCTAATATCATCTAGATATTTCATGGTTGATAAGTTCTGACCGTATTGGACCTGCAGAACAGGAGCAATAACTTTTGCAGCATTGGAAAACTTTGTTGCAAGACCTAATGAAGCAGCTTTAGCAGAAACTGCTTTCAGGGCTTGTAGGTAAGCCACCTTGCAAGGCTTGTAATTTATGCACTGAACATACAATCTGCCACGATCTAAGTTTTGAACCCAGGGCTGGTCTGATCTGTCAGAAAGCATAGGCATGTCGAAGGTGTCACCGACACGTGCTGACCACCTGTTTTCACCAAAGGTTTGGTCTGTTCCCCAAGGAATAAAGGTGAACTTGCCCTGGGTGTTACTCCTAATGAAGAAATTATTTTTATCTGGCCCTGAATAGCCATCCCAGTGACCTATGAAGTTTTCAACTGCAAAGAACTTGAGTAGCGATGCTCGATCTGTGACCGTGTTCAAACCTGAATACCAAGTTGCTGGGTCATTGAGGTATGTGTATGCGATGAGGTTATTCAAGTCGTATTTGTTGGGAGTGACCTTCCAGCCATAGTCAACCAAGAATGGGCCAGTCTTGTTGTCCCCATAGTCTGACCCCATCCATAAATCTGAACCAGCACCTTCATAGACATGTTGGGTGATGTCTCTGAATTTTCTGGACATAAAGGTTTCATCAGGAGTCTCAACGTTTATGTATAGGCCCTTATCGATACCGTTGACATAAACTCTCGCCCAACCCGTCTTTGAGGCTTGGACACCCATGGCATTGAATAGCACGTAAGCACCGAATTCATGTAACTTGCTGTCATCCTGAGTCATGGCATTTAGAGTCATGCGACGAAGTCCTAGATAGCCAAGACCGGTAGGGCCCTTCTTGAACTTAATCTTGAAGCTAGGAGTCCAATCAAGTTTTTGTAATGAGGTAGAGCCTTTGAGTCTCACCTGAATCTCTTGCGCACCACTGGTCTTAGTTCCGCTGGTAAGAGTAACTGATCCTGGCACGTAGGTCTCTAAGGTTTCTTGGGTATTCAGAGAAGTAACTGAGCTAGCAGGTAAGTTGAAATCAATTCTTGTGATTTTGGCTGGGTTATAAATATCGGTGAGCGTAAGCGGCGAAGCTGCCTCGGCACTGCCAGCAAAGAGACCCACTAGGGTCAAAGGAGCTAATAGCCCGATGGCTATTCTCCTGATAAAAGCTACTTTGCTCACTTAAGCAGTCTATCTCTCTGCTACTTAGCTATAAGCCCTAGTCTTCGCAACCTATCTAATGCCCCGTCTTCAATAGGCGAATCGTTACCGATGATGAGCTGAATAGACCTGAGAGTGAATCTGGTTAGTGGAAGCACTAGCCATCTCGGTAGCACTCTAAGGCCAAGTAGTTTTCTATGCTCTGGCCTAAGAGATACAACAGCAGCAGCAAATAGCAATTTATAGATGGGCATAACAGCCAGCGGTAAACCAGGCGTTCTAATGAACTTGATTACCTTGAGAGTTGTTTCATCAACCCTAAGCTCGCCTCTGTTCAGGTACTCCCCGATTTGGATATCCAATTCAGATTTAGTGTGAGGAACTTTAGACAAACCTAGGGGCTTAACTGACCTAGCCCACTGATCAACGTAGGCATTTGCTCCACCAGGAATAGTTCGCCATGCATAATCCTGATGACAGGTTAGAAATGAATCAGTAAAAGCAATGTGGACCCACAGCAAAAGATCTTCATCTTTTGCCTTGTAGTCTTTGGCTTTCCCAGCAGAGTCTTGATATTGTCCTTTTACTCGATCGTGTAGCCTGTTGACTCTGCTTGCTTCGCCTGCAACTGCTTCGTGAGAACCGAAGGTGGTAACTGTTAGCCATCTGATAGTTCCAGCTAGTCTTCCCAGAGCATCTTGCTCGTATCTTGAATGCTGAGCAACACCGGCAAGGGTGCCAGGGTGCACTGCTTGCATAAGTAAAGCCCTAATGCCACCAACTAGAGTTCCAAAGTCTCTGTGCACAACCCAGGGAGCATCGGTAGGCATATACAAACCACCAGTTTCACCTTTGGCTATCGTGTCAAGCCACGGTGGTGTTCCACTCGGCTCATTAGATAAAAGTGCTCTGAACTGTTTCGAGAAGAAGTCTTGCAGCTTGTTATTTGGCATTACTTCTAACAGGTCTTTTCTTTAAGAGGGAGTTTGTTCTTGATTAGGAAATCATCAACTGTGTTTGCAATACAAGCATTGGATGAACCGTAGGCAGTGTGTCCTTCACCCTCATAAGTTAGCAACCAACCGTGAGCTAGAACATTGTGTGCAAAGTTCACTGCCTGCTTATAAGGAGTTGCCGGATCATTAGTGGTGCCCACCACCAACATGGTCGGCGCTTTCTTAGCTGAGTAGTCTTTTGGTCCTGCAACAACATCGAATGGCCAACCATGGCAAGCCAAACCGCCGTATTGCCAGTAATGACCAAATACTGGGCTTAGCTTTTCAGCTTTGGCATTTTGCGCCAACATGTCAGACATCTTTGCTGATTCTCGAGAATCTAAACAGTTGATTGCTTTGAACGCTTCGGTCTCGTTTGATTCAAAAGCATTGGTCTCATCGTTGTAAGTGTTGTATGAATCGGCTAGTAGTAGGAAGATTCTGCCATCTTGCTTTTTCTTGTTGAAGAATTCTTTGAAAGCAGCAGTTAGATACTGCCAGCTGTCTTTGGAATACAAGGCAGCAATCATGCCTGTAAATCCTGAGCCAGCAGAGAGTTTTCTGCCCTTCTCTGAGGTAGTTATTGATTTCTTCTCTAGCGGTGCCAAGAAATCAGTACCAACTTTTTTCATAGCTTGGTCAACAGTCAGACCAGTGAACGGGCAAGTCAGATCAACATCGATGCAATCAGCTAAATATGCTCGCATGGCCCCTTGGAATCCAACTAGTTGGTTCAATGAATCTTCTTCAGGTGAAGTAGTTGGATCAACCACACCATCGAGAACAAACTGACCAACCTTTGTCGGATAGAAGGCTGCATAAGTAGCACCTAGTAACGTGCCATAGGAGAAACCTAGATAGTTCAACTTCTTGCTTCCAAGAACAGCTCTAATGATGTCCATGTCCTTAGCCGCCGATGATGTGTCAACGTGACCAAGTAATGCTCCGGTGTTTTTCAAACAAGCAGCACCAAAGTCTTTTATTGCTGCCTTGCTAAAGGCAATGTCCTTAGCAGAACCCCACTCATAAGGAGAAGGATCATAGAGAAATGACTTCATGCCTTTAGTGTCATAACACTTGACCGCAGTTGATGCGCCAACGCCTCTAGGGTCAAAACCTACGATGTTGTAATGAGCTCTGAGTTTCGCGGTTCCCAAACCATCAATGTGCTGGGTGATCCAATCTCTGCCGCTGCCACCAGGTCCACCTGGGTTCATTAGAAGATAAGGGGAGGTCTTCGGATCACTTGCTGGGTTGATTGCAACAGCAATCTTTATTGCACCTTCAGAAGGCTTAGCCCAGTTCAATGGAACTTGAATGAAACCACAGCGAGCCTCGGTGTTATCCCCTTCGCAGTCTTTCCACAACGGTTTCTGAGCATAGAAAGCATCAAGGTTATTAGGAATGGAACCTAGTTCTGTTTCTGATTCCGTCGCAGGTTTATTCACGCTGGTCTGAATTATTGGATAGACCAAAGTTCCCGCAGCTACTAAACCAGCGATGATGCTTAGGGACAAGATAGCTCTATTCAAAGCCTTCATTTGTTTGCCTTTCGTCTAAGCGAAACTGCGAGTGAATTTAGTAGCAGGTCTTCTCGAACGTTTCTATCCATGCGGGAGCGCACTTTCTCAATCTGTTCAATGCAGTGTATGGTCTGAGCCTGAGAAGTCTCTGATGCTAACTTGTCCACTTCTGACACTAAATCTACATTTATCAACGACTCCCCAGCACCTAACTGGACCGTTAATACATCTCTATACAAACCCATAAGGTCGACAAGAATACGATCTAAACCATCACGCTTTGATCGTGTTGCCCGTCTCTTCTGAGATTCTTCAAGTTTCTTGAGTTGTGACCTTGAACTTGCATTGAGTTTGGAATCCTCAGCAACACCTAATCTGGTCATCAATTCTTTACGCTCGAAGTCATCCTGTTCCCCGGTGAGTTGAGCGCTATCACTTTCAGCGAGTTTACCTAAGATTTCGGCTGCCTTTACAGCTGAGGGAATATCTGTAATTCCAAGCACAGTTTGCAGCGCTTGCTTTCTTCTATCTCTTGCTCCAGAGTTTGAGGCAAGTCTTCTGGCCATGCCAACATGGCTTTGCGCCTGAGCTGCTGACTGTTGGGCCAGATCAAAACCAATTCCATACTTGTCAACCAATAGCTGGGCTACTGCTTCAACAGTAGGTACCTTGAGTTGAATCTTTCTAACCCTGGAACGAATGGTAGGAATCAGATCTGCTTCACTTGGCGAACAGAGCATCCAGATAGTACCCCTCGGTGGCTCTTCTAAAGACTTGAGCAACACGTTACTGGTTCGTTCACTCATACGGTCAGCATCTTCAACAATCATGATGCGATATTTACCGATTGCAGGCATGTGTATCGACTTCTCAATAAACTCATTGACTTCATCGATACTGATCTGAACCCGTTCAGTGTTGAGCACTAAGACATCTGGGTGATTACCGATGCGAATCATTTCGCAAGAATTACAACTAGAACAGCCCCCTTCTGAACACATCAGAGCAGCAGCAAAAGCTAGAGCTATTTGTGATCTGCCAGAACCAGGAGGTCCAGTAAAGAGCCAAGCATGATGAATGTTGTCATTAGCCTGACCCATTGAACGCAGAAGTTCCGAGACTGCTTCCGGTTGGGAAACAACATCTCTGAAAACTTTTGGTGTTTGCATTTATTTAGATAAGTCCCGCAACTCGTGCGCGAATCTGAGCCTGCATTTGCTCAACTGACACTGAAGCGTCAACTACTAAGAAACGATCTGGCTCAGCCTTTGCTAAATCTAGATAAGCAGAGCGAACCGTTTCAAAGAATTCTGTCTTCTCTCGTTCCAGTCGATCTGGTTCAGTTCCAGAAGTGTTTCGTCTTGATCTGGCCTCTTCGGCAGGAAGGTCAAGTAGAACTGTTAGTTGAGGCAATAGCCCACCAACAGCCCATAAAGATAAATCTCTAACCTCAGTTCGAGAGAGGTCTCTTCCTGCACCTTGGTAGGCGACAGAGGAATCAAAATATCGATCCGTAATTACAATTTCACCACGCTCCAACGCTGGGCGAATCTTGCTGGCAACGTGGTGAGCTCGATCAGCTGCAAACAGAGCAGCTTCAGCTCTTGGCGCTAAATCACCTTTGTGATGCAAAAGAATCTTTCGAATCTCAACACCAACATCGGTACCACCTGGTTCTAAAGTTCTAACTACTGTTTTGCCCTGTTCCGATAACCAGGTTTCAAGAAGGTCCGCTTGGGTTGACTTACCAACACCATCGATACCTTCAAATGAAATAAACAGACCCGACACTATTCAGCTTTCTTTCTGGTTGCACCTTTTTTAACGGTTCTAGCTGGAGCTGTGCTTCTTCTGCCAGCCTTTGAGACCTTAGGTGCAGGTTGACCAGGCTCTAGGCCTAGCTTCTCTCTTCTGATTGCTAGCAATTCAAAAGCACGTTCCGGAGTTAGCTCATCCAATGGTTCATCCTTAGGAACAGTTGCGTTGATGGCACCATCTGAAACATAAAGACCGAACTGACCTGACTTAGCGACAACATTGGTCTTAGCTGCAGGGTCTTCACCAAATTCCTTCAAAGGTGTCGCTGCAGTTCTGCGGCCACCGTACTTAGGCTGAGCAAAAATCTCTAACGCTCCTGCTAAATCAAGATCAAAGATTTGGTCTTCTGCTTGCAGGCTTCTAGATTCTTTACCTTTGAGCAAATAAGGGCCAAACTTACCGTTCTGCGATGTGATATCAATTCCAGATTCAGGATCTTGACCGATGACACGAGGAAGGGATAGCAATCTAATCGCTATCTCTAAATCAAGAGCATCTGCCGACATGGTCTTGAACAAAGACGCGGTCTTAGGTTTCTTGGCATCTGGGTCATCAATCAAAACATACGGACCGTAGCGACCATCTTTGAACAAGATGTTGTGTCCTGTTGCTGGATCTTGGCCCAAGATCCTGTCCTGCAAAATAGGTGCTTCAATTAGTTCGTGAGCCTTGACAAGAGTGAGTTCATCAGGAGCTAGACCTTCAGGGATGTTGATAATGCGACGACCATTCTCGTCAGCACCTTCGGCATTAGGTTCGATATAAATCTCCAGGTATGGACCGAACTTACCTGTTCTAAGGGTGATGCCATCGCCTAGATCTAATGAGTTCAAAGCCTTAGGGTCAATATCTCCAATGTTCTCGACGATGCTGTGAAGTCCTGGGTTATCCCCTGCGCCGAAATAGAACTGCTTCAACCAAGCGCCACGCTCGATCTTGCCATTGGCAATCTCGTCTAGATCTTCTTCCATGCGAGCGGTGAATGCGTAGTCAACAAGTCTTGAAACATTCTCTTCAAGGAAACGAATAACCGTGAAAGCAATCCACTCAGGAACAAGAGCCTGGCCACGCTTGATGACATAACCCTTATTCAAGATGTTGCTAATAATTGCAGCGTATGTTGAAGGTCGACCAATGCCATCTTCTTCTAGAGCTTTTACCAAGCTAGCTTCGGTGTATCGAGGAGGAGGGGAGGTCTGGTGATTCTTAGCAGTAACTTCAACAGCTTCTAGTTTCTGACCAGTCTCAAGGTTTGGGAGCTTGCTCTCTTGCTCTTCCGCTTCATCTTCGTTACGCGGCTCATCTTGGCTTTCCTCGTAGGCTGCCATAAAACCACGGAAGGTCACTACAGTTCCACTTGCAGTGAACTCTGCTCTATCCCCGTTAGCTAGCGGGAATACCGCTATCTTCGCGGTTGTTGTTGAAACCTTGGCATCTTGCATTTGGCTAGCAATTGTTCGCTTCCAGATCAAGTCATACAGGTCGAATGCACGACCATGTAATTCAGCTGCAACTTCACTTGGCTTTCTGAAAACTTCACCAGCGGGACGAATAGCTTCGTGCGCTTCCTGAGCGTTCTTGTTTTTACCCTGGTAAACCCGAGGTGCAGGTGATACGTACTCTTCGCCAAACATTTCTTTGGCCTGAGATCTTGCAGCAGTAATAGCTTGTGATGAAAGTGTTGGTGAGTCAGTTCTCATATAAGTGATGTAACCCTCTTGGTAGAGAGACTGAGCAACATCCATTGTCTGCTTTGCTGACATACGAAGTTTTCTAGAAGCTTCCTGCTGCAGAGTTGAAGTTGTGAAAGGCGCAGCTGGTCTTCTGGTTGACGGCTTCGCTTCGACAGAAATAACTTCGATAGGAACATCAGGAGATCTAACAGCATCTGCAAGAGAAGTTGCTTTTTCTTCATCAAGCAATAACACTTTTGCAGTTAGCTCACCTTTGTCATTAAATGAATCTCCGGTTGCAATGCGCTGACTGTTGTATGTGTGAAGTTTTGCTTCGAATTTAGGTTCCCCTGCAACCTTGGTGTCGAAGATTGCTTTGATGTCAAAGTAAGCGGCTGATACGAAACCCATACGCTCACGTTCACGCTCAACAATTAGACGAACCGCAGGAGATTGAACACGCCCTGCAGATAAACCTCTAGCAATCTTGCGCCAAAGCACCGGTGAAATCTCATAACCGTATAGACGGTCAACAACACGTCTGGTTTCCTGAGCCTGAACCAAGTTGTCATCGATAGCTCTGGTGTTAGCCACAGCAGCCTGGATGGCTTCTTTGGTGATTTCATGGAAGACCATTCGGTGCACAGGCACCTTTGGCTTTAGGACATCTAGTAGGTGCCAAGCGATGGCCTCACCCTCGCGGTCCTCATCAGTTGCGAGGAAAAGTTCATCTGCGTCTTTTAGGGCTGCTTTTAGTTCTGATACAGTCTTATTTTTACCAGCTGAAATCGCATAGTAGGGCTTGAAGTCGTCATCGACATCAATCGAGAACTTGCCGATTGTGCCTTGCTTCTTTAACTCAGGAGGTAGGTCTTTTAGGTCGATCAGGTCACGGATGTGACCGACAGAAGCGAGTACGCGGAACTCATCACCAAGATACTTGGCAATGGTCTTAGCCTTCGCTGGTGACTCTACGATGACTAGCTTTGAACCTGTTGACACTAAATCTCCTACCTTGTAGAACTCAAACCCGGAGCTGCCCGAGCATGAACCCTATGAACTATACCCATAACTTGCTGACGCACACTTATATAGATGTCAGAACTGACTATATGGCATGTCTCTAGGGTCCCGCCAAATCCTTGCACAATCTGCTCAGCCGTTTCACAGGGATAACCGATGGCCAAACCCCTTAAAACATCCTCAGCAGCCAATGCTGCGTTGTCGGTCTGGGTCTGGAGCCTAGCAATTGCAAGGCTTTGAGCACTAACAGCCAAACTCATGGTCATTATTCCCAAAACCGCTGAAATAATACCAAATCCTAGAATTGACCCGGAACCTAGATCGCAAGACAAGCTCATAAACCAGACTTTCTGGCACATTGTCTCTCCAACACCGGAATTGCCAAAAAGTTCCCAAAAAGCGGGATTTTGACGTTTTGAACCAGTTCAAGACAAATCGACAGTTCTTCATAGACCCAGTTCACCTCAGGTTCGGGAGCTAGCTTTCGATCCTGAATCAAACTGCTCAAAACAGCTTCCGATTCACCCCTGGCCACGGATCTTGACCCTTCCGCGGCAAGTTCTATCAGAGCCATTCGGTTGGTTTGTATGGCTAGCACTGAAATTGAAAACACAAGGATAAGTAGCACTGCAGGAAGAATGATTGCGAATTCTGCTGTGACAGAACCTAGTTCTGCACAGTCAATGCCGACCTGATTAGATCCAGCAGCATTGTCCTTACTTCTTCGCTTCTTAGGATTGTCAGAAGCAGTCCCGCAAAGCCAACTGCAGCCAAAGTGATAATCACATATTCCGCAGTGGTCGCGCCATCTTCGGCTAACCAAATTTCTTTCATTTCTTATCTCTTTCATTTTGGGCCCAGCATGGAAAACATCAAAGGAATAACAGTCAAAAACAAGAAAGCTGGTAAGACAGCCAAACCTAATGGCAACATCAACCGAACACTCAACTTCTCTATTTGAATTTCAGTTGCAGTTAGTGACTCTCGCTGCAGTTGCTCAGCCTGTCTTCGAAGTAAGTCCCCCACCCTGGCCCCTGTTTGTTCAACAAGTAATGCCACCTGAGCCATAGCTGTCAGTTCTTCAGGTGTTGGGTCCTTAGCAAAAACTTTGGCATAAATATCTAGGGCACGATTTTGAGCTTGGTTAAGACTCGCTCCGCCAGTACTCTCGAGAGCTACCCCCATCAAATAGAAACCGATGTTTGTATCTTTAGGCTTTGCTCTTCTGATCAATCGGTTACTCAGTGCTCTAGCCAATAAGAGCAACATGAGCCCAAGTCCCAGACTTAACAGCATCAGCGGTTTGGTGGCTAAAGTGCCTAAAACATTCATTCCAGCTAGCTCTGCCATTGCCAAAGTTAGTAACGGTAACCAAAGCACAAGTCTCGCGCTAGCTCTTGGACTGGCATGGGCGACAGTTATTCTCTGCAGGGATCTTTCCTTGAAAGTGAAAAGGTCAGCAACAACATCAATTTCATTAGCAACGCTCGCACCGGCGTCTTTAGCTACCTCTAATAAGTACCTAAGTCCCGATGTATTCTCCGGAATACCTCCAATGTATTCAATGGCTTTATCGAGCTCCACTCCTGATCGAAGCAAGCCAGCAAATTTGGTAAGGGTTAGCGAATCAGACATCTACTAGAGCTAGTCTCTCCATCGCGACAACAGCTCTACCGGCTGGGGTGCGCCTGACTTCAATCACCCAATGTAATGCTGCTGAAATCAGAACCTTTGAAAGTTTAGGTTTCATACCGGCAACTGCCAGGATTGCTAGCATTCTTGAAACCGCTTCGGAAGCAGAATTAGCATGCAAGGTAAATCCAGCCCCGGAGTGACCTGTGTTCAGCGCTTGCAAAAGAACAAGTAACTCTTGGCCACGAACCTCGCCGATTACTAAGCGATCTGGTCTCATGCGTAATGCTTCTCGTAGTAACAAACTTGTTGTTATTTCACCAGCTCCTTCATGGTTGGCGGATCTCGTTCTAAGTGAGACTGCGTTTTCTGTAAGTTCAAGCTCAGCTAAATCTTCAATGGTTATCACTCGCTCTTTTGAACACTCTTGGAGAAAAGCTCGCAACAGAGTTGTCTTACCTGAACCTGTCCCGCCTACGATTACAAAGTTTTCCTTTGCTTCAAGGATTGCTGAGAGTAACTTGGCTTGCTCTTCGGTTATGAATTTTTCGTTGACTAGATCTCGTAGTGCGAAATGTTTGGCCGAATGTCTTCTGATAGAAATCTGAGTGCTTTCAGAACACTCGCCTCCTAAAACACAATGAAATCTCAAGAGTCCATGTTCTGTTTTGAGACTTACTTCGGCTATTGGCTTAGCGATGTCTATTCGTGAGCCACCAATTCTGATAACAGCAATAGCCCAGTCGCGTAGCTCTTGTTCAGATTTGAATGGTGAACTTACTTGTCGTAACTGCCCCGCTTTTTCGACTAGCCATTCATCTGTTGAGGAGATCAGAATGTCGGTGATATCCACCTGCTCTAAGAGCTCTATAACTGGTTCAAGGATTTCCATAAAGAAAGCATCCTCAAAGATGCTGTTTCCTGATGATTCCAGGCTGGAAGATGTGGAGAGAATCAAGGCTATTTGGGCTGTGAAAAGACCCGTTAAATTAAGGGGCCCCGGTCTCTGGGGGGAGTGACCGGGGCCGGCGATATATGATTGGGGGAATCAAAATATCGCAGGTCAGCCGAAGCTGACTAGAAAATCATAACGCAATTTTCAGCGCTCTGGGAATACTGATTTGAGGTTTGCAGGATACTTATCTCAGGGAGAGGATTAGCCATGACTGATCTGTATGAGTCTGCAGTCAAGAATCGTTTAGCCTTCTGGGCCGACCAAGCCAAGAGCCTCTATTGGCACAAACCTTTCACTAAAACTTTGGACTGGTCTAATGCTCCTTTCGCTACCTGGTTCGAAGATGGCCAGATTAATGCCAGCTATAACTGCTTGGATAGGCACGTGCTAGCAGGTAATGGGGATAAAGTTGCTCTGCTATTTGAAGGTGAACCAGGAGATTCAAAGACCTACACATACAGCCAACTCTTAGCCGAGACTAAGAAGGCAGCCAATGCCCTGATAGGGCTTGGAATTCAATCAGGTGATCGAGTAGCTATCTACATGCCGATGATTCCTGAGACTGTTATCGCTATCTTGGCTGTTGCCAGAATCGGTGCAGTGCACAGTGTGGTCTTTGGTGGCTTCAGTTCTGATTCACTCAGAAGCAGAATTGATGATGCCCAGGCGAAGTTGGTTATCACCGCTGATGGTGGGTATAGAAAAGGTAAAGCCCATCCCCTCAAAGATGCAGTTGATCAAGCACTTGCTGATGGTAGCTGCCCCTCTGTTGAACATGTTCTAGTAGTGGAAAGAACTAAGAGTGAAGTTAGCTTTGGAAAAAAAGACATTTGGTGGCATGAAGTACTTGCAAGTGCTGCCACTGAACATGTGGCCGTTGGCTTTGATGCAGAACATCCCCTGTTTATTCTGTATACCTCAGGAACCACAGGTAAACCTAAGGGAATACTGCACACCACCGGTGGCTATCTAACCGGTGCTTCTTATACCCATAAAACAGTCTTTGACCTAAAGAGTGAAACAGATGTCTACTGGTGCACCGCAGATGTTGGTTGGATAACTGGACACAGTTATGTGATTTATGGTCCTTTAGCTAATGGGGTTACTCAGGTTATTTATGAAGGCACACCCGACTCCCCTAGCTTTGAACGCTGGTGGCAGATTATTGCTAAATACAAGGTGAGTATTTTCTATACTGCACCAACAGCTATTAGAACCTTTATGAAGATAGGTCGAGAAATAGTTGATGGCCATGATCTATCTAGTCTTCGCATTTTAGGTTCTGTTGGTGAACCGATTAACCCAGAAGCATGGAACTGGTACCACCAGGTTGTCGGTGGTTCACGCTGTGAAATTGTTGACACCTGGTGGCAAACCGAAACAGGTTCCATCATGATCTCTCCTATTCCAGGTGTATTCAAAACTAAACCTGGTTCAGCTCAACGAGCTTTGCCTGGAATTACTGTTGGCATTGTTGATGAGAATGGCATTCCTGTTGAGCGCAATGTTGCAGGCTATCTGACTATCGATGAGCCTTGGCCATCAATGCTTAGAGGTGTCTGGGGAGATCCAGAAAGATTCAAGGAAACGTATTGGAATAAATTCCCTGGTAAGTACTTTGCTGGCGATGGTGCACGCTTTGATGAAGATGGTGACATTTGGCTATTAGGTCGAATCGATGATGTCATTAAAGTTTCAGGACATAGGTTATCTACTGCTGAAATTGAATCAGCTCTTGTTGAACATCACTGGGTAGCTGAAGCTGCAGTTGTCGGGGCTAAAGATGAGATTACTGAGCAGGCTGTTGTTGCCTTCGTAATTCTTCGTCAAGATGAAATAAAAGACGCTCCAAGTGAAACTGATATAGCCAAGATACTTAGAGACTGGGTTACCCAGAAGATTGGTGCTATCGCTAGGCCTCGTCAAATCATGGTTGTGACAGAACTTCCGAAAACCAGATCAGGCAAGATAATGCGAAGACTACTTCGTGATGTTGCTGAAGGTAGACCTGTCGGAGATGTTACTACTTTGGCTGATTCATCAGTGATGAGCGCAATCAATGACAAATTGCACTCTGGTGCTACTGACTAAATAAACTCAACTATCAGTTCAACTTCAACTGGTGAATCAAGCGGTAGGACCGCAACACCAACAGTTGAACGAGCATGAATACCAGCATCACCAAAGACAAGTCCTAGAAATTCTGATGCTCCGTTATTGACTGCAGGGTGACCTGTGAATTCAGGGTCGCTGGCAATAAAGCCGTTTACTTTCACAATTCTTGTAATTCGATCTAAATCACCGATAGCGAATTTCACAGCAGCTAAACAATTCAATGCAGCAATCTGAGTAAGTTCTTTAGCTCGTTCAGGTGAAACCTGGGACGGAACCTTGCCTACCTCAGCTAGCTTGCCGTTCACCATAGGAAGTTGACCTGCGGTCATCACCAAGTGCCCTGTTGCAACAGCTGGAATATATGCTGCTACCGGTGGCACCACATCAGGTAGTGGATGGCCTAATTCAATGAGTCTGGCTTCTACTCTTCCAGTCATTATTCGCTCTTTTCTCTCTTCAAATACGCGACATACCCGCCCTCGTTGTTGGGAACGACTTGAACTAGTTCCCAGCCCAGAGCACCCCAGTGATCCAGTATTTGCTTAGGGTTATGCGGTGGAAGTGGGGTTACTGTGTATTCCCAGACGGCCATTTTTAGGCATCCTCTCAGAGTTTGAAGGTAACCTAGAGTCTATGTCTGAAAAGGGTAAGAAATCCAAGCGCCAACGTGGTTGGCTCAGTCTTTTTAGCCTGAGCTCGGTTGCCGGCCTACTTAGCATCGCCTTAATCCTGCCATTTGCCTGGTTAGGTGGCCTTGGCGTTAGCGCTACCATCGGTATCTTCGAGAACCTACCTGATTTCATTAAGCCTGTAAACGCAGCAGAAGCCTCAAACATATACGCCATCAAAGATGGCAAGCCAGTTCAGGTTGCTAGGTTCTTCAACGAAAACAGAATCTCCGTTGGCTTTGATGAAATCTCCCCGAATATCCTCCGAGCTGCAGTTGACACCGAAGACCCTAGATTCTATGAACACGGTGGTGTTGACTGGGTTTCCCTGACCAGAGCAACTCTCACCAACGTACTAAAAGCAGGTAAAGGTCCAGGTGGATCAACTATCACCATGCAGTATGTGAAGAACAACTTGCTTGAAGCTGCAATCCTCAGCGGTGACCCAGAAGCTATTGCCATGCAGACTGATAGCGCTCATGCTCTGCAGCGAAAATTCCAAGAAGTTCGTCTTGCTTTAGCTCTTGAAAAGAATTACAGCAAGCAAGACATTCTTGCCGGTTACCTAAACCTTTCTTTCTTCGGAACCAACATCAACGGTGTTGAGGCTGCTAGCGAGTATTACTTTGGTATTCACGCAAAAGACTTAGATGTTCCTCAAGCAGCAATGCTTACCGCAATGCTTAAGGGTGCTGAAGACTACCGACCTGATATTAAGGACAATGAATCAAGAGCACTAAGTCGTCGTAACTACGTAATTCAGAACATGGCTGATGCAGGAGACATCTCTCAGGCTGAAGCTGATGCTTATAAAGCAACTCCAATCAAACTAAACATCAATAAAGTTCCGGTTGGTTGTGAAGCAGATCAGACCACAGCTTTCTTCTGTGACTATGTTGTTTGGTCAATTAGAAACTCACCAGAGTTCGGCCCTACCCAAACTGACCGTGAAGCACTGCTTCGTAAAGGTGGATTGGACATCTATACAACCATGGATGTTAAGTTGCAGAGAGTTGCCGATAAAGCAACTAAGACTTGGGTGCCATCTAATGATCCAAACAAGATTGGTGCAGCTAGCGTTTCAGTTCAGGTTGGCACCGGAAGAATTCTTGCTCTAACTCAAAACAGAGTTTATGACCAGACTGGTAGCAGTGAAGCAGGTCACACCTCGGTGAACTATTCTTCCGACCGCACTCACGGTGGTTCCTCAGGTTTCCAAACTGGTTCGACATACAAAATCTTTACTTTGGCTGAATGGCTGGCTAAGGGTTACAAACTGAACGACCATGTTGATGGTCGCATCAAAGAGTGGAATGCATCAGATTTCTCTTCACGCTGTGCGGTGAATGTTGGCACTTGGGCTCCAGGTAACGACGCGAATGAACCTGAAGATCTGAACGTGTTGCGGGCAACAGCTCTTTCTGTAAACACTGCCTTTGCTTCGATGGCTAGCCAACTAGACCTTTGTGATATTCGAGATACTGCCATGCGCTTTGGTGTGCACCGTGCCGATGGCACAGAACTGGTTTCATACCCAGCTTCGATTCTTGGTATTAACGAAATCGCACCTTTGACCATGGCTGCTGCTGTTGCAGGTGTCGCCAACAAGGGTATCTATTGCTCTCCTATTGCTATCGATAGAGTGCTTATTCGTGAGAGTAAAACTGAACTAACAGTTCCTAAGAGTATTTGTAGTGAAGCTGTCACCCCTGAAGTTGCTGCTGGTATGACCAAGGCAATGGTTGGTGTAATAAACGGTGGTACTGGAGGTGCATCTTCAACAGGTGATGGCACTCCACTAGCAGGTAAAACAGGAACTACTGACTCAGGTGTTCACACTTGGATGACAGGATTCTCAACAACTGTTGCAACTGCAGTCTGGGTTGGTAACGTCTCTGGTGATGTGTCTCTAAGAAAGATTCAGCTGCACGGAGCTAAGGGCTCAACTGTTCGTCACGACATCTGGCGAACAGTAATGAAATCAGCGAACAAGACTTATCCTGGTGTTGCCTTTGATGAGCCACCACAGTCCATGATTGATGCGACCATGAAGGAAGTTCCTTCAGTTGGTGGCCAAGTTCCTGATGTTGCTTCCCAAAACATTTTGAGTTCAGATCTGAACGTCAAGGTTATGGTCTCTCTCGTTGGTTCGACTCAACCAGCTGGAACCGTTGCATACACCAGCCCTAAAGCTGGAACAGTTATCCCTCGTGGCAGCATGATCAAGGTTTACATCTCAAAGGGTGGTTTGACTCGTGTTCCTGATGTTAGAGGACTGACTCCGCAGGATGCTAGCAGAACACTAAACGATGCAGGCTTCCCTACCGTTAGTGTTCCGCAACCTTCTCAGAAAGAGTATTTCGTGCACGATGCAAGCGTGCCTAGCGGTAACGTGGTTGGCACACTGCCAGGAGCTGGTAAATCAGCCTCATCATCTGGTGCAATTCTTCTGATCATAAGTAAAGGCCCTTAGCCTAAAGATGCTCTGGCTCCTAATCGCAATAGCGCTAGTAACAGTCTGGGCAACCTGCATCGAAAGATTCTGGTTTGCCATCAAAACAGATTCATTAGAGATTCTGCCTAAAGGTTCTAAAGACATAGTTGTCTTACACATCTCAGATATACACATGGCACCTTGGCAGAAACGCAAACAGCGTTGGATCTTAACACTTGCCAATAAGGTCTCACCTGACCTTGTCATAAACACTGGCGATAACTTAGGTCACAAGCAAGGTGTTCAACCAGTACTAGATTCCCTACAAACACTAAAGGGAATCCCTGGAGTATTTGTAAATGGTTCTAATGATCTCTATTCCCCAGTAAAGAGAAATCCAATTGCTTATCTCTTGCATCCATCAGATAGACACAGAGAACAAGACCTAACTGCAAAGCTAGATACCGAAACACTGAATGAAGGTTTTACTGATCTTGGCTGGCACAACCTCAACAACAGTGCAGCAACCATAAGAATCAACGATGTTGTGCTTGGCTTTGTTGGAACAGATGATCCTCATGAAGGAAGAGCTGATCTATTAGCAAGCGCTGAAAGCGCTAAAAAGACTACAAACAGGGATGCACTAATTGGTGTGACACATGCTCCATATCTCAAAGTATTGACTGAACTCAATGCAATAGGTTCAGAGGTTATCTTTGCAGGTCACACGCACGGTGGTCAGGTCTGCTGGCCCTTTATAGGACGCGCACTAGTTACTAACTGTGACCTTCCAACTAAATATGCACGTGGCTTACATAAAGTAACCATCAAAGGAAAAGAAATAATCCTGAATGTTTGTGCGGGTCTTGGTAACTCTATTTACGCACCAGTTCGTTTAGCCTGTCGACCTGAAGTAAGAGTAATAACTCTAAAAGCTAAGAGCTAGTTACCGAAGCCGTAAACTTCTGAACCGAGAGCGAAGTACTTGCCATCCAAGTTATCGCAGCGCGCAACTTTTTCTGCTGCGAAGCAAGTGATATCTCCAACTACGATCTTGCTGCCTGATGGCAAATCAAAAATACCTTCAGGGTCAGAATACAAACCACTTGAGCAATACCAGTCAGCGACTTTACCCTCTGATGGTTGGAATGCCCAAAGCTTTGCCTGGTAACCCCAAGCACCTTGGCATGATTCAGGTGCAACTGGAAGTTTGTATGCAACATCAACATCGCGGTGCTCACAAAGAGCAAAAGATGGGCTCTCGTTTACTGTGCACCAAACAGTGCCGCCACCGATACGGAATACATAGCCACCGTAACCATTGCTGTAATCAGCGGCGTTGACAGCAGGAGCTTCAACCGGAGGCTTATCTGGAATCTTTGAACTTGGATTATCAGTATTACCAGAACAGGCACTAAGAGTTAGAGCGGTGACAACCGCTATAAATAAAACCCCGAACTTGCGCATGTATTTAGGCTAACCGAGCACTCTAGAATTCGCTGGCAACTAGCTCAGCAATTTCATAGGTATTTAGCGCTGCGCCTTTACGAAGGTTATCGCCAACAACAAACATTTCAATCGAGTTAGGGAAATCTAATGACTGCCTTACTCGCCCAACAAAGGTTGGATCCTGACCGGCAACAAGGCTTGGAGTTGGCCATTTCTCATTAGCTGGGTCATCAAGAAGCGTTACTGTTGGTTCTTCTTCCAGTGCCTTATGAACATCAGCAACGCTCAAAGGGTTAGCAAAAGTAGCATGAACAGCTAGTGAGTGAGACACCAAAACAGGAACACGAACACAGGTAACCGCTACCTTGAGCCCTGGAATACCAAGGATCTTGCGAGATTCATCCCGAACCTTCATCTCTTCAGATGAGAAGCCGCCCTCCTTGAGAGAACCAGCAAACGGAATAACATTCAAAACAACAGGAGCTGCAAAAGGTGAAACAGCTAAATCAAGCCCGTTAGCCTCGAGAGTCTTTAGAACATCACCACTTGTTTCACCTGCATTAGTTCCTGAAACTGCAGTGATCTCATCGCGCAAACGTGTAATCCCGCTGACCCCGGCACCAGAGACAGCCTGGTAACTAGAAACTACAAGTTCGGTTAGAGTCCAACCTCTGTGTAATGCACCAAGGGCGGCCATCATGGTGAGAGTTGTGCAGTTCGGGTTAGAGATAATGCCCTTAGGTCTATTCTGAGCTTGCTCAGGGTTCACCTCAGGAACAACCAGTGGAACTTCAGGATCCATTCTGAATGCACCTGAGTTATCAACTGCAACTGCTCCACGAGCTGCCGCAATAGGAGCCCAAACCAGAGAGACCTCATCAGGAACATCGAACATGGCAATGTCGATACCATCAAATGCTTCAGCGGTTAGCTCAACAACAGTGAGCTCTTCACCATGAACAGTAATCTTCTTA
>Ga0209088_10000122_pt1 | contig 57052 bp, 44 predicted proteins | sample S_140625_EF_Meta_FD_187324 | JGI IMG/M metagenome (GOLD analysis project Ga0209088, IMG submission 187324) | Freshwater microbial communities from Lake Simoncouche, Canada to study carbon cycling - S_140625_EF_MetaG (SPAdes) (version 2) | ecosystem: Environmental > Aquatic > Freshwater > Lake ... | reverse complement strand
GCAGACGGTGAATAATCCGCTGACGATTCCGATCTACTACACGATGGCATATCATGTGGGGGAGGTAATGCTCGGCAGACCTGCCAAATATGAGAATCGTATCGGGGAGAAGATTAAGAAATTAGATGAGACGGATGGAATTCGAGCGAAGTTGAGGATGTTGGCGGGGGAGTTGGCTATGGTCGCGGTTCCGTTGACGGTGGGGTGTAGTGTGATTGGGGTGGTCGTTTCAATCGCTGGGTATGGGCTAATCTATGCGATATGGCCGGAAGAACCTGGGGAGAAGAAGGATGGGTAGGGACAGCGAATCCGAAGAAAAAAGCCAGTTAAACTGATCGTTCGTGAGAGGAGCTGCGAAGGTGGATCGTTTTGTGTTCCAGATCGTGAACGGCGCGGATATAGCGAACGGTTCGGCTGCGGGCGCGCATGAGGATCGAATGGGTGATGGCTTTATGACCGATGAGTTTGACCCCGGGCAAAAGAGGGCTTTCGATAATCCCTGTGGCACAAAAGATCGCGCTTTTTCCAGTTACAATATCAGCAGAGCGAAATATGGTTTGAATCTCTTTTTCAGAAACGCCATGGACTTCGCGGGCTTTTGCCTCGGGATTAGGAAACCACATACGAAGCTGAATTTCGCCGCCTAAGGCGTGAAGAGCCGTGGCGGTGAGAACTCCTTCGGGGGATCCACCAATTCCAACATAGAGGTCGACGCCTGAATCCGGCATGGAGGGCGCGACGGCGGCTGTAATATCTCCATCCGCAATTGTTCGAAGGGAAGCCCCTGCAAGTCGGATAGCTTCAATGAAGGCTTGGTTGCGCGGGCGATCGAGGACGAGGACAACGAGTTCGCCGACCCTTTTATCAAGAATCTTTGCAAGTCGCTGGAGTGTCTCCTCGAGCGGGGTATCCAGGAAGTTGGCATGGGGGTCTTGTTTGGAAAGAGCCTGTGCGACTGTGGGCCCGTAGGCGATTTTGTGGGAGTAGTAGCTTGGAATATTGCGCATGGCCGGTTGTATGCTGTCGGAGGGGACCTCCGTAGCGGCCATGACCGAGATTGCGTTGGGCGATCCTTTGGAGAGATTGGTGGTGCCGTCCACCGGATCGAGGGCGATGTTAAAGCGGGGGGCCGTGGGGCCCCATTTTCCGAGTCGATCTCCTAAAAAAATTCCAGGAGCTTTATCTTTAATTCCCTCTCCGATGACTACCTCGCCACGAATATCCACAAGGTCAAAGACCCCCTGAATCGCATCACATGCAGCCGCATCGGCTGCGTTTTTGTCTCCTTGCCCAATAAACCGCATTGCGTTCAGGGCGGCATTTTCTGTAGCTCGAACAAATTCGAACTCAATCGTGCGTTCAGGATCGAGCATAAGAGTTTGATCGTAAGGGATTAAGTTGAATATCCAAGGTCAGTTTTTTAGATGCATGAGGCGGTAGCTTGACTAGGAGAATGGTTGGTATTAAATACGTCCTTATGCGTAAATTGTTGATTCTAGCCCTTTTCGGCTTATTGGGATCGGTTCTTCATTCTGAAGAGGGCACTCCTATACCAAGTTTTCGCCCTGCAAAAGTCGAGCCGACTACGCAAGGGGCGGAAGCGCCACAAGATAAGGCGGTCACAGTTCCGGATGGTATGAAAAGCGACCTGCCTTTGGAAAAAGATGGAAACGTTAGTTTAAATAAAATCTACACATACCTAAACGACCCGATCCGAAATAAACCACCCAGTGGAAATGCCATGATGCAGTACGAGCCAAGCTACTGGAATCATGGGGCTGTTTTGGCGAAGGACCGAAAAGATCGTCAGGGAAATATTTTTGTAATCAACTGGCAAAATGACGGTGAGCCAAGTGACTTTACTGTTCGATTGGATTATCGCCAAGCGATGACGCGCGAAAGAGTGATGACTAAGACGCAGGATTATAAAAACTTTGATGGTTTTGAAAAGACGGTGATCAAAGTCGCAGGGGAGGACTATATTCGAGGCGGGGTGGTCAACTCGTGGAGAATTTCGATCGTTCGAGATGGCAAAATCGTGGCACAGGAAAAGTCCTTCATCTGGTAGGTGGGAAAGCTGATTCGAGACCTTGTTTTTGTCAGGGTCGAACTTAGGATCTGATTATGGCTACGTGCAAAGTATCAACAGAAAGTCGATTCTCAGAGGAGTTGGAGCGTGAGCACGAAATCCGGAACCTTAAGGAGACGGTTGCGGCGTTACGGGAAGCGCTCGAGCGTCAAAAGGCCGATACAGCGCACCAAGTCTCGCAAGCGGTAGCCGAGGCCCAAGCGGAGATTCGGGAGCTGCGGGCAACCGTTTCTGAAATGAGAATGGAGTTAGAACGTCGAAAAGCCGCAGGCGAGGAAGCGATTCAAAAACTGTCTGCCCAAGGGGCGGAAGAGAGTCGTCAAATGCAAGCTGGGGTCCAAGCATTGCGAGAGGAGTTGGAGAAGGAGAGGGCAAGGCATGCAGAGGCTGAGCAAACCGAACGACGGACTCATAGGGATGTGGTGAAAGAGTTTGAAAAAACCATACAAGAAATCCGAGGACAAATGGAGGATTCCCGTGCCAAAAAATAAGGATTTGATCGCAGGTTTGGGACTGAAAGAGGCGAAGATACTGTTGGAGGTGGCTCGAAAGGTCGCAGATGGTCAGACATTGGATGAGCAGTTGGAAACTCTCGTCGCTCTGCTGATGGAGGCAACCGTTGCGGATCGCGCGACCCTGTTTGTGAACGATCCAAGCACACAGGAGCTTTACAGTCGGGTCACAGTGGGAGGGTTGAGGCGTGAAATTCGTATTTTGAATCACACAGGAATTGCAGGGCATGTGTTTCAAAGTGGAAAGGGCCTTGTCGTAAAGGACGCTTACAAGGATGCACGTTTCAATCAAGGAGTGGACCAGCAGACGGGTTATCGGACTCGGTCGATTGCTTGTGCGCCGATCCGGACTGTACGAGGAGAAATTATTGGCGTGGTGGAGGTCTTAAATCGGAAAGGGAAGAAAGATGCTCACTTTACCCGATTGAATCTTCAGCTTCTCGAGGCGATGGCAACCCAAGCAGCGGTATCGCTACAAAGGAGTTTGTTGGAGGAGCTTTCGGTTCGGGAAAAAGAGAAAGAGGCGGAGTTCTTGGGAGTGGTGGCCGAGATTTCAGGCGAGATTAAGCTGGGAACTCTGCTGTCGAAAATTATTGGAACGGTGACACGAATGTTGCATGCGGAAAGATCGACTCTTTTTCTGAATGATGAAAAGACGAACGAGCTCTACACGGAGGTGGGGGAAGGGTTAGGGGCGACCCAAATCCGTCTGCCGAATCATTTAGGAATTGCGGGAGCGGTCTTTCGAAGCGGAAAAACGGTCAATATCCCGCATGCCTATGCCGATTTACGCTTCAACCCTGCTTTTGATAAAAAGACGGGATTTTTCACGAGGTCGATGTTGTGTACTCCAGTCATTAACAAAGCGGGAGTCGTGATTGGCGCGACTCAGGTTCTCAATAAAAAGGGCGGCTCCTTTAGTCATGAGGATGAAGCCCGGTTAAAAGCATTTACGGCACAAGTTTCTGTGGCTTTAGAGAACGCAAAGTTGTTCGACGACGTCCAGAACATGAAGAACTATGCGGAATCGATGTTAGAAAGCATGTCGAATGCGGTGGTCACCCTGAATGAGGATGGAGTGATCCAAACCTGTAACGCTGCGGGGGCAAAGATTCTGAAGACCCCAATTCAAGAGATCTTGAAGAAAAAAGCTGCCGAGTTCTTCTTGGGGAAGAATGCGTGGGTGGAGGAAAAGATACGGCAGGTGGCGAGCTCTGGAGAGCCTTCCCTCATGATGGATGCAGAGATGGAGTGGGGTGGAGAAAAAACATCAGCTAATGTCACCGTCCTGCCTTTGATTAGCGTAAAAGGAAAGTCACTTGGATTTCTTGTCATGATTGAGGACATTAGCGATGAGAAGAGGATGAAGGGCACGATGGCACGTTATATGGATCCGGCGATTGCCGATCAGCTTATGGCGACTGGCAAAGAAGTTCTCGGTGGAAATCTGAGTGAAGCATCGATTTTGTTTTCCGATGTCCGCAGCTTTACGACCTTAACGGAGAGCCTAGGGGCACAAGGGACGGTGGGATTACTGAACGAGTATTTCACTCTCATGGTGGATTGCCTTCAGAAAGAGGGAGGGATGCTGGATAAATTCATTGGGGATGCGATGATGGCAATCTTTGGGTTGCCCTTGCCGAGAGAGGATGATGCGGATCGGGCGGTGCGGGCTGGAATAGGGATGTTGGTGGAATTGGAGCGTTTTAATACGGCTCGTAAAGAGCGAGGAATGATGGCAATCGATATGGGGCTGGGAATTAATACGGATGAAATTGTCAGTGGGAACATCGGATCACCAAAGCGGATGAACTACACAGTAATCGGAGACGGAGTGAATCTAGCAGCTCGTTTGGAGACGGCCTGTAAGCAGTATGGCGCGAAGATGCTGGTGAGTGATGCCACGGTGAAGAAACTGAAAGGCACCTACCGGATGCGAGAAGCGGATCGGGTGGTTGTCAAAGGTAAGACCGAGCCTGTTGTGATCTTCGAGTGCTTGGATTATCACACGGATGCTTCCTTCCCCAACCCCATGGAGGTGATCAACCATTTTAAGGACGGGCTAGCCAAATATCGAAAACAGGATTGGGAAAAAGCGAAAGGGGCATTTCAGGAGGCTCTCAAAGCCTATTCTGGGGATAAGCTGAGTAAGATTTACATTGAGCGTTGCGACTATTTTCAGAAAAATCCGCCTGACAAAGAGTGGGATGGCGTCTGGGTAATGAAGGAGAAGTAGGATTCGTGGTCCAGAGGCTAGAAGGCAGGGTGGACGGATCTGCAGAATCCGCTACCCTTTCAAATCGGGGTCGTTAGCTCAATGGTAGAGCTGCTCCCTTTTAAGGAGTAGGTTGTAGGTTCGAATCCTACACGACCCAACCTCCTCATGAATTTCCAACTCGAATCTCCCTATCCCGCTGCAGGCGACCAACCTGCTGCGATCGCTGGTCTTTTGAAACGTCTTCAGGAAGGGGAAAAGCACAACGTCCTCTTGGGTGTGACTGGATCGGGTAAAACCTTCACGGTGGCCAACGTAATTCAAAAAATGGGCTTACCCACCCTAGTCATGAGTCATAATAAAACTTTAGCGGCGCAGCTTTACAGCGAGTTGAAGAGCTTCTTTCCGCATAATGCTGTTGAATATTTCGTTAGCTACTTTGATTACTACCAGCCGGAGGCGTACATCCCCCGAACGGATACTTACATTGAGAAGGACTCCTCCATTAATCAGGAGATTGAGCGGTTGCGACTCTCCGCCACGACGAGCTTGTTAACTCGGAAGGATGTGATCGTCGTCGCCAGTGTCTCTTGCATTTATGGATTAGGTTCTCCTGATGATTACGAAAAAATGTTTCTCTTTTTGGAGGTGGGTACGCGGATTGCAAGGGAGGAGCTGCTGGCAAAGTTGGTGGAAATTCAGTATGAGAGAAATGATCTAGCCCCAGAGCGGGGTCAGTTTCGTGTGCGTGGGGATTCGATTGAGGTTCTTTTAGCGCATGAGGATGTGGGGGTGCGAATTGAGCTTTTGGGTGATGCGGTCGACCGTTTGACCCGATTCGAGGTAGGCACAGGGGAGGAGATTGCAAGGCCGGTTCGTGAAATACTGACTCCTGCCCGACACTACGTGACATCGGAAGATAAGCTGAAAAAAGGGGTAGTCGCGATTCGTGCTGAGTTAACTGAGAGGATCGCTCAGTTTGAGTCAGCCGGAAAGCTTCTGGAGGCTCAACGTCTAAAGATGCGAACGGAGTATGATTTAGATCTTATGGAGGAGATGGGTACCTGTAGCGGGATCGAAAACTACAGCCGGCACCTAAGTGGCAGGCCTCCGGGTGAAAAGCCAGGGACGCTGATCGATTTCTTTCCAGAGAACTTTCTTGTGGTGATGGACGAGAGCCATGCGACCGTTCCTCAGGTGGGCGGGATGTATGCGGGGGATCGGAGTCGTAAAACAGTTTTGGTGGAGCACGGATTTCGTCTGCCTTCGGCGCTGGATAATCGACCTCTGAAGGCTGAGGAGTTCCAGACCATGATCGACAAAGTGATTTATGTTTCGGCGACTCCTGCGTCTTTCGAGCTCGGGAAAGTACGAGGTCAAGTGGTGGAGCAGGTTGTGCGTCCGACGGGGTTGCTCGATCCACCTGTCAAGGTGCGGCCCTTGCAGGGGCAGGTGGACGAAACCATCGCTCTTTGCCGAGAGCGGATTGCACGACATGAGCGGGTGCTTATAACAACGTTGACCCGCAGGACTGCGGAGGATCTTTCTGAGTATTTAAAGGAAGCCGGATTGAAATCTCGTTATCTCCACGCTGAGGTGGATGCGATAGAAAGGGTGGAGATCTTGCGGGAGTTGCGTTCGGGGGAAATCGATGTGCTTGTCGGGATTAACTTGTTGCGGGAGGGGTTAGATCTGCCCGAGGTTTCACTGGTCTGCATCCTGGATGCGGATAAGGAGGGGTATTTACGGTCGGAGACTTCGCTGATTCAGACTGCGGGAAGAGCGGCACGTCATTTAAATGGGGAGGTAGTTCTTTTCGGGGATCGAATTACAAAATCGATGAAGGCCCTTCTGGATGTTACCGAGCAAAGAAGAGCCAAGCAGGAGGCATATAATCGTGAGCATAACCTTGTTCCGCGCTCTGTGAACCGAGGGGTGCAGGAGAGCTTACAGACGATTGTGCGTGCAGCTCGCGGTATCCATGAAAAGGTGGCGGGAGGAGGTGAGTCGGCGGACGCTCGAGAGGTACTTAAGCAGTTAGAGGAGGAGATGTGGGAAGCTTCAGAAAAACTTGAGTATGAGCGGGCAGCCCTGCTGCGGGATCAGATTGAGGATTGGAAAAAAGCGCACCAACTGGGTGGTGGTCAAGAAGCGAGGGGCACGGCCGAGAAGCGGGTCCAGTACACCAAGCCAAAGAGATTTAGCGCAAGGAGCAAACTGAGTAAGTCGAAATAGGCTTGAGAAGCTCGGAACCTTTTGCTGGGGCAATTGCTTAAAAAGTCACTGAGGAGTCGCAGGCTGCTTCATTCCAAATCGTCTCGAGAGGGCTGGTCGCCGTCTTGGGGGAGAGCTTCCAGTGCGGCACGCAACTTCTTAAGGGCGACATTTTGGATCTGGCGAATGCGTTCACGGGTCACCTTAAATTTCTTTCCAATCTGCTCGAGGGTAGGAGGTGTTTCATCCGTTAGAGGAAAGCGGAGGGAGAGAATAGCGCGCTCCCGCTCATCTAAAATGTGAAGGACAGTACGAAGTTGTTTAATCAGATTTCGGCTTTCCAGGTCACGACCTGGCATTACGACCGTTTCGTCGGCGATCAGATCCCCTAACTCGGCATCCGCCTCCTCGCCTACAAAAGCATTTAATGAGGCTGGGCGCATCGATACGCGGCGTAGCTGGCTGATCTTGGCGGCGGAGACTCCGCACTCTTTCGCCAACTCCTCATCGGTAGGTTCCCGGCCTAATTCATCGAAAAGTTGGATGGCGATGCGACGCATCTTGGCAAGTTTGTCGACAAGGTGAACGGGAAGTCGGATCGTCTTGGACTGGTTGGCTAGCGCACGGCGAACGGCTTGTTTGATCCACCAAGCTCCGTAAGTGCTGAATTTCGTGCCGCGATGGGGGTCAAAGCGCTCCACCCCTTTCATCAGCCCGATGTTTCCTTCGCTGATCAGGTCGAGAAGAGGAAGTCCAAGTCCTGCGTAATCGTGTGCAATTTTTACAACTAGGCGGAGGTTGGCCCGAATCATCTGCTCACGGGCCGCGCGATCTCCACGCTTGATTCGTTTTCCGAGTCGGTGCTCATCGGCACGGGTGAGTAGGGGAATATCCCCAATTTCGCGAAGATAGGCCCCCAGAGCACCGTCACGAAAATCGGTCATATCGAAAGGATGAGCCTTTTAGGGCAAAAGGGAAAGGGTAACTGAAAAGTATTCGATCCCCTTGGAGGGGAATTAATTCTTTAGAGCAGCTTGAGCGGCGGCCAAACGGGCAATCGGTAGGCGGAAGGGTGAGCATGAGACATAAGCGAGGCCAAGTTGATGGCAGAATTTCACCGAATCAGGCTCACCACCGTGCTCGCCACAAATGCCGAGTTTAATGTCTTTGCGCGTCGACCGGCCGAGTTTGACTGCGGTCTCCATCAGCTTGCCCACCCCACCTTGGTCAAGAACTGCGAAGGGGTTCTGGCGTACAATTTCCTCTTCTTGGTAGCGGGGAAGGAAGGATCCTGCGTCATCCCGGCTCATTCCAAGGGTGGTTTGGGTTAAGTCATTCGTTCCGAAGCTGAAGAATTGGGCAGATCGAGCGATCTGGTCAGCTACGACACAGGCGCGAGGAATCTCAATCATGGTTCCGACCAGGTAGGAAAGTTTTGTATTTTTCTCTTTCTGAACTTGAGCAGCGACTTTATGGACGAGAGCGATCTGAAGCTCGAGCTCTTTGGGGAAACCTACTAGGGGAATCATAATTTCGGGGCGAACCTTGATTCCTGAGGCTTGAACTTCTGCAGCAGCTTCAAAGACTGCTCGGGCCTGCATTTCTGAAATTTCAGGGTAGACGATACCTAAGCGGCAACCCCGATGGCCGAGCATCGGATTAAATTCGTGCAGTTCCTTGACGCGCCGTGAAACTCGATCGACAGAGATGCCCAGCTTCTCTGCGAGATCTTTTTGAGAGGCTTCATCATGAGGAATAAACTCATGGAGGGGTGGATCGAGGAATCGAATAGTTGCTGGAAGGCCTTTGAGAGCTTTAAAAATACCAGCGAAGTCGGAACGTTGGGCGGGGAGCAGTTTGGAAAGTGCCTTGCCACGCTCGTCAGCATTTTCTGCCAAGATCATCTCACGTACGTGGTCGATGCGGTCACCCTCGAAAAACATGTGTTCGGTACGGCACAACCCGACTCCTTGTGCACCAAATGCAACCGCATGACCCACTTGATCCGGTTGATCCGCGTTGGCGCGAACCTCCATGGTGCGGCGTTGATCAGCCCACTGCATGAGTTGAGCGAATACGCGGTAGATAGGGCTTTCGGCTGGGGTGAGATCTTTATCGATCAGGACGCGGACAATATCAGAAGGGGAAGTCTTGACCTCACCAGGGAAAATTTCTCCTGTGGTGCCATCAATCGAAAGAAAGTCACCTTTTCTGAAATTTTGTCCCCGAACGTGAAGAGTATTGGTGGAGTAGTCGATCTGAAGCTCTGACGCACCGCAGACGCAGACCTTGCCCATTTGGCGTGCCACTAGGGCGGCATGAGAGGAGACCCCGCCACGGGCGGTCAGGATGCCTTCTGCTGCCAACATACCGCGAATGTCCTCTGGACTGGTTTCGACACGTACGAGGAGGACTTTTTCACCTCTTTGCGCAGCAGCTTCGGCTTCATTAGCGGAGAAGTAGATCTTACCCGATGCAGCTCCAGGACCCGCAGGAAGACCTTTGGCGATCACCTGGGTTGTCTTACGGGCACGGGAGTCGAAAACGGGAGCGAGCAATTGGCTGAGGGAATCGGCAGGAATACGGCGAATGGCATCATCTGGCTTGATAAGCTTCTCCTTCACCATCTCCACAGCGATACGGACAGCAGCAAATCCTGTTCGCTTGCCGTTGCGGGTTTGCAGCATGAAAAGGCGACCGTGTTCGACGGTGAATTCGAAATCCTGCATGTCGTGAAAGTGGCTCTCCAAGGTATGCCGAACATCTTGAAGTTGACGATAGACCTCGGGCATCTCGACCTGAAGTTGGAGAACGGGCTCAGGAGTGCGGACGCCTGCGACCACATCCTCGCCCTGAGCATTGAGAAGAAACTCACCATAGAGAACTTTCTCGCCTGTTGCAGGGTCGCGAGTGAATGAGACTCCTGAACCGCTGTCGTTTCCTGTATTTCCAAACACCATGCCTTGGACATTCACGGCGGTGCCCCACTCGTGCGGGATGTTATATTTCCTGCGGTAGATGATGGCTCTTTCATTATTCCAAGAGCCGAAGACAGCACCCACGGCACCCCGGAGTTGTTCGCGGGGATCTTCAGGAAAGTCCTGACCCGTGCGTTCCCGAATTAACTTACGGAAGCGGTCGGTTAATTTACGAAGGGCGGTGGCATCCAGTTTGGTGTCGGAGACGTGAGGATCTTTCGGGAAGAGTTCTTTTTTCAACTCTTCAATGACGACCTCGAATGGTTCGTGATCTTCACCCGCACGTTTTTGGACCCCCATGACAACGTCGCCATACATCTGGAGAAAGCGGCGATAGCAGTCATAGGCAAAGCGCTCATTTTTGCTGCGCTCGGCCAAAGCGCGAACTGTGCGGTCATTGAGACCTAGGTTGAGAATGGTGTCCATCATCCCAGGCATCGAGTCCCGAGCACCCGAGCGAACTGCGACCAAAAGAGGATCTTTTTGATCGCCGAACTTTTTCCCCATGGCGGTTTCGAGTTTATGGATCGCTTCGTCGATCTGCTTCTCCAGAGCGGGTGGGTAGGTCCGTTTATGGTCGTAGTAGTAGGTGCAAACTTCTGTGCTGATAGTGAAACCGGGAGGTACAGGCAGGCGGATGCGAGTCATTTCGGCTAAATTGGCTCCTTTTCCACCCAAGAGGGACTTCAACTTGCCATTTCCGTCGGCCTTTCCATTCCCAAAGGAGTAGACGTATTTGGGAGACTTACTGGAGCTCTTCTTTGATTTAGCGGATTTAGATTTTGTTGGCATGAGTAAAAGTGAGCGTATCGGAATGCCAGTAAGGGGGGCGTTTGGCAAGCCTGATTAGGCTTCGGGAGGGGCGAGCGGGGTCGCAGTCGGACGGGCTTTCCAAGCCTTCTCCTGAAAAGCAAAAACCTTTTTAAGTCCATCGTGGGCCAAGTTGAGTAGAGATTGGAATTCATCGCGGCTGAAGTCGTGCTCTTCTCCGCCCGCCTGAACCTCGACGAGGCGACCTGTCCCTGTCATGACAACATTCATATCCACTTGGGCATCCCGATCTTCAGGGTAGTTCAGATCGAGAAGAGGCTCGTTGTTAAGGAGGCCAACGCTGATTGCGGCGACAGGAGTACGCAACGGATCAGCCGTCATCTTTCCTGAGAGCTGGAGGCGTTCGATAGCGCGTCGCAGTGCTAAACACGCTCCGGTGATCGCAGTGGTGCGGGTACCGCCATCGGCAGAAAGAACATCGCAATCGATCCACAGGCTGCGGGGTCCAAGTGCAGTGAGGTCGGTTACTGCGCGGAGGCTACGGCCTAAAAGTCGTTGAATCTCGGTCGAGCGGCCATCAACTTTTCCTCGAGAAGAGTCGCGAGCTTTCCGACTCGAGGTGGAAGCGGGAAGCATCGAGTACTCGGCGGTTAACCAACCCCCCGCCACTCCTTTTTCCTTCATCCAGCGGGGCACAACTTCATCCACGCTTACCGTACAGATCACTTCTGTCTTTCCGCATTTAAGAAGAACCGACCCGACGGCTTGGGGGGCAATGTCCCAAGTACAGGAGAGGGGACGAAGATCGGATGGAGAGCGGCCATCGGCGCGAGAGGTACTCATGAAAGGGTAGTCTCTGCGGCGCGGAGAGTATTGGAAAGCAGAAGTGCGATAGTCATAGGACCGACCCCCCCTGGATTTGGGGTAATTGCTCCTGCGATTGTTTGGACGGAGGCAAAGTCCACATCACCGACGAGACGATAACCCCGAGGGTTGCTGGTGTCCGCAATTCGGTTTACACCCACATCAATGACGGTGGCGCCGGGTTGAACATGATCTGGGGTTAAGAAATGGGGACGACCCAAGGCGCCGATAAGAATGTCTGCTTGTCGAGTGATGGAGGCAAGATTCGGGGTGCTGGAGTGAGCGAGAGTGACGGTGCAGTCGGCGTGGGGTGATTTTCGGGCAAGGAGAACAGCGAGGGGACGACCCACGATTTGACCCCGACCGACGACTACGGCGTGTTTTCCTTTTGTAGGAATTTTTCCAAGACGAAGGATCTCAAGGATACCCGCTGGGGTGCACGGAAGAAATCCGGAGGGATCTCCCAAAAGAAGTTTTCCAAAGTTGACGGGATGAAATCCGTCCACGTCTTTGCTGGGTGAGACCCGAGCATAAACCTGATCATTGGGCAGACCGGCGGGGAGCGGCGATTGGATGAGGATTCCATGAACTTTGGGATCAGCGTTCAGGGTGTCGATTTCACGAAGAAGGGTGGCCAAGGGAGTCGATTCTGGAAGAACCATGGTGTGGCTACTAATTCCGACTTCCTTCGCGCGGGTTTCCTTTCGGGATACATAGGCTCGGGAAGCTGGATCTTCACCGACACGGATAAAGACAAGACGAGGGGTGACTCCCTGTTGTGCTAGTGCGGTGACGCGGGAGGCTGTCTCACGGTGAATTTGTGAGGCAAAGGCTTCTCCATCGAGGATACGTGCGGACATACGGTAAGAATGCAACGAACGGGGAGAAAGTGAAACTAGGAAAGATGGGGAAAGAGAGGGATGGGTTGACCAGGAGGCGGCTGGACAATCTCCATACCGGGGCGCTGTTGTGCGAGTTGAGTGGAAAACCAGGCTTGAGCGTCAGGGTCCCCGTGAACGAGGAGCACGCGAGAAGGCTGGACCTCCTCACAAGCCCATCGAAGAATATCTTCTCTTTTCGCGTGGGCGGTGAGGTCGAAGTAGCGAACTTCGCAACGGACAGGAACGGAACCCGTGTCACCCCAATCGACATTCCCTCCTTGGCCTGCCTTTCGCAGTAGGCCCGAAGGGGAGGTAGGGTCGGTATAGCCCACAAAAAAGATCGAATCGTGCTCGCGGGGGAAAAAGAGTCTCGCGATCGAATGGCTGGTGGTATTCGGGGTCATCATCCCTGAGCTCAGGAGATAGATATGTCCTGCCCGTAGCCGAAGGGCAGGAAGGCGACGGGGATCGAAAGTCTCGGGCTGAGCTTCGGGGATGAGCCGGAGGCCTCCGTGCTGGCGGGGATTCAGCGTACGTTGCCGATCGTAGACTTCGGTCATCACACGACCTAGGCCACCGATATAGATCGGAGCTTTTGGAATTTTTCCCTCTAACCGAGCGTGGTGAAGAAGGGCTAAGACTTCTTGGGTTTTTCCCATTGCAAAAACAGGGATGAGGACAGCTCCCCCACGTTCAAATGTTTGACGAATTCCCGAAAGCAACGCCTCCTCGAAAAAAGCACGGTCTTGGCCTGGGACAGCGGCTTGGGCGCCTCGCGTAGTTTCCATGATCAAGGTATCGAACGGGCCTGAGGGATGTTGGCAAGGGAGCATGAGGGTTTGTCTTTGAAGATTGAAGTCGCCTGTGTAGAGCGCGCGGTGATTTTCAGCTCGAATTTCTGTCATCACGGATCCGGCGACATGGCCCGCGTCGTGTAGAACGAACTCGAAGGCAGAGGAGTCGACCCGAATGGGGCGGTTCAGGCTCGCGAGTTCCCATGTCACTGCGCTGTCATCCACCGCTCGGTGAGTGTAAAGGGGATAGTCGGTGCGACCGAGCTCTCGCCGTTGACGAGTCATGACATTGACCGAATTGTGAAGCAGGGGTTCGGTCAGGGCGGCGGTGCCTGAAGTCATCAAGACCTTAGCGCCGATGTGGGACGCGGTGACGAGTGGTAGAGACCCAATATGATCGTGATGAGCGTGGGAGACTAAAATCGTTTCGAGATCTTCGGGGATCTGATCGAGGAGAGGGGTGGCATCCCATCCATCCAGACGCGGATGCATACCGGCGTCGAGCAGGACAGAGTGTTCGCCAGCACGAAGAAGGTAGGAGTTTGCCCCGATCTCTGCCCCACGTGTTAGGTTTGTGAAGGTGACCATTTAAAAGATGGATGTGGCGGGGAGGGGTGCCGGATCAGAGTGAACCGCGGAGTTGGGTAAGCACCTCTGCGGGCAGCTGATTCTCAGGAAGAGTGGCTTGGCCACTGAGCCAGTCGCGAATGATTTGGCCTTTGCGTTGGTTCAAAAGCTGGGCAGTGATTTTCGGAAGAGTGGAAGCAGTGGTTGCGGAGGGGGCGGGATCTCGTTGGCTTAAGTAGACAGCTAGAAAATCCTTTTGGGTACGAAGGGGGGAGCTCACGCGACCTGCATCGATGAGGGTGACGACGGAGCGGATTCGGTCTGCCTCGGGAAATGTAAGGGGCTTTTCGTCCGCGGGGGTAAAGATGGGGAGCGCGGATGAAGTGAGTCCTGCGGCTTTGACAAGATCTTCCCACTTTTGACCTTGGGCCATTGCCACGTTGGCTTTCTGGACAAAGAGTTGAGCCGCTTGTGCGGTCATTTGGTACCGCGCTTGATCTTGCCAACGGGCACGAATTTCTGAACTCACTTCGGAGAGGGTGCGGTTGCGTCCAGGCAACTCCTCACGAAGGTGCAGGACGAAAAAGCCGTTCTTCGAGGGTAGGTAGTCGCTGACAGGTTCGTCTGGGGTAAGGGCGAATGCAGCGGCGGTTAGCTTCGGATCGGTTTCGCCTGGGAAGGGGGTTTCGCTGGGTGCGAACGGGCCGTGGGTCTGAATCTTTAATTTGGCTTCTGCGGCTTGAGCAGGAAAGGAGGGGCGAGCTTTTCCTTCCGCAAGATTAAAGAATTGAGAGGTGAAGGCAAAGGCGGCTTCCCCTGCTTTGGCGCGCTGGTCTTCCGATGTTCCTAGGGCGAGAAATTCCACTACATCCACGGTCCGACGAGGTGGGATCGAGAACTCTGCTGCGTTGGCTTTGTAAAAACTTTCTAGGTCCTCTGGCTTCGGTTCCGGGGGAGTTGTTTTGGAGGGATCCCAGCGTACGACTTGTGCGTGAACGGAGCCAAAGAGTTGCTGGAGCTTTTTTTCAGCCTCTTCGGGTGGAACAAAAGCGGTGGAGGCAAGGGCGCGAAGTAGAGTGTCGGTGCGGACGGAATCGAGAACGGCTTGGTTGAATCGTTCCCCACTAAATCCCTGGGGTGCGAGGAAGTTTGCGTTGAAGCGCTGAAAGATTTCCGGATCGTAGGCCCTATCTTTTTGAAAAAGGGGGTTCTTTTTAATGGCTGCGATCAGTTGGTTGGGTTGAGCATCAATCTTGGCTTGGTCAGCAGCTTGAATTTGGAGGAGTCGGATCCAAGTTTGAAAATTGAGGAATTCGTTCTGATCGACGGATGGGATCCGACCGCTCTGCAGGGTGACTTCGAGAAGAGCTTGGCGTTGGGCTGCAACAAACTCATTCAGGTTGATCGATCTGCCACCAACTTTGCCAAGGGTTTGAGAGGCTGGATCGCGGCCGCCTTGGGGGGTCCAATTTCCAAAGAAGATGAATGATACGCCCACAATGGCGAGTAGGAGAAGGAGGAGACCTTTTAACTTATCATGAAGGAAAGTGATCATCATCCTTTTTGGCTTGCTAGGGGGGTAGGAGGGAAGCGCAAAATCAAATACATGCGAATGATCTTTCTGGGCACTTTGCTGGGTCTGATGTTTGGCGTTCTGAAAGTTCATGGTGAGGATGTACTTCGGCTGAAAAATGGTGAGATTTTAAATGGGCAAGCGATCAAATTTGATGAGGGATCGATGACCTTAACGTTCAAATTTGCCCAAGGCACGTTGGGGTACCCCTCGGCTGATTTGGCGGAGGTTCGTTTGGAGGAGAGGACCGGGGTGCCGGAAGGCAGGGAGGCGTATGCAAAAGGGAATTGGGAGGAGGTTGTTAAACAGTGGAAGTCTACAGTAGACACTCTGCTCGGGGTGGATTGCCCTTGGGTGTTAGAGTGCGCAGGTGGGCTAGGCCAAGCCTATTTGGCCTTAGGGAAAGTTGCGGATGCGGAGACTCTTTTTGGGAAAATGAAAAAGTTTTATACTCAAGGCCCTGCAGCCTTGCGCGCCTCGGTCGGCTTGGCTGAGGCCACTTCGAGCCGAGATGCGGGTGCACTTTTGGAAAAGCTGAAGGAGATGGAGGGTCAATTGAAAGAGAGTTTGCGACCGATGCGAGCGGATCGAGAGGCCCTAGCGGAGTTCTACTTTGCCCGAGGAGGGGCTTATGAGAAAAAGGGTGATGAAAAAAAAGCTCTTGAGGATTTTATTCGGGTAGGAGCCTTGTATCCAGAGCCCCTATCTCTTGGGCAGAGGGCAGATCAGAAAGCGGAAGCCTTGCGAAAGGCTAATAAAGACCTCGTAACCGAATAGCCTCTTTGAATAGTCTCAAGAATATGAAACTGAATCGTTGGGCAAAAGTTCAGGTATTTCTCTTGGGAGTAATTTTATGGGTTCCCGCACTTCTAGCCTCGGAGGGGGAGGGTGGTAAAGCGCCCAAGACGGCCTGGCAAATCTTTCACGAGGGTGGAATTGTCATGTGGATTCTTCTCATCGCCTCGATCCTGATTATGGCCTTCACAATTGAGGCCTTTATTAAAATACGGGTCGGTCGGTTGGCTCCTGCGGCGTTATTGGCTCAACTCAAGGACGCAATCGTTTCGGGGAACTATCCCTTAGCCCACCAAGTATGTACGTCGAACCCCTGCTACTTAAGTCGGATTATGCAGGCTGGGATCGAGCGGTTGGGGCGCGGGCGAGAAGCTGTGGAGCAGGCCGTGGGGGACACTACGGCGAAGGAGCTGAACGGCATTAAGGCGAATATTCAGTACCTGTCGGTTATCGGAGTGGTGAGCCCCATGGTGGGGCTGACGGGAACGGTGATGGGGATGATCAAGGCATTCGAAACCCTAGGTTCTTCGGGAGCTGCCGATCCGAGCAAATTGGCAGGGAATATTTCAGAGGTGCTTGTGGCCACTGGTGCAGGTCTGTTTGTCGCGATCCCTGGATTCATCTTGTACTACGTTTTTCGAAATCGAATTCAGACTGTCTCTGTCGCAGTGGATTCGGAGGTCAACCTCTTATTGGAGGACATTCCTTTTGAGCAGCTGACAGGCTATCGAGTCACTGATTATCTGGGTGCGGCGGCGGCAGCCCCTGCCCCAGCGGCCTAAGAGAGGAAAGCGTGCCATGTCTGGGCACGGAAAAAAATTTAGCGTCCATACCCAGGGAGGGGATGAGGATCCGGAGTTTCAAGTGGCTCCCATGGTCGACGTGTTGCTTGTTCTTCTGATGTTCTTCACCGCAACGACAACCACGGAGATTAAAAGCCAAATGGCAGATTTGACTCTGCCTGAGGCACAAGATGCCAAAGATCGTGAAAAGGGAGAGGGGCAGTTCACAGTGAACATTAACAAAATGGGGGGTATTGAGGCACAAGGCAGAACTGGATTGGAAGAGGCGGCTCTTTCTAAATTAATCAAAGATGATTATGGGCAGGTCAAAAAGCTCAACCCCAATGCCAGCTATCGAGTTCTGGTTCGCGCCGATAAAGATTTGGGTTGGGAAAAAACGAAAGTGGTTCTGAAAGCAGCGGCCGCAGCCGGGGTGGCCAATGTTGTTTTTGCCACGACCAAGGGTGGGAAAGGGTGAGTTATGGCAGGAGGAGGATCGAGCGATGGGGACTATGGGCTACAGATCGCTCCGATGTTGGACGTGATGTTCGTACTTCTGCTTTTTTTCATGGTGATGGCAGGAAAGCAGGTGAAGGAGGCGGAGTTGGGGGTACAAGTACCTGGGGCCTCGTCCGCAACAAGCACGGCAAAAAGTCCTGTGACGTTGCGGGTGACACCTGACGGATTGGTGACTTTTAACGATAGTACCATTGACGGGCGGGATGATCGGGATATGCCGAAGTTGCGCGGCAGATTAAAAGCCCTGATTGAGGCATCGCCAGATCAGTCGGTCATCATTCGTCCAAACGAAAAAGCCCCCTACCAGAGGATCATCGATGTGCTGAACGCCTGTGGCGCTGAGCGGGTGAAGAATCTTACCTTTGGCGGGTGAGCGAGTTTCAGTTTAGGCCCGCCCCATATACTTCTTTTCGCGGGTATCGACTTTGATCAACTCACCTTCCTTGATGAAGAGCGGAACTTGAATTTGGAGTCCGGTTTCTAGCTTAGCCACCTTCATTACGTTATTGGCTGAGTCCCCTCGAACACCTTCTGGCGACTCAACGACTTTCAGGGTAACGCTGGAGGGGGGTTCGACCGACACCGCTTTGCCCTCGATAAAGAGAATTTCACAGACCATGTTTTCTGACAAAAACTCTTTTACATCTTCCACCAACTCTGGGGTTAGGGTGAGGTTTTCGTAGTTCTCAGGGTTCATGAAGGTGTACCCGGTGTTATCGCTATAGCTGAACTCCCATTTGTCGCGAGAAACGTTGACAGATTCGAGTCGCTCATCTGAGGCCAGTCGATGATCCGAGGATTGCCCCGACCGCAGCGAACGGAACATGGCCTGGACGAAAGCGCGCTTATTTCCAGGGGTTCGGTGCGTAATCCCCATGACGACGTAAATATCCCCGTCTTTGCGAACGGCCATTCCTTTTTTCAAATCATTAGCAATTACGGACATAAGAAATTCTCCTTTGCTTTTTGGGTTAAATCAATCTGAAGCGTGTCAGATCCTGTGAATCCACCAAACCTAGGGGACGATGAGCGGCGTCTACCACCACAAGGTCCTCAATTCGATGGGTTTCAAAGATGTGCAGCGCCTTGGCGGCAAGAGAACCAAAGGGAATCGTAATTGGACGTTTGGTCATGACCGATTGGAGTGTGCGTTTTCCAATCACTGGGTCTTTTTGGAATCCGCGGACAAAATCCCCATGGGTATAGATTCCAACCAGTTTCCCTTTCGAATTCACCACAATGGCTGCCCCGCAACGCTTCGCTGTAATGGCGGATAGGGCTCGGGTCACGAGGGTCTTTTCTGTGCAGATGGGAATCGATTTGCGTGGGCGCATGATTTCCTCCACTGGTAGTAAAAGATCCCGCCCAAGGGTTCCTGCGGGGTGAAGTTGCGCAAAGTCCTCCCGCCGAAAGCCCCGACATTGGAGAAGAACCATGGCCAAGGCGTCTCCCATCGCCAGCATGGCTGTCGTGCTTGAGGTCGGTGCTAAGTTTAGGGGGCAAGCCTCTTGGTCCACCGACACATCGAGTACAACATCCGACTGGCGGGCGAGGTGGGAGCGAGGGTTACCCGTCATGACCAAAATGGGAACTCCTTGTCTTTTCATGAGGGGGACGACTCGAAGGAGCTCATCGGTATTTCCGCTATAGCTGAGGACAAGAATCAGATCCTTGCGGGAGACGAGTCCGAGGTCCCCATGCGCCGCATCCACAGGATCTAACGTAACGGAGGTTGTTCCAGTACTGGCAAGGGTGGAGGCAATCTTATGGCCGATGTGCCCAGATTTACCGATTCCGGTAACGATGATTTTTCCGCCGTTTTCGAGCCGTTCCTGCATCAAGGTAATAGCCTTGATAAAAGAGGGCCCTAGCCGACGGCGAATCCTGCGTAAGGCAGCGATTTCGATATCGATGACTCGACGTGCTTGCTGAATAGGGCGACCTTTTGCCATAAAGTAAAAGAATATGCGACCGCCTGCCATTGGGCAACCCGCATGAAGGCTTGAGAGATTCGTGTGGAGAGGGCACGGTAGAGAGTATGCCTCGATGGCCTGAACTATTTCTTGCGCTCCGTTTTCTCCGTCCTCAGCGGACCTTTGTTTCTATCATCACCTTGTTGAGCTGGATGGGGGTCGTTGCAGGGGTACTGGTTTTAATTGTTGTTCAATCGGTCATGAGTGGGTTCGAGGATGAGCTAACAAAAAAGGTGATCGGGTTTCAGTCTCATTTGACCGTGGTGGGTCAATCTCCTTTGCCAGATCCAGAGGGGTTGATCCGTTTGATACGGGAAGAGCCAGGAGTAGTTGGGGCAACTGGATCGGTTTTGGGGCCTGTTTTAGCTGAAACGCGAAGTCGGATTTCAACCCCGCGAATCAAGGGTTGGGACGCGGCCACGGCCGCTTCTGTGTTGCCACTACCTGAGTGTCTGGTGTCAGGCAGCTGGTCGCCTGGACCCGATCAACTGGTGGTGGGCTCAGAGTGGGCACGGGCGAACCGGGCGGAATTGGGAACGGAGGTGAATCTTCTCGCACCCCAGCAGTTCAAAGACGTGTTGTCAGGTAAGGGCGGAGCGGGAGCTCCGAAAAAAATTCCACTTCCACGAACTTTTCGGGTGGCGGGAATCTTTACGACTGGAATGTTTGAGTACGACTCGGAGTATGTGATTACTGATTTAGGGACGGCACAGGAACTTTACGCGGTGCCAAACGAGGTTCATGGAATCGCCATCAAGCTAGCCAATCCCGCACAAGCAGGGCAGATCGCGGAGAGGTTACGAGTTCGGCTAGGGGGTGGAATCCGTGTGTTGTCTTGGATGGATCATAATCAGAGACTGTTTGCCGCTGTGGCTGTGGAGCGGCGGGTGATGAGCTTTCTCCTCTTTTTCGTCATGGCCGTTGCGGCTCTGGGTTTGAGTGGGACATTGATTACCGTGACGGTACAGCGCGCTAAATCGATCGGAATTCTGGCGGCAATTGGGGCGACTCCACGGCAAATCGCAACAATCTTTACGATGTATGGAGTGGTCGTGGGTGTGTTGGGAGCGATTTCGGGTGTGGTGGGTGCATGGCTTGTTCTGATCAACCGCAATGGATTGAGTCAGTGCATTGGTCGATTGACTGGGCAGGAACTTTTTCCTGCGGAGATTTACCACTTCACTGGGCTCCCAGCTCGGTATGACCTTTCTGTTTTCCTTGGGGTCTCCATGGCAGGACTCGCTTTGAGCGTTTTAGCGGCACTGGTGCCCGCATGGGTGGCATCCCATAGCGAGCCTGCGGCGAATTTAAGGAGAACATGAGCACTCCTCTGATTGAAGTTCGTCAGTTGCGTAAGGAGTATCAGTTGCAGGGACGACCTCCACTTGAAATTTTGCACGGGATCGATTTTTCGTTGGCCGCTGGGGAGTGTCGTCCGGTATGTGGCCCCTCGGGCGCGGGAAAGTCCACCTTGCTTCATATTTTAGGTGGGCTGGATCAACCAAGTGGGGGAGAGATTTACTGGAAAGGGGAGAAGATCAGTGGTCAGACACGTAGTCAGTGGGCGCAGTGGAGGCGAGGAGCAGTAGGCTTTATATTTCAATCCTACCATCTGATTCCTGAATTGACGGTTGAGGAGAATGTCCGACTCCCTGCCATGCTGGCGGGAGTTTCGGTAGGGGAGCGGTGGGAGGATCTGATCGATCAAGTTGGAATGACCTTGCGGCGGGATCACTTACCCGGAGAGCTTTCGGGGGGTGAGCAGCAGAGAGTGGCGGTGGCAAGGGCACTTGTCCTGGATCCTGACCTGATTTTGGCGGATGAACCTACCGGAAATCTGGATGCTGCATCTGCTAGCGCGGTGCTTGATTTGCTTGTTCCGATGGTCAAAGAGAGGCAAAAATCTCTCTTACTTGTCACCCATGACGCCTCAGTGGCCGCGAAGGTGGGAATCCCCCTTCGACTCCTGGACGGAAGGATGGCAAACTAATCTATGATCATTTACATCGACGGAAAATTCTATCCAGAGGAGGAAGCAAAAATTTCGGTTTTTGACCACGGGCTGCTTTATGGGGATGGGGTCTTTGAAGGAATCCGGGCTTACGCAGGGCGCATCTTTAAATTGGAGGAGCATCTGGCTCGGCTGGAGGATTCTGCCAAAGCAATTTTGCTCAAGATGCCTTTGAGCCGAGATGAAATCCGAAAGGCTGTTCTCGAAACATGCCAGCGAAACAAAATGAAGTCGGGATATCTGCGTTTGGTGGTAACGCGCGGGAAGGGGTGCTTAGGGCTCTCGCCCGATCGGTGTAAAAAGCCAACCGTGATCATTATCGCGAGTGAGCTGGAGTTATATCCCGAGAAATACTATCGCGAAGGTCTGAAAGTGGTCACGGGCGCAACCTGGAGGCAATCTCCTGCGGCACTGGACCCAGGAATCAAATCCCTCAACTATCTGAACAATATTTTGGCCAAGATCGAAGGCCAGTTAGCGGGGGCGCAAGAGGTGATTTTGTTAAATCCGCAGGGGTTAGTTTCCGAGTGCTCGGGTGACAACATCTTCTTTATCCGCGACGGGGCTTTAGTGACTCCCAAACTTTCGTCAGGGGCTTTGAACGGTATCACCCGAGCGACTGTTTTAGAGATTGCGAGAGAAGCGGGCTGGGAGACTCGGGAAGATGATGTCCGGCGATACAATCTCTTTACCTGTGAGGAGATGTTTTTGACGGGAACGGGGGCTGAAATCGTTCCTGTAGTCGAGGTGGATGGACGTCTGGTGGGCGATGGACGTCCTGGAAAGAAAACAGCCGAGCTGATGAAACTCTATCGTAAGTTAGTGACCACGACGGGGACAAAGATTCCCGCTTAGACAAAATCTGTGGACTGTCAGAAGTGTGCTTCTCGCCCTGCTACGGTCTTCATGACCACGGTGGTGGAAAACGACCTCAAGCGGCTCGATTTGTGTGAGGATTGCGCCAGGGAATCCGGGGCGATTCACGCATCGGGTTTCTTAGCGGAGGAGGTCCTTTTACGTGAAACACCTCGGACGGGGGTGGCTGTCGCAAAGTGTTCTGACTGTGGATATCCACTGGAAAGTCTTCAAAAGACTGGAAGGTTGGGGTGTGCTACCTGCTATCAGCGTTTTTCTGAATCTCTTCAGGGAGCTTTGGCAGAGTCGCAAAAGGGTTTGATTCACCTAGGGAAACGGCCATCGCGAAAAAGGGCGGGGGATGAGGAGTGGCAGGCTGAGTTAAAGCACCTCATTGCAATTGAGGATTTTGAGGGTGCGGCACGTTTACGAGATCAGATCGCAGCAAAAAAGAAGAGCACCCCTCGGCGCACGAAATCCTCATGAAGGTGCCCTTGGAGTGGTTGGGAGAGTGGTCGGAGTGGAGTGGTACACCCTCCGCATTAGCGGAAAAGCTCACGCAAAGTGGTACAGAGGTGATTTCGATTAGCTCGACCGGTTGTCAGGTGAAAGGAATCGTTTCCGCAAAAATAGTAGAGAAGAAACAGCACCCCAATGCAGACCGTCTCACAGTATGTCAGGTGGATGATGGGACTGGCCCAAGGCAGGTCGTTTGCGGGGCGAAGAATCATAATGTGGGGGATATCGTGCCGTTAGCGAAACCTGGAACACAGTTTTCAGATGGAATGACCATTCAATCGGCTAAACTTCGGGGGGAGCGTTCTGAAGGTATGCTGTGCTCCGCAAAAGAGCTGGGATTGGCTGAGGATGCAGAGGGGCTACTTCTGCTTCCCGCAGCCACAGCTTTGGGAGTGCCTCTAGAAACTTTGTATCCTGGCGAGACAGTGATTGAGGTGGAGATCACCTCGAATCGTCCTGATTTAGCTTCGATAAGTGGGCTAGCACGAGAGCTCTCAGCTTTGGGTGTGCCACTGAAAAACCGCTCCCCAGTGCCTCCGACTCCAGAGGGTGTTCTAAGTGGATGGAAGCTATCGATTGAAGATTCTCAATTGTGTCCCCACTACACACTGACTGGAATGGGAGTCAAAGCAGGTGTGGCGACGCCTGACCGGATGATCAAAAGATTACAGGCCGCTGGTTTTCGCTCTCTAGGGTTACTGGTCGACGTGACGAACTATGTACTTTTGGAGTTGGGCCAACCTGTTCATGTTTTCGATACTGAACGGTTGCAAGGGTCATCACTTTCCGTCCGCCGAGCAAAAAACGGGGAAAGTATGGCTGGGCTTGACGGTGGAAAACATGTTCTCACGAAGGAGGACCTTGTTGTAGCGGATGGAAAAGGGCCTGTGGCATTGGCGGGTGTGGTGGGTGGAGTCGAATCATCGGTCCATGCTGAAACTCGCAAGGTAGTTTTAGAGGTAGCATCATTTCACGCGGGAACTGTTCGAAAGAGTGCTCGAAGGCTTTCTGCGATTACAGAGTCTGCTAAGCGTTTTGGGCGTGGTGGGTTAGATCCCTCATTGGTTGAACAGTCCCGCCGTCGAGTGGTTCAACTTTTGAAGGAGGCTGGGGCCTTAGAAAAATATGATGGATTTATTTCAGTAGGCTCAGTCCAAGTAGTTGGCGCCTTGCCTGTGGCATTGCGATGGGAGAGGGCGGAAAAGATCTTGGGCTTTCAGATGGAAAAAGTTGCCCTGAGCCAAAGATTGGGTGGGCTAGGTTTCCGAGAGGAGAAGGGGGGCTGGGTTCCACCTCCGTGGAGACGGGATGTGACAGAGGAGATCGATCTTTGGGAGGAGCTGGTCAGGTTATCGGATCAGCAGAAGATTCCTGCCCGACTCGATTCATTGACAGAGGGAAAATCTGAAGAGGATCGGGTGGATTTGGTGCGCCGTCAGATACGGGCTTTCTTGGTCGAGCGAGGTTACTTTGAAGCCCTTTCGGGAGCGCTAGTGCGTGCGGAAGAGGGAGAAGCAACCCGACTCACACTCGCTGCAGGACCGGATGCAGCAGGGTATCGGCAAAGTTTACTACCCGGTTTGGGGAGAGTTGCCGGCAGAAACATATCCCGCGGAGAAGTGGATCTGAAACTGTTTGAAATTGGACGAGTTTCGGTGGCGGGAGGTCGTGAGGAGTTAAGATTGGCTCTACTGGTCTCTGGTCGGGAACGACCCGTGAACTGGCAGGAAGGGGATTTAGATACAGACCGATTTACCCTTCAAGGTGTTTGGGAGGAGTTAGGAAAACGCTTTCCAGGATTGAGCCAACCTCAGGTAATTCGAGAAATGAGCGGGGCGGAGAAGAAGGCGGCAAGCATTAAAACTACCGTCTGGATGGCGGAGGGAGTTGTCGGGGTGACTGCTGCAAAAACGGTGAACTTTCGGCCCGTGAGTAGTTTTCCTGCTGTGCAGAGGGATCTAGCACTTGTCCTGCCGGAAGCGGTTCCCTACGCAGAGGTGGAAAAAGCGATCCGGAGCGCGGCTCCAGAGGAAATGGAGAGTCTACTGGTATTTGACCGGTTCCAAGACGCGACAGGCAAGAAGGTGCCGCAGGGATTTTTGTCACTTGGTTGTCGCTTGCTTTTTCGGTCCTCTGCGCGCACGTTGACGGAAGAAGAGGTTGGGGGCTGGGAGAAAAAGATTCTCCAAGCGCTGACCTCCCGGTGCGAAGCAAAGCTCCGGACAGTTCTTTGAGCGATTGGTTTTAGTCTTCGCGCCCTGCCTGACGCGTGTGACGGATCAATTTTTTTCAACCGATAAAATTAAAAAACGAGGCCAAACCTTAATTCGAATACGTCATGCCTTTCTAGGAAGGCGGACGCGAAAGCGGGAGTCTCAATTTCTGGAACATTCCAGGGTCGAAAAAAGTTCTCCTAGCGCCCAGGCGGGGCGTGTTTTTTAGCGCCTAAGATTACCTTAAACCCGCAGCCAACTCTTGAACCTTAGGTAAGTTGGCCAGCAGATCAGCGATTGCATCGTAACGACCTGAGAGAAGCCCCTGCTGGGCGCTCGCTTTCATTGTCACCGAAAAGGACAGTTTCCCAGCAGTCACTTTTAGCTTTTCCAAATCGATCTCTACCTCGGTCCTGGGTTCGGAGGAGATCAGTTGGGTGAGGGTCTGAAGATCCTCTTTTTTTGCTGACACACAGGGGAGACCGAGGGTTGTGCTGTTGCCAAAAAAGATTTCTGCGAAGTTTCCGGCAATGACGGCCTTGAATCCCGCTCGGACAATCGCTTGGGGAGCATGCTCGCGAGAGCTGCCGCAGCCAAAATTCATTCCTGAAACAAGAATTGTTGCCCCTTGATACTTGGCCTGATCGATCGAATGGTTTGTCGATTTTCCGTCCTGAGTTTGGCGAATGTCGCGGAAAAGAAATTCGCCCAAGCCATCGAAGGTTACGCAACGCATATAACGTGCAGGAATGATTCGATCTGTGTCGATGTCATCTCCCTCGACCGGAACGGCGCGGCCCGTGACCTTTTTGATGGGGGAGAGGGACATATCAATTCTGGGCAAAAACTTTGCGAGCATCACTGACTTCACCTGTCACGGCAGCCGCCGCAACCATTACAGGGCTCATGAGAAGCGTCCTTCCTGTGGGGCTTCCTTGGCGGCCTTTGAAGTTTCGATTCGAGGACGATGCACATATTTCATCCCCTACTAGCTGATCCGGATTCATGCCAAGGCACATAGAGCATCCTGCTTCGCGCCAGTCGAATCCTGCATCGCGGAAGATCTTATCGATTCCCATTTCGGCACAGATTTTACTGACTCCTTGTGAGCCAGGGACAGCGATCGCTCTGATTCCTGAAGCCACTTTACGGCCTTTGAGGAATTTCGATGCCTCAACAAAGTCGGAAACACGAGCGTTTGTGCATGAACCAAAGAAGGCGACCTGAATCTTTTGCCCGGCAAGTTTTTGTCCGGCCTTGAACTTCATGAATTCAAGCGCCTCTTTAGCAGAGGAGCGGTCGGCCTCAGGAAGTTGGTCGGGGGAGGGAATCGATTCATCAATGAAGATGCCCTGACCGGGATTGATGCCCCAGGTGACGGTCGGACGGATTTCAGAAGCTTCAAAGACCTTCACATCGTCGTAAAGGGCATCGGGATCGGAAGCTACTTTTCGCCATTCGGTAACCGCCGTGTCCCACTCTTTTCCCTTCGGACAGTAAGGGCGGCCCTTGAGATACTCGAAAGTCTTTTCGTCTGGGTTGATATAACCCACCCGAGCCCCGCCTTCGATCGACATATTGCAGATAGTCATTCGCTCCTCAATCGAGAGTCCCTCGATCGTCGGTCCGGCGTATTCGTATGCGTATCCCGTTCCGCCGTTTACCCCGAGAGTGCGGATGATGTGGAGAATGATGTCCTTGGCATAAACCCCCGGGCCGAGTTTTCCTCGAACCTCGATCTTACGAACCTTTAAGGGGGAGAGAGCCATTGTCTGTGTTGCAAGGACGTCGCGGACTTGGCTTGTTCCGATTCCAAACGCTACAGCACCAAATGCGCCATGGGTGGAGGTGTGGGAATCTCCGCAGGCGATGGTGGTTCCAGGTTGTGTGATACCCTGCTCGGGGCCGACAATGTGCACGATTCCTTGTTTGCCAGAGGCGATATCGAAGAAGGTGATGCCAAAATCGGAGCAGTTTTTTCGCAATTCCTTTATCATGGCGTCGGCTAGGGAGTCTTGGAACGGCTCGACCCTCTTATCGGTCGGAACAATATGGTCGACGGTAGCAAACGTTCGCTTGGGGAAGGCAACTTTCAGCCCGAGATCACGGATCATTCCGAATGCCTGTGGGCTGGTCACCTCGTGAATCAGGTGGGTTCCAATAAAAAGCTGGATGGAGCCGTCCGGAAGCTTTCCCACGGCATGCCGCTCCCAAACTTTTTGAAAAAGGGTCTTTCCCATAACGAATTAAAATAATTCATCCCACTTAGGAACGCAAATCAGCTTTACCCCCGCCTTACCGACTCGGTGCCCGTTCCTAAACGTGTTCCAATTGTAATAACTATAGGCGAAAAGCTTTTTAACTTGGTTTAAGCTCGGGTGAAGAAAGGTCAGAGTCTTTGCCAGATGGTGGCATCGGCGAAGGTGTACTGGAACTTGCGGTGGTGCTCGCGAAGTATGAAGGGAAGGTGCTGGCGGTGGATCAGCCGAAAGTGGGGGCGAAGAAGTCTCTTGAGAGTCGCAAAGGAGTCCCGAAACCATTTTGACTTGGGGGTGTATTCAGATGTCCAAGTGTAAGGGGATGTTAGAAGAACATGACCTTTCGGGCTTACCAAATTTGGCAAAAGCTTGGATAGGAACGTTTTTGGGTCGGGTAGGCGATCGATTAGGTTAGCGGCCAGAACAAGGTCGAATGAGCCTAGGCTTTTGGGTAGATGAAGTGCATCCCCTTGATGAAAAGAAACTCGGTCACGGTGAATTTGGGGCGGAACTCGTGCGACTACTGTTTGGGTGGTATTTCCTTCTTCAAGAAGTCGAAACTTTATCTTCCCCTCCTTTTGAAGCTTTTTGGCGGCACGAATAAAGGAGCGCGAGAAGTCGATGCCCACAACGGTCGGCACAAATCCTGCGAGTTCGAAAGACGAGCGTCCCACAGCACAACCAAGATCCAAGGCACGCACTGCTGGCCTCACTAACTTGGATCGTAGAAGCCGAACGCATGACTCGGGGAAGTTGCGAACCCCCGGTGCAGGCTTCACTCCCTTAGGGAGCAGAGATTGGGAGTCGAAATAATGAAAAGCCAAATACTCAGCTAAGACGGCTGGCTTTTCGTATGTCAGGGGTTTCAGGTGAGTAGCTTTTGAAGGTAGGGAGCGGGCTGGTAGTTTTCGATCACAACATGAGTCTGACCATCCCGACTCATTCGGACCTGTTTGAGCTTAATCTCGGGGGTTTTATGCGGAGCGTATAGAATATCGTCGTGGGTCGCGTTGAGCTTTTCGGCGAATTTATCGGGGGTCAGGTGTCCGCCTAAATGATCCGAACGTCCTGTTGCGACATGGATTGTGCCGAGGATCTTTTCATCTTGGATATCCCGTCCGCTAAAAGGAAGAAGTTGGGTTCCGAAGCCGAGTTCACCCAGCTCGCCGACGACGGGGTCACGTTTTAGCTTTGCGACATGATGCTCGAGGGTTTTTGGGTTGCCTGAAATAAATGTGCCACCGACTTGACGGCCTTTTTTTACATCTAAAATCGCGAGGGTTCCGTCCTCGAACTTCATGGGCATCTGGCCGTGGGCATCGGTCGGAACAAAGTAAACCTCGCCTGCAGGAAGATTCGCCACATCAGGGGTTTTGCCGCGGCATAAGCCGTGGGATTTCTGGGCTTCCTGTTTGCCCAGGTCAAGGTGGAGAGTGCACTCTTGGCTGCCGACAGCGTAATCGATCTCGATCCAGTCGGACCGAGTTAAACCGAGTCGCAGCTTCTCGGCCTGTTTACTGACTTCGTTATAGTCCACAGCGAGGCCAGTTTTGAGAATAATTTCGTTGAGGCCGTGAAGGGTGGCTCCGCGGAAACCGTGCTTTTTGGCCGAGGCGGTGAGGGGGGCAGTGGCCGAGTAGGTGGAGACGCAAAGGATGATGTCGAATTTGGGGTAAATGTCCTTTTCAAAAGAGAGGCGGTTCCCTTGGGTGTCGACCGCAAGATCGTCCATGTCGAGGTTACTTCCGCCTGTTTTGCGGTAGGCGTAGAGGTTGCCTCCCGTAAGGCCGAGGGCTTTGCCAGCCCCGTTGTTGATTCCTTGGTAAAAGATGTCATGTGCATATTTTTGAACTGTCAGGGACGGGTTTTTCAGGAATGCGAAATCTTTGACTTGGGAAGGGTCATCGAGATCGATCAAAACGCAGGTTTTTTCGCCTTTTTCTGGCTGGAAAACGGTCTGAAGCAGACGGACTAGGTCAAATGATGGGAATGTAGTTGGAATCGCCAAGGATGAATTAGACATTTCAAGAGCTTAGCGATGTTTTTGGTGTGGGCAAATCTGAGGGCGAAACTTTTTCGCGGGGCTGGCCTGCGGGGGTGTAGCTGGGGCAAAATACCTCATGGCTCTTTCCAGCAAGAATCAGGCGGATTATTACGATTTTTTAAGATTTGCCACAGTGTCGGCCGATCCAGCGCGTGGGCAGACGATGAGGGATTGTGCTGGATGGCTGGATCAAAAGTTTCGGGAGATGGGGTTGGATTCGGAAGTCGTAGCGACAGCTGGGGCTCCCGTAGTTTTGGCGAAGTGGAAGAAGCGTGGAAGTGGAAAGAGGCGGACTGTCCTGATTTACGGTCATTACGATGTGCAGCCTGCGGAGATGGGGGATGGGTGGACAGGAGATCCCTTTGAGCCCCGTCTTGTGGATGGGATGGTGGTGGCTCGCGGATCGACCGATAACAAGGGTCAAATCTTTGCCCATATGATGGGGGTAGCAGAAAAAATCAGATCGGGGGGGGCAGATACGGATGTGATCTTTTTAGTCGAGGGGGAGGAGGAGGTTGGAAGTGATAATTTGGAGGGAGTTTTGCGATCTAGGAAAAAGGAGCTGGCGTGTGATGTCGCCGTCATTTCCGACACCAATATGGCGGGACCTGATAAACCCACTCTGACATACGGTTTGCGTGGAATCAGTGCTTTGGAAGTGGAAATCACAGGTCCCTCACACGATCTGCATTCGGGAGTTTACGGGGGCGCTGTGGTGAATCCGATTACTGTCCTTACCCGTTTGCTGGCGGGGTTACATGACGAGACAGGTAAGGTGACTGTGCCTGGATTTTACAAGAAGGTGCGAAAGGTGGCGGCATGGGAGAGAAAAGCAGCCAAGGCATTAGGGGTTTCAGATGCTGAGGTGCGAAGACAGGCGGGGAGTCCCGCGTTGGGAGGGGAGAGCGGTTTTTCAGCGATTGAGAGAGTTGGGATGAGGCCGACGGCGGAGATCAATGGGATTACAGGTGGATATCAAGGGCCGGGTCCGAAAACAGTTTTGCCCAGCAAAGCCTCGGCTAAGTTGACGTTTCGTTTGGTGCCGCACCAAGATCCCAAGGAGATTGCGGACCTCGTTGAAAAAGATCTAAAAAAGCGTTGTCCAAAAACAGTGAAATTGAAGGTAGTGCGGCATCACGGAGGCTTTCCATATTTTTGCGATCCTACGGAAGGCTTTGGTCCGGCTGCGTCCAAGGCGCTGAGTCAGGCTTGGGGAGGGAAGAGGGTGGATTATTTGCTCGAGGGCGGAACCATCCCGATCGTCAGCGTGATTAAAAAAGTTTTAGGTGTGGAGACCTTGCTCGTTGGGCTGAGCTTGCCGGATTGTCGGGCGCACGGCCCAGATGAGACCTTTCCGATCGAATACTTAGAGCGGGGAGCGAAGATGAATCAGGCTTTATTAAGGGAGATTGCAGGGAAATAGCTTTTAGTTTCCCGTTAAATCCACGTAGTAGCCTTTGTGATAGTTGTACCAGTACCACCAACCGTTCCACTCCTTAAATTCTTCTGTTTCCTCCTTTTTTAAATAAATTCCAGAAAACCCCTTGCCTGCAGTATTGGAATTGTTTTCGAGCCTCTGCTTAAATGTTGAAACGAAGGAGGAAATCTTTGCGGTAGGAACAAACACAACAACTTGGCCCTCATTCGCAAAAACTGTTCGAGTTACGTTACCGTAGTTTTCTCGAACATTCTTGCCTGTATGCATCACATAAAAACTACCCGACCCATTTGTCACTTTAAGAGGCTGGTAGCCTGCATCGATTCTCCCAATCAAACTTACTTTTTTTCCTAAATATCGGTCTGGGTCTAGCTTTAGGTCATCCCCAGTCTCAAGAGCATGTGCATGAAAAGATGTTACAAAAGCGACAAGAGCGAGATAGAGAAAGTTCGCAAGACATCTCACAAAATGAAACTATTTATAAATACAGTCTTTGTCACACACTTAATTCACCAGTTCTAATAAACTATTGTACAAGTTAGTAAGGCGCGGCATATCGACACCTGCGGCGGCTCCTTGACGGAGAGGTTCTCCCCAGATTGAGTTTAGCTCGACCGGTTTCTGGGCGAGATAATCAAGAAGACTGGATGGTTGGTAAGCTCCCATCTTTCGGGTCCGCTCAATCTCCATCTGCGGGTGCTCAGGGTCTTGGGGAAAGCCGAGGGCTGCGGAGGCAGCCATGACCTCCTCCATGAGAGCGAGGGTTTTGTTGTACAGGGTTGGATTTGCAAGAATCTGGGCGGTGTCGATTCCGCCTTCGGCAATGGCCAGGCCGTTAAATGGAATATTCCAGACGAGTTTGTACCATCGTGCGGAGCCCACCGAGGGAGCGACGGAACAGCTCAGGCCCGCGTTCTCAAAAAGTTGAGCCAAAGAGTGTGCTCGAGGAGTATCCCCACCTGCGAGATCGGAGAAGCGAATGTTTCCGCCCGACATATTCAGGGCGACTCCTGCCTCAGGTCGAGACACGCAGACATGACAGACCCCACAAAGAACCCGATCTTTTCCAATAAGGGAGGCGAGAAGATCCTCATTTCCTAGACCATTCTGAAGGGTGCAGACGATGGTGGATGGGCCGAGAAGTGGAGGGAGGAGAGCTTGTAGGGAGCTGTTGGCGGTGGTTTTAATGCAGACTAGGACGAGATCGGCTGGGCCTATTTCTTGAGGAGATCCAAAAGCGCTCACTTTGGGCAGGTGAAAGTCCCCTTGTGTACAACGAATTTGCAGGCCCTTTGTTTGAAGGTGGGCGAGATCTCTCCGTGCAAGAAAAGACACGGGAACACCGCTTTTGGCTAATTTTGCCCCGTAGTAGGTCCCAAGGGCGCCTGATCCAATTATGGCGGTGCGTGGAAGTTGGGGAATAGGATGCTGGGGCCCGGGGAGCATTGATTTACTTTAGGGGATGTAGGCTTTTTACCCAAGCACCTGAGCGGTGTTGTTTAAGGGGAGAGTTGAGTTTCTTGGGGATGGAGTGGAAGATGGATGGGTCAGCGTCGGGTCCATAGCTCAACGGTTAGAGCAGGGGACTCATAATCCCTTGGTTCCTGGTTCAAATCCAGGTGGACCCACAAGTTTAAAAACGGAGGTGCCTAAGGATCAGGCCGGGACGCTCACCTTTGAATATTTTCATTCACCAGTTGTGGACAGGAAAGGTGGGTAAGGAGAAAATATTCGGGGTCAAATGACCGGATCGGGTGTGAAATAATAAGATGATTGTTTTGGTTCTATTTCTAATTCTGGGCGTCTTGCTGGGAAATGTTTTTGGAGAAACAAGCGCCGGAAATTTAGCCGATGCGCAGCAGGGATTGGCGGATTCATCGTGGCCAAAAAAGCCTGGGAGTCAGACGAGTTCTTTTTCAGGAAAGATGACCGACTTTAAACAGCTCGACATGAAAAACTATGAAAAGGGAAAATCATTTCAGGGGGAGCGTCTTTATGGGGATCGGAAGGAGTCGAAATTGGCGTCGACTCCACTTTGGGAGCAAGGGATGTCTTCTGATGCGGGAAAGGAGTCGTCTTGGTCAGGAAAACAGGCATCGGGAATGAATGAAGCAAGAAGTTCTAGCTTTGCGGACGGACGGGAATCTTCTTGGCAAAACAAGAGTGTGGGGCAGCTCGATCAAGTAGCGCGGAGGGAGAGCCCTGATTGGGCATCGAGAACGAGTCCTAAATTTCAAAAACTAGATGGGGGATTGACGATGTATGATGGGAGGTTGACTCGGATTCGTGAAACGGTCGCAAGGCAGGAGCCTAACGAGGGACGTGATCTAGGGGAGGGTAAGAAGGAGATGTTTGATCCGAGCGAAGTGCAGAGACTTTTGCAGCAGAGGGGAAGAACGATAGATCCGCATCATTCCAATCCACAAAAGGTGCCGATCAGGGCTGGATCCGTAGGGGCATTTCAGCCCGTAGTTGCGGATAGTTCACCAAGCTCGCCGTAATCGTGGATTCACCGACGGGGATTTTCCCGCGGAGGGCTTGGTAGGGAATGGTGATCTGGTAGTTGAGGTGCTCCCCTGCATTGAGGTAGCTGTAGCCGGCGTCTGGTGCGAAGTCGTAATCCTCCGACCAAGTATAAATTACCTTACCGTCGGAATCCCGAATGATCGCTTCGCAGCGTTGGGCGGTGGGGAAATAGAGTGTGGAGCCCTTATCGGACTCATTTTTGAGGGTAAATTTGAGGGTAATTTGGTCATTGGGTTGAGGTTCGCGAATGCGAATGAGGGAGACTTCGGATGGTGCGATTTCTAAGCGTGTTTGATACGACTCAAGATTCAGCTCATTGGCGCCTTCGAATCTTTTTTTTGAGCCTTGCATAAAGAGACCTCCTTTGATGAGGCCAGGTGCGGAGAGAAATTTATCGGGTTGGCTAGTACGGGAAGCGGTATCGGAAATATCAGCGGCGTGAAGGGTGAGTGGTAGAAGTGTAAAAGCGGATAAAAAGAGGGCGGTAGGGGTGGGCCAGCTCATAAAGCACTATAGAAAGGTTTTCTGAAAATGACAAATCAGGTCGTTTCCAAAGCAGGATTGGGATAGGATGCTTAATATGAGATTTGGGGTGAATATTTTGCCGTTTTTGGTCGGGTTGGTGGTGTGGATGGGTGCGGCGGAAAAGCCTCCGTTTCTTCTGCGGGTGCATTTGCAAGCGCCTGAGGGTGCCAAGGGGATGGTCTCTGTGCCCGTAACGCTTTTTCAACCCAATGAGACAATTGCTATTCAGAGTTTGCCTGAGGTATCAGAGAAGGAGATTCAAAAGATTTCGACCCGTGCGGATGGGACGATTCTGGTGGAATTTGATGATTTTGGGCGAACGAAGTTGGAGGCGGGGACAAGTACGGGCCGAGGGTTCATTTTGGTGGTATTGGTGAATGGGCGGGTGGTGTATGCGCCAAGAATCGATACCGTGATTACCAATGGATCGATTCTGCTTCCGCCGGGTTCCATTACACCTGACGAGATTGCACAGGTGAATGGTCAGACAGAAAAAGAACAGAATCAGAGATTGAAAGATTTGGGAAAAGGAAAGTAGGTTGGGTTAGTTATTCAGTAAGGATTGGGTTGGGCAAAAGATAGTTGTGGACGAGCCACTTTTTCTGACGCAAATGAGATGAATGCGGAATCACTATAGGTTGTGGCTTTTGCCACTTTCGATCGGATGGGTCGCTACATGTGAGGCATCGGTTCCCGATCCGGCGGGACAGCAAGCGGCGGGTATCGTGGCGGGGTTGGAGCGGGGATCGGGGGGAAGAGTCCTATTCTGCGAAAAGACAGGAAGGTTGGAGGTGAGAGACGAAGAAGGAAGTTTGATCGATGAGATTTCTCCCGGAACGGCTGGCAAGGCGGTGGATGTGGCAGGTCAAGAGTATCGGCTGAGTTTCGGAAAAGATGAGATGGGGAGGCAATCAGTTTTGGTGCGACCGGGTCCTGGAATGCAAAAGCCGATTACTTTAGAGGTGTTTGGAAGAAAAGCTGTGCTTTCACCGGAGGCATCCTTGCTCGCCACAATAGGGGATGCAGACCAGGTTTTTTATGAGCCGTCCGTATGCGGGCAGGTTTATTATATTGAGGGGGTGGGTGGTGCGGGAAGTAGGGTGAGCCGTTTAGCGACACAGAAACGCGAGGTAGCGGTTTTGGCGAAACCATCCAATCCAACTGGGGCAGGCCCAGGATCACTAGCAGGCGGTCAAGCTGATGATAAAAGCATGGAAAAGGCGGGTGATGCGGTGAAGTCTGCTTTTTGTGCAGTGCTGGGACTCCCGGACAAGCAACCCAGCACGAAGGCCAAGGTCTATCGTTTGAAGGGGAATCAAGATCCTAACGAAGGTGCCTGGGGCGGTGTGGCCGCACCGGTTTCTGCGGAAGCGGGCAGACCTTAATCTAAGAGCATTCCAGCAAGGTTCGTTTTCAAAAGCCAAAAGAGAATCAGTAGAGATCTAGGGTTGGGAGATGCGCCCAAGGTAGGCGGGGTAGTCGCGGGGGCTGATGTCTGGAAAGTAAGATTGAAGAAGGGCGTTGGCTTTGCCTGAGGATGGGTGGTACGGGTTCATTGCCAAGCGAACGAGGCGGGGAAGTTGCATCGAGAGGGGGAGTTCGAGAAGTCGGTGAAATAGGCGATCCTGCACTTCGGTTCCCCAGTTGGGCTGATCTAAGATTGGGTCAAGTCGACTCCACATGGATAAAGGAGTCAGCATGGCCACCTGATCGATGAAGGGGGCTCGATCACGCTCGGGAAGATGTTGAAACACATCCAAGGCCCAACCCCAACCATTTTCCACATCTTGTGGAGCGAGAGTCATGTTAATGAGTGAATCCGCTGCATCGTCTGTGAGCGTTGTTGGAATAGGTGTTGGAGCCGTAGGGATAGGGGACAGGATTGACGTGGGATTAATGCGAATCCGGCATGCCGGGGAAAAATCCAACTGAAGGGGGGTATAATCCGGCCGGGCAATTCTACGGGGAATCGAATCCGGGGGTGGGGTGGGCGGTTTATGTTGCGGAACCTTGGCACAACCCGACAAGACTATACCCAAGACAAGGAATCCCAAACACTGGAGGGCTATGGCCAGTGTGCCTCGGTCTTTTATGTTATGCCAAGTGGTTGAGGGGAGGCCGTCTCTCTTAGAAGTTTGTATAAGTGCTGTTCGACCGGATGCATTTTACCAAATTCGTGTAGATATTGTTTGTAGGAATAGGGGTTCCATTTGTGCCGAAATTTGTATTTGTATTCACGATTCTGGTTAAGGCTGTGTTGATGCTTAACGGCAAAACCAGTTGTTGATTTAGAACCGTAGCTCCATTTGTAGACGTAGTATTCGTGCCGGAAATACTTGAGATCCTGAGCTGGAGAATTGCAGGGTAGAAGAAGTTGCTTCCGTTGGTCGAAAAAACAGTGGGAGTGTTTGAAATACCATTAGTTCCAATGTTACTGGTCGTGTATCCCACGCATATGGAGTTAAATGTTCCTACCGTGTTGGTTACCGGACTGGTCGCATTCGTTGTAACAAGGGAGTATTGACCGGCCATGTAAACGGAATTTGTTGAGTAATTAGCTCTTAAAATATAGCAGGCGTTGGAGTTACTGCTGGCCATGGTCACGGTCGTGTTGGTCAGTAAGATTTGAGGGATGGCTTGATAGTTATTGGTATTTAAAGTCCCAGGGTTCGTTTGGTAGAGGTAGATCAATGGCTGCAGACAGGTCATGACATTGTTGTTGTTGGTGTTGGTGGAAAATTGAACAGCCAGAATCCCTCGATTGGTTGCATTGTTCCAATTTGTCGGCCAACCGTATGCTTGGATATTGGTGGAAGATGGGTTTGTATTGGTTGTTAGCCCATAACTGGCCTGATACGCCGCCTGAGGACTGAAATTATACATGATCCATTGGGCCGAGGAAATTTGCGTGCAGAGTATCAAGGCACAAAAAACTGTCGTGATCTTGAGAGTGGCTGAGTTTGTTTTTTCCATATGTAACGACTATACGTTTTAGAATTTGGGGTCAATAGAAAATGCAAAGTTACTCACACGATGAGCACAAGCCATAGCATTCCCATTGACCATAGGCCACCCATATGTAGATCTTACGGCTGTGACCACTGCGTATAGGGCATCTGCACTATTGCTACCAACCATGAGTTGTATTCGGAACTGGGCTTATAGAAAGTCGGCACCGAAGCCGTGCCTCTTGATGAAAAGCCCAATTTTTTTCTCAAAAAATAGAGGGGCTCGATTTTGGGTTCAGGCTCTTTTAATTGTTGCCCTCTGGAGGATTGTTTTATTGCCTCCTGCGCTTTACGCGAACCCGACCGGTGAGCAGCTCGTAGGCGGGGCGGCAGGATTCAGCCGGCCAGATGCGGCGACTTTGATTGTGAATCAGAATACTGACCGAGCAGTGATCAACTGGAACAGTTTCTCGATCGCAAATGGAGAACTCACCCGCTTCGTCCAGCCTAGTTCGAGCTCAGCGGTATTGAACCGAGTGATTACCGCCAACCCTTCGGCGATCTATGGAACGTTGCAGGCGAACGGAAATGTTTTTTTAATTAATCCAGGCGGGGTTTTGGTGGGAGCGGGTGGAGTGGTCAACACAGCTTCTTTTGTGGCCAGCACACAAGATATCAATACGGAGGAGTTCATGAAGGGTGGACAGATGAACTTTAAGGGGAACTCGGACGCATCGGTGATCAATCAGGGAAACATCACCGCAAGAGAGGGGGACGTGTTTCTGATCGCCAAGGAGGTGAAGAACGAAGGTCAGCTGATGGCAAAGGATGGGACGGTAGGAATGGTGAGCGGAACGGAGGTGTCGCTGCAGGCGGTGGGTCAGGGAAATTACAAAGTGAGGCTGATGGCGGCAGAGACCGACTCTACTTCGCTCCGAAAGTCGCAGAGCGAGGGCGGTGCTTCGAGGGGATCTGCAGAAATTGTCAATGAGGGGGTGATTCAGGCGGCGAATGCGGTGCTGGAGGCGAAGGGGAGTTATCTGCCAATGGCGATCAAGAACAGCGGGGTGATTGAGGCTACGGGATTAGTGCAAAACGGAGATGGCAGCGTGACGTTGACAGGAGGGGAGGGAGACATTCTGAATACCGGAGTGGTGGCGGCATTGCAGAGGAGCATCGACGGGCAGAAGGAGTTGGGTGGATCGATTATGATGACGGCTAAGAACGTGACCTCCGATATCGGGTCGCTCATCACGGCTGCGGGCAAGGACGGGGGTGGAACGGTAAAGTTGCGGTCAGCAGATACCACGATCTTGCGGGGCAGCATCGAGGTAGTTGGCACTTCAGAAAGTGCAAAGGGTGGTAAGGTGCAACTTCTTGGTGAGAAGGTGGGAATGTTTGAAAGTGCGAAAGTAGATGCGAGCGGTGGGGCGGGTGGCGGGCAGGTGTTGGTGGGGGGCGATTATCTGGGCAAGAATTCTGAAGTGCCGAATGCTAAGGCGGTGGTCATGGCACCGACGGCAGAGATCCGAGCCGATGCGAAGGTCAATGGGGACGGAGGTAAGGTGATTCTTTGGTCAGACGACTACACAGGCTTTTTCGGTGAAGTCACTGCACTCGGCGGAGTGGAAGGGGGGAACGGCGGATTTGTGGAGACCTCTTCTAAAATGAATCTGCAGGCCTTCGGCGCGGTCAACGCCTCCGCCTCAAAAGGATCAGCGGGGATGTGGCTGCTGGATCCGGGGAGCATCACCATCGATTCGACGGGGCCCACCACCCCTGGAGGGTTTTCAGGTGCCAATCCGTTGGTGTTTACCGCACCAACCGATCCATCTGTGGTGCTGAATAGCGATATCACGGCTGCGCTGAATCAGGGAACCAGCGTGACGATTCAGACGGGAACGGGAGCCGAATATGACATCAGCCTCAATGCCGCCATCAACAAGACTCTGGACAATGCGACCACGCTGAAGCTGGAGGCGACGGGGAACATTACTGTAGGAGCCGACATCACCTCCATCGCTAACGAGCTAAACATGATCTTCAACGCGGATAGCAATGACAGTGGAGCTGGCTCTTTTAATCTGAATGCTAATTTATTGAGCAATGGCGGAAACGTTACGGTGACTGCTTCCGGGGTTGCATTGACTGGAACCATTAACACCCTCAAGACGTTCCAGATGCCTGTGACCGCGATCGTGGGTGGAACCTATGGCTATGATTCGATTACCGGTATTATGGGTGTTCCGGGCGTCACGGTGTTTGCCCCCACGGTACCTGGGGGGATCGCCGCCACGGCGACGGCGGTGATGGGACTGCAGATCAGCACGGATCCAACGGCTACGATTCAGGTCACAAACGGGGGATCTGGTTACGCCACCGTGAATGCTAACGGAAAGGTTAGCTACCAAACTCCGAAGGTGGTCATCAAGGCGGCTGATGGAGCAACGGGGGCGGGGGCGGCTGCCACAGCCGTTGTCGATACGGTGGTAGGAAGCGCGACCTTTGGGCAGGTGACAGGGATTCTGGTTACGCAGAGTGGAGCTGGATATACGCTGGCTCCGCAAATTACATTCCAGTCGACAGGCGGGAACCTGAGCGGCGGGAGCGGGGCTGTGGCCTCGATCAGCACGACTCAAGGATTTGAGGTTGTAAATTTGGCTTTCGACGGTGCAGGCGCCTCCGTTTCTGTTCCAAGCTACGGGGCGGGATATACGGGGGCGCCGTTTGGGGTCACTTTTGATTCCGGAACGGCCAGCGCAACCTTGGGTCTGAGCAGTGTTGCCGGGAATGTGGTGATTCAGCCTTCTGTTCTGGGTGCCACGGTCGGCGTGGGAGATGGGACGGGTTCCTTGAGTATAGACAACGGGGAAATTAATCAGATCACAGTGACTGGAACGTTGAAGAGTGGAACGATCACCTTGGGGAGTCGGGATGCGGGGGCCCTGCAGGTTGCCGGGGCGAGTGTGAATGGGACAACAAACCTCGAGTTGGTTACAGGCGGAACGTTGCAGGGAACTGCTGGGGCTCAAGCCGTGGCAATGGGCACAGGATTACTTACCTTAAACTCAGCGGGGAGCGTAACAGATACAACAGGAACGGGGGCATTGATCGTTGATACCGCCCGCGTGGCAATCAAGACGGAGGGGTCGACTATCAATCTGCAGAGTCAAAGCACGCTAACCCAGTTGGCGGTTACGACCGCTGGCACCACAACTACCCAGAATATAAATGATGGTGGTAATCTTATTTATGGAGTCACGGATTTGGTCAAGGGTGTTAATCTAAATACAACTAGCACCATCGATAATAACTCATCCTCCGTGGCTCTAACTGTGGAGAAAAACTCGTTGGATTTTAAATATGAAAACAGTGTTGGGTCAATTCTCCTTCCAGGAGGGGGAAAAGTTACCTCGCTCAGTCTTACTGATGGTGGCTCCGGTTACACAACGACCCCAGTTGTAACCCTCTCTGCGCCTGACCGAACAGGTGGCGTACAGGCGACAGCGACGGCCACATTAAATAGCGCGGGTGAGGTTATCGGTTTTACAATTACAAATAGTGGAAGCGGATATACAGCTACCCCCACTGTTACAATCTCAGAATCCTCGGGCGTGACTGCTACTGCGACGGCGAATACGGGGGGGGGCGCTCAGGTTCGCAATGTTCAAGCTGCGCCTTTAGGAGCTCCAACTACTTTTAGGGATCTTGAGCTTAGATCACCCAATGGTGACATTGAAGTTAGTGCTCAAGTTTCAATCTTTACTGGGGGCGGGAATTTAACCCTTGCCTCACAGACAATTAGCTTGGGAGGCGCAACGACTCTCGGCTCTTTAAGAACCGGCACAGCGGCACCAGCTAATGGTAATTTTTCTACTGCATATGGTGTATTAAATACATTCCAGTCCGCCGGAACAACGTTCGGCACCTACAATTCAACCACTGTAAATCCTACTGCTCAGGAGCCCGGCGATTGGGGCCAAGTCAGTGGGGTTGGTGGAGTTCTGACGCTGGAGCCTCTGTCTCCCACAGGGGCTGGGCAGGAAGTTTATATAACTCAAAATGCTTTCCTCTATCCCAATGCTTATACCATATCGATGTATGAAACGATGTTGCTTGAGGCTCCGGCGATTCGAATCGGGGGTGCTCAGGCCGGAAATATCCGCATCGAACCCTTAGATACGCAGAGAGAGCTCGTCTATACCGTAGCGGGACAGGCCACAGACGTCGCTTACATTCCTAGGTATTTCGAGAATCCTTTCTTTGACGCATCCGTGCCCACTGGTGACAGTATTCCAACCGGTGTTAACGTAAGCGGTGTTTCACATGTTGATGGCGTTTCCGTTAGCCTAGTTTCCGGCCGCGGAGGGGTGAGTAATCAGCCCGATGCCGATATCAGCGTCACCACCTTGGGGATGACCGGAGTCGATGAGGCACTCTTCGATGGGCGGGGAGGAGCCAACGCGACCTATGCAGCATCCGAAAGCGGGTCAGATATTTTCCAAATCGCCGGGCGTACGGGTAGAACGGTCTTAGATCAAACGATAGGGAACGGTGGCGACTACAGTTTCTACATTGGGGGTGGTATCAGGGTGGTGGATGGTCGAACGGTGACGGGTGGTGCCTCCTCTCTAACATCTTCATCGGCCGCAACCGCTGCCACGACTGTTGTAGGGGGTCAGGTGGTGTCGATTGCACCCGTATCAACCGGGTATCAGTATAACTATGACCCAGTGGTCACGGTGTACGGTGGCGGGATTCAGGAGGCGAGTGCCAGGGCTTTAGTGAGCTCGGGCAAGGTGGATAGGGTGGTTCCGCAGATTATCGGATTAGGCTACACCAGCGCCCCGCTGGTGACTTTGCGTGGAGGAGGTGGCAGTGGTGCAACCGCCACAGCATTTGTCAATAGTCTGGGCCAGCTTTCTCCGTTCGAGGTAGACAGCACTCCCACCTACAGTTATGCCCCCACGATCCAGATCTTCGGCTCGGGAACTGGGGCAGTCGCACGACCGATTTTGAGCAACGGAACAAGCGGAACTTTGACGGGAGTTCAGATTGTGGATCCGGGAGTGGGTTACAAAACAACGATTGATGGGAAACCTCCCATATCGGCGATTGTTTTGAGCGGTGGGGGTGTTTCCAATTCTCAAAATCAGGCGCAGGTTCGCCTCGCTACCGGCTATGACCCCAACTCCACCGGGGGTCAGATCACCCCGATTTATGTCACACCTCCGAGCACTGTTCCTGGTGAATATACTGCTTATACTTCTGAACCGACCGTCACCTTGAGTGGGGGGGGGATTCAGGTAGCGCAGGCCAAAGCGATAGTGGATGTCGATCTGGGTTCAAACACCCGGGGGCAGGTGATCGGGTACCAGATCACCAATCCTGGACAGGGATATAAAACGGCCCCAAGCGTGGCGGTCGGGCAAGGACAGGCCTTTGGAAATTTCGGGGAGTACGGGATCAGCACTGAGCAGGTGGATCAGAACCGTTCTTCCGGGAACATCTTGGTGGAAAATATTGGAGCGCTGAACGCCCGAACCGGACAATTGTTGGTGAATGCACCGATTCGGACCGGGGATGCGTTGGGTGTGGGGGGTTTAAATGCGACATCAGGCTCCATCTTGCTCAATATTGGTGCGCAGATAGTTGCCAATCCCGACTTGCAGGCAGATGGCGTTCTGATCACCGGGGATGCGAGCATCGTCGGATCGACAGGCTCCTATGGGAATGCCTCATCCGGAAGTATTACGATCACGGCGTATGGGACAGCGAACACATCGGATAGTTCCCTACAAAAGTTAACGGGATCAAGCGGGTTGCCCATTCAGATAGGGACTGCGGCGGGCGGTATAAACAATATTGCGGGTTCCCTCAATGCCAGAGCTACAGACCGGTTGACCGATGTGAATGGGGCTGGAGATCTTTTGATCTATGCCCCGGCACCGGGTGAGATCGAGACGGCGGCCGGCGGCCAGCCGATTGATCCGAACCACCCCACCACCGTCCCGAGAACCAGTAATGACCTTTACTTGTCGGGTCTACAGACGGATTTGACCTACACAGATAGTGCGGGCGTAACACATGATGATGAGTCCTTGGTCACGGTAGAAGTCGGTGCTTTTGAAGGAAAATTAACCCTCCTCCAATATGCGCCCAGTCAGGCCACCGCTACCCTAGGGGTGACTACGAGTGGTAGCTCCAGCGGAACAGTTACTTTGATCACCCCTTCGCTGGGAGGCGCCCTTTATAGTGCCGCTCCGACGGTTGTGATCACGGGTGGCGGGAATATTCAGGCGGATGCCACGGTATCTGTGTCCGGTGGGCAGGTCACCGGAATCAGTGTGGTCAGCGGTGGTTCAGGTTATAGTGCCACCGGTAGTTCGGTGAGCATTACTGGCGGAGGGGGAACAGGGGCGGCCGCCTCGGTCACGGTGGAGAACGGAGCGGTCACGGGCATCACCATGACCAACTTGGGTTATGGTTATACCAGTCTGCCCACGGTGACTTTGAATTCACCTCCCGGAACTGCCACGGCGACGGCAAATCTGACCGACGGGCAAATCACCAGTTACACCATCACGAACCAGGGCTCTGGCTATAGTTCGGCTCCTGCGGTTTATCTTCAGACATCAGCCGATCCCTATAATTTGGACGTCGACAAGTTGTTGCTTGCGGCCGATCGCTTTTCAATCCTGCCTAACGCGTCCAGCTCCGTGCTGATCACCGCCGCAACAGCGGTGGTGGCTCCCTATACCAACCAGAGGCCGGTCGACCTTGGAACCGATACAACAGGGAGCACTTCGTTTCTCTCAGCCGATCTACTTCGCTTTGCGGTGAATGATCTGGTGCTTGGGCGTCGGCAAGCGACGGAACCCAGCGTGGGGGCGGGAGTGATTACTATTTCTCAGGCAGTGGCGGCTAGTTCGCTAAGAATCGCAAACGGCATTACCTTGGCTGGTACACGGCAGATCAAGGATAAAGGGGAAACCTTTGGATTGGCTTTTGAAAATGTTGTCTTGGATGCGGGGGGTGAAGTCTCTTTGACCGGAACGGGAAACCAGATTCACTACTTTTCGGGAGTGATTCGGGATAGCGGTTTGGTGGAAAACGCCACCTTTACTTTGAGTTCCAGTCTGACGACCTCCGGCACAGCCACACTGCCTTTGACGATCGGTGAAGTTTTTGTCGACGCAGCTTTTGGGACTGGTCAGAGGTTTTACCAAGGGATCACCACTCAAAATGGAGATATTCGGATTTTTGCCGACCAACTCCAGCAGACGCGGGTGGTTGGTTTCCTGGATACGACCGGGGGTGGGGTATACGGCTCCGGGGGACTCGGGGCGAACACGGCTCAAGTGACCCTTGCGCCGTTGACGGCTGGGACCGGAATCAATCTTTATGCCACATCTCCAAGCTCCTCGTCCGTATTGGGGTTGAGGATCGGAAATCCCCAGGCCTTAGGGTTAGAGCTAGTGGAGTCCAAGGGGTTGGTGATCGGGTCTGGATCTTTACGTGATATTCAGGTCACTGATGGAGGCTTTGGATACCAAGCACCTCCGGGAGTAACAGGGTCACCTCCGGCAGTAACCATCACAGGCGGAGGTGGCACGGGGGCAACAGCAGTTTCAGTCTTATCCGACACTGGCTATTTGGTGAACGGGGAGACCTACTATAAAGTTACGGGGGTGCGGATTACGAATCCCGGCACGGGTTATACTTCGGCACCAGAAATAGTAATAGCTGACCCTGTTTTTGGAGCGAACACGGCGAAGGCAACGGCCACAACTGGGGCGGCTGGGGCGATCACGTTGAACAGCAATCTGGAATTTAACTACCTGCAGTATCCTAATGCGCCCTACCAGGTGACCTTGGCTAGCGGTTCTACGGGGTCTATCTCGGCACAACAAATTAGTTCAAGTTTAGGTGATATTGCCTCCAATTACTACCGAGTGAGGGTGGGAGCTTTGACCTTGTTTGACGCCGGAGCGGTTAGTTTGCCCGGATATAACGATGTGGACGTACTCTCTGCAATTTTGACGGGATCGGGTACGGCCTCGAATCTATCGTTTACCGACATTGATGCGATTCAATTGGCGAATCTGAAGATTCCCGGAAATCTGACGATCAATGCTGCCAAAAACATTGGCCAAGTGGCCGGCACAACTGCGGATATTGGTGGAGTCATCTCGCTAAAGAACGTATCCGGAGGGATAAAGCTTGAAACTGCCGGCGCAATGGTCTTGGGGGATGTTACCGCCGGATCGGGTGGAGCCCTGACACTGACTTCTAACGGATCCATGTCGCAAAAGAGTGGAAAGGCGATCACTGCTGGAGATGCAACCTTAACGGCTGTTGCTGGGTCAATCATCCTTGAAAATGTCGGTGATGCGAAATCTGACCCTATCGTCCCTGGTAATGATTTTTCGGGAACCTTGAATCTTTATAACTCGGGGGCCAATTCGATCTCCGTTAGCGATATCAATAGTCTAACGATTGGAACCCTCCAGATGGCTTCCTTTGATCAGATTCCTGTAGCGACGGATTGGGGATCCGCCTTGGCGACGATCGACACCGCATCGGGGAGTTCGACTTATGGTCAGGTAACAGCACTTACGCTGACCAACCCTGGGGCTGGCTACGCGACCACGCCGAAAGTGACGATCGACGGGGGAAGCGGATCGAAAGCTACCGGGACGGTCACGGTGGACTTGGATAAGACCAGTCCTTTTTACGGAAAGGTCACAGGGATCACCCTGACCTCGGGAGGCTCGGGCTACACCTTTGCCCCGGCGGTCACTTTGGGAACAGCAGTCACCCTTACGGCTGGTGGAAGCATGTCATTCAACTCGTCTCCCTATCAGATTCCGGGTGCTATGGTGCTTCTGGCAGAGAGTGCAGATAATCCCACTTTGGTCACCTTAACTGTTCCTGAGGGTGGTTTAACCGTGGGAACAGGGTATTCGAGTTTTGTGACTTCAGGTTCGATTGTGGTTGGTAACACAATTCAGTCCGGCGGGTATTTAAACATGACCAGCGAAACTCTGGCTTGGGGGGATACAGCAACTACTCCCGTAGTTCCGCCAATTATATCCGCAGTACAAGCGGTGCAATTGCAACCCTACCGGACGGGGGATGCACTGGGGGATAAACCACCCACGCAAGGTCCTTCTGTGAGTATTGATCTAGCGGGTCCGTTGCCTGGAGAGTATGGAGTGACCGCAGCTCAACTGCAGGCCCTGGATGTGTCGGGGGGTATGGTGATTGTGGGTAACTCTAAAAGTACGGGAGGAATAAATATTGGGGCAACTGGGGCGGTGAATCTGAGTGGTATAAACTACTCCCTTGGTTTGGCTGGGTTGAGTGGCGGAGTTAATTTTTATGATACCCTTACGCTGCCTGCAGGTAGCACCTTCGATCTGAACACGGGATTAAGTGTGGTGAACGGCTTTACCACAGTTGATCCCTCCATTTCAAAAATTCCTGATATCAAAATACTTAACGGAACGCTGAGTTTTAGTTCCAGCGGTGGGGTGGGGTCGCTGGGGCAGTTTCTTTATACCAATGTCGGTTCCTTCGGGGCCAGCGCGATCACCGGGTCTGTTTATCTGGATAACTCGACTGCCGCGACGGATACTGAGATTACCGGTGCGTTTACGGTGAGCGGTTCAAATAGTGATTTTAACTTAATTTCTGGGGGTGGGATCACCGCCCATTCGGCGGTTGTTGTGGGAGGGCAGAGCTTCTTTACGGTCGCATCAGGATCGTCCGCCGATTTCGTGGCGGACAACTCCAGTAATGGTTTCTCTGGTCTAGTCACTCTGGCAGGCCCCTTGGGGAATGTGACGATTAACAACAGTGGAATGTCTTTGTCACTGGCTGACCTGAATATTAGTGGTAATTTTTGGTCGCAAGTAACCAAAGGTGCGCTGGTTCTTGGGAATACCGTGGTGAGCGGGATATTCCCAATACAAAATCCACCGCCTTATGCTAATTTCGATGTCAAAGCCGTCGGGATCAGTGCTTCGTCTTTAATCGTAGGAGGGACGACGCGATTGGAAGCGGGAACGGGGGATATTTCCATGATTAGTAGCGCGAACGACTTTGGGGACATTGTGACGATTAAATCATCCGCCAATACCAGTCTTTTCATGCCTAACAACACAAGTCGCTACCTAGGGGCGGTACAGGCCACGGGGACATTCCTTCTGTCGACCTTTGGTTCGATGGTGTTTCCTTGGGATGGATTGGCCACAGGGAACTTTGACCTCAAAAGCTCCCAGCTTTCGAATTTCAATGTTGGAACCTTTTCCGCAAGCGCCAGCTCCAACATCACCCTTCCCCAGGACTTCTCCTTTACCGGAATTCCTAATCTAATTCTTACAGCTGGTGGATCGATCCAAAGCACGGGAGCTATCCAATCTTCGGGGGTAGGGATGAATGCAGGCTCGTCTATTGATTTGAGTGGAGCGATCTATACGTCCACTCTGAACCTAACAGCGGGTGGATCGATCCAAAGCACGGGAGCTATCCAATCTTCGAGGGTAGGGATGAATGCGGGCTCGTCTATTGATGTGAGTGGAGCGATCTACTCATCCAATCTGAATGTGACTACTGGCACGTATGCGACCCTTTTGGGTCGGAATAAAATTTCCAACTTAGGAAATGTTGTGACCTCGGCTGGCAACTTTAGCTTCTTAAATGTTCAAGGTCTCAATTTGGCAGGAACGGTTTCCGTGGCTGGAACAGCGGATCTGACGGTGGCTGGACAGTTCTATAACTCCTCCGGCCAAGCTCTTCCCTTTGCCGGAACGACGGGACGGGCGGTCGTCCGCTCTCTCTCGATGATGGGCGGGTTGCCGAATCAGATATCGGCCCTGGCGGGTTTCACTCCCAGCTACAACTTTACGGATCCAGGAACTTCGAGGGCGATGATCTATGCGGTTTCACCTTTGGCTCAGTTCGCTCCGAATGGGACGACCATTGCGGGAGTGGATTTGGGTGGAACGCAGACGGGGGGAGGTCAGTTCAATACCTTCCTCACGGGTAGCGACAACCTCAATTGGATGATTTCAGATTTCGGCCGCTTTGATATGCCAACAGTGAAGCCGAGCGGGATGGATTACATCCTTTATCCACAGAGGGTGGAACCTGAGACGAAGACCTTGCCCGCGGCAACACTGGGCCAGCTGGAGCGCGAGTTGGGTAGGCCGCCTACTTTGGAAGAGATTCAAGCGAGAGAGGTGGCGGTACGTGAAGCGGCAATGGTTCGAAGCGGAGCCATTCTGGAGCGGAGCAGCTTTGATGCGGTGGAGGATGAGGTGGAGGATGAGGTCGATAAGAGGGAAAGCGCGGAGGTTCCAGTGCAGGTAATCGATGGGGGCAAGCCGCAAGCAGGGGGACCCTCCGTCGCGCCTGCCCCGCTGAGCGGAGGCGCTATGGAGGGCTTAGGGCCGCAGGCTAGGAAGACGCAAAGCGTGAAGCAGGGGGCGAATGGGCCGATTTTGAGGTCGGGTCCGATTCGGTCGGTTGCTCATCTTCGTCCTGCGGAGCCTTCTCAGAGTGGGAATATCAGTGAATCTTCAGCGCAGGCATTAAAGCTAGATGCAAAGAGTGTGATGGAGCAGGAGCGGGCGAGTGCGGAAGTGGGGATTGCTCCTCCGATTGCATCGGGGAGATGATGGGGGGAGGGATTTAAGGCTTTTTTTTTAGATGGGGGGGCATTGGTACGGACGAGCGTCCCGCTCGTCCTAGGATGACCGGGGACGGTCATCCGTACCTCGGGAAGTGAGTCCTAGGATGACCGGGGACGGTCATCCGTACCTTCCTTCTGGAGACCAGCGATGGGGCCAGTGTTCAGGTTGAGAAACGAAGCCGGCACGAACGGGATTCATTTCGATATATTTCCATTTTTCGGTGAGTGATTCTGATCGGCGGATTCGATGGTCAAAAAATCCATGGTGCCAGCGAATGCCTAGATTCTTGGCCAAGTAGGATTTCCATGAGGCGATGACTTTGGAGATCTTTAGTCTTTCCGGAACCTGAATCAGTGCGTGCAGATGATCCGGCATTAAAAGAATCAGGGCACATTGCCAGCGATGCAGGCGATGATATTCCTCTGCACTCTGTAGAATTAAGTCGGATCTCTCTGGCAGACAGAGTTGGTTAAGATGTTTGGGGCGGGTGCAGATGGTGATGAAGAATTCGGGATAGTCCACCCAGTCAGGGGTTTCGTGTTTTAGCCAGATTCGCACATAAGATATGACTGCATGTTAGGCGAAAGGATGCGGGGAGTGATGGAAGTATAAGCGAATTGAATGGGGTACGGACGAGCATCCTGCTCGTCCTAGGATGACCGGGACGGTCATCCGTACCTTCGGAGGGGCGTAGAGTTTAAAGTAGAGAGCTTGTTTGGTACGGACGAGCATCCTGCTCGTCCTAGGATGACCGGGGACGGTCATCCGTACCTTCGGAGGGGCGTAGAGTTTAAAGTGGGGAGCTTGGTACGGACGAGCGTCTCGCTCGTCCTAGGATGACCGGGGACGGTCATCCGTACCTTCGGAGGGGCGTAGAGTTTAAAGTAGAGAGCTTGTTTGGTACGGACGAGCATCCTGCTCGTCCTAGGATGACCGGGGACGGTCATCCGTACCTTCGGAAGGGCTTAAAGTTTAAAGTGGGGAGCTTGTTTGGTACGGACGAGCATCCTGCTCGTCCTAGGATGACCGGGGACGGTCATCCGTACCTTCGGAAGGGCTTAAAGTTTAAAGTGGGGAGCTTTTTGGTACGGACGAGTATCCTGCTCGTCCTAGGTCATCCGTACCTTTGAATCTGCTGGCACTTCTTGGGGTTTTTTCGACAAGTTGTTAATGCAGAAGGGGCAGAAACCTTGAGGATAAGGAGTTGGAAACGAGCCTTATAAGGAATGAGAAGGGCATGGTGTATCCTTATGGGGTGGACGCTTTTGGGCATATTTTCTGCTCAAGCGCAAGAGGGGGCCCCGGAGGATTATGCGGTGCCGTATCCAACTAGGAGTCAGGGTCCAAGCGTCCAGTTTGGACAAGGTTTTCAGGCGGTGGCTCCGAGCATGCCGAGACCTTCGGACGGTCGTATTAAAGTAGAACCCAAAATAGAATCCACTGATGGTGCAAAGGGCAGGGATTCGGTGGTAACTGCTGAGGTTAAAGCGTTGGTTTTTGTTGAAGTCGGTGAGCAGGTGAAACCGGATGGAGTTCCTGGATTGAGCGGGATTGTCACAGGTATTGCTATGCTCAAGCAGGAGGATTTTCAGGACAAGATGAAGGCATATCTTGGAAAACCGGCAACGATGGGGACCTTGAACAAACTTTCCCGTGATGTGATCGAGTATTATCGAAGAGAAGGTTTCCCTGTTGTGAACGTGATCGTGCCGAAGCAAACGGTGCGAGATGGAGTGGTGCAGTTTGTAGTGACTGAGGCACGAGTCGGGAAGGTGATCGTCGAAGGGGCGAAGTGGTTTAATCCGGATAAGTTCAAGGATGAGGTGAGCTTAAGGGAGGGGGATAAGGTGGATGGAGATCAGTTGCAGGAGGATATCCGTTGGTTGAACACGAATCCGTTTCGGTCGACCGATCTGGCGTTTCAGCCTGGGGAGGCGGCAGGATCCACCGACGTGATTTTGGAGGTGAACGATCGAATGCCGGTGCGTTTCTTTTTCACGTATGACAATTATGGAATCGATTTAACGGGAAAGAATCGGTTATCGACGGGGTTTAACTTTGGGAATCTGTTCAACATGGATCAGCAGGTGAACTTTCAGTACACGACATCCACGCAAAGTATCTTTAACAGTTTGAATGCGTATTCGGGCAGTTGGATTATTCCGTTTCCTTGGAGGAACTATCTAACGATTTACGGGGCGTATGCGGGGTCAGAGGCAGCAATCGACTCGAACAGCAGTTTGAATGGATCCAGTTGGCAGGTGAGTGCGAGGTACAACGCACCTATGCCGATGGTGTTTGAGTATACGCATGAGCTTTATGGGGGTTTTGATTTCAAGCAGGCGTCGAACTCTCTTTTGATTTTCAACACGTCGATCGGAGATGGGGGGGGGTTTGGTACGTACAATGTGTTTCAGTTGACGGCGGGATATAGCGGAAACATTCCTGATCCGATCGGGTCGACCAGTTTTGAGGTGGCGGGCTTTTACAGTCCAGGCGGAGTTGGGAGTCTAAATAATCAAACTACGTACACGAATATTCGAAACAATGCAGATCCAGATTACGGTTATGGCAAATTGAATATTAAGAGAGGGTTTATTTTGCCACTCAATTTCAGCCTCACGGGTGCGTTTAATGGTCAGATTACCACGAGCAACTTGATGCCCACAGAGCAGTACGGGTTGGGTGGATATAATACGGTGAGAGGATATGACGAGCGGGTGGCGAACGGAGACAACGCGTGGGTGACCAATGTAGAGCTACGGACGCCTCCTGGGAGTATATTCAAGATTTTTGGAAATCAGGAGGTTGATGATCGGATTCAATTTTTAGCGTTCTGGGATTATGGATGGGTGGGATTCAATAACGCAGCACCGGGTCAGGTCGCTACCTACCTGATGGGTGTGGGACCAGGATTGCGGTATAATATTGATCGATTCGTCAGTGTGCAGTTTGACTGGGGCTTTCAGTTGAAGCAGACCCCAGCAGGAAGCAAGGCGAACGACCGAGCCGAGTTGAGCGCGACGATCGCGTATTAAGCGGATAGGTTTTGGAGCAGGTGTGGGTCAGACCCTGCTTAGAGGTATTTGCCGGGGTTGAGAAGGTGGCGGGGATCGAGGGTGCGTTTGATTTTTGTGTGGAGGGAGCGAAGGGCGGGGGTGGTCGCCGCGTTCCACCAAGGTTTTTTGGCCAGACCGATGCCGTGCTCCCCGCTGATGACGCCGCCCATGGCGAGGACTCCTTGGAAAAGCTCGTCGAGAATGCGGTGCATCCTGCGATCGTCCGGCTTGGTTCCAACAGGGGCCATCAGATTGACGTGAATGTTGCCGTCACCCGCATGACCAAAGCTGGAAATAGGAACGCCGTGCTTTTTTTGGAGTCGTGCGGTTAAGCGAAAGAGGTCCACGACTTTACCCCGTGGTACTGTGACATCTTCATTTAGTTTCACGAGGCCCGTATCGCGTAGGGCGTAGCTAAAGCCCCTGCGAATCTCCCAGATCATCTCACAGGCCGCGTTGCCGTGCGCAGTGGCGATCCTGGATGAGGAAGCGCGAAGAACTTTTGTAGCTGCGGCGAGCTCGCTTTTGACTGAGGAGGGCTGGCCGTCAAATTCGACGATGAGCATTGAGTCGCAGTTGGGGGTGTTGGGAATAGCTTTTCGGGCGGCGGCGAGGGTGAAAGGATCGGCAATCTCGAGTGCGCAGGGAAGAAGTCCAGAACGAAGAATCTTTTGGACTCCCGCTGCCGCTTTGGCAACGGAGGAGAACTCGGCCCGCAAGCAGGAGCGGGTGGGCGGAAGAGGGATCAGCCGCAGGGTAGCTTCGGTAACCAGGCCGAGCATTCCTTCGGAACCTGTGAAGAGGCCGATGAGATCGAAGCCAGTACGATTTTTGTGAGTGCGCCCGCCGAGGCGGACGATAGTGCCGTCGCCCAAGACAACTTCTAATCCTAAGACATAGTTGCGGGTGACTCCGTATTTGAGGCAACGGGGACCGCCTGCGTTGGTGGCGATGTTTCCACCCAAGGTGGACTCTTTGAGGCTGGCGGGGTCGGGAGGATAGAAAAGATTTCGGCGCATGGCAGCAGAGCCAAGTTTGGCGGTGATGACGCCAGGTTGGACAACGGCCACCCCATCGGCGGGCGATATTTGGAGAATACGGTTCATTTTGACGAGAGAGACGACAAGGCCACCGCAAACGGGAACGCATCCGCCAACGTAGCCGCGACCTGCGCCGCGGGTGGTGACGGGAATACGGTAGCGGTGGGTGAAGGCGAGAATTTTGGAGACTTGTTCGGTGGTACGGGGAAAGGCGACAGCGGTGGGAAGGGCGGAGGCTACCCAAGCGTCGGTGGAGTTGGAGTGAAGGGTAGCGGAGTCGAAACGAAGAGTGCCTTTGGGTAGGAGTCGAGAAAGGGTTCGGAGAGGATTTTTCATTTGCGACGGTGGTCGGCGAGGACGCGGTTTACCTCTCGATCCGATTGACGTTTGATGAGGTCTTGGCGGCGATCTCGATGGGTCTTGCCAGTGCCAAGGCCGACGAGGATTTTGAAGCGACCATTTTTAAGATATCCCTTGAGGGGAACGAGAGCGCGGCTGCCCTTTTTCTCGATTTGGCCGAGAAAGCGGATGATTTCAGTGCGATGAAGTAGAAGTTTGCGGGGGCGCTCCGTTTCGAGATTGGCACGGTTGCCGTGGCTGTAAGGGGCGATGTGAAAGGAGTAGAGCCAGGCCTCGCCGTTTTCGATTTTTCCGTAGGCGTGAGCGAGATCGCCACCGCCCGCGCGAAGGGATTTAATTTCCGCGCCCGTAAGGACGATGCCGGCTTCGACCGACTCGGATATGGCGAAATTGTGACCGGCTTTCCGGTTTTGGATTTCAATCGTTTTCAGGGTGCTTGACCCCGGCGCCTCAGGGGGGCGTTAGGAGGACTTCTTAGCGCGGGTTTTACGCGCGGGCTTATCGGGGGCGTCTTTGGAGGGACCACCGAGGACTTCGTAGCCGAGTTTGCCATCGGCGACTTCGTGCAGGGCGACATCCATAAAGGTCATTCGGGGGGTGACGGCGATCATGGGGCGGTAGCCGAGGCCGAGTTGGCGGACGCGTTTCGAGATCACATTGATTAGGATCTGTGGGCTACTGACTTTGGCTAGGGCTAGATTGACAAGTTCGCTTCTCATAATGGTTTGGGAAAGCTTTGCATTATGTTCGAATCGGGGCAGATTGCAAGAGTTAATCCGGAGCGTAGCTCAGCTTGGTAGAGTACCAGCTTTGGGAGCTGGCTGTCGTGGGTTCAAATCCCACCGCTCCGATAGTCCGCAAAGCGGACTGAGGAGCGGTAATCCAATCTGCCGGAGGCGAAAGAGGATTGGGCCAGGGGCGGGTGTGCGGGGGGCCAAATCCCACCGCCTTAAATTTTCAGCATTGAGCACGGACGATTGGGACAATCGTCCCTACCTGTGGAAAAGCTTGAGGTTAAAAGTTCAGAGGCGAAAGAGGATTGGGCCAGGGGCGGGTGTGCGGGGGCCCTTCATTTGGTCCCCCTTTGCCCCAAGACCTATGCCAGATACTTTCCAAGAGAAGGGATTGTGCGCTTACGCGCACCTGCATTCACCGCCTTAAATTTTCAGCCTTGAGCACGGACGATTGGGACAATCGTCCCTACCTGTTAAAAATCTTGAGGCTAAAAGTTCAGAGGCAAAAAAAGATTAGACCAGGGGTGGGTGTGCGTAGGGTTATTTAGACCTAATCCTTTCGAGTTCCTTTTTTGCTAGCTCATCCCCTTGGTCAGCTGCATTCGTTAACCATTTCACAGCTTCTTCGTAATCCTTTTTAATTCCCATTGCATAATAGTAGCACCTTCCAAGATTGCATTGTGCAGGCGCATAGCCTTGCTTGGCCGACTTCGTCAACCACTTCAAAAACTCTTTGTTGTCTTTGTTAACGCCATCTGCCCTGACGTAGCACAACCCAAGATCGAACTGTGCCTTTGCATCTCCCGCTTTTGCTCTCTTCACCAGTTCTGGTGAATAGGGTTCTGGCTTTGCATCCTCCGCCCATCCACTCACCGCCAACATTCCAACAACTAGAAATAGGGGAATTAACTTCATCTACTTACTCTGCTCCTACCTAGCTTCGTCTGGCAATGATTGAGGTAGGGAGTCTTGAGCACGGACGATTGGGACAATCGTCCCTACCAAGAATCGGGTTGGCTTTCATCGGGATTGCGTGCGGTAGGTTTTCTGAATATAACTTTCTTATGTCCTTACATCGTAGTTTACGTTCGGGTGGTTCGACGGCGGCGAAGCGCAATGTTTTAAAGCGTTTTGAGCGGGTTACCTTGTTGAAGAAGCGTGGTCAGTGGAAAGCTGGAATGAAGTCGACCGGCCTCCCCAAAACCAAGCCCGAGTGATGCCTGCCGATCCCGCCCCCAGCGGGGAGGGGATGAGGCTAAACCGCTATTTAGCCGCTGCCGGACTGGGCTCCCGTAGGGGTTGTGAAGCTCTTATCACTGAAAGACGGGTACGGATCAATAAACGGCAGGCGGAAAGTCCTGCGGAACGTGTCCCTGACGACGCTCAAGTCACGGTAGATGGCCGACCTATTCGAGCCTCTCAAGCCGTCGTCATAGCCTTGCACAAGCCAAGGGGAGTTGTTTGTACCGCCTCGGCTCAAGATAAGAGGCCGATTATTACCGACCTGATGCCACGATCCTTCGGCAGACTCTTTACGGTGGGCCGTTTGGATGCGGAGAGTGAGGGGCTTCTTTTGCTGACCAATCAGGGGGATTTGGCTCAGAGGTTGGCCCATCCCAAAAACAAGGTCGAAAAGGAGTACCGAGTGAAGCTGGATCGCGTTCCTGACGTGGCGGCAATCAAGCAGTTAGAGAAGGGGGTTCGGCTGGAGGAGGGGATGGCGCGAGCGGAGAGAATCCAGCTTTTGGGTGGCAAGGAAGTGAGGATGGTTTTGCGGCAGGGGATGAAGAGACAGATCCGATTGATGTTCCGCTGTCTTGGTTTTACCGTGGAGAGGTTGAAAAGAACACGGATCGGTGGGTTGGAGCTGGGCCAGCTGGTGCCAGGGGGATGGCGTGTTTTGTCGGCACACGATCAGAGAAAGCTGGAGACGAAAACGTGAGAGATGCAGGGAAGGGAAGATTTTCTGGAAAACCGGATCCGCGGGCGGCTCAGTTTAGTCGATCGGTCCACTTTGATCATCGGCTCGCCAAGCACGATCTTGAGGGAAGTCGGGCTCACGCGACGATGCTGGGTAAGATCGGAGTTCTAACGCGAAAAGAGGCGGCCGCGATTCTCAAGGGGTTGAATCGGATTGAGCGGGAGATTGAGGCGGGAAAGTTTCGGTGGAAGGATTCATTGGAAGATGTGCATATGAATCTGGAGGCAGCCTTGACGGCGCGTGTCCCAGCGGGAGCAAAATTGCATACGGGGCGGAGTCGCAATGATCAGGTGGCGACCGATCTCCGATTATGGATTCGGGAGCAGATTGCTGGGGATCTGCAAGCGGTGCGGAATCTGCAGAAAGCTCTTTTGATTTTGGGCGAGAAAAATCAAGAGGTGATCTTGCCTGGGTATACACATCTTCAGAGAGGTCAGCCCGTGACATTGGCTCACCATTTATTGGCCTATGTGGAGATGTTGGAGAGGGATTATGGAAGATGGGTCGATACGGCGAAGCGGGCGGATGTGATGCCGCTCGGCTCGGGGGCGTTGGCGGGCAGCACATTAAAGCTGAATCGAGAGATCACGAGGAAGCTTTTGAAGTTCGATAAGGTCTCAGCAAATTCGATGGATGCGGTGTCGGATCGAGATTTCTTGGTGGAGTATTTGGCGGCGGCGGCTTTGTTGGGAGTGCATCTTTCACGGCTAGCGGAGGATCTGATTTTATTTTCGTCTGCTGAGTTTGGGTTTGTACGGTTTGGGGAGGCGTTTACGACGGGATCGAGTTTGATGCCGCAGAAGAGGAATCCCGACATGGCTGAGTTGGTGAGGGGAAAGAGTGGAAGGTTGACGGGGCATCTTGTGGCTCTCCTGACCGTTCTCAAGGGGTTGCCGCTGACCTATAACCGGGATCTGCAAGAGGATAAGGAGTGTGTGTTTGATGCGGCGGATACCGTTCGGGCCTCCCTGGAAGTGATGGCGCATGCGGTGGCCTCGCTGGAGGTGGATGGAGCCGCGTGTTTGTATGCGGTTTCCGCTCCGGAGTTACTGGCGACCGATGTGGCGGATGCGCTGGTGCGAGCGGGGTTACCATTTCGGAAGGCTCATCAGGTCGTGGGGGCGGCGGTACGGCAAGCGGAGGAGGCGGGGACGCGGATTGATCGATTGAGTCGGCAGGTTTGGGAGAATTTAGCGCCAGGGATGGGTCGAATTGTTGAGGAGGTGCTGGAGGGATCTCCAGTGGCGAGGGTTAAGAGGGCTTTGCAAGCTAGGGGTACGGTTGTGGGTGCGCCGAGTTTTACGGGTGTTCAAAA